>Ga0307410_10000685_pt1 | contig 14121 bp, 14 predicted proteins | sample 322Ometagenome_3_FD_203707 | JGI IMG/M metagenome (GOLD analysis project Ga0307410, IMG submission 203707) | Maize rhizosphere microbial communities from greenhouse at UC Davis, California, United States - 322HYB-O-3 | ecosystem: Host-associated > Plants > Roots > Rhizosphere > Soil | place... | reverse complement strand
TCGGCGATGTTGACGGCGAGCGTCACGGGGTCGGTGGGAACTTCGTCGCCCTGCCCCGCCGGCCGGTAATGGTCGCGGATGGCGTCGGCGACTGCGGTGGGCTGCCCCTGAGCCTTGGCCAAATAGCCGCCCAGCGTGCCCTGCAGCTCGGGAAATTCGCCGACGATCTGGGTAACGAGGTCGGCCTTCGCAAGCCGAGCCGCCGCGCGGACCTGTGCCGCGTCCGCGCCAGGGATCAAGCGTTCCTTGACCAGCCATTCCGCCAGCTTGGTGACGCGTGCGACCTTGTCGGCGGTCGTGCCGAGCTTCTCATGAAAGACGATGCCGCCAAGCTTCGCAGCCTGCTCGTCGAGCGGAACCTTCAGATCCTGCTCCCAGAAGAAGCGCGCGTCCGCGAGGCGCGCCGCAAGGACCCTGCGGTTGCCTTCGACGATGGCCTCGCCGCCGTCATTCGCATCGATATTCGCGACGCAGACGAAAGCAGGAGCGAGCATCCCGAGATCGTCGGTGCAGGCGAAATACTTCTGGTTCGTGCGCATCGTGAGGACGATGACCTCGCGCGGCACGTCGAGGTAATCGGCGTCGAAACGGCCGAGCAGCGGCACCGGCCATTCGGTAAGGCCCGCATTCTCGACGACCAACCCCTCGTCGGCAATGAGCTGCAGCTTCGCATCCGCCGCGGCTGCCTGGGCGCCTTCGCGGATCAGCTTCTCGCGCTCCTCATGGTCGACGATGACGTGGCACGCGCGCAGCTTCTCGGCATAGTCGTGCGCTCCGCCGATGGTGATCGGCCCCGGATGGCAGAAGCGGTGCCCAAAGGTCGCCGCGCCCGACGCGATGCCGTCGATCTCGACCGGCACGATATCCTCGCCCAGCAAAGCGACGATGCCGTGGAGCGGCCGCACCCAGCGCAGCGATGCCATGCTTTTGGAAGCCGCGCCCCAGCGCATCGACTTCGGCCACGGGAAACCTGCGACGATCCGCTGAACGATGGGGCCGAGCAGGTCGCGCATCGGGCGCCCAGCCTTCTCGACGACCGCGAACCAGACGCCGTCGCGCTCCTGAAGCTGCTCATGCGGCAGGCCGACCTTGCGCAAGAAGCCTTCGAGCGCTTGCGGCGGCGCGCTCGTTCGAGGGCCCTTGATCTCCTCGCTGACCGCCTGCGTTTCGGACGGCAGACCGCGCGCGACGAGCGCCAGCCGCCGCGGCGTCGACCAGACGTCGATGGCCTCCGCAGTCACGCCAAGCTCATCTAGTTCCTGCGCGAACAGACGCGCCAGATCGTTGCGGGCGGTCGCCTGCATTCGCGCCGGGATTTCTTCGCTCAACAGCTCAAGCAGGAAGTCCGCGCGGGCAGCGGTCGCGCCGGAGGCAGGCCGGTCGCTCATGCTTCCCACCCGTTGCATTCCATCCACGTCGCGCAGGCGGCCTTCGCCATGTCGCGGACGCGGCCGATATAGGCCTGCCGCTCGGCGACGGAGATCACGCCCCTCGCCTGAAGCGTATTGAAGATGTGGCTGGCCTTGATCGCCTGCTCATAGGCCGGGATTGGCAGCTTGTTCGCGACGCAATTCTCGTTCTCGGCAGCCGCCTTGCGGAACAGGTCGAACAGAGCTTCGGTGTTCGCGACCTCGAAATTATAGCGCGACAGCTCCTTTTCATTCTCCAGGAATACGTCGCCGTAAGTCACTCCGGCATCGTTGAATTTCAGGTCGAAGACATTGTCGACGCCCTGGATGTACATCGCCAGCCGCTCCAGCCCGTAGGTCAGCTCACCGGAAACCGGCTTGCAGTCGAAACCGCCGACCTGCTGGAAATAGGTGAACTGGGTGACTTCCATCCCGTCGCACCAGACTTCCCAGCCGAGGCCCCACGCGCCGAGCGTAGGGCTCTCCCAATCGTCCTCGACGAAGCGGATGTCGTGCTTCAACGGATCGATGCCGATCTCGACAAGGCTGCCGAGATAGAGCTGCTGGAGGTCCGGCGGGCTGGGCTTCAACACCACCTGGTACTGGTAGTAGTGCCCGAGGCGGTTGGGGTTCTCGCCGTAGCGGCCGTCGGTCGGTCGGCGCGACGGCTGCACATAGGCGGCCTTCCACGGGTTCGGGCCGAGGGCGCGCAAGACGGTAGAGGGGTGAAAGGTCCCCGCGCCCATTTCCATGTCGTATGGCTGCACGAGCACGCAGCCTTGCGCGCTCCAGTAGTGATGCAACGTGAGGATTAGGTCCTGGAAGCTTAGGGCCAAGGAAGTCGTCTCTCGTTTCGGGCTGGTCGAAACGGGCTTTGGCGCATCGATTTCGCGCGGGCAAGTGGACGCTGGGGACCGGCGTCCATACATCCGTAGTCAACGTACGGGTCTCCAAAGGAACGGCATGCTGACGAAACTGATCAAACGCGGGCTCGCGGCGCTCGGCCTTGCCTCCCTCGCGATTGCGCCGACGACGGCCGCGGATGCCCGGGCAAGCCGGGGCCCTGCGCTGTGGCAAGTGTCCGACAAGGACACCACCATCTACCTGTTCGGCACCATCCATCTGCTGCCCCGAGAGTCTCGCTGGCGGACCGCCAAGCTGGATGAAGCGCTCCAGAACTCGCAGACTTTGGTGCTCGAAACGCTGATCGACACGTCGAACCCGCAGCAGCTCGCCGGGATCATGGCCGCTTTGGGCTTCTCCAGCGGCTTGCCGCCGCTCGCCAGCCGTATCGACGCGTCGAAACGACCTGCGCTCGAAGCCGCGATTGCGAAGACCCAGATCCCACGCCCGATGTTCGACCGCATGGAAAGCTGGGCCGCAGCCTTCACTTTGCTCGGCGTGCAATTCCAGACTCTTGGCGTCGAGGGCGAACAAGGCGTCGAAGCCGTGCTGCGCAAGTCATTCGCGGCTTCAGGCAAGGCCGTCGATCAGCTCGAAACGAACCAGGAGCAGCTCTCCTTCTTCGATCGCCTGCCTGAAAGCGCGCAGCGACAACTGCTCGAAGGCGCGATCGAGAACCCGCAGGCGATGCGCACTCAGTTCGACGGCATGCTCAAATCCTGGCTGGCAGGCGATGTCGACGACATCGGCAAGACCTTCAACCGCGACCTGCAAAGCTCGCCCGAGTTGAAGGCCGCGCTCCTCACCCGCCGGAATTTCAACTGGAGCCAGTGGATTGAGCGCCGCATGAAGCAGCCGGGCACGGTGATGGTCGCGGTCGGCGCAGGCCACCTCGCGGGCGAGGAATCCGTCCAGCGCTATCTTCAGAGCCGCGGCTACAAGGTGAAGCGCCTCCAGTAGGCATGTCACTGTTTCCTGACACTATGTCAGGCTGTCTTGACATATATCCGGCTCGCTGTAGTGTCAGCTCGACCTGACGATTCGTCAGGCTAAGGTGACACAGGAGTGAGGGTGGAAAACCGCCTGAGAGTATTGAGAGCGGAACGCGGCTGGAGCCAGGCAGAGCTTGGCGGCCGCGTCGGCGTCTCGCGACAAGCGGTCAATGCCATCGAAACGGGCAAGCACGATCCGTCCCTCCCCCTCGCCTTCAAGATCGCGCGGCTCTTCGAGCTGCCGATCGAGGACATCTTCAGTGACGGGAGCGGCTCCAATGCAACACGGTGAAGGCGAAAGGCTCGAGGCCCAGCGGCGCAAGCGGTTCTGGACCATCCTTGGAGCACTCTTCGTACTCGGAGGCGTTGCGGGCTTCGCCACGGGCTTCCTGGCCGGCTTCAACGACGCGCGCGAAGGCGGGTCGGCGGGCTACATGACCGCCGGAACGATCGGCGTCGTGATCCTGGTCGTCGGAGCAGCCTACGGCAGCTGGAAGTTCTTCCAGAACGTGGACGAGGTGGAAATTGCCGACAACCTTTGGGGATCGCTGATCGGCCTTTACGTCTACGCGCTTCTCTTTCCCGCCTGGTGGGCGCTCAATTTGCTCGGCCAGGCTCCCGTACCAGACGACTGGACGATCTTCGGAGCGTCGATGTTCAGCGCAGTCGCAGTGTATCTGTATCGCAAGGCTCGATCCAGCCGACTAACCGATTGAAATCAAACCTAAAACATTAGGGGTTACAAACATGTTGAAGCGTAAAAGTGCACTGTTCCTCGCAGCAGCTTTCCTACTCTCGGCGCCGGCCGCGGCTCAGTCGCCGGCTCTGGCTAGGGCTCCAGCCGCTCCTGCGGCGCTGCCCGACGCCGATCCCGCGATCTGGGTCGTCAAGGATCCGGACACGACCATCTATCTGTTCGGGACGTTCCATGCGCTCGACGGAAAGTCGGATTGGTTGAACGACGAGGTGAAGACCGCCTTCGACCATGCGGACGAGCTCGTGCTCGAGCTCCCGCCGATGGAGGACAAGGCCGCGCTCCAGCCGGTCATCATGAAATATGCACTCGACACGTCGGGGAAGCCGCTCTCGGAGAAGCTGTCTCCGGCCGCGAAGGAGAAATATGTGGAGGCGCTGGGCGAGCTTGGCGCTCCGCCGACCGCTTTCGATAAGTTCAGACCCTTCTTCGCAGCCCTCACGGTCGTCATGGCCGGCGCGCAAAAGCTCGGGATGACCGGAGAACAAGGCGCCGAAGCGATCCTCACGAAGGCTGCGAAAGACGACAAGAAGCCGATCAGCGGGCTGGAAACCGTCGACTATCAGATGTCCCTGTTCGCCAATCTGTCCGAGCCGGACCAGATCAAGATGCTCGAGGAAACGCTGGGCGAGCTCGACAAGCTAGGCGCCGTGTTTGCGGAGATGAACAAGCATTGGACCTCGGGCGACGCGGAAGGGATGGCCAAGCTCATGAACGACATGAGCGACGAGTCTCCGGCGATGTACAAGTCGCTGCTGACGGACCGGAACGCCAATTGGGCCGAGTGGATCGACAAAAGGCTCGACAAGCCCGGCGTCGTCTTCATGGGCGTCGGCGCGGGCCATCTCGGCGGCAAGGACAGCGTGCAGGACTTGCTCGCCAAGCGCGGAATCAAGAGCACCCGTCTTACCGGCAAATAGGGGACGAGAGCCGTTCTTCAGAGGAGCGGTCGGTAGCGAAAGCTGTCGACCGCTCAACTCATCGTGAAAAAATCGCTTCCTGCTGTTTTCGCTAGACATTTCTTAACGTCTCAATGACCATCCTGAACATGGGTATCGGGCTGGGGGGCTGCGATGCACCGGGTGCGGAAAGGCGTGCCCTGGCGCGCCGGGTGGGGAGGATCGCAGAATTCTGCGGTCCGTACTCGCCCGCCTCTGCTCTCCGGTTTCATCCCAAGTTCCAGTGCGGCCCGTCGCATGTACGGAGGGTTGGGATGATCACTGCACTGATCGCCGCCGCAATATCGGCTCCTGCACCGGCCCTGCCGGTTCTGGGAACGGCAGTGCCCAATGCGAGGCCTGCCCTCTACGTCGTCAACGACGAAGACACGATCATCTATTTGTTCGGAACCTTCCACGCGCTCGACGGAAAGAGCGCATGGTTTAATGACGAGGTCCGGACGGCTTTCACTGGGTCGAACGAGCTGATCCTCGAGACGATGGTGCCGGCGAACCTTCTGAAGCCTGTCATACAGCGCCCGGCTCCGCAGATGCCGGTGCAGCCGGTAGGGCCATTCGCCGGGTCGGCTTCCTTCCTTTCGACCAACAAGATGGTCATGTCGGCCGGCCAGTCGCAGGGCATGTCGACGAAGCACGGCGCGGACGCGATCCTGCGCGATGCCGCCGAGGAAGTCGGAAAGCCGGTCGGCGGCCTTGAAAGCTTCGAGTTCCAGCTGGGCATGTTCAGCAAGATCCCCGGAGCGGCACCTCCGTCCGATCCCATGCAGGCTGCTCGCACCAAGTCGGCGTTGGCCCAGATGCTCAATCGGCTCCAGGCCGCGTGGAATCGGGGCGACATCGAGAGCTTCACTCCGATGCTGCAGCAGATGGAGGCCAATTCGCCCGAGACCTATCGCCTCCTCTTCAACGACCGCAACGGCCGCTGGGCGCAGTGGATCGCGCGCCGCCTGCAGCAGCCGGGCGTGGTGTTCGTCGCGGTCGGCGCCGGCCATCTCGCGGGCAAGGACAGCGTCCAGCACAAGCTCGGCAGATACGGCATCCGTACCGCGCGGCTGAACTGACTCAGCGGTAACTTGCGCTAGCGCCGCCCCTACCCTATAGGCGCGCCCTCCCCGACCATGGTCATCCCTGGAGGCGTGGCGGGATGTAAAACTCACTGGAGAACAAGCGAAATGAGCGAACAGCTGACGCTGCCCGCCGAAACGCGCAACCGGGCTGGCAAGGGAGCCTCCCGCGAACTGCGTCGTGATGGACGGGTCCCGGCCGTGGTCTACGGTCAGAAGGCAGAGCCTCTCTCGATCCATGTCGAGGAGAAGCTACTTTCGAAGATGCTTTCGAGCGGCCACTTCATGAACTCGGTCGTCATGGTCGATGTCGCCGGCAAGCCGACCCGGACGCTGCCAAAGGCCGTGGACTTCCACCCGGTCACCAGCCGCCCGATCCACGTCGACTTCCTGCGCATCAGCGAGCACACCCAGGTGCACGTGGCGGTTCCAATGCGCTTCGACAACGAGGACGCCTCGCCGGGCCTGAAGCGCGGTGGCGTTCTGAACGTCGTCGTTCACGAGCTCGAGATCGTCTGCGACGCAGCCCACATCCCGAGCGAGATCCACATTCCGCTGGACGGGCTGGAGATCGGCGATTCGATCCACATCGGCCAGGTGAAGCTGCCTGAGGGCGTCACGCCGGCGAACACTGACGAAGACTTCACAGTCGCCACCATCGTCGCTCCGTCGGCGATGAAGGCCGAAGAGGAAGAGGCGGCTGCTGCCGACGCGGTTCCGACCGTCGACGGCGAGGAAGCCGAAGGCGAAGGCCAAGCTGCCGAAGGCGGCGAGGAAGCCTAAGCTTCCGCACTTTGCGAAAACTGGAGCCGCTCATCCGAAAGGATGGGCGGTTTCTTTTTGCGCCATGCACACGCTAGGTGATCGCAATGCAGATCTGGGTGGGCCTCGGAAATCCCGGCGCGAAATATGCGCTGCACCGGCACAATGTCGGCATGATGGCTGCGGACATCATCTCCGAAGTGCATGGCTTCGGCCCGTGGCAGAAAAAATTTCGAAGCCTGGTCGCGGAAGGGCGCGTCGGCCGCCACAGGGTGCTGCTGGTGAAGCCGCAGACGTTCATGAACGACAGCGGCGATGCGGTTCAGCAGGCTCTCCGCTTCTACAAGACCGACGAGGAAGCGCTCACCGTCTTCCACGACGAGCTCGACCTTGCGCCGTTCAAGGTGAAGGTTCGTGTCGGCGGCGGGCTTGCCGGCCATAACGGACTAAGGTCAATCAATGCGTCGCTGGGACCCGATTTCCGCCGCGTGCGCATCGGCATCGGACATCCCGGGCCGGGCCAGAAGGAAAAGGTCACGCCGCACGTTCTGGGCAACTATCACAAGGCCGAGATGGAGGAGCTTTCCGACATGCTCGCAGCAATTGCTGCCGAGGCGAACTGGCTGGCCGACGGCGACGATCCCCGCTTCATGAGCGAGGTCGCGCGGCGGATGCAGCAGGACTAACCGACGGCTCGACTGGCTCCATTCCATGCCGCTTCCTCGCGTCTGCCATCAATTTCTCGAAGCGAGGGTTGTCGCGCAAGGAGTCGAAGTCCGGATCGGCTTCCGCAAGCTTTACGATCATCGGCGATGCACTGTCGAAATTGCCCTCTAGGAGGTCGAGCGCCGCTTCAGGATCCTTCAATTGCACGGTGAGTATGCACGCGAAGTTGTAACGCATGTTCAGATTGTCCGGATCGATCAGCAGGGCTCGCTGCATCCACTCACGAGCGCGCTCTTCTTGCCCCAGTGCCGCTAGTCCGCCCGCGCCAATGCCCATCGCCGATCCATTGCTTGGATCTTGAGCCACGGCCTCCTCGGCCTGCTTGACCATCATCTCCGCGGCTTTGCTGACGCCCTCGTGATCCCCCACCGCTTCGTAGCAGGTGAGCAGCATGGCCCAGGCGTGATAATCCGTTTCCATCAAAGAAACGGCTTTCTCGTAGCGAAGCCTGGCTCCTTTGATGTCGCGTTGCGCCATGCACAGGCGCGCCGCCTCCTTGTTGACTTCCCATGATTCCGGATCGAGCCGGAGGGCCACGGCGATCTGCCGGTTCGCCTCATCGAGCTTGTTCTGCTCGAGGGAGTGCCGCGCGGCAACGCAGTGCGCCTCGGCAATGCTGGGATCGATGGCAAGCGCTTTTTCGGCGGCGTTCAGCCCTCCGTCGCCTCCCTTCGCAAATCCAAAGTGTAGATTTGCCTGTGCCAGAGCCATCAATGCCCACGCTTTGGCATAGTTTGGGTCGAGTTCTACCGACCGCTGGCAAATTCGTACGACCCGCTCTTCTCGGCGCACGTCGCCGTGATTACCCGTCACCCAATACTGCCGCGCCATGAGAAAGAGGTTGTAAGCGTCGGCGCTCGTTGTGCCGCGCTGTTCGATCGCCTTCTTCTCCTTTGGCAGCAGCTTGAGCTTCAGCGCGCCGACGATGGCCTTCGATATCTCGTCCTGGATCGCGAAGATGTCGGTGAGGTCCCGGTCGTATCTCTCTGCCCAGACGTGGCTGCCGCTCGCTCCATCAATCAGCTGCGCCGATATCCGCACGCGCGGTCCGGCTTTACGCACGCTGCCTTCAAGGACGTGGCTGACGCCCAAAGTTCGAGCGACGTCGCGCACGTCGACCGACTGTCCCTTGAAGGTGAACGCCGTGTTTCGCGCGATCACGTCCAGTGAAGACACCTTCGACAGGTCGGTCGTAATGTCCTCGCTGATGCCGTCGCTGAAATATTCCTGCTCGGCATCGCCGCTCATGTTGGCGAACGGAAGAACGCAGACAGACTTTTCCCGACGCGGACGGATGGCTGTGCGCGCCGGGTCCACTGCAGCGGCAGCGCCGCCGACCAAGACCGCCAGGCTCCCCGTAAGCTTCAGCCATCCCGGTCCGCTGACTTCGCCATTCGTCGCGTTCAGCACAGCGCACTGAATCTGGTTGAAGGGCAATGGGGGCATGGTGCCGTCGACCGAGACCTGCACCAGAGTACCCAGCTCACGCGCGGCGTCGGCCTCCGCCCGCACCCACTGCGACTTGGCCGCGTCGGCGGACCAGATCACCAGCACCGCCTTCGACGATCGCAGCCGTTCTTCGATGACCTCAGCATACGGCTTGTGCGCGGGAATCTCGTCGTCGCGCCATACGCTGTAGCCTTGTGCGCGGAGCGCGTCGGCGATTGCCTTCGCCTGCGGCTCCGTCGCTCGTGCATAGGACACGAAGACGTCGGACATCCGGCTGCGTCCCTCCATTGCGTCTTCCCGGTTCGATATCAGGACTCTAACGGGGAGTCATGGGACGCCATCTCTTCGTCACACAGCTCTACGAAGCCGACCTCGGCGGCGGAGATCTGTTGGACGAGCTTGCCCACTCGATCCGCAGCCTCGCGGCGGACGATCTGGCAGGACAGCGCTGGAGCGCCGAGCATCGTTATGCGGGATACACGAGCTACGCCTCGCTGAACGACCTGCCGCGACGCGATCCTGTGATCGGTGACCTCGCGAAGCTGCTTACGAAGCACGCCGCCAAGTTCGCGCAGGATTGCGCGTTCGAGCTCACCAGCAAGCCCAAGCTCGACAGCCTTTGGGTCAACCTGCTGCGCGGCCGCGGGCATCACAGCGCGCACATCCACCCGCACAGCATCATCTCCGGCACGATTTACGTCGAAGTCCCAAAGGGCTCCGGGGGTATCCAGTTCGAGGACCCTCGCCTGCCGATGATGATGGCGGCCCCAACCCGCCGGACCGACGCTCCGGAAGAGCTACAGCCGTTCGTGACTGTTCAGCCCCGGCCCGGCCTGCTGCTCCTCTGGGAAAGCTGGCTACGGCATGAGGTGCTGCCAGGCGCCGGCTGCGGCGAGCGGCTCAGCATCAGCTTCAATTTCGCCTGAGCTCGGGTTTCCTGATCGAGACATCGGCAGCACGCCGCCCGCGGCGCCTAACCCTCAGTTCTTCGAAGGAATCTTCAGTCCGCGCTGTACGGCGGGCCTCGCCAGCGCCCGCTCGAGCCACGCGTGGACGTTCGTCAGCTGATAATAATCGACGAGATGCGCCGCCTCATAGAAATTGACCAGGTTCCGCACCCAGCCGAGCAGCGCGATGTCGGCGATCGAATAATCGTCCATCACCCACTCTCGCCCGGCCAGGCGATCGTCGAGAAGCTTCAGCAGGCGCTTGGACTCATCGGCGTAGCGCTTCAACGGACGCTTATCCTCGAAGTGACGTCCGGCAAATTTGTGGAAGAAGCCGACCTGGCCAAACATCGGCCCTACATGCCCCACCTGCCAGAACACCCACTGGAGCGTCTCGTACCGCCGCGCTCCATCAGGGAGGAACTTACCCGTCTTCTCTGCGAGATAGACGAGGATCGCACCGGACTCGAACAATGCCAGAGGCTTTCCGCCCGGCCCATCCGGATCGATGATCGCCGGGATCTTCCCATTGGGATTCAGGGACAGGAATTCGGGCGTCCAGGTCTCGTTCTCACCGATCAAGACCAGGTGCGGCTCGTACGGCAGCCCCGTTTCCTCGAGCATGATCGAGGCCTTCACCCCGTTCGGCGAGTTGATCGAGTAGAGTTGGAGGATGTCGGGATCTTCAGCCGGCCAGCGGCGCGTGATCGGAAAGGAAGAGAGGTCGGCCATGTGTTGCTCCGGTCAGGAGCCGCTGAGGTAAGTACCGGTTCGCAACCTTTCAAACTGCGGTTGAGCAACGCAGCGGCTTTCCCTAAATGGCGGGTCATTCCCTCACCGCGAGCAAAACGGACGCAATCCGGTCTGGGTCGCCGCCTCGCAATGACAAACATTCGGAGAACCCATGGGCTTTCGCTGCGGCATCGTCGGCCTGCCGAACGTCGGCAAATCTACACTTTTCAATGCGCTGACCGAGACTGCGGCGGCGCAGGCGGCCAATTATCCCTTCTGCACGATCGAGCCGAATGTCGGCCGCGTCGCCGTTCCCGACGAGCGGCTGCATCGCATCTCGGGCATCGCCAAGAGCGCGCAGACGATCGAAACGCAGATCGAGTTCGTCGACATCGCGGGCCTCGTCCGCGGCGCATCCAAGGGCGAGGGCCTCGGCAACCAGTTCCTCGCCAACATCCGCGAGGTCGACGCGATCGTCCACGTCCTGCGCTGCTTCGAAGGCGGCGACGTCACGCACGTCGAGGGCCGCGTCGATCCGATCGCGGACGCGGAGACGGTCGAGACCGAGCTGATGCTCGCCGACCTCGACAGTCTAGAGCGGCGCGTCCCCAATCTCGTGAAGAAGGCGCAGCAGGGCGACAAGGAAGCGAAGATCGAGGCATCCGTCCTCGGCCAGGCACTCGACCTGCTCCGCGAATCCAAGCCTGCGCGGCTGACGAAGCCCAAGGACGCGGAGGAGGAGAAGGCGTTGCAGCGCGCGCAGCTCCTGACGGCCAAGCCCGTTCTCTACGTCTGCAACGTCGACGAAAGCGAAGCGGCCGAGGGAAATGCGCTCAGCGCCCGCGTCTTCGAGAAAGCGAAGGCGGAAGGCGCCCTCGCCGTCGTCATCTCCGCGGCCATCGAGGCCGAGATCGCCACCCTCCCCGCCGAGGAACGCGACGCTTTCCTCGCGGACCTTGGTCTCGAAGAGACAGGCCTGTCCCGCATCATCCGCGCGGGCTACGAACTCCTCGGGCTCATCACCTTCTTCACTGCCGGGCCAAAGGAATCCCGCGCATGGACCGTGCACCGGGGCGCCAAGGCTCCCGAAGCGGCCGGCGAGATCCACACCGACTTCGAGCGCGGCTTCATCCGTGCCGAGACCATCGCGTTCGACGATTATGTCGCGACCGGCGGAGAAGCGGGCGCGAAGGAAGCCGGGAAAATGCGGGCGGAAGGCAAGGAATACGTCGTCCAGGACGGCGACGTCATGCTGTTCCGCTTCAACGTCTAGCTTCGCGATACAGTGCGAATGCCAGGCCGCCCGTGATCAGGAACCCGATTAAGCTCACCCATTGCGGCACGTCACAGTCCCCGACCCGGATGGGAAACGGCGAAATCAGGCGATAAGCGTGCGCCAGCGCCATCAACATGAAGATGGCCGACGCGAGCATTGTAAAAGGCCTTCGAGCGGTCATGCTGCCCTCCTCGGCTTCCAGCGCTCCATTATAGAGAAGATCAGCGCGATCCACATCAGCCCGAATGCCCAGCCCGCGATAACGTCGCTCGGCCAGTGAACTCCGAGCATCGGGCGGCTGATGCCGATGAGCATCGCCAGGACCATGGCGACGGCCGCTGCCACCCGCCGTTGCTTCGGATCGTCGAACAGCAGCAGCGCCAGCCCGACATAAGCGATCGTCGGATTGGCGGCGTGCCCGCTCGGGAAGGATTGGTAGCTCACATCGACGAGGCGAAAGTGCTCCTCCGGTCGAAGGCGCGCGAAATAATCCTTCTGCAGGATGACAAGGCCTCGCCCCGTAAAAGTTGCGATCAGCAGGGTCAGCGCGTCCCACCTCTTCCCGCGCCAGAACAGGAACAGGGCACCGGCGAGCGTGACCCCGACCACCGTCCACCAATTGCCGAGCTGCGTGATGCCCAGCGCGGCCTGCTGCAGCAAAGGCTCGTCGCGCGTGTAGAGCGCATAGAGGACATCGCGGTCGACCGCGCCCGCGCCGAGCAGCAGCATGGCCAGCCACAGCGGCGCGAGCATTCCCGCAAGAAGAACCGGACGCGCCGGCAGGCGATTGGACGTCATCCGACGCCCAACGCTGCTAGGCGCTCAAGCGCTCCGCGCTAAAATTTATACCCTGCCCGAAGACCGATCGTCCGCGGCCGTCCCGGCGTGACCAGTGCGCGCGTGCAGCTGCCGCAGGCGGTCTGGCGGCTGAGGTCGATCCTCTTGTCGAACAGGTTCGTGACGAAGCCCTCGACCATCCAGTTCGAGAAATCGAGCCCTGCGAACGCGTCGAACAATGTCGCGGAATGGAGCCTGCCTTGGAATACGTTGGGATTCACGATCTCCCCCGTGCCGACCAGCTGGATCGCGGTTCGGAGCGATGAAGGCGCCGAGCCCCTGTAGGTGACCGACCCCTGGACGTGCGCGTTCACGTCAGCCCAGGCGGGCCAACTGTAGCGGACTGTCGCATTGCCCTTGAACTTCGGCGTGATCGGCAGGCGCGTTCCGCTCGGTGCCGACGGGAAATCGATCGTGTCGTCGCTGGGGTCAGCCGGAGTCCCGCCGTCGTTCAGCACGAGATCGCAATTCGGTGTCGTGTCCGCCGCATCGGTGCAGATGTCGCCCTTCGTCTTGGCGTCCGTGTAGGCGGCCGCCGCGTTGATCTGGAGCCCGCCGGAGACGTAACTCACGTCGGTCTCGATGCCGTTGATCTTGGCATCCCTGCCGTTGTGAACCTCGGTGAAGCTGTTCGCCCCGAGGAAGGTGAACTGAAACTTCTTCCAGATGTCGTGATAGATGGCGCCGTTCCACCGCCACGGCCCGAACGTCGTCTTCCAGCCAAGTTCCCAGTTCGTCAGATAATCCGGGTCGTACGGCGCGATTTCGCCGCGCCGGTTAATCCCGCCCGGCCGGAAGCCCCGCGACCAGGTCGCGTAGAACATCAGGTCGTCGTTCGGCTTCCATTGCGCGTTCAGGCGATGCGTGAAGCCGTTGTCCTTAGCCCGCTTCGGCACCAATTTGCCGTTCTTGAACTCGGCGAGGTTCGTGCACGGACTTCCCGACACAACGGCTGGCAGCAGGACCGTATCGGTTCCGAACTGCTGGGAGTCGCGGAGCGTGTCCCCGCTTTGGGTGAAGCACGCTGCAACACCTGTCCGGGAACTTCCGGCTGCGTTGGGCGGCGGCGACCCCGGGACGGCACTTCCGTCGGGTCCCGTCTGAAAGAGCGGATCACGGCCGAAACCGAAGAAACCGATCAGCGTGTTGTCGAACTTGAACAGGCGCCCGCCGCCGGTCAGCGTGATCTCCGGAGTGACATCCCAGCTGGCCTCTCCAAACAGCGCATAGTCCTTGTCCCTGCGCTTCTGCTGGGTCAGCCAAAGCGTTCCGGGAAAGCCGTTCACCGACAATTCGGGGGCGAGACCGTCG
>Ga0307410_10000684_pt1 | contig 14130 bp, 10 predicted proteins | sample 322Ometagenome_3_FD_203707 | JGI IMG/M metagenome (GOLD analysis project Ga0307410, IMG submission 203707) | Maize rhizosphere microbial communities from greenhouse at UC Davis, California, United States - 322HYB-O-3 | ecosystem: Host-associated > Plants > Roots > Rhizosphere > Soil | place... | reverse complement strand
CAGCGTCAGGCTGTACCGATCCGACGGCTCGAAGCGAAGCGACGCCGTGTGCAGCCAGTAGTCGTTTACCGAGAAGTCATAGACCGCCGGTGGGAAATCGACGTCATCGTTCAGGAAGTCATCGTCCGTGCCGCCGATGTAATCGACGCCCCAGCGAGCATACCAGGAACCCCAGTCGTATCCGACGTGACCCGTTCCGGCCCACTTCGGATTGCCGATCGAACCCTCGAAATGCGTCGCAGCGAACGCCGGATCGTTCTGGTTTACCCGGTCGATGATCTTCACGACGTTGGCACCCATGTCCAGCTTACCCGGACCCAAGTCACGGTCGTAACGCAGGGTAAAGTCGATACCCTTCACCAGGTCGGTCGCGACGTTGATGTACGTCTGTGTGACCGTCAGAGCGCCGGTGCCAGCCCCGGTGAACGGAGCGCGGCTGACGAACTGGCAGAACTCCGGACGGGTGCCGTTGTAGCAGTTGGTCGCGATGAAGCCCGCGCCAAGCTGCGACACGCCGTTGTTTATCTCGATACGGAACCAGTCGATGGCGAGCGACAGGTTCCCGAATTCCGGACCGAAGGTCGGCTGGATCACCGTGCCGAAGGTCAGGTTCTTCGACGTTTCCGCCTCGAGGCCTGCTTCCGCACCGCCGCGCTGAATAACCGTTACGCTGTTGTTCTGGAGGAAGTTGTTCGGAAGACCGTCCGCCTGACAGTTCTGGAGAGTCGTAGCGTTTGTCTCGTTGAACAGCTCGTGACACGGATCGGTGGTGTTAGCGAGGAAGCCCGTGGTCGAACCAAGGAACTGCTCGAACAGCGCCGGCGCGCGATACGACGTGCCGTAGCTGCCGCGGAATGACAGCCAGCGGGTCGGCGAATAGAGGCCGCCAACCTTGTACGTCGTGTCCGAACCGTACGAGTCGTAGCTCGTGTAACGGCCCGAAGCGTTGATCGTGAGTGCCTCTGCGAACGGAACGTTGCGCAGGATCGGGAACTCGAGCTCGGTGAACGCTTCCCAGACACTGTCCGAACCCTTGGTGATAGGCGCGGAAGTGAAGTTGTACAGGTTGTTGCGCTGCGCATCCGACGACGGGACGTCGTTGATGCTCGACTTGCGGTACTCCATGCCGACCACCGCCTGGGCGTCGCCGCCGGGAAGACGGAACAGCGGGCCATCGAGCGTCAGGTTCGCCGTCCACTCGCGGAAACTGGTGTGACCGACCACGTCGTCGGTGACGTAGTCGAACCACGCTGGAGCCAAAGTACGAGCCTGACCGGCGACGATGCCAGCGCTGATGGCCGGAGCCACCACGCAACCGCCAGTGACGTCCACGCACGCAAGCTGCGAACCCGGTGTGTTGGCAAGCGTTGCACCAGCCGTGGTGATCGGCGTGCCGGCAGCGTTGACCAGACGAACGTTCAGGCTCTGGGCCAGGCGATCGGCAAGGATCTGCTCGAACGAGTAAGTACCGTCCGCCCAGCTCTTCGCCGCGTAAGCGTCATATCGCCAGGACGACAGGAACGGCAGGTCGCCGCGGAAGCCGCCGGAGACCTTCACGAAGTCCTGAGTCTGGCGGCTGTCGTAAATGCCGTAGTCGGCAAACACGCGGACACCGATCGTCGAGCTGAGCCGCCGCGGCGTGGTCGTTCCAGCGGTCAGCGGCACCGTGTTGAAGAGGCCGCCGTTGCCGGCGAGGAGCAGAATATTGTTCGGCGCATAATCAAGCGTGAACTGGCGCTGGCCATTCTGTTGCGACTTACGGCGGGTCACGAGCAGCTCGGCATAAAGCTGGCCATTGCCGAAGAAGTCGGTGTCGTACGTGCCCGTTAGGAAGCCGGTGTAGTTCCGCGTCGGCGAGATGATGTCCTGCTGGAGCATCGACGGCGCGAACGTGTCACGAACATTCGTGCTTGAGCCAAAGCTTGCCGACTGATCTCCTGGAATAGTGGGATCGTCAGGCAGATAAACGAGACCGCCGACGCACTCGAAGCCAGGAAGAGTCGTGGTTGTGCGCGACGTCGGGCGCCAACGGTTACAATAGAGGTAGTAGCCCGCAGGATTCGCTGCGAAACCGGGGGCGAGATCGGCGCCAGGATTGTCCACGAACGTGAACCCGGTGCCGATCGTATTGACCGTCACGCCGCCCTCTTCCAGCGGGAAACACCTGGTCGAGTCGTTCACGTTGAACGGAGCGGTCCGACGCTGCTGTGGGCAGCGAGCCCACGGCTGATCGCCCAGCGTAATACGGTTGCGATCGTACATTTCGATCGAGCCCAGGATCGAGAAGCGCTCGCCAGAAGTGCCGGCGGTGATCGAATAGCGCTGCGTAGTGCCCGCGCCGATCTCCGGAGCCTGGACCGAGGCTTCAACAGCGAGGCCGTTGAACTTGCTGAGCGTCACAATGTTGACGACGCCCGCGACAGCGTCCGAACCATAGACCGACGATGCGCCGGTGTTCAGAACTTCGATGCGGTCGAGGATGGAATTCGGCAGAACGTTGAGGTCAGCCGCGCCAACCTGACCGCGCGTACCGGCCGGAGCCAGGCGACGACCGTTGAGCAGAATCAGCGTCCGCGTCGGGCCAAGGCCACGCAGACCCAGCGTATTTACGCCGCCGCCACCTTCGACGACCAGGCCGCCGAACGTGTCGCCGATCTGACCGGTACCGCCGGTAACGCTGACGCTCTGAAGGACTTCGGCAGTCGAGTTGAAGCCGGCATCGACGGCAGCGTCACGATTGATGATGGTAACTGGATCGGCGGTGTTGAAGCGGTCACGACGGATGCGCGAACCGACGACGACGACACCCTGGTCCTCGGGCGTGACTTGCGCGCCCTGCGACACGGCTTCGCCAGCAGGCGAATCGGCGGGCGGGCAAGTGACGTTCGGATCCCGCTGGTCGGCCGGAGCCTGGCACGGATCGCCGCCCGGGATGACGGGCGCAGGAGTCTGCGCAGTCGCAGGCGCCGCGACCGCGAGCGCTGCGAAGGACGCAGACGTCAAAAAGGCATAGGATAGTGAGCGCATGAGTAGGTGATCCCCTCGGAGTAGCTAATAAATTCCCCGGCCGGTGACTTACGAAACCCACACCGAAAAGAAAGCTAAGAGCGAACCCTCGGGATAATTCCGCAAAAGCCTGTAGCATTAATGCAACATGACCAGGGGCCCGTCCGAACCGAGCGTTCGCCCACCTACTAGAGCGTCAGCTCGCTGGTTTCGGACGGGAAGGTGATCGTGTCCGGAAATTCCTCCGAGTGGGGCCCGACAACCATGGGACATTTCACGCCGGGCATCAGCTCAACCGTGAAGAGCTCCTGCACGTCTCCTTCAAGTTTCAGCCACTCCACGATCTTACCCTGCGCAATGTCGATCACGACGACCGCGCACATCGGCTCCTCATTACGCTTCGCCAATTCATCGGCGATCGGCATTTGCTCGAACTTTCCATACCGAGGCTTTGAAATGGTGACCAACGCGTAGCCGTTGATCAGCGTCAGCCCACGCAAAAATCCAGGGCAAAAAGCGATGTTTCTGATCTCGCCTGTCTTCGGATCGATCTCCACGAGGAAGCCTCGACCGCTGTCGACAGCGTAGACGCGGCCATCGGGTGCGACTCTGGGGGAATGCGGCATCAAAAGACCGTCCGTGACTATGCGATCTTCCTGAACGTCGATGAGCACACCCCTTGGAAGTGGGCGGCCGTGCCAGCCGTCGGCCACGTCCGTTTGGCTCACAGCGGTCACATATTTGACCTCGCCGTTGAGCATGCCAAGCCCGTTCATGTGGCAGCGATCCTCGCGCGCAAGCTCTGAGATGAAGGGCGGCTTCCAGACTGGCCTGAAGCTGTGGATCGGGTCCAGCACGGCTAAGCAGGAAAAACCAGTATTAACGAAGACGGGAAGGCCGTCACCATCGACGCTAACTTCATGAACGTCGATGTCTCCGGTCATGTGCGCGGAGCGGGGCATAAGGACCAGATCGAAACGGCCCTGGGCCATCAAGCCCTCGGGAAGGATATTCTCCAGTCGCCACAGTTGCAGGCGGGAGGCTAGCCACAGACCGTTCCGGTCCCAGCAAATCCCCATTGCCCGGCTGAAGTTCTGCTGATGCACGGAGACCGTTCCGTCAGGCATCGCGCCAGTCAGCAGGAGGCGGCCGCTCTGGTATGACGTGAACGCGAAGCTCGTATCGTTCCTGGTCAGCCAGGCTGCCATGCCCTTCGACACACTGATCTTCGTTTCTTCAGGTGCGGGCGCTGCTGGCGCGCTTCCCGGAGCCGCAGTCTGAGATGCTCCGGCGTCGGCCGGCGGCGAAACTTCATCGGTCATTGGTGGCGCAAACTCCGTGAGCGCGAATTTTCGAGCGCTCTAGCCCCGACCGGACCGCGCGCCAAGTTGCTGAGATGTCGTCAGGCGGCAGTCCTGATCGTCGCTCGCCGCCGCTCGAGAAAGGCCCGAGCTCTAGCATCCGCGCGTTCCACAATCGGCATGACCGACTGGATTTCCTTCTCCATGCGGCGCCATTTTTGCGGGTCAGGCTTGGAGACGGTCGTCTTCGACAACGGCAAGGCATTACCCAGCTGGCGGTCCCAGCCGAGGCCGAGGCCCGTCGCGATCCGCTCAATCTCGGTTTGAGGCGAAGCGAGGAAGGCGCTGTAGTCTATCACGTGAATCTTGTTCTCGTTCAGCTGCTCGAGATCGTCGAGCAGCACGTCCGTTGTTATCGCCCATTGGTGAGCGACAATCTCCGGAAGCGACAAGTCCTCGAGCTTTCGCCAACCGGGTACCAACAAAAGCGACCAAGATCCGTCCGGCCAACCCGGCAGTCCCGGGTAAGTCCGAAAATGCCCAGAGTGCCACGCCTCCATCATGCTGTTGAGCGTTTCGCGGACGTTCCGATAGAGATAGATAAAGTCAGAGTCAGGCCAGATGTGGTTGAAGAAGGGCACGCGAAGTGCGTTCTTCGGGGTCTTCTCCAGCATTCGAACGCGCCCGCGCGCAGGCTGGCCGTTACGATCTTTGAGCTGCCGGTAGAAGACCTCCGCAAGGCGCCCCGCGCGATCAGGCGTCACGTCGGCCTCGGTGAGACGATTGGATTCCCACTCACGACTCGCGGGTGCGAGACCCGGCACATTCTCGATCAGGCGATGACTCTCGTTGCCTGTTGCAAACAGGGCTGGCGCATTCTCCAGCGTCTCGTACAAGAGGGTCGATCCCGACCGCGGCGTGCTAACCAGGAAAATTGGCCGCTCGAACTTCTCTCGGTAGGAGGTCGCGGGTTGCCGTGTGAGCCCGCTTAAGATCGATCCGGAAAGCGTTACGCCGCTACTCTCCTCCTCGACGACGACACTGCTTGAGGGAGCCGGCGGAGAAGCTTTCGCAACTTGCGCAACAGGGGCCAGCGCGATCAGGAAAATGAGCTGCTCGAGCATCCGCGCAAGTGGAACCTCGTTCGGCATTTCGAGCGCCGAAACCCCCATCTCTGCCAAGCTTGCGCGAATGTCCTGCAGCAGCGGCTCATAGGTGGTCCGTCCCTCGTCGGCATCGCCGAAGCGGGCCCACGCGGCGGCCCACCCATCGATGAACCGCTCGACCCGATCGAGGATCGCAAGCACTCTCGGATCGTATCCGGCCTTCTCGCGGGTGAATGCGAGATGGCAACGCATCTCCCATGGCGACATGACTTTTGGCGAGTTGACCTTTTCGAAAGCCAAGCCGCTGCCGTTGCGAACGCCCGATGGCAGCAGCCGGGCATCGGAGACGCCCTCCTCCGCCGCCTTCAGCAACTCCGGCAGGAGCCCGCCTCCAACGGTGTCGAGCACCAGGTGAATGCGCTGGGCACCGCCCCTGTTCTGGACATCGTGCCGGAGGAAGCTGTCGAAAACCCAGCACTCGCCGGCGGCCATGTGAACGGTCTCGTCACCGCAAGTGAACTCGACGCCGGCATTGGTGATGACGGGGATGTGAATCCGCCAGTGCGTGCGCCAGTAATAGTGGATGTCGATGTGCGGCGGCACTTCACTGCCCGCAGCGAGGCCCATGAACCTGCTTCGGCCCCAGACGCTGCCAATCTCGGCCATGATCTGGCGCACATAATCGCAGTGCTGAAGATTCGGCGTCGCCGCCATCGGGCCGTCGATCGCGTCGCTGTCCTCGCCGTTCGGAGTGACCAGGCGCACCGCCTCATTCCCGATGAAACCGGTCGGATGGGGCGTCCAGGCCGACTTCGGCAAGGCGCGCACTTCGGCGGCCAAAGCATCCGCATCGAAACGGATCGGCAGTTTGAGGAACGGCTTCTTGAGGCGCATGCGGATTTGTCCTTCGGCGGCGCTTCTAACCGCAGGTCTGCATTCGACAAAGCGAGGGCGCCTCCATTGCTGGAAGCGCCCGCGGAATTCAACCAGTTAGCAGTAGCTTAGTAGCGGTAGTGCTCGGGCTTGAACGGGCCTTCGGTCGACACGCCAATATAGGCGGCCTGCTTCTCCGACAGCTTGGTCAGGTGAACGCCGAGCTTGTCGAGGTGAAGAGCGGCGACCTTCTCGTCGAGGTGCTTCGGGAGCACGTAAACGTCCTTCCCGTACTCATCCGACTTCGTCCACAGCTCGATCTGCGCAAGCACCTGGTTGGTGAAGGACGAGGACATGACGAAGCTCGGGTGACCCGTGGCATTGCCGAGGTTCACCAGGCGTCCCTTCGACAGGACGATGATCTTTTTGCCGTCCGGGAACTCGACTTCGTCGACCTGCGGCTTGATCTCGGTCCACTTCATGTTGGACAGCGCGCCGATCTGGATCTCGCTGTCGAAGTGGCCGATGTTGGACACGATCGCCATGTTCTTCATCGCCCGCATATGATCGAGCGTAATGACGTCCATGTTGCCGGTCGCAGTGACGAAGATGTCGGCGCGCGGCGCGGCCTCTTCCATCGTCACGACCTCATAGCCTTCCATCGCCGCCTGAAGCGCGCAGATCGGATCGACCTCGGTAACGATGACGCGGGCGCCACCGTTGCGGAGCGAAGCGGCAGAGCCCTTACCGACATCGCCGAAGCCGGCGACGCAGGCGACCTTACCGGCAAGCATGACGTCAGTCGCACGGCGGATGGCGTCGACCAGCGACTCCTTGCAGCCGTAGAGATTGTCGAACTTCGACTTGGTCACGCTGTCGTTGACGTTGATCGCCGGGAACGGGAGCTTCCCCTTCTTGGCGAGGTCGTAGAGCCGATGAACGCCCGTGGTCGTCTCTTCCGAGACGCCCTTGATGCTCTGAACCGTCTTCGTGAGGTAGCCCGGACGCTCGGCCATGAAGCGCTTCAGCGTCGCCGCGAAGATTTCCTCTTCCTCGTTCGACGGCGTGAACAGCTCTTCGCCGCCTTCGACGCGCGCGCCCCACAGCGCGAACATCGTGGCGTCGCCGCCATCATCGAGGATCATGTTGCAGGTGGTGTCGCGGCCCCAGTCGAAGATGCGAACGACATAGTCCCAATATTCCTCGAGCGTCTCGCCCTTCACCGCGAACACCGGAATGCCGCGCGCTGCGATCGCCGCAGCAGCATGATCCTGCGTCGAGAAGATGTTGCAGCTCGCCCAGCGGATTTCCGCGCCGAGCTCGGTCAGCGTCTCGATCAGTACCGCTGTCTGGATGGTCATGTGCAGCGAGCCGGTGATGCGTGCGCCCTTCAGCGGCTTCGACGCGCCATATTCCTCGCGCAGCGCCATCAGACCCGGCATTTCGGTTTCGGCGATCTCGATCTCCTTACGACCGAAATCGGCCAGGCCGAGGTCCTTCACGACATAATCGGTGAAACGCGTTTCAGCCTGGGTCGCCACGTCAAAATCTCCGGTTCTGTTTTGCTTGTGCGCATTGCGCGTCGCCGCTGCCCCTAGCGGCAGAGAGCGTCCAAAGCAAATATAAAGAATTCTTTATATGTCAGAAACGGGAGATCAGGCCGCGCCCGTCTCGGTAGATAGAAGGCGGGTGTCCACGCCCTCGGACTTGAACGCTGCCGCCCAGCGTTCGTCGGTCGGAGTGTCGAACAGGATCCTCTCGCTCGCATCGGCGGCGAACCAGCCATGGCGCGTCATCTCTTCCTCGAGCTGACCTTCGCCCCATCCGGCGTAACCGAGAGCTACGATCCACTGCGAAGGACCATTGCCCTCTGCGATGGCCTTGAGGACGTCGATCGTTCCGGTCATCGCGAACATGGTGCCGTCAGGTCCGTTGACCTGAAGCGAGTCCTGTCCGCCCCAATCGGTCGAGTGGAGGACGAAGCCCCTGCCCGGCTCGACCGGTCCGCCGTGATGCACGGCGCAATCCGGGGCCTCGCCCGGGTCGATGTCCAGTTGCTGCAGCAGCCCGCGGAAGCGCATGCCAGAGCGCTTGTGCCCGATGCCGATGCCCACCGCGCCATTCTCGTCATGCACGCAAATTGCAATCACAGCCCGCTCGAAACGCGGATCGGCCATTCCGGGCATCGCCAGCAACAGCTTGCCCGACAGGAAACGCGGCTCTTCCATGCTTCGGATTAATGAGCCGCAGGAACGCGGCGGGCAAGCCTTGAGGAGGAACCCATCGCGGCTGTAGGGGCTTCAGGCGAATTGCTTCGAAGGAGAACCCAGATGACCATCAACGTCGGCGACCGAATTCCGGACGTCCAGCTCAGCATCGTTACGCCGAACGGCCCCGAGCAGGTGAGCAGCAAGGATTATTTCGCCGGACGCCGCGTGGCCCTGTTCGCGGTCCCCGGAGCATTCACACCCACCTGCTCCGCCCGCCACCTCCCCTCTTATGTCGAGAAAGCGGGTGAGCTGAAAGGCAAGGGCGTCGACGAGATCGCCTGCGTTTCCGTCAACGATCCGTTCGTGATGGGAGCCTGGAACGAGCGGGACGGTTCGGCCGACATCACCATGCTCGCGGACGGAAACGGCGCCTTCGCCGATGCCGTCGGACTGGAAATGGACGGCAGCAAGTTCGGCATGGGCAAGCGGAGCCAGCGCTACTCGATGCTGGTCAATGACGGCGTGGTCGAGCAGCTCAATGTCGAGGCTCCAGGCGAGTATCGCGCGTCCAGCGCCGAGACCCTTCTGGAGCAGCTATAGGCACGTTCCGGCGTCCATCGCTTTCCCGCCTCTCCTCACCGCTGGACCGAAACATGGATCGGTCCAGCGCGTTGAAAAGCCAACGAAACGAGGAGGAGTAAGCCATATGGCAAGGAACAATCAGCGAGGCCGCCGGAACAACAATCCCGAGGGCCGGAACCAGTACAGCAACAGCTGGATGGACAGCGCTCGGGAGCGTCCGATGGCGGCCGCGGCAACCGCCGCTGCAGCGGTCGGCGCCGGCGTCTTCCTGTGGTCGCGTCGCAACCAGATCACCGATCAGCTGAGCAACCTCAGCGAACAGATCAGTGAGTGGACGAGCAACATGCAGTCCGGCAGCGATCAGAGCGGCGAGTTCGAGACTGCCGACATGGGCGGCAGCCGCAGCTCCATGTCAGGCTCGAGCAGCGGAGCGGCGACTGGTTCGACGTCCTCCCGCACGTCGCGCTCGACCGGCTCGCGCCCGACCAGCACGGGCGGCAGCAATCGCTCGACCCGCGGCATGAGCGAAACTGGCGGAGGCAATGCTTCGCTCGGTGCGCACAGCGGAACGACGGGCAGCGGCGCCGGTTCGTAAAAACCAGCGCTAAGCTCAAAAACGAAAAGGGGCGCCCGAGCGGCGCCCCTTCTTTATTTAGAGGACTCTACCAGCCGCACTGCTTGCCGCGGTTCTGCTCCTGCAACCAGGTTTGCAGAGGCGCGAAATATTCAAGCATCGGCTTCGCCGACATCTCGCGGCCGCCGGTGAACGCCTGAAGCGCATCCGGCCAGGGGTGCGAGGCGCCCATCGCCAGCATCTGGTTCAGCCGCTGGCCGACTTCTTTGTTGCCGTAGAAGCTGCAGCGATGCAGCGGCCCTTTCCAGCCGGACATGTCGCAGGCCGCCTTGTAGAACTGGAACTGCAGGATCCTCGCGAGGAAGTAACGCGCATAGGGCGTGTTCCCCGGGATATGGAATTTGGCGCCCGGATCGAAGTCCTGTTCCGACCGTGTGACCGGCGGCGTGATGCCCTGATATTGTTGCTTCAGGTCGACCCACGCCTGGTTGTAATTGGCTGGCGTAATCGAGCCGTCGAACACGCCCCAGCGCCACTTGTCGACCATCAACCCAAACGGAAGGAAGGCGACCTTGTCCATCGCCTGGCGCAGCAGAAGGCCGGTATCCTTGCTTGCGTCCGGCACCTTGTTGCGATCGAGCAGCCCAATCTGCACGAGATATTCCGGGGTCACGGATAGGGCGATGAAGTCGCCGATCGCCTCGTGGAAACCGTCGTTCGCGCCGTTGAGATAAAGGAACGGCTGCTGGTTGTAGGCACGCTGGTAGAAGTTGTGGCCAAGCTCATGGTGGATGGTCACCAAGTCGTCGGCGTTGACCTTGGTGCACATCTTGATGCGCAGGTCGTCCTTGTTGTCGACGTCCCAGGCAGACGCGTGGCAGATCACCTCCCGCCCCTGCGGACGAACGATCTGCGACCGACTCCAGAAGCTCTGCGGGAGCGGCGCCATGCCCAGCGAAGTGTAGAAGCGCTCGCCGATCCGGACCATCTCGGTCGGATCGACCTTCTTCTTCACCAGCAAATCGGTGAGGTCGTACCCGATGTCCCCCGCACCCTTGGGCGCGACAACGTCGTAGATATTGCCCCATTCCTGCGCCCACATGTTGCCGAGCAGATCGGCGCGGATGGGGCCGCTCGCTGGCTGCACGGCATTGCCGTACTTCTGGTTGAGCTTGGTCCGGGTGTAGCAGTGCAACTGGTCGTAGAGCGGCTTCGTCTCCGCCCAGAGCCGATCGTACATCGCAGAGAATTCCTCGGGCGACATGTCGTAGTTCGACCGCCACATTGCGCCGGTGTCCGCGTAGCCGAGCTCTTTCGCGCCCTGGTTCGCGATATCGACCATGCGCGTATAGTCCTGGCGCATCGGGCGGCCGACATTCTCGTGCCAGCTCTGCCAGATCTCCTTGAGCTCGGCGGGGTTGCGAAGGTCGCCCATCAGCGCCTCGGCATCGTCGCCGGTGATCGTCTTGCCCTTATGGGTGGCGCGCCCCTTGCCATAGGTCGACTGGAGCCGGGTCGTGATCTCATTGAGCTGTGCGGCGGCGCCCGGAGTGGTCGGAGCTGCCAGGACCAGGCCGCCGCGAAGGATGTTCAGCTTGCGGGCGGTGTCCGGATCGAGGCCCTGCACCTTTGCATATTCCGCAGACTGCTTGGCGTACTTCACGCCCTTCTCGGTGCCGATGGTGCCGAAATAAGCGGCGAGAGCGTCCGTGTCGTCGTTGATGTAGGTCGCGTTCACCCACTGCGCGCGGCCCCCGATCACGCTGAGATCGAACAGGTCCTTTTCAACGTCGGCGATGAACTGGCGGGCACCCTCCGGCGTCAACGGATGCGGAAGTGCATCGGCACTGGCTTCAGGCGCAGCGGCGCTCCCAGGAACGGCGGCTACCGGAGTTCCGGAATTGTCGACGGCACAGCCGGCCAATGCGAGGGCGGCAAGCGATACGGAAGCTACAAACTTCATGGACTCAACTCTCCCCAGAGTCGGAACAAGGTTCCAAGGCGAACCCGACTGGAACCAGAGGAAAGCCGCGTCAAGCAGCGAGAAAGGAGGCGATCGCCTCGCCAAGCTCGGGCTTGGTCACGGAGCTCATGTGCGTGCCCGGGATTTCCTTGTACTCGGCATTTGGCAGCTTGCTCGCAAGATCGCGCGCCGAACCATTCTCGTCGTCCTCGCTTCCGCAAACGACCAGCGTCGGCATGGTGAAGGATGCAAGCGCCTGTTCGGGGCTGGGATGATCGCCCAGCCCCTGAAGGAGCAGCTTCGCGGCAACGAGGTCGACCTTCATGGTTCGCATGAACTGGATCGAGAGCCAGTGCGGATCGCCGCGCCGCGCATCCTCGAAGCGATCGATGGCGTCCGAGAAGAAACGGCAGCGCCTTTCCCAATTGGTGAGCACGTCTAGCCCGGTCCCGGCGAGGACCGCGCGGCGCGGCCGCATTCCGGCGCCGACCGCATCGATGGTCGTGCGTGCGCCGAGCGAAAATCCGCCGAGATCGAATTCATCCAGGCCTAGATGGGCGACCAGATCCCTGAGGTCGCGCACGAGGATGTCCGGCGGATATTTGGCCGGATCGTGCGGCTTCCCGCTCGCGCCGTGCGCCCGGAGGTCGGGCATGATCACTCGGAAGCCCTCCCTTGCGATACGAGCCGCATGGCCGAACTTTATCCAGTTCATCTGGGCGTCGGAGAAGAGGCCATGCATCAGGATGACGGGCCTGCCCTCGCCCAGCTCATGGTAGACAAGCTCAACCCCGTCGGAGGCGGTCCAGCCGTGGAGTGCGGCGTCGCTCATGGCCGAATGTTCACGAATGTTCGCACTGACGTGGGACGACCGCGTGGCTGCCCAGCCCAGTCGTAAAGCGCAGTTGCGACGCCCGTGTACTGCCCGCTTGCATAGCGAACGGGGCATGTCAGGCGCTTTCCTATTTTGCAAATGTGAAGCAGCGTTTGTGCTTTGCTGCAAAGCGCACGTTAGGTCAGATCCGATCCGCCGCTCGTAGCAGCGACCCGTCATTCGAGTTCAGGTGCGCGACCAACCCTAGCGGGGCGGAGAACATACTCCGCCCCCAATTTTTTGCAGCGAAGCACATTGGCCGCGACCGGCGAACTGCCGCGCGTCCGCGATCAACGGTCGCCTTTGTCGCCGTCCCCCTTCTTGGGCTTGGTGCTGGAATGCCGCTTCTGATCCTGGGCGTGGCTGCGGCCTACGTCGTCGGATTCCTTGAACTGGCCCTTCTCGTCGCGGCGAACGTAACGCTTGTCGGTTCCAGTATCGATCAATTCGCGTGGCATTGATTCCTCCCTTCGTTGAAGGGAAACAATTCAGCCGATGGGGTTCCTGTTCCCAAGCCACTAATTGGCCGCAATGAGTGGATGCTGGACGTTCGGAAATGTGCGCTGATCCTTAACCCTGCACCCCTACGAGCCGTCTCGTCTTCACGCGTACTCAGGGGTTTTGAGATGGGAAGCTGGATAATCGGCGTGTGTGCGCTGCTAAGCGCAAGCGCCTCACAGGCGGAACGCGTCAGCGAACCTTATGCCAAGGTCGGCTACTGGGAGATCACGACGGAAAATGACAGCGCATGCGTGATGAAGAGCGTGTTTCCCGGCAAGGTCGCCGACGACGGCGAAGCACTGATTATCGGCTACAATGCGCTACAGAAAACCGCCGTGCTCAGCTGGACAACCCAAAAGCCGAAGCTTCCGGCGCTCACTGATTCGTTAGACCTCGAACTCTCTTTCCTGAAAGGCTCATCGCTGAACGAGTCATGGAGAAGTCAGCCTTTCCAGATTGCGAACTCAGCCGACACCTACAGCTTCATCCACGCCTTCAGGGGGGCGACGGATAGTGATCGATTCCTGCGCGATCTTGCTTTCCACGACACCCTCGCCCTGTTTTTCGGCCCGGGCCTTTTGACCGGCCTTCCTCTCAACGCATCTGACGCAGTTACAAAGCTGCGGGAATGCTCCTCGAAGATGGTCGGACAAGGTACGTCTGACCACTTGAAATAGCCGTTCCTGACGTCCGGAATGGGTCGAAAGCGGACATTAGCGGCATCAACTAATCCGGCATTTTCCCAGTCGCCTCCACCCAGCGGTCAACGAGAGCCTGATATTCGTCGGTCCGGTTTTCGGGCAGGCCTTCGGTGTTGATCCACGCGCGATGAAGACTTTCCGCGCCGAAGTGATGCTTCGGGCTGAACCGTGAGGGGTCGTCGAAGCTGGCGATGGTAAGATCCATGTTCTCGCTGCCTTCCTTGAACTGGAAGCCGAGGGAGGTTCCGCATTTCCGACAATAGGGCCGCTTGGCGATCGGGGAGCTTTCGTACCAGTCGGGTGCATGGTCCCAAACGACGTCCGCCTGCTTCACGTTCTTGAAGGCGATGGAGATCGAGCCGGTCGCGCGCTGGCACATCCGGCAGTGGCAGAGATAGGCCTCGTCATTGTCCACGTTCACCGTGAAGCGGATCCGCCC
>Ga0307410_10000681_pt1 | contig 14147 bp, 20 predicted proteins | sample 322Ometagenome_3_FD_203707 | JGI IMG/M metagenome (GOLD analysis project Ga0307410, IMG submission 203707) | Maize rhizosphere microbial communities from greenhouse at UC Davis, California, United States - 322HYB-O-3 | ecosystem: Host-associated > Plants > Roots > Rhizosphere > Soil | place... | reverse complement strand
TAGCGTTGCTCTCGCTGTTCTTCGCAATGACGGAGGAAAGATGCGCACTTTCCTGATCGCGTCTTCGCTGCTGGTTTCGGGCCCGGCAATTGCTCAGGCGCCCTCGACGCCACCTAAGCCGCCTTGTGCCGATCCCGAATTCCACCAGCTCGACTTCTGGGTCGGCAAGTGGGACGTCTACCCAACCGGCAAGGACAAGCTCGTCGCGCATAGCCTGATCGAGAAAGTGTACGGCTGCGGCGTCCGCGAAAACTGGATGCCGCTCAACAACCAGCCCGGCGGATCCTTGAGCGTCTATGTCCCCAGCGAAAAGCGGTGGGAGCAGTTCTGGATCGACTCCGGCGGGTCGCGCGCCTTCTTCACTGGCGGATGGAACGGCAAGGCGATGGTGATCTCGGGCAAATGGGGCGGCCCAATCGTGCGCATGACCTACAGCAAGAACGCGGATGGGTCGGTGCGCCAGTTCGGGGAGCGGTCGACCGACGAGGGCAAGACCTGGTCGCCCAACTTCGACTTCACGTACAGGCCGGCGAAGTCGGTTCAGTGACGCTCGCTTGACCGACGCCGCCGCTTTTTACATTGGCGGATGATGCAGAAAATCTACTCAAGCGCCGAGGCGGCGCTCGAAGGCTTGCTGTTCGATGGGATGACCATCGCGGCCGGTGGTTTTGGGTTGTGCGGCATTCCCGAGCGGCTGATCGATGCGATCCAGGCGAGCGGGGTCAAGGATCTTACCATCGCATCCAACAATGCCGGCATCGACAATGAAGGCCTCGGCAAGCTGCTGCGCACCCGGCAGGTGAAGAAAATGATCTCGTCCTACGTGGGGGAGAACAAGGAATTTGAGCGCCAATTCCTGGCCGGCGAACTCGAGGTGGAATTCTGCCCTCAAGGCACGCTTGCGGAGCGGATGCGCGCGGGCGGCGCGGGCATTCCGGGCTTCTACACCAAGACGGGCGTCGGCACGCAGGTGGCCGAGGGCAAGGAAGTGAAGAATTTCGACGGCGAGGACTACATCCTCGAGCGCGGCATCCGCGCGGACCTCAGCATCATCAAGGGCTGGAAGGCTGACGAGAGCGGCAACCTCATGTTCCGCAAGACCGCGCGCAACTTCAACCAGCCGGCGGCAACGTCGGGCAAGGTGTGCGTTGCCGAGGTGGAGGAGATCGTGCCGGTCGGATCGCTCGATCCCGACTGCATCCACCTGCCGTCAATCTATGTGAAGCGCCTGATCCTCGGCGCTCCTTACGACAAGAAGATTGAATTTCGTACAGTGCGTCAAAGGGAGGCGGCATGAGTAAGTTCGTGATCATTGCGGCGGCATTGGCGGCAGTTGCAACGCCGGCGGTTGCTCAACAACCGCAGCTGACGGACCAGGCTGCGATCGAGCAGACGATCCGCGATGTTTATGCCGTGATTTCAGGTCCCCCGGGCCAGAAGCGCGACTTCGACAAGATGCGGAGCATGTTCGCTCCGAACGCGCTGTTGCGCCCGATCACGCCCAATGGGCTGCGCGGCGGCACGCTCGAGGATTATATCGCGAAGAGCGGTCCGCTGCTGGAGAAGGACGGCTTCACCGAGACGGGGCTCGCGAACCGGATCGAGATCTACGGCAATCTCGCGCACGTTTGGTCGTCCTATGATGGCCGGACCGCGACGGGCAGCTTCAAGACGCGTGGCATCAACAGCTTCCAGCTGGTGAAACTCAACGGCACGTGGAAGGTCGCCTCCATCCTGTGGCAGCAGGAAACGCCGCAATTCCCGCTCCCCGCGAACATGGCAGGCAATAAGAAATGACCACGGACACGATGACCAAGGGATGGACGCGCGACCAGATGGCGGCGCGCGCGGCGCACGAGCTGCAGGACGGTTTCTACGTCAACCTTGGCATCGGCATCCCGACGCTCGTCGCGAACAACATCCCGGAAGGCATGACGGTCACGCTTCAAAGCGAGAACGGCATGCTCGGCATCGGACCGTTCCCTTATGACGAGGACGTCGATCCCGACCTGATCAACGCCGGCAAGCAGACGATCAGCGAGCTTCCCCAGACGAGCTATTTCTCGAGCGCGGACAGCTTCGCGATGATCCGTGGCGGCCATATCGACCTGGCCGTGCTCGGCGGCATGGAGGTCAGCGAGAAGGGCGACCTCGCCAACTGGATGGTGCCCGGCAAGATGATCAAGGGCATGGGCGGCGCGATGGACCTGGTCGCGGGCGTCAAGAAGATCATCGTGGTGATGGAGCATGTATCGAAAGACGGCAGTCCGAAATTCATCCCGGAATGCACGCTTCCCCTGACCGGCAAGAATGTCGTCGACATGATCATTACCGACTTGGCCGTGTTCCAGCGGCCAGACCACGACAGCGAGTTCAAGCTGGTCGAGCTGGCTTCGGGCGTCACGCGCGAAGAGGTGCGGGAGAAGACAAGCGCGCATTACCTGGACTAGACCTTCCGCACACAACGGCAGGGGTTAGTTGATGAGGAAATGGTTCGCGCTCGCGGCCTTGGCGCTCGGATCGTCGGCGGTTGCGCAGGATCAGCCGAAGGCGGCCGCGCCGATGCAGCTGTGGCGGCTCGATTGCGGCAATTTCGTCATGAAGCGCTACGGCGCCTGGTTCTCGGACACCTTTGAATATCCCGCGGGGTCGAAGCCGCTCGTCGGCAGTTGCTACCTGATCAGGAACGGCAGCGAATATCTGCTGTGGGATACGGGCATGAGCGAGCAGTTCATCGATCGCCCGCTAGATAATGACGAGCAAAGCATGTCGCTGAAGACGTCGGTGCTCGCACAGCTGGCGAAGATTGGCGTGAAGCCGGCGCAAATCAAATATGTCGGCATCAGCCACTTCCATGCCGACCACACCGGGCAGGCCCGGCATTTTCCCAATGCGCAGCTCATTATTGGTCAGGGGGATTGGGATGCGCTCAAGTCGAGCAAAAACCCCGGACTGAAGGACCCGAAGGAGCATCTTGCGCACTGGCTGGGCGGCAAGGGCAAGGTTGTGCCGGTTGCATCCGACGCCGACATTTTCGAGGATGGCCGCGTGATCATGCTGGCGATGCCAGGCCACACGCCGGGTCACACGGCCCTGCTCGTGCGGCTCGCGAGTGGGCCGGTGCTGCTCTCGGGCGACCAGTATCACTTCACCGAGAATATGAAGAGCCGCGGCGTGCCCTCGTTCAACACCAGCCGCACGGATACGCTCGCGTCGCACGATCGCTTCGACCGGATTGCGGCGAACACGAAGGCGAAGGTGGTGATCCAGCATGAGCCGGCGGACATCGCCAAGCTGCCGGCCTTCCCGGCCGCGGCGGAGTAGATGCGCGCGCTTCTGTCGAACGAGCCCGGTGGGCCGGAGACGCTCCAGCTGACGGATCTGCCTGACCCTCAGCCCGGCGCGCGCGAATTGCTCGTCAGGGTGCGAGCCTGCTCGATCAATTACCCGGACGTGCTGGTCATCGAGGACAAGTATCAGCTGAAGCCGCCGCGGCCGTTCGCGCCGGGGAGCGAGATTGCTGGCGAGATCGAGGCGCTTGGCGATGGCGTCGAAGGCTGGTCCGTCGGCGACCGCGTCATTGCCGCGACTGGCTACGGCGGACTGGCCGAAAGGGTCGTCATCCGGGCGGGCACGGCGATCCCGCTGCCGGCCGAGCGGAGCTTCGAGGAAGGTTCCGCGCTCCTGCTGACTTACGCCACGTCGATCCACGCGCTGCTGGATCGCGGCAAGCTGCAGGCCGGCCAGACGTTGCTAGTGCTTGGCGCCGCGGGGGGTGTGGGTCTTGCAGCGGTGGAGATCGGCAAAGCCGTAGGGGCGCGGGTGATCGCGGCGGTCTCGTCCGAGGAGAAAGCAGCAGCGGCGCGGGAAGCCGGAGCGGACGAGGCCATCGTCTATCCGTCCGGCCCGTTCGACAAGGATGGGCTCAAGTCCCTGTCGCAGCTCTTTAAAGACGGCGTCGGCCCGGCCGGCGCGGACGTGATCTTCGATCCGGTGGGCGGCGACTATAGCGAAGCGGCGCTGCGCAGCATCGCCTGGGAAGGCCGATTCCTCGTCGTCGGCTTCCCGGCGGGTATCGCCAGGCTGCCGCTCAACCTGACCCTCCTGAAAAGCTGTGACGTCTGCGGTGTCTTCTGGGGCGCGTTTGCGGCGCGCGACCCGAGGGCCAATGCGGCGCACGTCGATCAGCTGTTCCGCTGGTGGGCGGAAGGGAAGATCGCCCCGAAGATCAGCGCGACCTATCCGCTCGAGCGCGCAGGCGAAGCGATCAGCGCGCTTCGGGACCGCACGGCGATCGGAAAACTAGTCATCACCCTGTAAGCGGCGCCTCAGGCCGTATCGGGAAAACTACTGATTTCCCCCTCACGCACTCCGGCAGACCTTCTTCATGCCGGATGACGGCGTGTTTTCGGGGGCAAGTGATGCATGGAGTCATGAACGAACTCGAGGTGCACCGCACCATCGAGCTGTATCGAATGATGCTGCGCGACGAGCGGAACGAGCGTCGCCGCACCGTCCTTTCCGAACTGCTGGAGCAGGAACAGTACAAGCTCGCAGCGATCGAGATGTCGCACTGCTCAGGCCAGGACTTCTAGTCCGGGCCCGCCGCCTGCGACGGGTGATCCGAAAGCCAATAACGCCCGACTGGCGCGACGTGCCCGGAGCAGCCGCCGAAGGCCGTTATGCGAGCGCGAGCTTCTTTCTGCGCTGAGAGCGGAGGGCCATCCCGGCCCCGCCGAACCCGATCAGCATCATCACCCAGGTGGCGGGCTCTGGTACTGCGCCGATCGGCGTGTCGTTGAGCTCGAGCCCGGCAAAGGCAAGGCCTGAATCGTAGCTGTTATCGCTCCAGTTCGTTACGCCGAAGCGGATCTGGTAGCTTCCGGCGCTGCCGATCGTGTAGAGCGAATTGATCCACCCCGTATTGCCGCAGCCGTCACCATAGCAATCGCCAGAGTCCGAACCGAGCGCGGCCCAGTCCGTACCAGCGTTAATTGGCGTGCTGGCAGGGGTGAGCGTCGCGTCGTTGTCCGGCAGGCCGAAGCCCGGGCTCGTATTGCCCGTCGGCTGGGTGCGAGCCGTGAACAGCCAGGCGGCGTGAGTGCCGCCAACCAGCAGTTCCGCGAACGCATAATCGGCATAGTCGCCGCCGTCGCTCGTTACGAAATTGAAGTTGAAATTCAGGACGTCGCCCGCGGCGGCACCGAAGGCCGCGGTAACATATTCGGAGCCGCTGGTGCCGCCGACCCCGGCGATCTGGCCGGCGCCGCTGACACCATTGGCGGTCGAAACATATTGATACGAAGTGCCGCCCGGAGGAGCGGTTACGACGCCGCTCGGGCCGCTGGTGCCGCAATCGCCAGTGCAGGTCTGCGAAAAAGCCGGGCTCGTCCAGGAAGCGAGGACGAGACCTACAAACGCCAAACTCTTACTCATTACGTTCCCCTGTTATTGCGAAGCGGTTGAGCACCGGGACCGCTAACCCAGAGCAACAACGGGCGGCAGTTAACGAGGTTTTAACTCTGACTCAAGGCGCACCCGTCTGCGATGTGAGCCGTTGGTCGCAAACGCTATCCGTTCATGGACCGGTCTGTTGCGACCGCGGGTGCGTTGCCTCCGGCGCGGTCCGGCTCTATCTCGCACTGCAAACAAGCAAGGGATAAAGATGAGCCAGTTCGACGATCGCGAGCGCGCATTCGAGGCGAAGTTTGCCCGCGACGAGGAGATGCAGTTCCGCATTACGGCGCGCCGCAACCGGCTGCTCGGCGAATGGGCCGCGCGGCAGATGGGGCTGTCGGATGTTGAGATGGAGTCTTACTCGAAGGACGTCATCCGCTCCGACTTCGAGGAAGCGGGCGAGCATGACGTCATCCGCAAGGTGCTCGGCGACCTGACGGCCGCGGGCGTCGATTGCGACGAGGACAAGATCCGCGAGGCCCTGCGCAACAAGGAAGTCGAGGCGCGCCGCCAGATCATCGAGAGCACCAACCTCTGATGCCCATCGCGGCCAGCGAAATCGAACGGCTCATCAAGGCTGCCCTTCCTGACGCCGAAGTGACAATCCGCGATCTCGCCGGCGACGGCGACCATTATGCTGCTCGCGTTGTAAGCCGCAGCTTCGAAGGATTGAGCCGCATCCGGCAGCACCAGGCTGTCTATGCGGCGCTTGGGGGGCGTGTAGGGGGTGAGCTTCATGCGCTGCAGCTCGAGACCGCAGTGCCTCAACCGGAGACCAACCAGTGAGTGACGCCCAGGACCGTATTGCCGATATCGTGAAGCAGAACGACGTCGTGCTCTTCATGAAGGGCACCGCGCTCTTCCCGCAATGCGGCTTTTCGAGCCGTGCCGTCGCGATCCTCGACCGGCTCGGCGCAACGTACGAGACGGTCGATGTCCTGCAGGATCCCGAGATCCGCAACGGCATCAAGGAATTTAGCGACTGGCCGACCATCCCCCAGCTGTACGTGAAGGGCGAGTTCGTTGGCGGGTCCGATATCATGATGGAGATGTTCGAGAGCGGGGAGCTCCAGCAGCTCGTCGGAGCGGACGCCTAAAAAGGAGAAGGGGCGGGGCAGCTGGACCAGAGAACCGCTGCACCGCCCCTTCGTGGTGTGGAACCAAGTGGACGGGACTATTGTAGCAATGCCCGTGCCAATTGAAATAAACGGCAGTTTTTCGCGAATTCTTGGCGAAGCCGGATACGGAGGACTGACGATTGCGTAAAATATTCCGACAGGTTTTAGGCAATGCTCAGCAGCGGCAGTTGATTAAGGGTGATGGCACTTTGCAGCGGTTGCAGGGTTTGGTTGCCTAGTGAGCAGGCATGACCCCGATATCGGCCGCATTAGCGGGCCGAGGCTGTTCTGCGACCTGACGCAGAGCTGGTCCGACGTCGGCGGGGGCGTTCGCACCTATCTGCTGCACAAAAGGCGGCACATCCTCGAATCCACGCCGCACCGTCACCTGCTCATCGTCCCCGGAAACAAGGATGAGGTGATTGAGGACGGTCGCGCGATCACGGTGACCGTCGCTTCGCCGCACGTGCCCGGAAGCCCGCACTACCGGCTGATGCTTCGCAACAAGGCGGTCCGCGAAGCGCTCGAGCGATTCCGGCCCGATCTGATCGAGTGCCAGGACGCTTATAACCTCCCATGGGCCGCCATCGCGCACCGTAAGCGCCACCCGGAAACGGCGTTGGTCGCCTGCTACATGACGGACTTCCCGACCGTTTACGTTGAGCGTCCGTTCTCGAAGTTCCTGGGCAAGACCATTGGCGGCGCGGCATCGCGCATCTGTTATGCCTATTGCGGTGCCCTCTACCGGAAGTTCGACGCCGTGTTCGCGCTCAGCGCTAACGGCGGAGCGAGCAAGTTGCGGAGCCTCGGAATTTCGCAGGTGGACGTCGTCCCGCTCGGCGTCGAGGTCGGGGAATTCGGACCCGAGCGGCGCGACCCGCGCCTCCGGGCCAAGCTGGGCCTGAAGGACGATCAGCCGCTGCTCATCTATGTTGGACGGCTCGACGGCGAGAAGAAGCCGGACGTCGTCGTTGAGGCGTTTCGGAAACTGCCGCGGGCGCTTGGCGCCAAGCTCGTGCTCATCGGCGAGGGGCCGCTGCGCGAAGAAATTGAGGCGCTCGGCGACGACCGTATCCTGATCCCGGGCTACATGAAGGGTCGGGCTGAACTGGCGCTGTGGCTGGCAAGCGCAGACATCTATGTGTCGGGCATGGCGGACGAAACGTTCGGCGTCTCGATCGTCGAGGCGCAGGCTTCGGGCCTGCCGGTCGTAGGCGTTGCAGCGGGTGCCATGATCGATCGGGTCACGGATCAGGTCGGACGGCTCGGACCCGTCGGCGACTCTGATGCCATGGCGCGCAACATCGCGGAAATGTGGACGGCCGATCGCGGCGCGATCGCGCTCGAAGCCCGTGCCGAAGCCCTGCAGTACAGCTGGGACCGGAGCATGGAGACTCTGTTCGGCACGGTTTACCCGGGTGCTTTCCTCCGCCGGGGCCAGTCAGCGGTTGCCACCCCTGCCACCGCGCCGCTGGCAGCCTGAAGGACTCCCGTTCATAATCGGTTCAGCCCTACGACTACAACTGTAGTCACATGGGACGCAAACCCGCGAGGATCAGCGAAGCCGAGCAGCAGCTTCTTCAGCTTCTGTGGGACGAGTCGCCGCTAGGCGCCGCTGAAATCGCCGAGCGGGCGCCCGCCGACCGTGGCTGGAGCCTGACTACCGTCAAGACGATGCTGTCGCGGCTGGTCGCGAAGGGTGTGCTCGGTGCGGAGCCCGATGGGCGCCGCTTCCTCTACCGCGCGCTCGTGGCGCGAGAGACCGTCGCCTCCAACCAGGCCGGGCGCCTGATCGATCGCCTGTTCGGCGGACGCGTGTCGCCGCTCGTCGCGCAGCTCGCGGAAGAGGGCCAGTTGTCGAAGGACGATCTCGAGGAACTCGAAGCTTTGGTCAGGAGCCTCAAGTCATGAGCGGATGGGTCTTCGAAACCTTGATCGCGACGGCGGTGCTGATCGCCGTGGTGCTCGTCATCCGGAAACCAGTCGCGCGCACTTTCGGCGCGCGTGCGGCGTTTGCGCTGTGGCTCGCGCCGCTGCTTCGCCTGCTGATGCCGCCGCTGCCCGTTTCCGCTCCGACGCCCGACATCTTCATCGAAACTCGCGACGCGGCGGTTCAGGCCGTTGCTCCGGTTCACTCGGCGCTGCCGTCGCTCCCGACCGCGCTGTTGCTCGTCTGGATCGCGGGCGTGATTGCCTTCCTTGGGCTGCACATCGTGTCCTACTTCGGCTTCGTCAGTGGGGCGGTGAGCAAGGGCCATGCGCTTGCGGACGATGAAAGCGGCGACATCCAGATCTTCGAGACCTCTGCCGTCACCGGGCCCGCCGCGGCCGGCCTGCTGGTGCGCCGGATCTTCGTGCCGCGCGGCTTCTCGGACACGTTCGCGCCTGAGGAGCGGCGCCTCGCGCTGAAGCACGAGATGCTTCACCACCGGCGCGGCGACCTGTGGGCCAGCGCGGCTGCGCTCGTCGTGCTGTCGCTGCACTGGTTCAATCCACTCGCCTACGCCGCGCACCGCGCGTTCCGCCGCGACCTCGAAGCGGCTTGCGATGCCGACCTGCTCGCAGGTGCCGGCGGCCACGAGCGACAGCTTTACGCCCGCACGATCCTGCGCTGCGCGGCCCGCTCAATCCCTCAACCCGTTTGCGCCCTTACCGACACGCAAGAACTGAAAGGAAGATTGGAAATGATGAAGCGCGAACATTCATTCGTGCGCCGTGCGTTCGGTGGAGCGATCGCCACGGCACTGACCGCCGGCGGCCTGCTGGTCGCACTTCCTGCGGCTGCGCAACAGGCCGCGCCGGCCAGCGAGCCGACCCAGGAGCGGACCGAGATCCGCAAGATCGTCATGCATGGCGAAGGCAAGGCCGACGAAGCGCGCATGCTTTCGAAGGAAATGCGCGACAAGATCGCCAAGTGCAAAGGCGAGAAGGTCGAGGCGAACGCCGACATCAACAAGGACGGCAAGAAACAGACCACAAGGATCATGGTCTGCGCCAAGCCCGGTGAATCCAAGGCCGCGCTGGCCCAGAGCCTGGAAAAGGCGCTCGGCCGGATCGAGGGCGAGGACGCCATGACGCCGGAAGCCAAGGCGCAAATCGTCGCCCAGCTTCGCGCCAAGATCGCGGAACTGCGCGCAGGGAAGTGAGGTAAGGGCGCTCCCTCGCGCAAACTGAGTCCCCGGGCCGTCCCTCATGCGGTCCGGGGCTCAACCATAGCTTGGCGCGCTACGGCTGGCGTGGCAGAGCCTCCGCCGTGGACGCGCCCTACGCAAAATTGGAGCAGCTGGAGCCCGGCATCGCCCGAGTGCTCGCGCACAATCCGTCCGCTTTCACTTACTTCGGCACGCAGACTTACCTCATCGGGGATGCCGAGGTCGCGGTGGTCGATCCGGGTCCCGATCTGCCCGAGCATATCGATGCTTTGGAACAGGCAATCGGCGGCCGGCGCGTCGTGGCGATCATGTGCACGCACACGCATCGCGATCATAGCCCTGCAGCACGGCCGCTTGCGGAGCGCACGAGCGCGCCGATCGTCGGATGCGCACCATTGTCGCTGGAAACGGTCGGGCCTCGCGCCGATGCTGCGTTCGACGGAGGCTACGCGCCGGACCGGGTTCTCTCTGACGGGGAGACCATTACGATTGACGGCCAGTCGATCACGGCAATCGCGACGCCGGGGCACACGTCTAACCACCTCTGCTTTGCTTATGAAGGTGCGCTGCTGACCGGCGACCATGTCATGGGCTGGTCGACCACTGTCGTGGTGCCGCCCGACGGTGACATGGCCGCTTACATGCAGAGCCTCGACAAGCTGCGGCAGCGGGACGACCGGATCTATTATCCCGCCCACGGGCCTGCGGTGACGAACACCAAGCAATATGTGCGTCATTTGATGGGCCACCGCATGCAGCGCGAGAAGCAGATCCTGCGGCTTGTCGGGGAGCAGGCGCGCGACATTCCTGACATCGTCGCCAATGCTTATCCGGGGCTCGATCCGCGGCTGACCGCGGCGGCCGGCGGCTCCGTGCTCGCACACCTCGTGGACCTTGAACGGCGCGGCCTCGTTGAACAGCAGGAGGAGCGATGGAGCGCAGCATAAACAAGCCTTTGGTGCTCGCGATGGTCGCGGTCGCGCTGCTGCTCGGCGTGATGCTCGGCGTCACCACAGGAATTGCCGACCGCATCTTTGGCGGGCCGAACCCGAAGACGATTGCGAGCGCCAGCCTGGAATCGATGCGCGCGCAGAACCGGTTGATCGCGTTCGTGGCCCGCTACGTTTCGGTGACGACCTCGGAGACTAGCCGCTTCGGCTTTGCAACGAAGCGGACGCTGATCCTTCCCGGGGATGTCCGTTACGAGCTGGACCTGTCGAAGCTGCAGCCGAACGACGTCACGTGGGACAATTCGAGCAAGACCCTGCAGGTCAAGCTGCCGGACATCGAGATCGCGGGCCCCGACGTCGATCTCAGCGCCGCGCAGGAATATGGCGAGGGCGGCATCGTTTCGGCCCTCACGAATTCCGACGAGCGGCTCGATCAGGCGAACCGGGCGCGCGCCGTGGCCGACTTGCGCAAGCAGGCGCAGGGCGCCGTCCCGATGCGGCTCGCGCGCGAAGCAGCCAGGCAGGCGGTCCAGCGGAGCTTTGCGATGCCTCTAACCGCGGCCGGATTCAAGGACGTGAAGGTGGTCGCGCGCTTCCCGATCGACGGCATGGACGAGCCTTCTTATCTCGACCGTTCGACCCCATATGAAGAAGCGATTAGGCAAGCGGAGCAGCGCCGTGCTGCTCAGGGGCGGAAATGACGGTTCAGACGAATAGTTTGCGTGGGTTGGACCTGCTGGGCGAGATCGAGCGGCTGAAGCGCGAGCGCAACGCCGTGATCCTCGCGCATTACTACCAGAAGCCGGAAATCCAGGACCTCGCTGACTTTGTCGGCGACAGCCTCGATCTGTCGCGAAAGGCCGCGCAGACGGACGCCGAGGTGATCGCCTTTTGCGGCGTACGCTTCATGGCCGAGACGGCGAAGATTTTGTCGCCGGAGAAGGTCGTGATTCTGCCCGACATGGACGCGGGTTGCTCACTTGAGGATAGCTGCCCGCCTGATCAGTTCGCGGCGTTTCGCAAGGCGCACCCTGACCATATCGCGCTGACCTACATCAACTGCTCGGCAGCGGTGAAAGCGCTGAGCGACATCATCGTCACGAGCTCGTCGGCTCAGGTCATCCTCGACCAGATCCCGAAGGACCAGAAGATCATTTTCGGGCCGGACCGGCACCTCGGCGGCTATCTTTCGCGCAAGATGGGCCGCGACATGCTGCTGTGGCCCGGCATTTGCATCGTGCATCAGGCATTCAGCGAAACGGAGCTTCTGAAGCTCAAGGCCGAATATCCGGACGCTCCGGTGGCCGCGCATCCGGAATGCCCGCCGCACATCGTGGACCATGCCGATCACGTGGGCAGCACCAAGTCGATCCTCGATTTCGCATTGAGCTCGCCTGCGCAGACCATCCTCGTCGCGACCGAGCCGCACATCATCCACCAGATGGAAAAAGCGGCGCCGCAGAAGACGTTCATTGGCGTTCCGGGCGGGGACGGGAACTGCAACTGTAACATGTGCCCGTACATGGCGCTGAACACCCTGGAGAAGCTCTACGTGGCTCTGCGCGACCTGGAGCCCAGGATCGAGCTTTCGCCCGAAGTCATGGACCGCGCGCGCGTGCCGCTCGAGCGTATGCTGGAGATGGCGGGCCGAACGGTCGGGCAGGGCGACGTGGGCAAGCCGATCATTGATCAGCCGGAAAAGATCGACCCAACGATCAGCGGCGACTAATCAGCGCAGCCACAACCAGAAGACGGCGATGAACATGAAGATGTTCATATAGGCCGTCGAGGAGAAGCCCGGCGCCCGGTAGAGCGGGTGGATGCGGTAGCCGACCCAGAACAGGATCCGCATCAGCACGAAGGTGATGCTGACGGCCGGAATGATGCTCAGCCACTCGATCGGCAGCATGACGGACAGCGCGAGCATAGCGACGAGGAACAGCGCGAACTGCTGATGCGTGTTGTCGGCCACGCGGCCGTTCACGACCATCGCCGGGCTTTCCTTGCCGAGCGTCGGATCGATCGCCTCGCTTGCGAAGCGAGCGTTGCCGACCACGATGACCATCGCGAACAATGGCACTGCTGCGAGCACGGCCCAGGGCAGCGCGAATGCGATACGGTCGGCGGCCGTGTCGGTGACGGTAGGCGCCGGAAGTGCCCACGAAAGCAGCCAGACGAGGCCGACCATGATGACGATGCCGCTCGCGGCGCCGATAGCGACGATGCGCTGGTCCCTGGTCATCCCGAGCTCCCCCAGATCGAGATGTGTATCCTAGCAGCTTGCGGCTGCTGGCGCACTGCAGCGTGCCGATCCGTCCAAACATAAACGGTTAAGTAACCGCATTCAGTGCAAGTTTACGGCGCTTCGAGTCCGGACTGCGCCGGGCTGCGCGGCGTCGCTTGATCCTGACCGGCGGGATCAGCTTGTCTGGCCAGGTTCCTTCCGGGGGGATGGGTTTCGTGTATCTGCGCGCCGCGCTCGCCATATTGCTGACAGTGACGAGTGGCGCTGCTTCGGCCGCCGCACCTGTCGCCGCGAGCCAGTTCCCCGCGCGCGTCCTCGCGGCGCATAACGCCGAGCGTGTGCGCATGGGCATGCCGCCGCTCGTGTGGGATGCGCAACTGGGGAATGGCGCAGCGCTGTACGCGCAGCAGATGGCCTTCACCGGACTGTTCAAGCATTCGAACCGCCAGGCCCGCCGCGGCATCGGCGAGAATCCATGGATGGGCACGCGCGGCGCCTTCAGCGTCGAAGCAATGGTCGGCGGCTGGTCCGCGGAGAAACGCTACTTCATGCGCGGCGTCTTCCCAAACAACAGCCGCAGCGGCAACTGGGCGGACGTCGGTCACTATACGCAGATGATCTGGCCGAGCACGCAACGCGTCGGCTGCGCGCTCGCCTCCACGCCGCGCACCGAATATCTCGTCTGCCGGTATTTCCCGGCGGGCAACATCGACGGGCGCGTCCTGCCCTGAGGTAACCGGGTTTAACAAACGCGGCATATCGCCACGGTGCAACGCTCCGCCGTTACCGCATTGCGCGGGGAAACATGCTCGTCGAGCCTCGTTCTACGTACGAAACGGAGGACGAATTTGCATGCGTAAGTTTTCGATGATTCTGGCGGCCGCGGCTGTCGTTGGCACGAGCGGAGTGACGATGTCCGCACCGGCCGAGGCCCACAAGAGCGCGTACCGCCACACTCACTACAAGGGCCAGACGCGTTACGCTTACAAATACTGCCGCCACTCGCCGGGCACGACCGGCCTAGTCGCGGGCGGCGTGACGGGCGCGGTGGTCGGCTCCCAGGTGCTGGGCGGCGGTCTCGTCGGTGCAGCCGCCGGTGCCGTTGGCGGCGCCGTCGCCGGCCGCGCGATCGACCGCACCATCACTGCCAAGGAGCGCTGCCGCGTTCGCTGGTAAGCCTAAGGCGGGCATCTGATGCCCGCATATCTTCGACACTCACGATCTA
>Ga0307410_10000680_pt1 | contig 14149 bp, 18 predicted proteins | sample 322Ometagenome_3_FD_203707 | JGI IMG/M metagenome (GOLD analysis project Ga0307410, IMG submission 203707) | Maize rhizosphere microbial communities from greenhouse at UC Davis, California, United States - 322HYB-O-3 | ecosystem: Host-associated > Plants > Roots > Rhizosphere > Soil | place... | reverse complement strand
ATCGACGAAGGTCGTTCGTCGAGCGGCGGTTCGACGAACTTCAGATTTCGTTGTTGTCTAAAACTGGATCGACGCTGCGGTCGACGGCCGTGGTGACTGCAACGTCCATGCTGACATTGCCCAGCGTCCGGAAAATGTCCGGCACCATCTCCACGGCGACAAGCAAAGCGAGCGGCGCTATGGGCACACCAAGCGCCATGGCGATGGGCGCGATCGAGCTGATGAAGCTTACCTCGCCGGGCAAGCTGATCGCTCCGTAGCTCATCACCGCCCCGACCGCCGTCGCCGCGATGATCTGCGTCATGCTTGGCTCGTAGCCGAGCCAGTGCGCGACGTAGAAAGCGACCGCGGTGTTCATCGCCGGGCCGGTCGCGCGGAACAGCGCCACCGACAGCGGAAGGGTCACGTCCGCCACCTGGTCGCGAACGCCAATCACCCGCGCCGCGGCGAGCATCGCAGGAAGCGAAGCGAGCGATGACCGGGTCGATATGGCGACGCTCTGCGGAGCGATCATCGCCTTGCTAAACGTTCCGAACCCGGCGCGTCCCCAGATCGCTCCGATCGGGTAGGCCCAGAGGGTGACCAGGATGCCGATGACCGAGATCAGGACGATGTAGTGACCAAGGCCGGCGAACGCCGCGCCTCCTGCGCTCGCGCCCACGCTGAAGGCCAGTGCAAGCACGCCCAGCGGAGCGACCCACAGAACCCAGCCGATGATGATCAGCAAGGCGTCGGCGATCGCCTCGAAAAATCCGGTCAAGCTGCGCCGCCGGTCTCCCTGGATGCGCGTAACCGCGAGCGCGAAGAGCATCGCGAACACGACCAACGGAAGCACTTCGCCCTCGGCAGCCGCCGCGATCACATTGTCGGGGACGATGCCTTTGAAGAAGTCGGCGACTCCGGGCATCGGACCCGTGGCCGCCGACTGGTCCAGTCCGGCCAGCCCGGTCTGCATCGCTTGCGCCTGCGCAAGCGGCAGCGGGAACAGCCCCGTGAGCAGCTCGATCATCAAAGCGCCGAAGATCGACGATGCGGTACAGATGATGACGATCCAGAGGACGGTCCTGCCCGCGATCCTTCCGGCCCGCGCCGCCTCCGCTCCCTTGGCGATGCCGACGACCAGCAGCGCAACGACGAGCGGAATGACGGTCATCTTGAGCGCGTTCAGCCAAAGCCCGCCGATGAAGCTCGCGACCTGGAGCGCCGGCTCGCGAAGGCCGTCGCCAAGCGATTGCGCGCCCGCGCCGGCCAACAGGCCGACCACGAGCGCGATCAGAACCCGATAGGCGCCCCCGCCGCGAATGCTCGTAGCGGCGGCCTCCTCGGCGTCTTTGGTCATTGCGGCTTCCGGAAGCGGAACATGAAGCGGTCGGTCTTTCCCCGGATCTTTTCGTCGAAGACCAGCAGCGAATGATCATCCGCCGGGTTCCGCAGCAGGTCGCTGCTCTCCTCGAGAACGAAGCCGGCCTTCTCGAAATCTGCTTTGACGACCGCCGGGTCGATCCGGTGGAGCTTGTCGACGACCTGTCGCGTGTCTCCGCCGGCTGCCGCCACGTGATCGATGATCCCAATCACCGCGCCCGGCTTCATCGCGTCGTAGAGCCGCTTGAGCCACGCCTGCGGCTCCATGCGCGTGATCTTCCGCTCCGCGCTCTCCCAGTACACGTCATGATAGTCGAGGTTCATGATCATGAAGTCGTACTGGTTGGTACCGATCAGCGGTGTTTCGAACTGGCTGGAGAGTAGCACCACGTTCGGCTGCTTCGCCGTGAACTCGGCGAACTCGGTGCGGCGCTTGTCGTTGAGGAACTGCAGCGGCTGCCACACGAAGACGATGCCTGTGGGGCCGACGGCTGGCGCGATGATTTCCGCCCAATATTTGTTCGCGCCGAACATATCGATGACGCGCATACCCTGCTCGAGCTTGAAGAAGCCGAGCACCTCAGCGGGCTTGCGGCCTTCGTCGAGCTTCACATTGTCCGGCGTCCGCGCGGCGTGGTTGGCGACCGCCGGAGCAACGTCCGCCGGAGCAGCCATCAAGGCGCCCGGGCAGGCCGCGGCAAGCGCAGCCGCCATGATCATCCGAAGTCCACGCATGAGCCCCCCTTTCGTCGAAAGCGAACTGCTGGTTAGCGCCGTTCAATCGACTTGCGCCAGACGATATTCGCGCTAGCCTCCGCGCTTCCATTCCTTGGGTGAGGAATGCCGTGGCTACAGTTGCTTCATCTGCCGTCGATCCCGGAACGCGCGAGCGCCGCTTCTACTCGCGCATGGCCTTGTTCCTGGTCGCATTGGTTTTCCTGGGTTTCGCACCCAGCTTCTATTTGCGCGGGATCGTTCCGGAATTTCCGCGTCCAAACCCGACCATTCCGCCGTCGGTCCTTCTTCACGGGCTTTTGTTCACCCTGTGGATGCTGGTCTTCGTTGCGCAGACACAGCTCGTCGCCGCCGGCCGCCGTGACATCCACATGAAGCTTGGCGCGGCATCGATGGTCCTGGCGATCTCGATGGTGCCGGTCATGTACCTGATCGGCGTCTGGCAGGTCGCGCGGAAGAACGTCCCGCCATTCACCACGCCGCTGGACTGGACCTCGCTCCCGCTGTTCGCGCTCCCTGCTTTCGCAATCCTCGTCTGGCTCGGATGGCAACGCCGCAGGCAGGCGCAGTGGCACAAGCGCCTGATGCTTGGAGCGGCGATGGTGGTCGTGCTCGGACCGTCATTCGGCCGCCTGCCCCTCATCCCGCCATCGAAGATCGGCTTCGCAATCCAGATGACGGCGACGCTGCTGTTCTTCCTGCCGCTGTTCATCTGGGACAAGCGCACGCTCGGACAGATGCACCCGGCGACGAAGATCGCCTTCGGCGTCTACGCGCTCTCGATGCTTATCCCAGTAGCATTGATCGTGAGCGGAACCTGGGCGCCGATCGCGGCACAACTGCCAGGGGTCGGAAGCTAGGCGCTAGCCCTCCAGACGCCAACTGATGCGCTGGAAGTAGGAGCTCTTCGACGGCTTGCCGTCCAGCCCGACCGCCGGCTTGAACTTCGCTCGCTCCTTCACGATCGCACAGCTCTGCGCGTCGAGCGATGCAACGCCGCTGGTCTCGGTAACGGTGCAGTCCGCGACTTTGCCCTGCTCGTCGATCAGGAGAACGAAGGCGACGCTTCCCATCTGGTCCTTGAACGCCGCAATGCCGGGATAATCGTCGGCGCTGAAAATGCCGGAGAGGTCCCCCAACGGCCCTTCCTTCAGGCCCGACGGTTCCTTGTCGTAATCCCAGGCTTTCCAGACCTCGCGGAGGTCTTTGGTGCACGTATCGAGCGTGTTCATCACGGCGCCCATTTGAGTCAGCGCGAATGTTTCGCCGTCGCGACTGCCGCCCTGGCCGAGCCGCGTCCCGAGCTTGGCGATGCCGCGGTCGCGCGTGCGGATCGAAAGCGTCTTGGCAGGGCGGAGAGAGGCGACATTCTGTGAGTCGAGGTTCACGAGAAGCGCCCTCTGGCCGATCTTCTTGTTCCCGAACTCGAGCAAATTCGTCTGGATCGTGGCTGCCTCGTCGACGACCACTTCCCCGTCGAACTGCTTGGGCTCGATGTCCCTACCCTTTCGAACGATCCCGATCTGGAGCGAGCCACCTGTCGCAGGCGCCTTGAGCACGAGGTAGATCGGATCGGCCTCGGACCCGTAGTTGCGCGTCGCGACGCACTGCGCATCCGCGAAATTGACGATCCATTTGCCGGTCGGCTGCTTTGGCTCGGCGGCGGCTGCGGTGCCTGCCGTGGAAAGCAGTGCGGCGCATGCCAGGACTCGGGCGAACATCGACACCCCCCTTGTGAAACTCCCCGAGCGCAGAGGTTGTAAGCGAAACAGCAGCAATTGCGCCAGCCCGCGCCGACGTTTCGGTGGAACGACCGTTGATTGCGACCTGTGCCGGAAAAAATTGCCGTGGGGCGCATCGGCTGCGCGATTGACGCGTTCTTTCAACAGTTTGACCGCCAACAAGTGGAGATACACGCATGGATAATCAGGACCAGATCAGCACCCTCAACACGCTGATCGAAACGACCATCGACAGCATCACGGGCTACGAGGAGTCGGCGCAGAACGTCGACAATGAGCGGCTTCGCCAGATCTTCCGCGAGCGCGCCGACGAGCGCCAGCAGGTCGTCAGTCAGCTGCGCGAAGAAGTCCGGCGGCTCGGTGGCGATCCCGAGGAATCCGGCACCTTCCTCGGCAAGGCGCACCAGCGCTTCGAGGACCTGAAAGCCGCCCTCACCGGCCGCGACGAAAAGGCGATCGTCAACGAGGTCGAGCGCGGCGAGGATTATCTCAAGGCGAAGTTCGAAGCAGCGCTGAACAGCGAAAAGCTAGGCGCCGAGGCCCGCCAGGTCGTCGAGCGCGCATACCAGTCCGTGCGCTCCGGCCACGACCAGATCAGCCAGCTCAAGCACGGCATGGAAACCAACTCCTAAGTCCCGACCGATCTTCCGGGAACTTCGGGCGGCGGCGCTTCAGGCGTCGCCGCCCTTTTTCATGCGCCGAACAGAAGCTTGATGTAGTTGCGGTACTGCCGCGTCTGCTTGCCCATCAGGCTTTCGTCGCGGAGCGCCTTGGACTGGATGATCGCGCCTTCGACGACGACGTTCAGCATGTCGGCAAGCTCCTCGACCCGCACGGGGAGGCGCGGCGCATAAATAGCGCCGATCTCCTCGAGCCAGCGCACGAAGCGAGCCCGCATCTTGCGCAGGTAATCGACGTTCATCTGCCGCACCTCGGCGTCGAACATCCGCTCCTGGTAGGTGACCGTAGCGACCATGCAGCCGGGATGGAGCGCGTTCATATCGTCCATCATCTGCGCATAGACGTTCAGGAATATGAGGAAGCTTTGCAGCGGATCGTCGCTCAATTCGCGCGCCCGCGTCTCCAGCGTCTCCATGATGCTGTCGTCTTCCGCCAGGAAGCGTTCGAACAGCTGCCGGGCCAGGTCGTTCTTGTCGCGGAAGTGATAGAAGAAGCCGCTCTTGGTGATCCCGGCGGCTTCGACCAGCTCCTCGATCGACGTCGCGGCAAAGCCCTTTTCGACGATCGATTGATAGGCGAGGTCCATGATCCGTTCGCGCGTGCGCTCGCCTTTCGTGCGAGCGTTGCTCTCCAACTGTACCGCGGGTCCAGTTTTCTCGATCAGCCTGTCGACCATCGTCGCTTCGCTCCTTGCGACATGAGTGCCAAGTATCACGAAAAGCAGCGAAATTCACTCCGCGGCAAAGAACCGACCGCGCTCTCGCTAGAGGTGATATAAGCTCTCGAAGTATAAGCGTCCCCACACAAAAACTCGGGGATCATGATGATTGGCTTGTATCATTACATAGCCGCGGGGCTTTTCGCGGGTTTTGCTCTGGTCGAGCTGCTTCTCGCCGGGCGCAAGTTTCCGCCGGTGACCCACTGGCGGCTGCAGGGTACGGCGTTCACTCTGCTTTACTTCGCCGTCGCGACCTACATGCCCCTCTTCTGGGACGGGTGGCTCGGCGAGCACCGCTTGTTCGCGGCCGATAGTTTGCCGCTCTGGGCACAGATCGCCGGAGGCTTCCTGGTACTCGAGCTCGGCATCTATGGCTGGCACAGGACGATGCACAACGTGACCTTCCTGTGGCGCTGGTTTCACCAGATGCATCACAGCCCCGAGCGCGTGGACATCTGGGGAGCGCTCTATTTCCACCCGTTCGATTCGATAGGTTGGACGTTCCTGGGCAGCCTTGCTTTGGTGCTCGGTTTTGGCGTCAGTGCAGAAGCAGCGATCGTCATCAACGTGATCGCCACCTTCTACGGGATGTTCCAGCACCTGAATGTCCGCACGCCGCACTGGCTGGGCTACATCATCCAGCGGCCGGAAAGTCACTCGTGCCATCACGAGCGCGGGGTGCATGCCCGCAATTATTCGGACCTGCCGCTGTGGGACATGATCTTCGGCACGTTCCATAATCCGAAGGCCTTCGAAGGTGAGGTCGGCTTCTACGAGGGCAGCTCGAAGCGGGTGGGCGACCTGCTGCGCGGCCGCCTGATCGCCTGACTCAGCTTCAGATTCCGGAGAACGACATGAACCGCATCCGCGTCGCGTTTGCCCTCCTGGCATGCGTCCTGCTCGGCCTCGGCGTTCCAGCTGCAGCGCAGCCGCCGGTCGACCAGGCGGCCTGGGCTTCGCTCAAGAAGGAAGTGCGCCTGCCCAGCGGCATTCGCCTCGCCTACGTCGAGGCCGGCGACCCCGAGGGCGAGCCCCTGCTCCTGCTCCACGGCTTCACCGACAGCAGCCGCAGCTTCTCGCCAATGGTCCCGTATCTGACCCGCTACCGGCTGCTGATCCCGGACCAGCGTGGCCATGGCGCCTCCGATGCGCCCGAATGCTGCTACGGCTCCTCGCAGTTCGCATACGACGCGCGCCTGTTCCTCGATGCGCTCGGCGTGAAGCGGGCGGCAGTCGTCGGTCATTCGCTCGGCTCGATGGTCGCGATCAGCCTCGCCGCCGATCATCCGGACCGCGTGTCGAAGATCGTCCTGATCGGCTCGACGGCGCTCGTTCCGGTGAAGCGCGGCGACTGGCTCTACGACAATGTGGCAGCGATGACGGGTCCACTCGATTCCAGGTCGCAGTTCGCCAAGGACTGGCACCCCGCCAACCAGCCGACGCCAGTCAATCCTGCCTTTGCGAACGCCGTGAACGACGAGCTGCTTCGAATCCCGCCGCATGTGTGGCGAAGCGTGATGCGCGAGCTGTCCTACGTGCCTGTCGGCCGGCACGCTTCTGACGTGAAGGCGCCGGTGCTCGTGCTTTCGGGCGGCAAGGACGTGCTATTCCCGGCCGAGCACCATCAGTCGCTGCTAAAAGCCTTCCCGAACGCGGAGGCGCATGTGTTCGCCGAGCTCGGCCACAATCCGAACTGGGAGCAGCCCGAGGCGGTCGCGTCGGCAATCGAGCTTTTCCTCAGATCGAATCGTTAGGAACCAGCGTGCGACATTCACTCCCGCAGCTCGATCGTCTCTTCCTCACGGATGGCGGTGTCGAAACGGACCTGATCTTCAATCGCGCGATCGACCTGCCGTTCTTCGCATCGGTGATGCTGCTGCGGACCGCCGACGGGGAGAAAGCGCTGGACGACTACATCCGGCCCTATTTGGAACTGGCCCGGCGGCTCGGCACCGGGTTCGAATTCGTCACTGCAAGCTGGCGCGCGAGCCCGGATTGGGCGGACAAATTCGGCCTCAGCCAGGACGAGCTCGACGACCTCAACCGAAAGTCGGTGGAAAGGGCTCGCGCGCTCCAGGCCGAATATAGCGACGTGCCGAGCGTCATCAGCGGCTGCATCGGGCCCCGCGGAGACGGTTACGACCCGGGCAACATCATGACGGTCGCCGAAGCGCAGGAGTACCACCGGCACCAGATCTCGACGCTGGCCGGCGCCGGCGCCGACCTCATCGCCGCGCTGACCATGACGAACGTCCCCGAAGCAGTGGGGATTGCGGAGGCTGCGAAAGACATCGACGTTCCCGTCGCAATCTCCTTTACCGTCGAGACCGACGGGCGTTTGCCGACCGGGGACACTCTGCGCGCAGCGATCGAAGCAGTGGACGAGGCAACCGGCTCCTACCCCGCTTATTACATGATCAATTGCGCGCACCCGACGCACTTCATGTCCGTGCTTTCTCCCGGCGAGGAATGGATAAAGCGCATCGGCGGCATCCGCGCCAACGCTTCGCGCTGCAGCCACGCGGAGCTGGACGCGATGACCGAGCTCGATTCCGGCGATCCGGACGAACTCGGCCGCATGTATCGGACCATATGCGACGACCTGCCGAGCGTGCGCGTAATCGGCGGCTGCTGCGGCACGGACCTGCGCCACGTCACTGCGATCGCCGAAGCCTGCGTCGCGAATGAGGAGACGTGCAGCGGATAACGGCCGTCGAGCGTTTAGCCTGCCGCAATCAGCGTCCCAAGGAGGACGGCCATGCGTGCGTACATTCTAATCGCTTCCGTGTTGCTCTGCGTCGGAAGCGCCGCCGCCCAACCAGTCGCAGCGCCGGTGCAGGGCATCGCGCTTTACAGCTACGGCTATAATCCGGACCCAATTGTGCTCACCGCCGGCAAGGCGGTGACGCTCAATTTCGTTAATCGCGCTACCAAGGGTCACGACTTCACGGCGAAGAAGTTCTTCAGCTCGTCGCGCATCATTTTGGGCAATGTAGGCGAAGGCGAGGTCGACCTCGCCCCCGGCCAGTCAGCAAGCGTGACGCTCGTCCCAACGGCGGGCCGGTACAAGGTTCATTGCGGACATCCCTTTCACAAGATGCTGGGAATGAGCGGCGACATCGTCGTGCGTTGATCAGCGCCTCGCGATCAGCCGCTCAATCGCTTTGTGATGGGCCATCTCATCGCCCGCGATCCTCTCGAGCACGCCGCGGAGCGCGACCAGCTCTCTTTCCGACAGATGCTCGATCCCGATGAACTCGTTGCGCGCCTTACCGCCGGCCCGGATGAGCTCGTCGAGCTTCGCCTGGATCGCGGAGGCGTCGCGGTTCTGCGCATTCTGGATCAGGAAGACCATCAGGAAGGTGACGATGGTGGTGCCTGTGTTGATCACAAGCTGCCAGGTGTCGGACCAGTGAAAGATCGGCCCCGTCACCGCCCAGACGAGGATGATAAAGAACGCGAGGACGAATGCTGCGGGCTGCCCGCAAGCCATGGCCACAGACGCAGATATGCGTTCAAAGAATCGATTCATTGCATCCCTCCCGCTCAAGGATGGCGGGAGGATGCGGCTCCACTGACGCCCCCGCAAGGGCGCACATCAGGAAGCGTCAGACGACCTCTTCCTCGTGACCGTAGACAAGCACCGTCAGGAAACCGACGCGGGAGTCCTTAGGGGCCGGGCCGATGCTGGCCTGGAACCGCTCGGCGCGTACCTGCTCGCAGCCGTAGCTCGGCTTGTCGTCGCCGCTTTCCGCGATGACCGAGCATGCGCGCACGGCCCCGTCCTCGCCGATGGCGACGAGCATCATCAGGCCGCCGATCAGAGTATCGCCCGGTTGCAGGGCATCGAGCTCAGGAGGCGTTCCCGGCGTGAACCGCCGTTCGAACGTGATCTTCGTCTGGACTCCGGCGTTGCTCGCGGCGGCCTTGGCAGCATCGGCTTGCGCGCTACCCTCGTCACAAGCTTCCTTTGTCTGGGCGTAAGCGAGGCTGGTCTCATAGTTGCACGCGCGGTGCGAGCCGTTCCCGTCATAGGTGACGGTGATCTTCTCCCACCAAGGTGTGTTCGACGTCAGAGCCGGGGTTGTCAGGGCCGGGCTTGTCGCCGCCGAAGCGGCAGCCACTGCGATGGCGGCAAAGCTGAGCACGTGTCTTCGTCCTCCGGCCCCGCTCCGGCAGCACGATCGCTGCCGCCTTCACCCTCAACGTCCAAATTCGGATTTGGTCCCATCCGAATGGGGCGCAGCGCCAAACCGCCTCATTTCGGGGGCCGGGAACCCGGACTGGCGTCCCGTCAACCCTTCTCTAACGGTCGCCGTGCGATGACTAGCGGATGGACACCTACGCACGTGCCATTCTTAGACTGCTCGTGAAGGCCGGGCTGGCTGCGCTCGTCGCGAACGAGGTCCGCGGCCTGATCCTCGCTGGGCCCGTGCTTTACGGAATGTATCAGGCTGGCGGTACGGCGATGGCAATCTGGCTGGGCTTCTGCTCGCTCGCCGGAATCGCGATTTCCGTCTTCGCCCCGCTCTTCGTCGCGAGGAAGCTCAAGCTCGTTTAAGAGCAGCTGCTGTCGAGAATTCGCGTCGCCGCTCAAGACGGACGGACGTGACCGCGTGAAGGCCAAGTCCGACAGGAACATCGACGGATCGTCGACGCGCTTTCCACAAAAGAAATGGGGGCCGGCATTGCTGCCAGCCCCCACTGCGCCGAGCGAAGGATCTACCGGTTTTCATGGTCCTGATCCCGAGGGACCGCTTCCTTGAAATCCAAGTTCACCAGCTCAGGCGTCGCTTTCCATCTGACAACTCCCTCCGAAGAGGAGACCGACCGTTACCGGACTGCGCCACCCGAGGGTTCGCTTGTCTTTCAACTATCGGTGCCTGGCAGAGCCAAAGCCATCCGATGTTCCGCGGCCCTTCTTGGGTCAATCACTCTTGCGTCTCGCTTTGTCCTTCCACCCGAAGGCTTCCGAACCGCGTCGCGCTAGAGGAAGATCAACTCTTCCGGCGCCTCTTCCCGACTGACCCCGAAAAACTCCGAAGAGTTCCTCACTGCCTGTCGGCGGAGATCGGTCCTTCCGTCGCCCTCCGCTCCCTTCTTGCCGTTGCCGGCCTTCCGGTGGAGGCGGGGACTTCCGTCCCGATCACCTTTTGACAATGCACCTCGCGTCCGAGTCGGGGAAGTAAAAAATTCGGTAATAAGCCTGTGGATAACGGGGATATTGGGAACAACCGTGGATTGCTTTGTCACAATTGCCTTTCGCGACTCGCGCGATTCACTTTCCGTTCCTGTCAGGGACCCGGATAACGGTCGAATCGGCCCATCGCGTCGAGCTTGTCGATCCAGCCGATTCGCTCCGCCAGCTGGATCTGCGCCTGAGGCACGATCGAGTCGGGATCGTCCAGGGTCGAAATCTGCACGTCGATCTGCCCCGGGAAGATGGTCTCGCTCGTGTAGAACAGGCCGGTGCCGCACTGCGGGCAGAAATGCCGCCGCCCATGCTCCGACGAGGCATATTCCTTCGTATCGCCTTCGACCTTGAGGTCGTCCCGGCGGACCAGCCCCCAGGCGACCATCGGTGCGCCGGAGTGGCGCCGGCAGTCCGCGCAATGGCAGATGGCCTGGTGCACGGTGTTGGTCGACATTTCGTAGCGCACCGCACCGCAATGGCATTGACCCTTGGGCATTGCATGATCCCCTTTTGTTCTGCCGCTCGGCTCTGCCATAGTTGCGCCAATTCGGCCACCCCTGCGTTGCCGTTTTGCCGTCCCTTCCCTACCTCGTGAGCCGTGCCCGAAAGTCCCGCCCCTTCCCCTGAAGCACCCTGGCTCGCCGGCCTGAATCCGCCGCAGCGGGAGGCCGTGCTCACGACGGAAGGGCCGGTGCTGGTCCTCGCCGGCGCCGGTACCGGCAAGACCTCCGCCCTCACCGCGCGCCTCGCCAACCTCATCGCAACCCGCAAGGCCTGGCCGAGCCAGATCCTCGCCGTCACCTTCACCAACAAGGCCGCGCGCGAGATGAAGGAGCGCATCGCCAAGATATCCGGCGGCGCGATCGAGGGCATGCCCTGGCTCGGCACCTTCCACTCCGTCGCCGCGCGCATGCTCCGCAGCCATGCCGAGCTGGTCGGCCTCCAGTCGAACTTCACCATCCTCGACACGGACGACCAGCTTCGCGTCCTCAAGCAGCTGATCAGCGCCGCCAACCTCGACGAGAAGCGCTGGCCCGCGCGGCAGCTCGCCGGCCTCATCGACCGCTGGAAGAACCGCGGCTGGACTCCGAAGGAGGTCGACCTCGGCGAGGCGGAGAGCTTCGGCCCAGGCCGCGGCCGCGAGCTCTACGCCGCCTACCAGGACCGGCTGCGCACGTTGAACGCCTGCGACTTCGGCGACCTGCTGCTCCACATGCTGACGATCTTCCGCACGCATCCCGACGTGCTGGAGCAGTACCGCGACCGCTTCCGCTACATCCTCGTCGACGAATATCAGGATACCAACCAGTCGCAGTACGCCTGGCTCAAGCTGCTCGCCGAGCCGCGCCGCAACCTCTGCTGCGTCGGCGACGACGACCAGAGCATCTATTCCTGGCGCGGCGCCGAGGTCGCCAACATCCTGCGCTTCGAAAAGGACTTCCCCGGGGCGAAGGTCATCCGCCTGGAACAGAACTACCGCTCGACCTCGCACATCCTCGCCGCCGCCGACAGCCTCATCGCCCACAATGCCGGCCGCCTCGGCAAGACGCTCTGGACCGACAAGGGCGACGGCGAGAAGGTCCGCGTCATCGGCATCTGGGACGGCCCGGAGGAGGCCCGCCGCATCGGCGAGGACGTCGAGAACATGCAGCGCAGCGGGCTCAGCCTGGACGACGTCGCGATCCTCGTCCGCGCGCAGTTCCAGACCCGCGAGTTCGAAGAGCGCTTCATCGCGATCGGCCTGCCCTACCAGATCATCGGCGGCTTCCGTTTCTATGAGCGCGCCGAGATCCGCGACGCCCTCGCCTACCTGCGCCTGATCCACCAGCCCGCCGACGACCTCGCGTTCGAGCGCATCGTCAACCAGCCCAAGCGGGGCCTCGGCGATAAGGCACTCGCCACCATCCACGCGTACGCGCGCGCGACTCAGGAGCCGCTGCTGATCGCCGCCGCGAAGCTCCTCGACACCGACGAACTTCAATCCCGCGCCCGTTCCAGCCTAGGCCGCTTCGTCGCCGACATCGCCCGCTGGAAGCAGATGTCGAACGAGCTTCCCCACGCCGAGCTCGCCCGCATCATGCTCGACGAGAGCGGCTACACCGCCATGCTCCAGGCCGAGCGCAGCGCGGAGTCCGGCGGCCGTCTCGAAAACCTCGCCGAGCTCACGCGCGCGATGGAGGAATATGAGAGCCTCCCCGCCTTCCTCGAGCACGTGTCGCTGGTCATGGACAATGACGAGAACCGGCAGGGCGAGAAGGTCACCATCATGACCATCCACGCCGCCAAGGGGCTGGAGTTCGACATCGTCTATCTGCCCGGCTGGGAGGAAGGGATCTTCCCGTCGCAGCGCGCGCTCGACGAAGGCGGCCTCGCCAGCCTGGAAGAGGAACGCCGCCTCGCCTACGTCGCCCTCACCCGCGCCCGGCGGAAGGCGACCGTAATGCACGCCGCCAACCGCCGTATCTACGGCCAGTGGACCAGCTCGCTGCCAAGCCGCTTCGTCGGCGAGCTTCCGGAAGCGCATATCGAGCAGGAAACGACGATGACCGGCGGCGAGAGCCTGTGGCGCGCGCAGTGGAGCGAGCGCGCCGACCCCTTCGCGCATCTCGGCCCCGCGCAGAACATCCGCGCCGCGACCCGCGGCCCCGGCTGGCAGCGAGCGACCCAGGGAGGCCGCTTCAACCGCGATCCGCAGCGCGTGATCGAGGCGAAGGCCTCAGCCGTCTCCCTCGGCAACCAAGGGCGCACCGACCTGGAGCTCGGCCAACGCGTGTTCCACGGCAAGTTCGGCTACGGAAAGATCGTGGCGCAGGAAGGCAACAAGCTCGAGATCGACTTCGAGCATGCGGGGCTAAAGAAAGTGCTGGATAGTTTTGTGAGCGCGTCTTGAGCGCCCGAGCTTAAGGGAGCGTTTGCGCCGGCAAACGTGAGCTTATGTCGAAGAGAGCGCGAAAGCCGGCCGGCGCGCGAGCGAGCGGCCTAAGCCGCGCTGCGAGCCGCGGTCCGACGTCACGGGATTTACTCCCGTGACGGCTACCAGCCGTGGCGACCCAGGTCCGTGCCCCTGTTCGAATAGCCCGCCGACGTCCTGCGCCCGCCCATGAACCTGCGCGCGAGGTAAGCCATGCCGGCGCCCATCAATATCTTCTTCAACATCATGCATCCCTTCACATTGGAAGCGCCAGCTGCGCCAATAAGCCGCTGCGGCGACGCTACTTGTTCGTCCGCTCCTTGCCGATCTTCACTTGTCCGGCACGGCCGGCATTGTTCTCCGTGTCGCCCTCGACCGTATTCTCGCCCTCGACTTCCTCGGGCGGGATTCCGGTCATGAAGCTGCCCTTTGACTGGCCGATGCCCGGATTCCGCTTCAGGTCCTCGTCGAGTTTCGGGTTGGCCGCTGTTTCATGCTTGGTGCCGGTCATTTCCGGATCTCCCTTTCAATGCCTGGAAGCCGTCGGCTGCGGCTCGCGCCCGGGAACGGTCGGGTCCCCTCCGGTCTCGCGATCCGGCTTGTCGTCGCCGCTCAGCGGCCGCTGGACCTTCTGGCCGCCGGCGCCGAATTCGCGCTCGTCCTGCCCGAGCGCCGGGTTGATTTCGCTACTCTGCCGCGCGTCATTGTCGCGCCGGTTCTTGTCACGGTCTGCCATTCTAGTCCTCCATCGCCCCATCAACGCGTGAAGGCGTCGCTGGTTGATTGGGCTGCCGTCACGAACCCTC
>Ga0307410_10000679_pt1 | contig 14152 bp, 10 predicted proteins | sample 322Ometagenome_3_FD_203707 | JGI IMG/M metagenome (GOLD analysis project Ga0307410, IMG submission 203707) | Maize rhizosphere microbial communities from greenhouse at UC Davis, California, United States - 322HYB-O-3 | ecosystem: Host-associated > Plants > Roots > Rhizosphere > Soil | place... | reverse complement strand
TGATGCGCGAAACGGCATCATCGATCCGGCTCATTGGGATCCGACCCGCGCGAACGTCCTCGACCGTCGCGGGAATGAACTGTTTCCAATCCTCCGGCACCATCACGAGATCGATGCCGGCGTTGATCGCTTGCGGGCAGCGTACTTTCGTACAGCCGGGCACCTGCTCGATGCCGTTCCAGTCGCTGACGACTAGGCCGTCGAAGCCAAGCTTTCCCTTGAGCATGCCGGCGATGAGGTCACCGTTACCGTGCATCTTGCCCCAGCTCTTGCCCGCAGTATCGGTGAAGCTGGAATAGCTGACCATGACGGTCTGCACATTCGCCCGAAGCGCACCGTAATATCCGGCGCCGTGCGTGCGGGCGAGATCTGCCTCGCTGGTCCTGGTTTCGCCCTGGTCGACGCCATGGAACGTGCCGCCGTCGCCGATCCAGTGCTTCGCGGTTGCCAGGACCGAAGTGGATGTGCCGAGCTGCCCCTGCAGCCCGCGAACGATCGCTTCACCGTAGCTGCGAACCAGCTCGGGGTCCGAACTATAGCTTTCATACGTGCGGCCCCAGCGGGGGTTTTGCACGACGGCGAGGGTTGGCGCGAAGGTCCAGCTGATGCCGGTCGCCCGGACCTGGCCCGCAGTCGCACGCCCGATGCGTTCGATCAGCTTCGGATCGTGCGCTGCGCCGAGGCCGATGTTGTGCGGAAAGAGCGTCGCTCCGTACACATTGTTGTGACCGTGCACGGCGTCGACGCCCCAGATCACTGGAATTTTCGTCGCCATGTCAGTCGACATCGACGCGCGATAGAACGCGTCCGACAGGCGCAGCCAATCGTCGACCGACGAGTGCATATTCTTTCCAGGCCACGCGCCGCCTCCGTTGAGGACCGACCCGATGTAGAACCGACGCACGTCGTCCGGAGTGATCGAGCGGATGTCCGCCTGCGTCATCTGGCCGACCTTCTGCTCGAGCGTCATGCCCGCCACGATTGAGCGGACGCGACCCTCCAGCGCTTGGTCGCCCGCGGACGCAACGGGACGAGTCGGGGCCAAGCCCGCCTGCGTCGATTGGCAGCCCGCCAGCAGTGCGGCGGCACCGACAACCGACAGGCACCAGGCGCGAAATGCAACGTCCATGATTGCTCCCCCTCTCTGCGCACGATAGCAACGAAGGTGAACGTTCACAATTCGTCGCGTGTCGGGTACGGATGAGCGAGGAATCGGCCTGGCCCTCCGACGAAGATGATCCCAGTGTGGGTCGAAGACTGGACGTTAGGCCCGGCGCGCGGGTCTCTGTGCCGCCCATTCGAGTAAAGCGTCGAGGGCCGGGCACATCGCTTGTCCCCATTCGGTCAATTCATACTCTACCTTCGGGGGTACCTGAGGATAAACCTTGCGGAAAACGATCCCGTTTTCCTCAAGACTCCGAAGCTGCTGGATAAGCATCTTCTGTGACACTCCGGGTATTGACCGCTCAAGCTCAGAGAACCGGAGAACGCCGCGATCGAACAGGTGGAAGATGATGACCATCTTCCAGCGTCCCTCCAGCATTCGGAAGGCCTCTTCCACCCCGGTGGCCGCCATGTCCGGCGTGACATCGGTTAACTTACCTGTGGGTGAGTACCCTACTTTTTTTTCGGTTCTTGCCATGGCAGCAGTATAGCATCACTTCGCCATCTCATCGGCAATGCAGGAGGTGAAGTTGGTCGCTGAGTTGCCCGCCAACCTGACGCGGTATTTCGCTGCGCAAAATGCTCACGATATCGAGGCTATGCTCGCAGCCTTCGCCCCGGACGCCGAAGTGCGGGATGAAGGCCGTACGTACGTTGGTCGCGACGCAATTCGCGGATGGAAGCTGGCGACGAGTGCAAAATACCGCATTACGGCCCGGCCGCTGCACACGGAGCGGAACGGCGACGCGCTGGCGGCGACCGTCGAGGTCTCTGGCAACTTCCCCGGCAGTCCAGCGAACCTGACTTACGATTTCCTGCTCGATGGGGGCGAGTTGATCCGCCGGCTGGAGATACACTGATGGTCTTCTCCGGGCTGGTTGGCGCCCGTGCGCAAAAGCGTATTTTCCGCAGGTTAGACATGAGGAAGGGCGGAAATTGAGGAGTTTGGAATTCCGGCTCGGGCCTCCACTCGCATTTTCGAGACCAAGTCACTCGAATCCGACGCTGCCGAGAAATTCGCGCGCACGGCTCCGGTACGATTAGGCGAACCCCAGCCATGATCCTGCCGATTGATACGGTCCTTCCCGATCTCCTTACGTCGCTGCGCGAGCATGGCCGGGCGCTGCTGATCGCTCCCCCCGGGGCGGGCAAGACGACTCGGGTCGCGCCCGCCCTGATCGGCGAGCCCTGGTGTGGCGGACAGGTCCTGCTGCTTGTTCCGCGTCGCCTCGCCGCTCGCTCGGCTGCGGAGTTCATGGCCACGGCGCTGGGCGAAGCTCCTGGCGCGGCGATCGGCTACGCGACGCGCCTGGATAGCAAGGTCGGGACGATCAGCCGAATCGTCGTGATGACGCACGGCGTGTTCCTGTCGCGCATCCAGGCCGATCCGGAGCTTGGCGGCGTCTCGGCAGTGCTGTTCGACGAGGTTCACGAACGCAGCCTCGACAATGACCTTGCGCTCGCCTTGACGCTGGATGTCGCCAGCGCCTTGCGAGGCGACCTGCGACTGATCGCAATGTCCGCGACCCTGGACGTCGAACGGTTCCGGCCTCTGCTTGGCGAAGCTCCGGAAATCGTCAGCGAGGGCAAGAGCTTTCCGCTGGAGATTGTCCATGTCGGACGAGACCCAGCCAGCCGTATCGAGCCGCAGATGGCCCGTGCGATCCGTGCGGCGCTGGGCGATCATCAGGGCTCGTTGCTCGCCTTCCTGCCCGGGGTCGCCGAGATCGAGCGAACCGCCGATGCCCTGGGCCCGCTTCCCGATGCCGTGGAGCTTCACAAGCTGCACGGCGGGATCGACCCGGCGGCGCAACGCAAGGCACTCGCCGCACCGCCGCCCGGAAAGCGCAAGCTCGTGCTCGCCACCAGCATCGCGGAGACGAGCGTGACCCTCGAGAACGTGCGCATCGTCGTCGACAGCGGGCTCGCGCGCCGCCCGCGGTACGACCGCGGCGCGGGACTGACCCGTCTCGTCACGGAGCGCGCCAGTCGCGCTGCAGCGACCCAACGCGCGGGGCGCGCCGCTCGGCAGGCTCCTGGCGTCGCCATCCGCCTTTGGGAGGAAGCGGCGACATCGTCCCTTCCCCCCCACGATCCGCCGGAAATCCTTGAAGCGGACCTGTCCAGCCTGCTCCTCACAAGCCTGCTCTGGGGCGAGGCCGACCCGGGTCGCCTGCCCTTCCTCGACGCGCCGCCCGCAGCCGCCGTCGATGAGGCGCGGCGCAGATTGAGGTCTCTCGGTGCAATCGACGAGGAGGGCCGCGTCACCGCACATGGGCGCGCCATCGCCGCCTTGCCTCTCGAACCGCGGCTCGCGCACATGCTCCTCGATGCGAAAGAGCGGGGGCTCGCGGCCGCCGCGTCCGACGTCGCCGTTCTTCTGACCGAACGCGGCCTCGGGGGAAACGACGTGGACCTGGAAGTCCGACGGCGGCGCTGGCGGTCCGACAAGTCGCAGCGGGCCGCCGCGGCACGCAATCTCGCCGGGCGATGGAGGCGCTTGCTCGGCGCTAGCGATGCTGCAGCCGAGCATGATTTCGGCAAGGCGTTGGCCCTCGCGTTCCCGGACCGCTTGTCGCGCCGCCGCGAAAGCTCGGGCGAGTCCTGGCAGTCAGTCGGTGGGCGCGGGTTCAGGCTCGACCCTGCATCTTCGCTGTCGCGCAACCAGTGGATCGCCGTCGGGGAAGTCGCTGGACATGCCTCCGGCGCCCGCATCCTTTCGGCTGCAGCCATCGACGAGACGGCTGTGTTGGAGCTGTTCGGGGACCAGATCGAAGTCCGGCACGACGGCCAATTCGATGCCGTGGCCGGCTCCGTCACTCCGACCCGCAGCACGCGTCTGGGGGCCATCCGGCTCGCTTCCGGCCCCGATCCATCGCCCGATCAAAGCGCGATCGAGCAAGCACTGCTCGACGGCGTTCGCGAGCATGGGCTGCGCTTGCTGCCGTGGGACGAACGAGGCCGGCAGCTCCGGCACCGCGCCGCCTTCGCGAGCCGGTTCGACGCCTCTATTCCTGCCCTGGACGAGGATATGCTCTCCGAGCGGATCGAGGAATGGCTGTCGCCGCTCCTCATGGGGGAGCGCCGGCTTGGGGACATTGCGGGACATGCCCTCGCGGAAGCGCTGGAGCAGCTTCTCGGGTATGAAGGCAGGCGAGCGCTCGACCGTCTCGCACCGCCGCAGTTCGTCAGTCCGGCGGGAAGTCAGCATGCGATCGATTACACGTGCGATGCGGGTCCGGCGGTCGAAGTCCGTGCGCAAGCTTTGTTCGGACTGGGAACACATCCTGCCGTGGTCAATGGCCGGGTAGCGCTGGTCCTGGCGATCACCTCGCCCGCTGGGCGGCCCATCCAGACGACGAAGGATCTACCGGGCTTCTGGAAAGGCAGTTGGCGCGACGTCGCGAAGGACATGCGAGGCCGTTACCCCAAACATCCATGGCCCGATGACCCGGCCTCGGCATCGCCTACACTCCGGACCAAGCGAGCGAGCGCTCTCGACAGGCGCTGACGTGGCCCCTCAAAGGGGCCACGCCTAATCGCCCCGCTCACCGCCTGGCGCTGATGGTGATCGCCGTGGCGGCGATGGGCGACCAGCCAGTGGCGGCCATGTCGTTGGCTCGCTGAATCGCTTGGGCGATCTGCGGGCGTGCGCCGTCCCATGCGATGCCGCGGCACTGCATCGTACCCCATTTGTACGAGGTGCTTCCATTGTCGAAGAGATTGGCTTCCTTGCACACCTCTCCGATCGCGTAACGGACCCTATCGTTGAGCCCGGTCACACCGGCGGGCACCGCGAGGTCGAGGTCGGCATAGCTTACGCGCCGGACGACAAGGTCCGCCTCCTGCGGGGGAGCCGTGACCACGACTGGCGTTTCCTTCGCCGTGGCTGACGCAAATGGCAGGAACAGGCCGCTGATCGTCACTGCGGCGGCTGCCAGCTTCGAAAGTGCGTAGGTCTTTCGCATTGAGTGCCATCCCATCTGTCCGCTTGTGGACGACATGGGCACTGCGACTCCGAACGTCCGAACTCACTTGGCTTTCGGCGAACCCCGAGTCCTTTTCGGCGCGGGGTGCCGCCCTTCGACGAAGCCGTCTCGTGCATCGACCGGTGGACAAAAGAAAACGGCGCCCCACCCGAAGGTGAGGCGCCGCCCCCTTTTTGGCTTTTCGTCCGATTAGAACTCGTAGCTGAGGCCGACCTTCAGACGCCATACCGACGAGGAGACGTTGATGAAGTTGTCGCGGTCGTAATCCGACAGACCATCGGCGCCCGGCGTAATCGCCGCAGCGCTGTTGATGATGTAACGGCCCTGCGCATCGACACCGGAGACCGACGCGATGTCTTGGAGACCCGCGAAGTTGCGGCGGCGCTGGATGTTCCAGCTGTCGTCCAGCAGGTTCAGGAAGTTGTCGAACATCGCATAGACGGTGAGCTTGTCGCGAACGCCGAGCGGGGAGCCCATGATGCGGCCGAGGCCCGGAAGCTCCTGCGAGAACCGAAGATCGAGATCGTTATACCACTCGTTCTTGCACGTGTTCCGTGGGATCGACCGTCCAAGATAGCTCTTGGCGCACTCGAGACCGCTGGCGAAATCCGTCAGCGCCTGGACTGCCGCCATGTTGGACGAAGGCGAAATGTTCGGATCGCTGATGCCCATCGGCAGATAGACGAGCGCGTTGTCCGTACCCGAAACGCTGTCGTTGAACACGCTGCCGCCCGTGAACGTCAGGCTGTACGGACGGCCCGCGCGAGCGACGAAGGTGAAGCCGAACGACGTGCCCAGATCCTCGAAGAACTCCTCACGGAAGTTGCCCGAGAAGGTGATGTTATGGCGGCTTCCGTAGAAGCTGGGCGACGGGCTCGGGTTCTGCCGGTCGAACGCGGCGGTCAGGTCGTAGTTCGAGCCTGCCGTCGAGTTGAACATGTTGCGGCGGTCCTTCGCCGCCGTGAAGGCATAGCCGAAGTTGAAGTAGCTCGAACCGCCCGACGTGAAGATGCCGTGATCGAAGTCCTTCGATAGGAGGAAGGACGCGACGTGGCTGCTGTAGCCCTTCGAATTGGTCAGCATCAGCTCGTCGTCACGACTGACCGGGATCAGGTTACCGTTGGTGGCGCGGACGAAGCCTCCGCTCGCGTTGGTATTGAAGAAGCACTGCGCGGTGACGTTCGTCCACACAGGCGTCGGATTGATGGCGGCAAGCACCGCGTCGCATCCGACGTTCGACGGATCGATGGCGCGATAGATCGGTCGGCCATCGATCGTGAATCCGTTGATGCCGATCGCCGCGGGCTGTTGCGCCGTTCCGGTGCCGACGGTGCCCCCAAAGTTCGCAGGGGTCTGCGACAAGTCGACGATCGTGAACGGGTCCCTGTAGCGGCTGAAAATGTAGTCGAGGCCCAAACGCCATCCACTCGCGAACTGGCTGCTGCCGAAGTCGAACTTCGTCTGCCAGCCGATGTTGGCGCGCCAGACCGTCGGCGTCTTGATGTTGGGATCGACCGACTGCGTGTCGCCCAGGCCAGCGGCAGCCGAGTTGATGCCGTTCTGACGGAAGCATTGCGGAAGGCCGGTGAACTGGCCGTTCACAACGACGTCGATCGGCTGCGGCTGACAAGCGGCCGCGGCGCTGGTTCCCTCCGCAAAGCCGAAGCCATTGTTCTGGAACGCATTGCCGAACCAGACCAGCGGATCGCCACCCGAGAAAAGTCCCACACCGCCGGTGATCTTCGAGCGCGAGAAGATGCTGAAGTCATCCAGGTCGTAGGTGAGACCGAGGCGTGGAAGCACGACCGGGTTGACGTCGTCGAAGCCCGTCGAGTTGTCGAAGCCGTAGCGATTGACGAAGTTCTGGTTCCTGGTCGGGCTGCCGCCGTCGAAGATATCCAGGCGTGCGCCGATAACCGCGTTCAGCTGGTCGGTGACGCGCCAATCGTCCTGCAGGTACAGCGAATAGATGGTGCGCTTGAACTCCGCGGCAGCGTCGTTGACGTCGCCGGTCCGGGAGAAGTTGCCGAACGCGCCGAAAGTGCAGCCGTTCACGACATTCACCGGCGTCGTCGTGGTCGTCGGCGTGCAGACGCCTGTAACGGTGGAACCAGTTGAGAGAATGCCGTTCTGCAGGTCGGTGAGGTTGCGGAAGACGAGCGTTCCGGTCGCGTTCTGGACGAACAGGTTGAAGATGCTCGCCTTGTTGATCTCGGTGCCGATCTTCAGGCGATGGTTGCCGCTGTCGAAGTTGGCAACCGCCTTCCAAAGGTCGACCTCGGTCTGGAGGTCGTTGGCCGAACGCGAGTTGCCCGGACCGGCCAGGATGGTTGCGTCGGGCGGAAGTCCAACGCCCGCGGGATTGTCGATGCCGACGATGATGCGCGGGATCGAATTGGCGTCCTGCGCCTCTCCGCCGCCGAACGGATCCTGAAGGTCTACGATGTCAGCATGCGAATAGCGCAGCTCGGTCGAAAAATTGTCCGACCAGGTCGAATAGAGGCGACCGGAGTAATATTTGGAATCGGTGCCGCTGAGGTAGAAGGTGTTCTGACCCGTTACCTGCGGCGAGTTGCCGGTGAAGAAGTCGTCGGTCCGTAGCGTCGACTCCTTGAGGCGCTGGTAGGTGCCTTCCAGGCGATGATCATCGGTGATCTGCCAGTCGACGCGGCCGAACAGGCGCTCGTTCTCGAACGGGCGAACCGAGACGATCGGGCCGGTTTCGATGCCATAGACATTGCTCAGGACCTGCGAGATCGCATCGAACTGCTGGACGGTGACGCCACGCACTTCGTTCGGGAAGCCGCCGCCGACGGGACCGTCGTCCTGCGAGTTGCCGGCCTTCTGCTTCTCATAGGCGCCGAAGAAGAACAGACGATCCTTGATGATCGGACCGCCGAGCGAAAAGCCGTAGCGCTTGTCGGACTTGACTGGAGCGATGTCGCGGCCGTCCACCTTTTCGCCGCGCAGGTCGTCGTTTGAATATTCATAGAAGGCGCCGCCGTGGAACGCGTTCGATCCGCTCTTGGTCACGACGTTAATCGCGCAGCCGCTGAAGTTGCCGTACTCGGTGTCGAACGGCGCGAACTGGACCTGGGTCTCGCGGACCGCGTCATAGGGGATCGGGGTCGAGCTGCGCGAGGAGAAGCCCGTGTCGTTCAGGCCGTAAAGGTCGCTCTGCGCGAGGCCGTCGACGGTGAAGGTGTTGGCGCGGTCGTTGCCGCCAAGGCAGGAGATGCGGTCCTGGCCCGAGCCGCCGGTGGCGGCGTCCTCACGGTCGAGGCTGACGCGCGGATCGATGCGGATGACGTCGCGGACATCCCGGTTGAAGGACGGCGCATTGGCCATGACTTCGGTGTTGAAGGCGCTGCCGGGGCCGACTTCCAGCTGGGTCGCGCGGACGCGCGCCGCGGTGACGACGATCGCCGCCGATTCGGCCTCGGTCGCTGCCGCCGTGAGATTGAAGGTAAGCTGGGTGGCGCCCTGGAGGCTGGTGAAGATCTGCTCGACCGTCTGGCCCTGATAGCCGCTGGCCGTCGCCGCGATGGTGTACGGCCCGCCTGTGGTCAGGTTCTGCGCACTGAACAGACCCTGCGCGTTGGTCGTGTACTCCTGCGTGTTGCCCGTGCGCGTGTCGGTGACGGTGACCTGCGCATTCGGCAGCGGAGCGCCCGATTCGTTGGTAACCTGACCCTGGATCGCAGTGGTGATCTGCTGAGCAAGCGCGACAGACGGAACGAGCGAAAGCGCCACGACCGGCGTCACGAAGGCTGCGCAAGAGCGCAGCAGAATGGATTTCTTCACGTGGATCCCCGACAAAACTGATGAACGTACAGACTCGAAGGCAGTGCCTTTGAGCGCGGCCCCCTCGCCGCTAGGGTCGCATTAAGACGAGTCCGTGACAGCAGGAACTGGCCGAGTCCGGAATCCTCCGGAGTGTTGTTTTCAAGCCACGATCTTACGTTCCGCGCCCTCTAACGCGGTTCGTCGATCCGGCGTCCGAGCGCTACGAAAAGATAGACTGCCGGAGGCACCAGCAGGGCCGACAAAACCACCTTGGCGATCATCTGTCCCATCAGCAGCTCGGCGATCGGGAACACGCCGTAGAAGGCGATCGTGATGAAGATCAAAGTGTCGACGATCTGGCTCAGCACGCTGGCGATGCCCGCGCGGAGCCAGAGGAGCTTCGCCCCCTCCCTCGCCTTCAGGCGGCTGAAGATCGTGACGTTGAGAAGCGTCGAAATTCCGTAAGCCAGTATCCCGCCGAGCCAGATTCGTGGCGTTCCGCTCATCACCGTTTCGAACGCCGTGAGCCGGTCGGGAGCCATCTCGGGCGAGGCCGGCAGCGCGAGAACCAGAACGCTGAGCGCGAGCGAGACGAGAAGCGGGATGAAGCCGATCAGCACCAGCCTGTTCGCGATCTCCCGGCCGTGAAGCTCGGCGGTCGCGCTCGACGTAACCACGAGCATGAGGAATGCGAATATCCCCGCCTCCACCGCGAGCGGGCCAAGCGCGACCTGCTTGTTGCCGAGCACTCCGGCGATGCAGACCATGCCCCCGTAGAAGATGGCGAAAGCGAACAGCGACATGGGAATGGCGCGGGCGGCGGTAGCGAATTGCGGCGCAACGGCTGCCGCCTGGACTTCGGTCGTCATGGGCCGCTGGCCTAGCCGGTTTGCGGCGAACTTCAAGAACGGCAATTGACCGAACGGCTTAGCCATCGCTACGCGACGCAACCGTGAATCCCGGAGCCCTGGACATTGTCGCAATCGGCGACGCGATCGTCGACGTGATCGCGACGTGCGACGATTCGTTCCTCGATGCGCACAAGCTCGCCAAGGGCTCGATGCAGCTTCTGACGCCCGACCAGGCCGACAACCTCTATTCGGCGATGGGCCCAGCGCGGGAGATCAGCGGGGGTTCGGCGGCGAACAGCATGGCGGGAGTTGCGGCGCTAGGTCTCGACGCGGGGTTCATCGGCCAGGTCGCCGACGACCAGCTCGGAGACATCTTCTCGCACGACATGAGGTCGCTCGGCGTGCGCTTCGAGACTCCACCGCTGAAGGACAGCCTGCCCACCGGACGTTGCCTGATCCTCGTCACGCCCGACGCTCAGCGGACGATGAACACCTGCCCCGGCGCGAGCCACGAGCTCACGCCGCAGCGGCTCGACGAGCAGATGATTCGGATGGCGTCGATCACCTTTCTCGAAGGCTATCTTTGGGGTCCCGAGCGCCCGCGCCACGCGATGCTGCGCGCCGCTCAGATCGCACACGAGGCGGGACGCACCGTCGCCTTCACTCTTTCGGAAAGCCTCTGCATCCCCGGCCGCAAGGAAGGCGTGCTCGGCATGATCGATGGCGGAATGGTCGACGTGCTTTTCGCCAATGAGGACGAGGCGATGCTTCTCGCGGGTGCCGGCGATCTGGACGGAGCGGTGGCGAAGCTTTCGCCCCTCGTTTCGACACTGGTGGTGACGCGCGGAGCAGCCGGCGCCCTGGCGATCGAGGGTGGCAACCGGGCCCAGATTCCCGCTGCACCGGTCGAGAAGGTCGTGGACACGACCGGCGCGGGCGACCTTTTCGCCGCCGGCTTCCTCGCCGCCCGCTGCCGCGCCCGTCCGCTGGACCGCTGCCTTCAGGCCGGAGCACAGGCCGCCGCCGAAGTCATCTCGCATTTCGGAGCGCGGCCCGAGGCCAATCTCAAGGACATCGTACGCCTGTGAAAAATGTGAAACGCGTTGCCGTTTATTGCGGTTCGGCGCCAGGCAGCGATCCCATGTTCGCCGATGCGACGCGCGCCACCGCGGCCGCGATGGCCGGCTGCGGCGTGGACCTCGTATACGGTGGCGGGCGCCTGGGGCTCATGGGTCTCATCGCCGACAGCGTGCTGGAGCGTGGCGGCAAGGTCTACGGCGTGATCCCGGCGGCGCTGGTCGACCTCGAAGTCGCGCACACCGGCCTCACCGAGCTGTTCCACGTCGCCAACATGCACGAGCGCAAGTCAAAGATGACCGACCTCGCCGATGCGTTCATCGCGCTTCCCGGCGGCATCGGCACGCTCGACGAGCTATTCGAAGCCTGGAGCTGGAATGCTCTCGGCTATCACGCCAAGCCCTTCTGCCTGCTCAACGTCGGCGGGTTCTGGGACGGGCTGATCACCTTCGTGGACCACGCCACGGAAAGCGGGTTCCTGTCCGCGTCGCGCCGGCAGCAGCTTCTGGTGGCGACGACGCCCGAGGAAGCGCTGGAATTGCTGGACGAAGCCGCAGGGCGCGCTACGCAGGGCATGGTCTGGTAACGCGCGTTTTCGTGCTCTGGGGAGGGGCGCAGCATTGAATCAGAGTCTGATGAGTGTCGCCGGGATTCTGGCAATCCTGGTCATCGCATTCCTGTTGTCGACCAACCGCAAGGCAATCCGTCTTCGCGTCGTCGGAGCCGCCTTCGCGCTCCAGGCGGTGATCGCCTGGCTCGTCCTGTGGACGAATTGGGGCCGTGCGGCCATCCAGACGCTGTCGAACGGCGTCGCCAACCTGCTCGGCTATGCCAACAAGGGAACCGAGTTCCTGTTCGGACCGAGCGCGAGCAACCCGCTGGCGAATACCTTCGCTATCGCGGCGCTTCCGGTCATCATCTTCTTCGCGAGCCTTGTCGCGATCCTCTATTATCTCGGTATCATGCAGCGCATCGTCCGCTGGGTCGGCGGAGCGATCGGCTGGGTCACCGGCATCAGCAGGGTCGAATCGCTGAGCGCGGCCGCAAACATATTCGTCGGCCAGTCGGAATCGCCGCTGGTCGTGCGGCCGTATCTCGCGGCGCTCCCCCCTTCCCGCCTGTTCACCGTCATGTGCGTCGGCATGGCGGGCGTCGCCGGCACGATCCTCGCGGCCTATGCGAGCCTGCTCGGCGAGAGCTATCTCCCCTATCTTCTGGCGGCCGCATTCATGTCTGCGCCGGGCGGAATCCTGATGGCGAAGATCATCATGCCGGACGACCTCGCCGGTCCGGATGAGCTGCCGCTCGAAGGCGGCGTGAGTGACGACGATCAGGTCGACGTGGCAGAGACGTTCGAAGAGGGCGAGCGCCCGGCGAACATCATCATGGCCGCCGCCCAAGGGGCGCAGACAGGCGTGAAGCTCGCCGTTGCCGTCGGCGCGATGGTCCTGGCCTTCGTTGCCCTAGTCGCGCTGGCGAACGGCCTGCTCGGCGGCTTCGGCAACATGGTCGGCATCCCCAATCTCAGCTTTCAGCGGCTGGTCGGCTATATCTTCCAACCGATCATGTTCCTGATCGGCGTCCCGTGGGAGCAGTCGAACATCGCCGGCGGCCTGTTCGGGACCAAGCTCGTGCTCAACGAGTTCGTCGCCTTCATCGACCTCGGCGCAATGCCCGCCGGGGCACTCGACGACCGCACGCGCGCGATCGTCACCTTCGCTTTGTGCGGCTTCGCCAACTTCAGCTCGATCGCCATCCAGATGGCGGTCACGGGCAGTCTGGCGCCGAACCAGCGGCCGGTGATCGCGAAGCTTGGTATCCGCGCGCTGATCGCGGGCTCGCTCGCCAACCTGATGAGCGCCGCGCTCGCCAGCTTGATGCTTCCCTAAACCTTTCTGCTATTAAGAGTTTCATGGCCACGATCACTGCCGACCACATCGCGTCCGTCTCGCTGAAGCACGCCGACCGCGACCCCGACGAGTTCGCCCAGAAACTGGGCCGCAGCTTCGAAGATTACGGCTTTGCGATCATCTCAGACCACGGCATCCCCGATGAGCTGATCCACCGCGCCGAGGAAAAGGCGAAGGCCTTCTTCGCTTTGCCCGAAGAGACGAAGAAGTCGTATTTCATCGAAGGTGGAGGGGGAGCGCGAGGCTACACACCGTTCGGCATCGAAACCGCCAAGGGCGCGAAGGCGCACGACCTCAAGGAATTCTGGCACGTCGGCCGCGACCTTCCCGAAGGGCACAAATTCCGCGCTCACATGCCCGACAATGTCTGGCCCTCGGAAGTCCCAAGCTTCAAGGCCACCTTCCAGGAAATCTACGCGACCTTCGATCGGACTGGTCTCAAGGTCCTGCGCGCGATCGCCCGCTACCTTAAGATCGACGAGGATTATTTCGCCGACACGGTCCGCGACGGAAACTCAGTGCTGCGCGCACTTCACTATCCGCCGCAGAGCGAGCCGACCGGCCAGCACATCCGCGCCGGCGCGCATGAGGACATCAACACGATCACGCTTCTACTCGGGGCTGAGGAAGCCGGGCTGGAGCTGCTGACCAAGGACGGCCGGTGGATTCCGGTGTCGCCCAAGCCCGGCGAGTTGGTGATCAACATCGGCGATATGCTGCAGCGGCTGACCAACGGACGGCTCCGCTCGACCTCGCACCGCGTCGTGAACCCGGAGCCCGATCGGGCGAGCCACGCGCGCTACTCGATGCCCTTCTTCCTGCACTTCCGCTCGGACTTCATGATCGAACCTCTGCCGGGCACAGTTCCCGCGGGCGAGCAGCCAAAGTGGCCGCCGATCTCCGCCGACGAATATCTTCAGGAGCGGCTCCGCGAGATCAAGCTGGTCTGACCTTCCGCGCCTGGTCTAAGCGGCGCACATGGATCGAACGCCTGACCTCGCGATCATGTTGTTCGACTTGTCGATCACCGGCGTCGTGCGAAACGCCGTCAGGATCGCTGCGAAAGCTCACGAGGCCGGTCTCGCAACCGAGATCTGGGTCGTGCAGGATCGGGGGCCTGCCAGGGTCGACGTTCCGGACGGCGTGCCTATCGTCAGCTTCGGGAAGGACATCGGCGACCTTTATTCGCGCCGCCAGCGGAAGGCTGCCAGCCTCGCCTCGATGGGTGCGCTGATCGAGCTTCTGAGACAGCGGCAGCCGAAGCTTGCCTTGTCCGCGGGTAACCACTTCCATGTCCTGGCGAGCGCGGCCTTCCGCGATGCGGAACCTGGTTTGCAGACCCGGCTGATCGGCAGGGTCAGCAGCGCCCTGCCCC
>Ga0307410_10000678_pt1 | contig 14153 bp, 11 predicted proteins | sample 322Ometagenome_3_FD_203707 | JGI IMG/M metagenome (GOLD analysis project Ga0307410, IMG submission 203707) | Maize rhizosphere microbial communities from greenhouse at UC Davis, California, United States - 322HYB-O-3 | ecosystem: Host-associated > Plants > Roots > Rhizosphere > Soil | place... | reverse complement strand
GATACTGCCTTTCCGGCGCCTCCTCTCGGTTCGTTACCTCCACCCAACCCGGCCCGTTCGCCTGGCTGCCGGTATCGCGGCTCTCCTGGCTCTTGGTATCGGCCTGGGCCGCATGAGCGTCGATCGTCAGGAGGGACTGCCCTTGCCGGAACCGGTCGCGGTGGCGGCGCCTCGGATCAGCGCCACCGCCTACCGGCTTACCACGACCGAACATCTGAGTCAGTCGGAGGCCTTTCTGACGTTGTTTCGGGCATCGGTCCGCAACCCGGGGAATGAACGGATTGCCTCCGCCACAGCCCGACAACTCTTGGCTACCAACCGCCTGTTGTTGGACTCGCCCGCGGCGAGCGATGCGCGGACCCGGCTGCTGTTGCAGGACCTGGAACTGGTCCTGGCCGAGATCGCGCAGCTTTCACCTCAGCCGAGATCGCGCGATCTCCAGCTCATCACCGAAGGAATGGAGCAGGGCGGCGTGCTGTCCCGGCTCAGAACCGCCGTGCCGGCTGGCACGAGTTCAACCCAAGGAGCGCTGTGATGTTTTACTTGCAGTTGGGAATGGCGTTGGCCGCTGTTGCCGCCATATCAGGCTACCCACTCTCGGTTGAGAGCACGCGATTTCCGGTGGCCGCGGTGCAGCCCACCATGGACTCAGTCATTCCCCGCATTCCTGCCGCCTGGTTGCAGGGTGACCCGGCTGACTCCCTGTATCGCAGAGCCCGAGAGACGCTCAACCGTCGCGACTATCGGGCGGCAGCCGACCTGTTTGCCCAGATCCCGATCCGCTTCGCCCGCTCCGGCTATGCTGGCGACGCGCTCTATTGGGAGGCCTTTGCGCTGTATCGGCTGGGCGGCGACCGCGACCTCAAAAGGGCACTCGCCGCCTTGAGCCGGCAGCGGAAGAAGTACCCCCAGACCGCCACCCGCGGCGATGCCACGGCGCTCGAGAGCCGGATTCAAGGCGAGCTCGCCCGGCGAGGAGACAGTGAGGCGGCGGCGGAGATTGCCCGGACTGCGGGGAGCATCGCGCCCCCGACTCCACCCACACCACCCAGCCCACCGACCCCGGCGACACCGCCGACGCCCCCGAGCTCGAGTAGTTCGTCCAGCTCGAGCAGCTCGTTCAGCTCCAGCAGCTGCTCCAGTGACGATGATGACGATATGAAGGTGGCGGCGCTTAACGCCCTGCAGCAGATGGATGCGACGCGGGCCCGTCCGATCCTTCGCCGGGTGCTCGCGCGCCGGGACGCGGCCACCACCTGCCTCCGCCGCAAGGCCGTCTTCCTGATCGCTCAGCAGAATGAGCCGGGGACGGAAGACATCCTGCTCGAATCCGTCCGGAGCGACCCGGACGCCGAGGTTCGCCGCCATGCCGTATTCTGGCTTTCGCAAGTCGGCACCGATCGGGCCGTCGGCGCCCTCGATTCCATCCTCCGTTTCTCCAAGGACACCGAGATCCAGGAGCGGGCGGTGTTTGCCCTATCTCAGCATGACGGTCCCCGGGCCCAGCAGGCGCTCCGCAGCTATGCCGAGCGGAAGGAGATTCCGGAGGCTATTCGGGAAAAGGCCATTTTCTGGCTGGGCCAGCGCCAGACACCGGAGAACGCCGCCTTTCTGCGGACCCTCTACGGCCGCCTGGAAAATGAGGAGCTCAAGAAAAAGGTCCTGTTCTCCCTTTCGCAGATGGGCGGAGAAGAGAATGGGCGCTGGCTGCTCACTGTGGCCCGGGATACCTCGCAGAAGCTCGACATGCGGAAACAGGCGCTCTTCTGGGCCGGGCAGGGTGGCGTGTCCATCGAGGAACTGACCCGGCTGTACGCCAACGTGACCGATCGGGAAATGCGCGAGCAACTGGTGTTCGTCTACTCTCAGCGGAATGAGCCGGCGGCTCTGGAGAAGCTGATTGAAATCGCCAAAGGGGATCCTAACCCGGAGCTGCGCAAGCGAGCGCTCTTCTGGCTGGGCCAATCGGACCAGACCCGTGCGGTGCAGGCCATTCAAGACATTATCGACCAGCCATAGCCACCTACCCATGTTGCGAGTCTGCCTGATTATCACCGGAGCGTGGGTCCTTGCGCCGGGCATTGCGGCCCAGAACTTGGCGGAGCGGCTGGCCCCCGTGGACAGCGGGACCGTGCATCTGAGCTTTGCCGCTCGTCCTGGCGTCTGCGGCGATGGACTTCACAACATTCAAACCAGACAGGGCACTGAAGAGTGGGAGGCAGACTGTGAGAGTCAGCCGGTGCGGGTCGCCCTCAGGATACGCGACCATCAGGTGGTGGGGATCCATACCTACGTCGGCGGGCGGTGGCGGAGTAACTCGTCGAGCAAAGATCTCGGAACCGTACGGCCCCAGGAAGCCGCCGCATTCTTGCTGCACCTCGCAGCTCAGCGGAGCAACCTGGATGGAGATCCAATCCTCCCAGCCACGCTGGCCGATAGTGTGACGATATGGCCGTCGCTGCTTCGGCTAGCCCGCTCCGACCGCCTCCCGGATGAGCGGCGCCGCAGCGCCATTTTCTGGTTGGGCCAGGCTGCTGGGGCAGCGGTCGACCGGGCGCTCGACTCCTTGGCAGGAGATGAAAGGGGAGATCTAGAGGTCCGGAAGCAGGCAGTGTTTGCCTTGTCTCAGCGTTCGTCTGCGGAGGCCATCCCCGCCTTGATCCGCGTGGCGCGCACCAGCCAGAACCCGGAGCTGAGGAAGACAGCGCTCTTCTGGCTCGGACAGAGCGAGGATCCCCGCGCAGTCGATCTCTTCGAAGAAATCCTTCAGTAGGCTGCGGAGCAGGCCATTACCTTTCCGGCATGCATCGCGCAATCGGCAGCAGCCTCCTGGTTCTCACGGGCCTGCTCGCAGCATGTGGCGCCTCGAAGCCGGCGGCACCCATTGTAGAGCTGGGGGTCACAGGCGACACCGTCATGGCTCCCTACGCCGAGGTCACCGAAGCCGCGTGGCTGGGCGGGAATCAGTGGGCCATCATCGCCCCGGCCGAAGAAGCGGTTGCGCTCGTCGATCCCACCCGCGCCGTGACGAGTCCCCTCGGAGGCACCAGGGAGCTTCGGAACCCAACCACTATCTTCTCTGCCGGCGATACCCTCTATGTGGGTGATTGGGGACTGCGGCGCCTGACCCTGTGGGTCCCACCCAATCGCCTTGCCCGCTCCATACCCGCTCCGAGCATTACCCGAGGGACTCTGCCCCGCGGCCGCGATGCCTCTGGGCGATACTACCTGGACCTGTATCCGTCACCAGGGCCGGATGGCAGTGGGAACCGTGATTCAGCCGCCGTGATCCGTTCCGATCCGGCTTTGACGCGAATAGATACCATTGCCCGTCTGGCTCCTCTGGATATTGCCGAGGTGATCGGCGATGCCGGCCGTCGCTTCGAGCGCCGGGTCTTCAGTGGGGTCGATCGGTGGGGAGTACTGCCGGACGGCTCCCTCTGGGTGGCCCGGGTGTACGACAACCGGGTCGACTGGCGTGCACCGGATGGGAAGTGGTCTCGGGGTGCGTCCCTGCCGGACCGCGTGCTCGAGGTGACTCGCTATGACCGGGAGCTCTTCCTTCGGAGGTTCCCCGCTGAGCTCCGGCGAACGGCGCAGGATCTGCCTTTCGCCGCACTCAAGCCACCCTTTGAGGCCGGCCTGACCAGCCCGAAAGGTCAGGTGTGGCTGGAGAAAAGCCGAGCCCCAGCCGATTCGTCGAGACGTTATCATGTGGTGGATCGAGCCGGTCAGTTGGTTCGAGAAATTCGCATAGGCGGACAGGGGCGGATCCTGGGCCTGGGTAATAATCAGGCGCTGGTCGCGGAGGTGGCGCGGGACGGAACCCGCCTGATCATCATACCGGTGCCGGAGCAGTCTCCCACTCCCTGACACTCTTTCATCTGCGTATCACCAGGAAATGCTTGGCATGAAGCCCACTCTGTTCACGTATGTACTCGCGGCCGCACTCAGTGCGGCCTGCCGTCCTGCCCAGAGCCAAAGTGTTCTGACTCACGATGCCCGGCTGCCAGGCAAATTTGGCATGCTCAGCAACGTGGTCGAGTTGGCCAATCGCCAGGTGGTCTTCACCGACACCAGGAACCGGCTGTTCTTCCGGGCGGACCTCGGCAGCGGCAAAGTGGACACGCTGGGGGTTCGCGCCGATTCGGTCGCTCCAGGGAGCCGGCCGGAGCAGTACAAGTTCCCTGGCTGGGTGGCACATCTCGCCGGCGACTCCATTGCCCTGGTGGACTTCAGCGCCCTGCGCACCACCGTCTGGAGCGAGGCGGGACGCGCCCTCGGCGTGCTGCCGATGCAGGAGATCGCCGGCAATACACCGGTGCTGCTGTACGACACCCTGGGGCGAGGATACAAAATCGATTATCAGGCGGTGCTAGGCGGAGGAGAGCCCGGCCGGACAGTCCGGCCCGACAGTATCCCAGTCCTGCGCATTGCAGTACGGGGAGGACGGGCCGATACCGTAGCCCACCTTGCCTCGCCGGAATACGGCGATGCCGTGTTCGGCGAAGAAGTACAACAGGCGGCCAAGGTGTTCGCCCCGAACGACTTTTTTGGTGTGCTGCCGGATGGTACCGCGTGGGTCGCCCGGGCCCGCGAGGGCAGGGTGGACTGGCGATCGCCCGATGGAAAGTGGCTTGTCGGCCCAGCCCACAAATTTACCAAACTCCCAGTGACCGAAGCAGACAAGGCACGGGTACTGGCGCAGGTGCGGGAGCAGGGAAAACAGTTCGGAATGCCGCAGGACCTGCGGATCGTCTACCCCTTTGCGGAGACCAAACCCGCTTTTGATTTCGCGATGGGTCGCCCAACTGGTGAGGTGTGGCTCCAGCAGCCGCGAAAGGATGAACGCTCTGCGCTGATCTACTCCGTGTTCGACCGGAAGGGCCGTTGGCAGCGCGACGTCAGGTTTCCTCAGGATGCTTCGCTGGCGGGATTTGGTGAAAACGGGGCGGTGTATGCTTCGGTCAAGAACGGCGATGGCTCGAGAACTGTCGCGCGGTTTACCCTGAAGTAGTCAGGAGTCGATCCGGGAGATCGGTGTTTCATCCGTCGACTCGCGTTCGGACCGACCGCTGTATCCGTTTCCGTCGGACCGTCGCCGGTCGCGCCGCTGACCCTGCTCGTACCAGCGGCGAGTGATTTCGCCGGCCAGCTCCCGGTTGCCCAGTCCAAACGCGAGGCCCACCGCCAGCGCTGCAGCTCCCAGGATCAGGGTAAACGCTGCGGTGACGATCTCCTCCGCCACCCCCACCTGCTGCAGTGCCATGAACAACGCGATCGTGATCACTGCGCCCTTGGCCAGCTTGGCGACGGTCGGCACACCCGACAGGCTCCCGGCCGACGCCAGGATAAGCCCACGGACAAACTCCCCGACAATGATGCCGAGGATTACGATGACGATTCCGGCAATCAAGGTGGGAATGAAGGCGAGCATCGCTCCGAACATCTCGTTGATGCTCTCGAGCCCCAGCGCGGTACTGGCCAGGAGAATGACGACCAGCATCACCAACCAGAAGATCAGCTTGGCCAGCGCCCGCACCGGATCCAGCCGCAATCCGGTCCGATCCACCACTTCGTCCAGTCCGCCCGCACTGGCCATGCGATCGAAGTTGAGCCGCTTGAGAGTCTCATCGGCCCAGCGCTGAACCTGGCGAGCCAGGAAATAGCCGGTGACCAAGATGACAGCCGCTCCGACGAGCGCCGGCACCACGCTCCCGATCTGTTCGGCGCCCGCCACGATGCGTTGCCAGAGCTCGTTCACTGCGTCACCTCGATCACGAGTTTTCCGAACTGCTCGCCCTGCTTCAGCCGCTCGAACGCGTCGACCGCCCGATCCACCGGAAAGACCCGATCCACTACCGGCCAGAGTTTGCCGTCTTCGGCTAGTCGAACGATTTCGGCATATTCGCGGCGATTGCCTAGCGTCGAGCCCAGGATGCTCCACTGGTGCCAGAATAGCCGGCGTAGGTCCAGCGACACGGCGGGCCCGGTGGTGGCCCCACAGATGAGCAGCCGGCCGCCTCGCTTGAGGCATCGGAGTGACCCCGGCCAGCTTTCCTGCCCGCCGCTGTCCACAATGGCGTCGGCTCCGTGACCGCCGGTCAGATCTCGCACCTCTTTGGCCACATTGACTCGCCGATGGTTCAGGGCGACATCCGCGCCGCGGGCCACAGCGAGCTGCAGTTTTCTATCCGAGCCACTCGTCACGATGGTCCGGGCACCCAGCAGCCGGGCAATCTGAAGCGAGGCCTGAGCCACGCCCCCACCGATGCCCCAGATCAATACCGTTTCGCCGGGCTGAACCCGGCCCCGGGTGGTCAACATTCGCCAGGCTGTCAGTGTGGCCAGGGAGAAGGACCCTGCCTCAGGCCACGGCATCGATTCAGGAACCCGGGCGAGATTCTCAGCGGGAAGGGCCACGTACTCTGCGGCAGTGCCCGGACGGTGCTCGCCGAGTACCTGCACCTCTCGGCAGAGCGCCTCCTCGCCTTGCAAACACCATGGACAATTGCCGCAAGAGAACGTCGGATTGATCATGACCCGGTCCCCCGGGCGCAGCCGCTCTACACCGGGTCCCACCGCGACGACACTGCCGGCTCCATCTGAGCCCATGACATGGGGAAAGCGGTAATTCACACCGGGTAGCCCTTCCGCCACCCACAGGTCGAGCCGATTCAGACCGACGGTGTGGATCCGAACGAGAACATGGTCGGCGGCTTCGATGTCGGGCTCCGGCAACTCCTGTACCCGCAGATACTCTAATCCTCCCGCAGCCAGGAGAGTCAGCGCTTTCATATGGCCTGGTTAAAAGGAGGGGCTGAGGATCTGCTCGCCGGGCTGGAGGGGAACGTTGGAGGGCGGGGCTGCAGAGGCTACCACCTGGAGAAAGAGACTGAACTCGACTCGCCCCCTGGCCGCATCTCGCATCTGACCGACGACGTAGGCCAGTCGGTCGCCCTCCCGGGACAGGGCCAGTGCCGCGATCGGCTGCTCGGTCTGCAATACCTGGGAAAGATTGCCGTCGGCGGTGAGCCGCATGACCTGGGAGCCCTTCGATCCGCCACCACGCTCCACCACATAGAATAAGTCGCCGTTGCGAGCGAACCGCGGATTGGTTTCCCGTGCCGCGCCCTTGGTCAGCCGCCGCTGGGTGGTCCCGTCCAGATTCATGGCGTAGATCGCGTGATTTCCGCCCCTGGCGGAGACGAACGCAATCGTACGGCCATCCGGAGATACGCTGGGAGAGTGGTTTCCGCCGGAGGCCGTGGTGAGCTGCCGGTTCTCACTTCCATCATGCGCCATGACGCCGATCTGGGTAACGGTGCCGGTCGTCGCGGTGTACACGATGCGGCTGCCGTCGGGCGTCCAGGCAGGTTCTCCCTCATTCCCGGTTGCCGAAGTCAGGCGCCGCAGTTTCTGGCCATCTGAGTCCATGACGTACACGTCGAAGCTGCCGCTTCGATTGGAGCTGAAGGCAACCCGAGTGCGGTCCGGCGCGAGAGTAGCCTGAATGTTGCTCGCACTGTCGACCAGCACCGGCAGCAGGCTGCCCGGGCCCGAAACTCTCATCTGGTAGATCCCATAGCTGCCCCGCCGGTTAGAGCTGAGCAGGAGATCCCCCACCACGAAAACGTCGGCGCTGGCCTGCTTGCCCCAGGGCATGACCGCCGTGATTACCGTATGGCCCGGGCTGATTGCTTCCACCAGCCCGTTTTCACTGACGCTGGCCACATCGGCCCGATCCGAGCTCCACTTGACCCCTGGAGCCTTGCTGGTGGACGGACCCTGGTCTCTCGGCGCGGCGGAGAGAGTGATCCGCTGGCCAGGCAGCAGCCCGATTCGGCTCGGCTCGACTGTGATCTCGCCCGTCACCACCTGAATGGTCCAGACTGCGGGCTTGATGCCGGCTAGCCTGGCGGTCAGAGTCGTGCTGCCCAGAACCTTGGGGGTAAGTACCCCGGTGGCCGGATCGAATCGGGCTATCGAGGAATCACCCAATTCCCAACTCACCCTAGCGTCCGGGATTGGAGTCGAATCGGCGGCTTCCGCCACCGCGCTGAATTGCCGGGTCGAGCGCAACGGGATCTGGATGGTGCCACCCTGATGGGGCGAGACTACCAATGCATCCGCAATCGGCTGCACCGTGACCGTCGCTCGGCGCTCCTGGGAGAAGGCAGTGCCGACGATCTCCGCTTTCCCGGCCGCTCGGGCCCGGACGACTCCAGCCGGGCTGACGCTGGCCACCGAGGAATCAGTGGATTGCCACTGAACGACGCCGCGGATTTCGCGATTGCCTTGGCTCGGAACCAGGGCACGCACAGTATCGATCTCCTCTACTCCGAGGACCAGCGAGCCGGGACTCAGGGTGAACTCTCCCTCCGCCACTTCAACCGGGAGGGTGGCCATGAGACGGCCAGAGGCCGCCTGAATGATCGTGCGCCCCGGCGAAACCCCGGTTACCAAGCCGCCGGTGTCCACCCGAGCGATCTGAGGCTTCAGCGACTTCACTGTTACCCGACCGACTGACACGGGACTGCCATCCTCCTTGAACGCCTGAGCCCGTATGCGCGCGGTCTCGCCGGGGAACACTGCGATCGAGGGGGGCTCCAGGGTCAGGACCGTCGCCGCGGGAGCTCGGGACGTTGGCGCGTCTCCCGGACCGCTGCCGGTGATCAGGACGGCCATGGATGCCCGTTTGCCTTGGGATCGAGCCTCGATTTTGGCCAGCCCCGGCTTCACTCCGAGGACGGTACCATCCTTCCTGACTTGGGCGATGAGGGTGTCCGAGCTCCAGAAGGTGAATTTGGCCGCAGGGATGAGGTTGCCCCGCTGGTCAAAGGCAGTAGCAAACAGCGCCTGTTTCTGGCCCACGCCCAGAGTCATCGTCTCGGGAGTTATCTGCACCTCGGCCACGGCCTGAGCGGCCAGTCTGAGGTCCGGCATGAGTAGTACAAGCGCAAGCGTCACAAGGAGATGCACTGCGACACGCCGATACGAAGCTGGCTGAAGGCAAACCCGGGATACGGGCGGCAAGGTCACCAGATCTGATTCCAGGGAGAGGGTGGTATAGCGATATAATAGCTCACCCGAGAGAGGCCGAGTACAAATTCGGCCCGGGCCTCGAGTGGGCACGGCTTGCACAAGCCCTGAGGATGTGCAAGTTATATGTCCTGATGCACCGGTTGGCGCCTGCGCGCCTCGGACCGGCGGCGGGTGGCGCCGCACACGTCATTGGAGGGAGCGAAGATGGCCGAACTTCATTTTATGGAGATGGGCTGGTCCGGCTCGGGGTGGATGGACCCACTACCCTCAGAGAGCACCCCTTCTTCTACGCCCACCTCGTCACCGTCCTTCGATTTTGATGAGCCTGCCTCCACCAGGCGGTCCGGCACCTCCGGGCGTTCGGGCAGCACCGCTCGAACCGGCTCCCGCAGCCGGTCTCGAAAGAAGTCGGGTGGCGGTTCGGCCAAGCGGAGCAGCAAGAAGTCAGCCCGGAAAGGCGCCAAGAAGAGCGCCCGTAAGTCTGCCAATCGCGGAGCAAAGTCGGCTAAGCGTGGTGGGCGCAGTTCGGCCCGGAAGAGCACCCGGAAGTCGGCCAGTAGGAAGTCGGCCAGCCGTGGTGGCAGGAAGACGAGTGGCCGGAAGAGTGCCGCTCGTTCGGCGTCGCGGAAAGGGGCCAAGAAGGGGCGCGGCGGAAGACGCCGGTAAAGACCTCACGGCTTGGCGTCCAGCCGGGCTAGAGCGGCAGCGCAGTTGATCAGGGCAATGTGAGTAAAAGCCTGGGGAAAGTTTCCGAGGAACTCGCCATTGCCCGGGTCGATTTCCTCGGAGTAGAGGCCGACGTGATTGGCGTGGCGGAGCATCCTGCGGAACACCCGCTCGGCCCGCTCTCGCTCACCGATCATCGCCAGGGCCTGCGCCAGCCAGAATGTACAAATCGAGAAGGCACCCTCCTCGCCCTCCAATCCATCGGGATGCCGGTAGCGATACACCAGCTCGCCGTCCTGCGTAGTCAGCTCCCGGGCAATGGCCTCCACGGTCCCGCGCACCCGGGGATGGTTCCAGGGAAGAAACCGCACCATCGGGATAGCCAGGGCGGCAGCGTCCAGGGCGTCGTGGTCGTAGGACTGCATGAACGACTGGCGCTTGTCGCTCCAGCCGCGCTCCATGATCTCTGCGTGCAGTCTGTCGCGGGCGGCCCGCCAGGTTTCCGTGTCTGACTCGAGACTCAACTCCTCCGCAATCCGCACGCCCCGGTCCAGTGCCACCCAGCTCATCACTTTGCTGAACACGTAGTGCCGGACCTCGCCCCGGACCTCCCAGATGCTGGAGTCCGGCAGATGCCAGTTCCGACTCACCCAGTCCACCAGCCCGCGGAGCACCCTCCAGGTTCCTTCGGTCATTTCGTGATTGCGGCGCCAGATATCGGCCGTCTCGAGTACCTCTCCATAGACGTCCAGCTGTAGCTGGCCCACGGCACCGTTGCCCACCCGAACCGGGCGCGAGTTGCGGTAACCGCTCAGGTGGTCCAGCTGCCGTTCAATCAGGTCCCGGCGGCCGTCGATCCCGTACATGATCTGAAGATGACCGCCTCCTTCATGGCGGCAGACTTTCTTAAGGAAGCGCATGAACTGGTCGGCTTCGCGGTAATGGCCGACCGCGTCAAGGGCGGCGAGGGTAAAGGCAGCATCCCGAAGCCACACGAACCGATAATCCCAGTTGCGGACCCCGCCGATGGTTTCCGGCAGTGAGGTCGTGGGCGCGGCGATCAGTGCCCCGGTCTCGGCGTGGGTGAGCAGCTTGAGGGCGAGCGCCGACCGCTTCACCATGCCGCGGTAGGGCCCCCGGTAGCGTACCTTGGCAGACCACCGCTGCCAGAACGCCGCGGTGTTATCCAGCTTCCGGGTGCTCTCGTAACGGTCGACCGGATGGATATCGTCGTCATCGTAGCGCAACACCATCCAGCGCTCCTCGCCCTTCTCCAGGTCGAAACGCGCGCTGGCGGTCGACTGCTCCACCACCCACTCGAATGGCTTAGCGCTGGAGAGGGTCAAGACCTGGTCAGTGCGATCGGTGGCAAACAGACCGGCGCGGAGCAGTTCCAGGCGGGTGGTCCGGGCCCCGTACTCGAAGCGAGGCATGAACAGCATGTTCATCATCACCCGGCCCCGGCTGCAACGCATGCGTCGGTGGATTTCCGGATGCTGACCCGATGGTCGCCCGTCTTCCGCCACCGGCATGAAGTCGGTCAGGGTGACGACGCCACCCTCGGCGGTTCGGAACGTGGTCTCGAGAATGTTGGTGCGCGGCAGGTATCGCTGGGACGAAGTCCACCTGCCCTCGGGATGGATGGCCCAAGTGCCGCCTCGCTCCCCATCGAGCAGCGCTGCGAACACGCTGCCACTGTCGAATCGAGGGAGACAACACCAGTCGATCGCGCCGTCCAAGCCCACCAGGGCCGCCGTCCGCATGTCGCCAATCAGTCCGTAATCGGAGATCGGCTGAGTGCGGACGGCGCCCGAGCGCCGGCCGGGGGCATCGGTCGGCGACAGAGGCTGGACGTCAGTCATTGCCCAAGTATAAGTCGAGCGAGGTAGATCTTGCATCGTCGAGACCAGTCGTCCACCTTGAAGCACTCTTTCCTCATATCCATGCGCGTGTCCATGCAGATCCTGGCCCTGGCGCTGGTGGCGTGCCGGACGGCCGGGCAGCCGACGACGGTTTTTTCCTCCCCATCGAACCGCGCGGCACTCTCGCGGCAGATGGTGGCGCAGCTTGAACGCGCGGCGGCCGACTGGAATCGCGGCGACCTCGCTGGATTTCTGTCGGATTATGCCCCCGAGAGCACGACCACCTTCGTGGACGGGCATCGCGCCCGACAGGGGTTCGACTTCATTCGCCAGAACTACGCACCGCGGTTCGCGCCCGGCGCCCGCCGGGACAGCCTGCACTTCGAGGAGATCGAGGTGCGACCTCTGAGCTCGAGTCTGGCTCTGGTGACAGCACGGTTCATTCTCCAGCGAGGTGGAGCGACCACCGCCAGTGGACCGTTCACGCTGGTCATGGAGCAGCGGCCTACCGGATGGAAGATCCTTCACGATCACTCATCCAGTGACCCGCGCTAGCCGACTGCTGCGGCTGACGGCGAGTTGTCTTCTGCTGTTTGGCTGCAAACCTGGAGCCTCCGACGGTCTGGCCCTCGTGGGAGCCACCGTGATCGATGGGTCCGGTGGACCTCCCCTGCCCAATGCCGCCATCGTGGTTCGTCGGGGCAAGGTGGAAACAGTCGGTGCCCGTTCGGGATTCGAGCTTCCGCGAGGCATCAAGGAGGTCGATGTCACGGGGCGCTGGATCATCCCGGGTCTGATCGACGCTCACACCCACTTGGCGCAGGCTGCCGGTTGGGCGCCCGCGCGATTCCTGGCCTGGGGCGTAACCACTGTACGTGACATGCACGGTCCGCTGAACTCGGTAATCTCCATCCGCCGAAGATCCAATGCCGGAACGTCTGAATCTCCCCGGGTTTACGCGGCTGGGGCCATGATCGATGGCCTTCCCACCACCTACCCCGACGCGATCGGCGCCAACGCGGAGAACGATGCCCGCAAGGCGGTGGACCGGCTGGTGAGTGCGGGAGTGGATTTCATCAAGGTGTATAGCCACGTCGACCCTCCGCTACTCCGGGCCATCCTCGATGAGGCGCATACCTTCAACGTGGCGGTAGCCGGTCATCTCGGCATGACCGACGCCGTGGCAGCCTCCAAGGCCGGCATCTCCTCCATCGAGCATTTGACCGGCGTGCCGGAGGCCATCTCACGCGAGCGGTCTTCCCTCATCGCGGCTCACTACCGCGGATTCTTTCCCGGGTGGACTTCGTTTGAGCGGAGTTGGGCGGACCTCGACTCGACTGCTGTCACCGGGCTGGCTGGTCGGCTGGCCCGGGAAAGCGTGACCCTGGTTCCCACGTTGGTGCTGCACGAGACGCTGAGCCGTCTGAAGGACCCCGCAGTTCTGCGCGACCCAGCACTCGCTGAGGTGCCCGAAGCAGCCAGACAGGAGTGGGATGTACCAGGAATGATCGGCCGAGCTGGGTGGAGCGAAGCGGACTTCTCGGCATTCCGCAGCTCCCGAGGTATGCAGAACCTCTTCGTCCGTGCGTTTGCGGCTGCAGGGGGCAGGATTGCCACCGGCACCGATGCGCCCAATCAACTTCTGGTTCCTGGCTACAGTGAGCACCGCGAGTTAGAGCTGCTCGTCGCCGCCGGCGTCAGCCCGAGTGAAGCGCTGCGGGCAGCCACGCGGAATGCTGCCGTCATGCTGGGGGTGGACTCGCTGGGGTTGCTGGCGCCCGGCAAGGTTGCCGATCTCCTGATCCTGACCCGAGATCCTCTTGCAGACATTCGAAACACCCGATCGATCGAAGCGGTGATGAGCCGGGGACGCCTGCTCGACATCGACTCGATCCGAGCCGGCTGGTAGGTCGTGCGGCTGCCCGGCCACCTTCGAGGATGAGGTCTTCCTGAACCCGCCGGCGCTCTTCCGGGACGGCATCGACCGGCTCGTGCTCTTTTTTGCCTCAGCACCAACCCGTCAGGGCGTGCTGGCCCGACGCACACTCGGTCAACCGGCGGCAGACGATGGAGCACTGGTCCAGCGTCTGGTCACCACACTGGTCGAGGAGTCGCGCCGGGATGGCAGCAGCGCCGCCGTGGTTCCCACCATCTGGCGGGCGCACGAGCTCCTCGACCTCGACGGTGACGCCGAAGGTGCCTGTGGTCGCGTCATCGAGTGGCTGCTGGACCTGCAAGGAAAACCCGGAGCCTTCAGTCAGGGCTGCACCCGCATCCGCCACGGTCGTCGAGTGTGTGAGCACTTTCTCTCCGGCTTCTTTTCTCCGGCTCCGCCCGAGCAGCGGCTCGCGCCGGTGATGCTCCCGAATGGCAAGGTTTTCCGCGCCGAGCCGGCGGCTCGGTTTGCCATCAGCTGCCTGGCTCTGCGCGCCGCGCTGCGAGGACGCTGGCGGGAGCGTCCATCCATTCAACGGCACCTCGTCAGCCTGCTGCAGCTTCAGGATCAATGGGACGATTGGGGCGGCTACTTCGCCGCAGACGCCATCGTCGCTGGTATCCATGCCCTCGCCCTGAGCTCCC
>Ga0307410_10000677_pt1 | contig 14153 bp, 10 predicted proteins | sample 322Ometagenome_3_FD_203707 | JGI IMG/M metagenome (GOLD analysis project Ga0307410, IMG submission 203707) | Maize rhizosphere microbial communities from greenhouse at UC Davis, California, United States - 322HYB-O-3 | ecosystem: Host-associated > Plants > Roots > Rhizosphere > Soil | place... | reverse complement strand
GCTGAGATCTTTCAAGAGATCCGTTTTCCCACGTCTTGCCAAAAAGATCAGGAATACCGCCAAAAAGACCGAGGCGACGAACTCGACCCTCCACATATGAATGAACGTATCCCAGGGCCGGCCGATCGAAAATGTTAATGAAAGCATTACAACGCACCATCCTGCGATGAATGCGAAGTCCGGCCGGACGGCGTGTGGTTTAAGATCAGAGAGATTCATTAAGGGCCGAGTGGAGGATGTTATAAGCGTCAAATAAGGAATATCTAAAACGCCTAACAGATCTTAGCAGAGGTGAGCAAAACGAAAAAAAAGGAGGCGATTATTAATAATCGCCTCCTCCATCGATGCTTCAGAAGAAGCGGCTTAGTTACCCATGACCGTGATGTTTCCGCCCGAACCGTACGACGACGGCGAGGCAGCACTTGTACCTGCAGCTGCAGCCATCGTTCCACCGCCGGTAACACTCGTTTCGGCAGAAAGTATGCCGTCTGTAGCGATACCGAAGTTGCGGGTACCGGTCATCGTGATGCCCGAAGGAGTCGTCGGCTTGGCAACCGCTGCGAACGTCGCAGGGTTTCCGTTAACGCCAGTCACGAAGTCCTGATTTTCGTACGTGAATGTATATCCGCTCTTCGAACCGGCGCCGAGAACTGAGTCGACCAAGTTGTTGGTAGCAAGAACGGCGATCGTATCCGAGAAGTTACCGTTACCAGTTGTTGCCTGGTAGGTGGCTTCGGCACCGTGCATGGTGCGGAGTGAAGAAACTGCCGAGCCTTCGTTGGCTGAACGACGTGCTGCGAGCAGGTTCGGGATGGCGATGGCTGCGATGATGCCGATGATCACGACAACGATCAAAAGTTCGATAAGTGAGAAACCTTTCTGATTTTTCATTTCTGATTCACAATCTCCTAAAGTTTGTATAAGTCTTCGTCTACCTTTCCCAGGCGGAATTACCTTTAACAAGACTCGTGCCAAACTTGTTGAACTTGTGGCTCGTGTTGGAATCTGTTGCGATTAAAGGAGTTAATGCTGCGTGAATCGTTTCGCTGCGGACATTATGAAGGTAAGAAAGGAATCATTATTACCGTTTTTTGGCAAAGGGTTTCTGACAAAAAATGTCAATGGGGTTGATTGACGACCGGGAGTTCCTGAGAAATTAAAAACGGCCCGAAGGCCGTCTTTATTAATCGCCGTTTCGCATTTGAGCGGAAAGAGATCGAAGGTTGTGTTTATCGAGCAGGTGTCGTAGGGAACGGACCTGCATTTGAAGCAGGTCCGCGGCTTTTGTCTGATTGCCGTCGGTTTTTCTTAACGCCTCGACGACATACGTCTTCTCAAGGTTATCCAGATGGACGGTCAGATTAAGTCCCTGATCGGGAAGGTCGAATTCGGCGTTGATACGTTCAGGGTTGTAGTTGGTGATATGTTCCGGAAGGCGTTCAGGGGTTATCTCGTCGCCACGTTCGAGCGCAACTGAGCGTTCGATCACGTGTTCGAGTTCGCGGACGTTGCCGCCCCACATGTAACCTTCAAGCATCTGCATGGCACGCGGCGCGATGGTCAGATCGCGTCCTGACTGATCACAAAATTTGCCGATAAAATGATCTACCAGCTCGGGGATGTCCTCGCGGCGGTCGCGCAAGGGGGGCAGGGCAATCGGGATCACGGAAATTCTGTAAAATAGATCTTCGCGGAACGTCCCCTCGACCGACATCTTTTTAAGGTCACGATTCGTCGCGGCGATCACGCGGGCGTCGATCGAAATTTCTTCGTGCGCACCTACCGGGCGCACTTTCTTCTCCTGAAGCACGCGGAGTAGCTTAACCTGCATCGCGGACGACATCTCCCCGATCTCGTCTAAAAATATTGTTCCGCGGTTCGCCGCCTCGAAAAGGCCTTTGCGGTTCGCATTCGCTCCTGTGAAAGCCCCTTTAACGTATCCGAATAACTCCGACTCGAGGAGCGTTTCGGTAAATGCTCCGCAGTTTATGGAAATGAAGGGTCTTTCAGCTCTGGGGCTTAGATCGTGTATTGCCCTTGCGACTAGTTCCTTACCGGTTCCTGACTCTCCGTTGATCAGGATCGTCGACTGCACCTCCGCGACCGTCTCGATCATTTGATAGATCGCCTGCATCCGGGCAGAGTTGCCGATGATGTTCTTTATGCTGCCGCGTTCCCGCTGGGCGCGTTTGAAGGCACGGTTTTCGCTGATCAGCTGCTGCTTTTCCAGCGTTTTCTTTACGATCAGCTTTAGCTCTTCAACGTCGAAAGGCTTGGTTACAAAATCGTCTGCACCGAGTTTGAAAGCCTCGCGGGCTGATTCGACCGACGCATGTGCCGTCATGAAAACGACGCCAAGATCAGTGTGTTTTTCGCGGACGGCTCTCAGCATCTCGATGCCGTCCATGTCGGGCATTCTAACGTCGGAGACTATTACGTCGGGCGGCTCCTGGTTTACAAGTTCGACGGCTTCCCGCCCGTTCGCGGCGGTACGAATTTGGTGGCCATCACTTTGAAAGACCAGGGTTAATAGTTGTCGATAACTTTGCTCGTCGTCGACGATGAGGATGTTGGACATTTTGGGCCTGGATCTCGCCTTAAGTACGACGAGAGATTAGTTGTATGCGGAAAAAAGTGAATGCGTGTCGGAATTGCGACGCTACATTACATTCTCACAGAAATCGGCGATCCAATTCAAGTAGAATTTTCCGATCGATCGGCTTTGACGTTCAGGTAAGCTTCTATCGGCGACTGCGGTTTGTCACTACCGTTGTCGGTGCCGGCGTCACGGCGATACGGTTCGCCCCGGAGTTCGACGGTGATGGTCGTACCTTCTCCCTCCGCGCTCATCACGTTGATCGTGCCGCCGTGATCGCGAATGATCTGATAAACGATCGAAAGGCCAAGACCGGTGCCGCCGGTGGTCGATTTCGCAAAAGGTTCAAAAAGCTGCTCCACCTGTTCCGGGGGCATCCCGCGGCCGGTGTCTGTGAAAACTATTTTCGCTTTGTTGTTCCGCGCAGGTTCCAGGCTTATTGATAACTCGCCGCCCTCAGGCATCGCTTGTATTGCGTTGCGCGTGAGGTTCCAAAAGACCTGCTGGATCTGCGTCTGGTCGGCGGAGACGAACAGAGGCTGAGGCGGCAGGCTTTCTTTAACTTTGTGTGTTTCATTAACGTCCGGGCTATGACGAAGAAGCTTGACGGTGTCGCCAACTGCCTCGCGAAGGTCGATCTCGTTGAAATTTCCTACCTTCGGTTTAGCGTAGCTGAGAAAGTTGGTGATGATACTGTTCAGCCGATCAGATTCACGGAGGATTATTCCCATCAAATCCGTTTGGATTGAATTGGGCGGCATGTTCGATTCAAGAACCTGGATCGCGCCGCGCATCGCGCCGAGGGGATTTCTGATCTCGTGAGCCAGCCCGGCACCGACGCGGCCGACCGCCGCGAGCCGATCTTTTCGTCTAATGCTCTCTTCCATCGACCTTATTTCCGTTAGATCCTGAAAAGTTATGATATAGCCGCTCGGTTCCTTTTCCTCGGAGTAAAGTCGCGAAACGCTGTAACCTATGCGGACGACAAATCCATCGGGTGTGGAAAGGTCGGCCTCGTATCTGGACTGAATTTCCCCATCGCCGTCCGATGCTTCTTCGAGTTGGTCTTTGATGCTGGGGATGAGGCTGAAAAGCGAACTTCCTTTCACGGCGTCCGCTCGCAGCCCCGTGATCTCGGACGCGGCGGCATTAAATGTGAATATTGTTCCGCCGAGGTCTGTAGTGATCAGCCCGGACCGGATCGATTCGATTATGCGTTCGTGAAGGGCCCGCAGTGTAGCAAGGCTCTTTGTGGCTTCTTTTAGTTCTTCACCGGACCGCTGACGCTCGGCGAGCCTTGAAGCCAATAGACCGACAACGAAAAACGCAACGGCGTGGAAACTGAGGATCTGGATCACCTTGCCGCGGCTTTGAGGTATACCGAAAGAATCAATTAGAGTGAATCCGGTCAAAAACGCTAGTGCCGTGAACAGCAGGATACAAAGCAGAGCCATCAGTATCGTTGAGCGCGGACGCAGGAAAACACTCGATATCGAGATCAATACAATATAAAGCGTTATATAGGGGGACGTGAGGTCGCCCGTTCGCCAAATAAGCCAGGTGATAAGCAGCGAATCAACAATAAACTGCACCCGGATCTGCCAAAGCAGCCCTTTCCCGATACGCAGAAGAAAGAAGTATACGACAGTGAGCCCGACCGAAATTATGAAGACGAAAAGAGCGCTCTGGGGGATGCTCTGAAGCGTGAAATCGGTCGAACCGCTGTACCAGATCCAACTGGAAACGAGCAGGAGGAAGATTGCAACGAGCCGGCCGATGACCAGCATCAGGACCCGCTGGTCGAGCGATACATTGGAGGCAAAGGCTTTATCGTTTAAACTTACCATCTATGTCGACAGAAAATGGGTCGGAAGATGAACGAGAGACTTCGCCTGAGATCGAATCCAGGCCCTGGGGGCGATTCGTCATTTTGGACGAGGGGCACGATTTTAAGGTTAAGCGGATCGAAGTGATTCCCGGCAAACGTCTAAGCTATCAGCGACACCAAAAACGCAGCGAACATTGGTTCGTGGTTCGCGGCACTGCTAAAGTTACACTAAACGGCAATGAATTTCTAGTTCCTGCCGGCCAGGCTATAGACATAGATCGCGAGGTTGCCCACCGAGTTGAGAATCCTGATGAATCCGAAATGCTGGTCTTTATCGAAACACAGACCGGCACTTATTTCGGCGAAGACGATATCGTCCGGCTTGAGGACGATTTCGGCCGCACCGAATGAGCTAAAGATTGGATATTCTTCCGCGAGGGCGGCGGGTATTCGATGGCATTAAGAACCGAACAAAAACTTCCGATCATCCTATTCGTCGTGTTTTTGACACTTTCGGCGGTGGGATTCCTTTTCTTTCAAAGCACAGCTTCGTTCCAAGAAGCGATCGCCTGGCAACGGTCAGCCAATGATGCGATCACGCGGGCGGACCAGATCGCCAATATATGCGGGAACCTTGATCGCAGCGTTTTTGGCTTCGCGGTGACGGGCGTCGATACGTATATAGACCGCAACGCAAGGGAGCGGTTGATCCTTCAACAAAATATTTCGTCGCTCAGGCAGTCTGCGGCGGACGACCCTGAGTTTTTGTCACAGGTGCAAATCCTCGATGGGGCGGTTGGCGAACTACTTGTTGAAGCCGACAGAAAGATCGCGGCTCGGAAAATGGGCGGCCAGAAAGAGGGGTCGAATCAGATAACCAATCTGATGGATCGCCCGAGAATGGAAGCCGTTCAAAATGCGGTAACCCAGCTAAAATCGACGGTCACGCAGCGTTTTCAGGCCCGCGACACTAATTTGGATAAAGGCCTGGGCCGCTCGATATGGTTGCTTATCACGGCAAGTGCAACTGGGCTGATAGCGTTGGCCCTTGCGAATTTCGTGGTTTTCCGTGAGATCAAGAAACGACAGATCGCTGAAGGCGGGCTGATAGAGACGAATCGGACCCTTGAGGGGAAGGTAGAGGAACGAACGGAAGAGCTGCTCTCCATGAACGAGCGTCTGCTCGAAATCGGCAGCGAGCGGGAATCACTCTTGATAGCAGAGCAGCGGGCACGGCAGGAAGCCGAAGTGGCAAATCGGCTGCGTGATGAATTTATGGCGACCGTTTCGCATGAGCTTCGCACACCTCTAAATTCGATTCTTGGGTGGGCGCGTCTACTAAAGGACGGGACGCTCGATCGCAGTCAGGCACAGCGTGCGGTCACGACTATAATTAAGAACTCGGAGACTCAGAATCGCTTGATCGAAGATCTTTTGGACGTCGCGCGGCTTATTTCCGGCAAGCTTGAACTTGAGAGGGGGCCGGTCGAGCTTTTAGGGGTCGTTGGGGATTCTGTCGAGGTCGCAGGTCCGGCAATTCAGCAGAGAGGGCTGCAGGTTGAAATCGAAAGCGATTGGGGAAATGAGATACCGATCGTCGACGGCGACAGTAATCGACTGCGACAGGTGTTTTCGAATCTGTTAACCAACGCGATCAAATTCAGCCAAGAGGGAGGGAATATTTATATTTATAGCCGACGAGACGGCGACGTTGGACTCGTGGAAGTCACGGATGACGGCGTCGGGATCAGCGAGAATTTTGTTCCGCTTGTTTTTGAAAGGTTTCGGCAGGACGTTAACAGTCCGGGCAGGAATGGGGGTCTCGGATTAGGCCTCGCAATCGTCAGAAATCTTGTGGAGATGCACGGCGGTACGGTGAGTGTCGAAAGCGAGGGCGAGAACCGAGGTGCAAAATTTTCCGTCAGGCTGCCCCTTGTTCAGGATTGAATGATCTGATTGACGGCCGCGAGAATATTTTCCGCTACAACCTCGGGTTTCCTTCCGAGTTCATTTTGCTGAACTTCGCCGTAACCCGTCAGAACCATTGCTGATCGAATTCCTGCATTCATCCCGGTTTCCACATCGATCCTTTTATCCCCGATCATCCACGAACGCGCGAAGTCGATAGAAAATTCATCTTCGGCGTTCTGCAACATTCCCAATCCAGGTTTGCGGCAATTGCATCCAGCATCGGGCAAATGCGGGCAAAAATAGAAAGCGTCGATCATGCCGTCCAGCCTCATTTGTATCGCGTCGTGAACGGCGTGCATGTCTGCCTCGGAATAGATCGATCGCCCGATCCCGGATTGATTTGTCACCACCACGACCAGGAAGCCGTGGGCTTTTAAGAGCGAAAGAGCTTCCGACGTATAAGGGAAAACGCTCAGGTCTTCAACCTTTGAAAGAAAATTGACTTCTTCGATCAAGGTTCCGTCGCGATCTATGAATGCGGCCGGGCGCTTTCCGTTTGAGAGATTCATCGGGCTTGAGTTTCCAACATTTTCGCCGCGGATTCAAAAACGCGATCGGGCGTTATCCGCGTCATGCACCTGTGATCGATCGGGCAGATCCGCAGCATGCACGGCGAACATTCGACCGGTTCACGAATGGTTTCAACGCGCGGGCCGATCGGGTGTGTGGTCAGTTCCTTAGTCGGGCCGAAGATCGCGATCGTTGAAGTGTCCACGGCGGCCGCGATGTGGGCAAGGCCCATATCGTTTGAGATGAAAAGATCGGCCACGCTCAGAATCGCCGTCGCCGCTGCAAGATCGGTTTTGCCCGTGAGATCGATGAGCGGCGTCGAGACAATTTTCGAAATTTCCGCTGAAACCGCCATATCTTCTTTCGACCCCAGCAGGGCGACGGTGGCGTTCAGCTTGTCCCGCAGTTTGTCGGAAAGGGAAGCGAAGTTTTCGCCGGGCCACCTTTTTGCCAGAGAGTTGGTGGAACCGGGGCCTAACGCGACAAGGGGTCCCCTCGAGTCGGCTCCATGCGCTTTCAATAGATTGAAAGCGTTGGCCCTGCGTTCTTCGGAGACGGAAAGTAAGGGGAAAGCAGTTTCCGACGAGGCCTCGAGCGGATTCGGCGGCTCAATCAGGTTGAGATAATATTCGGACTCGTGGCGTTCGCTTTTCCAAAAGGGAACCGGTACAGCCCGGGTCAGGAAAATGCCGCGCTTTTCAGTTGAGTATCCGACGCGCTCCTTTATTCCGGCTAACTTAGCCACCAGGGCCGACTCGAACGAATTTGGAAATAGATAGCACGCGTCGAAGTCGTGTTTCTTCAGTTCTCTCGCCTGCGTCAGCACGTTTCCGACTTTCGAACCGCTTTGATCGATGGGAATGATTCCGTCAAGAAAATTCGCGTCGCGAAAGACGCCTTCCGCCCAACTCCGGGTGTGCAGATAAATCGACGCATTGGGAAATCCACTTCGCAGGCGCTTCAGCGCCGGGATCGTCATCACCGAGTCACCAATCCAGTTTGCTCCGCGAACGACGATCTTCATGCTTCATTAGGCGAACAGCGAGTTTAGGCCTTCGTTGAGGCCGATCTTCGGCAGCCAATCTAACTCCTGAGAAACGAGTGATAAGTCCGAAACGTATCTTTGCGGAGCCGGTGCCGGCAGCGGGCGGTCTTTGTCGATAACTGCCTGCAGGCCGCTGGCCAATTCGACGCGAGCGACCAATTCCCTGATGGTGATCGCGTTCTCGCGTCCGCCGCCCACATTATAAGTGCCGTAATTAATGATCGAATCGTAAAAGGCTTTGACGGCGGAGGCAAGATCGTCTACGTGGAGAAAATCACGCACCGGCGATCCGCCTCCTGGCAACTGGATCGGCTCACCACGGTTGATTGCTTCAGCAATCCCGCCGACAAAACCGGAGTGATTTCCGTCACTTTCCGGAGCATAGACGTTTGAAAGTCGAAAGATGCAAGACCGAAACCTGCTCTGGTGAGCGTAGTAATCAACGTAATGTTCCGCAATCAGTTTTGACCATTCCAGCGCCGATTGGCCCGCGTAGAGTGTCTGACAGGTCTCGGGAACCTGGGCAAAATTATCGGCAAAGCGCCCGTAAACGTCCTTAGTTGATGCAAAAACGAAAGCAGCACCTTCTCTTACGTTTTTCAAAACGTTGATGGTTCCTTCGATGTTGGTCAGGAACACTTCTTCCGCCGCGTCCGGCGATTTATCGAGATGGGCAGCAAGATGGACGACCAAGTCGTATTCTGCAACCTGCTGCACGTCCCGCAGATCGAGCACGCTAGAGCCCGACCGGCGCGAGAGGTCATCGGCATTGAAAAATGCCTTTACGTGCGTGCCCAGATAGCCGCTGCCGCCGGTTACGAGAGTCTTCATTTTGACAAAACGCTAGACACAATAGGGTAAAGACAATAGAATTTTACAGGGCAACCGCCTATTTCCGAAACCTCTCTAATTTCGCAGACCTTCTCGAACAATGCAGGAACGGCCGATGGTCAAAAACACGCGCTCGAAAATGCCCCCACGAGGCTGGAAGCGTGAAAAACGCGTGTTGACGTATCAGGCCCCGCCCAGGTCGAGACTCAGGCGCGCCCTGAGCTGGGTATTTAATCTTTGGACCGGCACCGCCGCACTTGTCGCAATATTGGCTGGCGCTCTGACCCTCAGCTATTTCTGGTTCGAATACTCTGACCGCATCGACCGTCGGCTCTTGAGCGGCGAGATCTTCACGCCGACCGCGGGCGTCTATTCGGCGGCCAAAACCCTGAAAAAAGGCGATCAGATCACACTCCAGGAATTGATCGATTATCTAAAGTCCGCCGGGTACATAGAAAAGAACAATAAAGCGGACCGGTCACGCAGCCGCTATTCGGTACAGGAGGGGAAACTCCTAATTGAGCCGGGAATGACGGGCGTGATCAACGGCGAGAAAGTGTTCGCTCCGCTTCAAGTAAAGTTTGCAAAGGACGGCAAGTCGGTAGATGCAATACAGAATCTATCGACGAACAAGACTGAAGAGAGGGCCAAACTTGAGCCTAAGATGCTGAGCACGATCGCCGGCGAAGGCGACGGCCGCCGCAAGGTCGTAAAATTTGCAGATCTTCCTCCGCATTTGATCAAGGCGATTACCGTTACCGAAGACCGAGCTTTCTTTGAGCATTACGGAGTAAATTTTCGAGGAATCGCCCGAGCGGCTTGGCGGCGGTATGAGGGGGAAGAAGATTCCCCGTTGTCGAATCAGGGGGGATCGTCGATAACACAGCAGCTCGTAAAGAATTTGCTGCTTACCAACGAACCGACCCTTGAACGAAAAGCGAAAGAAGCCTTCATGTCGGTCATTCTCGAAACCCGACTGACGAAGGAAGAGATCTTCACGCTGTACGCGAATCAGATCTACTTAGGGCAGCAGCTTGGCGTGTCGATCTATGGTGTCGGCGAGGCGTCAAACGTCTATTTCGGAAAGGACGTTTCGCAGATCACTGTCGGGGAGGCGGCGTTTTTGGCAGGGATAATTCGCAGCCCAAACCGGTACAATCCCTTCAAGAATCACCAAAAGGTCACCGAACGCCGAAACCAAGTGCTCGATTCTATGCTGGAGGCCGGCGAGATCTCCGGGCAGCAGCATGCGGCGGCGAGGGCCTCGGTCGTCGAACTCAAACAGATCTCCAATAAAAAGGATCTGCAGGGGATGCCCTATTTTTCGCAGTACGTGATCGAGGAGATGCCGAAACTGGTAAGCGACCCGGAGGCGATTCAACACCTTCGCGTATATACCTCGATCGATCCGGACCTGCAGCGGATCGCTTACGAAATAGTAAACAAGCGGCTCGAAAAACTCGACAAATACTTTCCTAAAAAGGCGAAGGGCAATCTGAATGCTTCCCTGGTGGCGATCCGGCCCAAAACCGGCGAGATAGTCGCTATGGTCGGCGGGCGCGACTATTTAGAGAATCAGTTCAACCGTGCGACGAACGCGATGAGACAGCCAGGTTCCGTTTTCAAACCGTTCGTCTACGCCGCCGCGATCAACTCCGCTTACGACACCGCTAGCCGAGTCTTTACCGCGGCGACGATTCTAAAAGACGAAAAGCGTGTCTTCACATTCGGCAGAGACACATATGCCCCGAATAATTACGGCGATACCTTTTCTAACAAAGACATCACGCTGCGCGATGCTTTGGTGAAGAGCAAAAACACGATCACCGTGGACGTCGGAATGCAGGTGAACATCGGCCGGGTTATGACGCTTGCGGCTAAAGCAGGAATGCCGAAGGTCGAAAAAGCGTATCCGTCGATGGCCTTGGGTACTGCCGAAGCTACACCGCTGCAAGTGGCGACCGCATACACAACTTTCGCCAATCTGGGTGATCGTGTTATGCCGACCCCGATCACCCAGATCACAAATGGCGAAGGCACGACCGTGGTCGCCTCTCAGCCGGAAAAAAAGAATGTCGTTCGATCGGACGTCGCGTACATTATGAACGACATAATGAAGGATGTGATCAACCGCGGAACGGCGGCCGAGGCACAAGCCTGGGGCTTTAAAAATGTAGACGGCAAAACCGCATTCGCCGGTAAAACCGGGACGTCGCGCGATGGATGGTTTGCAGGGTTCACGCCCGATCTGGTTTGCGTTGTTTATGTCGGTTTCGACGACGGCGACGACCTGGGGATGAAGGGCTCCGATTCGGCGATGCCGATTTGGGCGGATTTCATGAAGGAGACGCTCAGCCGCTATCCGGAATGGAACGGCGATTGGGTGATGCCGGCGGGCGTGCGAAAGGCGGAGATCGATATTCGAAACGGTTCGCTGATACGCGAACTCGATTTCGCCGAGGCCGCGAATTTGAAACCTAACCCGTCGCCGTCGGCCAGTGCGACACCGGGACCCGCGGATGATCCGGCGTGGGCGACTTCGGAAATACCGGAACCGCCCGAAGTTTTCGTGACGGATGTGCCGGCGGAATTTAAGCGAATCGAACTGTTCGTGGCGGGTACGATCCCGAATAAGGCGTTGCTGAAAACGGATGAAGGGGAAATATTATACGACCCGGAAACCGGTGAGCCGATCACGCCGACGCCAACTCCCGAAAAAAGCCCGACGCCGATCGAGGAAACTTGGGAAGGGCAATTGGAACCGACTCCGTCCCCACGGCGGCCGGGGTCAAGCAGAGAGGCTCAGAACGTGATGGTGATCGTCTGTCCTCTCACCGGATTGCGAGCTACCGCCGCGTGCCCGAAACAAGAAATGCGGAACTTTCAGCAGGGCAAGGAACCCAGGGATTTCTGCGCTTTACATCGATAAAAAGCTGGGCTCCCGTTTTCGAAAACGGGAGCCCCTCAGTTCAGTTACTCATCCCCAGATTCTTCACCAAAAAGCCGTAGATATCCGCTTGCTCTTCGATGATCTTGGCGGTCGGCTTGCCGGCCCCGTGGCCCGCTTTGGTTTCGATTCGAATCAGCACAGGTGCGTCGCCGGCCTGGGCCGCCTGAAGAGCCGCGGCGTATTTGAAGCTGTGCGCAGGGAAGACCCGGTCGTCGGTGTCGGCGGTGGTGATGAGCGTTGCAGGGTATCTCGTTCCCGGTTTGATGTTGTGAAGCGGCGAGTAGGCGTAAAGCACTTTAAAGTCTGCCGGATCCTTCGGGTCGCCGTAGTCCGATTTCCAGGCAGCTCCGACCGTGAACTCGGTAAAGCGAACCATATCCATCACGCCGACGGCCGGCAACGCCGCGCCGAAAAGATCGGGCCTCTGGTTGAGCACGGCGCCAACTAAGAGCCCGCCGTTCGATCCGCCCTGGATCGCAAGCTTTTTGTTGCTCGTGTAATTGTTCGCGATCAGCCATTCGCCGGCGGCGATGAAATCGTCGAAGGTATTTTGCTTCTTCAATCGAGCGCCGTTCGCCCACCAGGATTTACCGTACTCCGCACCGCCACGAATATTCGCGACCGCGTAAACGCCGCCCATTTCGAGCCAGGGAAGCCGAGCGACCGAGAAGCCGGGCGTCTGCGATATGTTGAATCCGCCGTAGCCGTAAAGCAGCGTCGGGTTTGAGCCGTCGAGCTTGATGCCTTTCTTGTGGATGACGAACATCGGCACCTTTGTCCCGTCTTTGCTGTTGAAGAAGACCTGTTTCACCTCGAAATCGTTCGGGTTGAACTTCACCTTTGCCTGGCGGAAAAGCGTGCTCTTTCCGGTCTTCATGTCGTAGCGGTAGATGGTTGGGGGGGCGTTATAGCTTGAATATGTGTAGAAAGTTTCCGTGTCCTTTTGCCGTCCGCCGAAGCCGCCGGCAGAACCTATGCCGGGCAATTCGACATCGCGGACGTGCTTGCCGTCCTTGTCGTAGATCTTGATCTGCGTGTACGCGTCCTTCAGATAATTCGCGACGAACTGGTCGTTGATCATCTGCACGCCGCCGAGAGTTTCGTCCGCTTGCGGTATGATCTCCTTCCAAACGCGCGTGCGAGCCAGCACGTTAACACTGACAAGTTTCCCGCGTTCCGCGTCCTTGTCCGTGCGTAAGTAGAAAACGGGGCCGTCGTTTCCGACGAACGACCAACTGTTCGCGCGATCGCTGATTAGGGGAACGAGCGGGGAATCTGGTTTTGACAGATCCTTGAAATGCACCTCGTTCATCCGCTGGGTCCCTTTTACTACGCTTACGACCAGCCACTTGCCGTCTTCGGTGACGAAACCGCCGAGGAACAGTTCGCCGTCGTCGGGGCGCTCATATATAAGCTGATCCTCCGATTGCGGCGTGCCGAGCTTATGGAAATAGATCTTCGGGAAGCGGCTCGCGCCTTTAAGTTCCGCGCCTTCCTTGGCGTCAGGGAAACGATTGTAGAAGAAACCCGAATTGTCGTTGAGCCACGAGACGCCGCCCTGACGGTTCGGACGCAGCGTGTCTGTGAGGTACTCACCCGTCTCGGTGTTCATGATCTTCCACTCTGTGCGGTCGGAGCCGGATTTGGCTATGCCGTAGGCCCAGAGCTTTCCGTCGTCGGTGAATGAAGAGCCGCTTAGCGCAACGGTTCCATCGGTCGAGAGCTTATTCGGATCGAAGAAGACCGTACCCGGATCGTCGACAAACTTTGCCCGATACCAGACGCTCTGGTTCTGAAGTCCGTCATTTCTCGTGTAAATGTAGAAACCGTCCGCGATCTTCGAAGGGGCGCCGTAACGCTCGTAGTTCCAAAGCTCGGTGAGCCGGGCCTTGATCTTTTCGCGTTCAGGGATGGTGGCGAAATAAGCGTTGGTGATCTTGTTCTCCTGTTCTATCCAGGTTTGAGTGTCCGCAGAGGTTGTTTCCTCCATCCACCGATAAGGATCGGATACCTTCACACCGTGGTAATCATCAACCTGATCTGCCTTTTTGGCCTTCGGATAACCGGGGCCATTTTGTGCCGGGACCGGGTCGGCGATAAAAGCGAGGGCAAGAACAATAAGCGAGAGCCTTTTAATCATACGGAACTTTATACCTCTTTCAGATTTTTGAACGATTATAGTTCTCCGAAAGAATAACGGCAATCGGGTGGAATCGGCGCCGCGCCAATCAAGATAGTAAGGCAAAAAAATCGCCCTCTTCTCAATGAAGAGGGCGGGTTAGTATGATGACCGCCGTGTTCCGTTCCGCTTTCGAAACTATCCGAACACAGGTAGCTGGGCGTCCTGCGAATTTTCACGGGGTGCCCCGTGATATTCGGAATCCGGCTCGCCGGGAAGCCAGTTTGGGTGTTTGTAGAGAAG
>Ga0307410_10000675_pt1 | contig 14159 bp, 8 predicted proteins | sample 322Ometagenome_3_FD_203707 | JGI IMG/M metagenome (GOLD analysis project Ga0307410, IMG submission 203707) | Maize rhizosphere microbial communities from greenhouse at UC Davis, California, United States - 322HYB-O-3 | ecosystem: Host-associated > Plants > Roots > Rhizosphere > Soil | place... | reverse complement strand
GTAGACGAGCTGCGAGTTGTTCACCACCGTGGCCTGGTAGAAGACCACGTCCTGCAGCGCCGGGATGGAGTACGAGAAGGCGTCGAAGCGCACCTCGAGCCCCAGCGGGTACCCCGCCTTGGTCGGCGCCTGGCTGAGCACCGACGAGGCGCACTCGGCGCCCGCCGGCGTCCCCGCGAGCACGCGCCCGTAGGTGCGCGTCGTCGCGGTGCCGCACAGATCGTCCTTCGTGTAGTCGTTGAAGAAGCCGTAAGTCTGGTAGGCGCCGAACTGCCGCTCCAGCCGGCCGGGCGTCGGGTCGGGCTCGCCCGCCGGGTAGCGCCAGAAGTCGAAGGCCTTCTCGGGCGTCAGGGTGCCGGTCCGCAGCGCGCCCAGCACGTCGGACGCGACCACGGGCTTGCGCCCCTGCCAACCGTAGGGGCCCCACGTCTCGGGGCAGTCCGAGGCGGGGAGCATCGGCAGCCCCGCGCCGAACACCAGCTCGCTCTCCTCGTACAGGTCCTGGCAGGAGCGGTCGCGCTCCGTGTCCTCGCCGCTCATGTACGTGCCGAGGAAGCCGTCGGAGGGGAGCATCACGTCCGTCGCGTTGAGCGCGTCGGCGCCGATGTACGTCCAGCCGTTGTTGAGCGAGGTGCTCAGCCCCGACGCCGGCGTTCCCGCGGCCGTCGTGGCGGCGATGATCTTCGCGCGCTCGCTCGGCGGCGCCCCCCACCCCCAGTTGATGAAGGTGTAGGTGTTGTCGGCCTCGCCGACCGTCTGGAAGCCCCACGTGTTACCGCAGTCGAGCGAGCCGCCGACGCTCCCGCCGGTGACGGAGCTCGCGTAGGTGCAGATGGGATAGCCGTAGGGTCCGGGCGTCTTGATCGCCGCTACGGCGGCGTCGGCGAGCCCGAACATGCTGTAGGTGCGCGGCCGCCGCTTGGCGGTCCGCGGCGAGCGGTCCGGCTCGCCGTCGGCGCGCAGCGTCGTCCACCGGCGGTCGGCCGGCTGCTGCTGGGCGTCGGCCGCCCCGGGCAGCGCCGCCGCCGCCGCGAGGGCGGCGCCGGTGAGCGCGCGGTGAAATGCTCGACGAGAGATTCGTCGCATGAGTGTATCTCCGGGTATCGAGATCGCCCGCGCCCCGCGGCCCGACGGGTGAAGTCCGTCAGGCCGCGAGTGCGGGCGGGTCAATTAGAAGTTCACCTTGATGCCGCCGAGCACGGAGCGCCGCGGGCCGTAGTAGTCCGCGCGGTCGCCGAACGTCGACGTGGCGATGTCTGGCCGAACGAAGTTCCCCTGCCGCGCGCGGTTCTGGTCGATCGCGCCCGCGTCGCAGCGCCCGGTGGTCGTGAACACCTGCACGCAGTTCTTCGTGTCGAGCAGGTTGTTCACCTGCATGAACAGGTCGTAGCGCAGGTTCGAGAGCGCGAACCCCTTCTGCGCGAGCAGGCTCACGACCGAGGTGCTCGGCCCGCGCCCGGCGTTCCGCACGAAGCGCGACGTCGTCAGGTCGCCCACGTAGTCGGCCGTCGGCGAGTAGGGGAGCCCGCTGGCCGACGTGTAGGTGATCGTCCCGAGCGTGTTGCGCAGGAGCCACCCGCCGGGGAACCCCGGCGCCTCGTTGCGCACCTGGCCGGTGAGCGAGGCGTTGAACACGTGCGGCTGGTCGATGTCGCTCGGCACCTCGGTGAGGACGTTCGGCTCGAGCTGCACGGCCTGCCGCTCGAACTCGCGCTCCGGGTCGGAGGCGTTCGTGCGCGCGCGGCTGTAGCTGTAGTTGACGTCGAAGCCCCAGTAATCGGACACGCGGCGGCGCAGCTGCATCTCGAAGCCGCGCACGCTCTGGAAGTCCTGGTTCACCAGGATCCGGTACGAGGGCGTGCTGCTGCCGTACGTCACGCCCGGGTCGAACACCTGCTCCAGCCCGCGCGCGCCGCGGCGGACGCCGCCGGTGCGGAGGCCGGTGAGCCCCGTCTGGTTCTTGTTGAACAGCGTGACGGCGAGCGCGTAGTTGGTGCGGAACTCGCCCGTGTACCCGATCTCGTACGTCGTCGACCGCTCGACCGCGAGCCCCGGGTTGCCGATGAAGCCGGCGTCCCCCTCGCCCACCACCTCGAGCACCGGCCCGCGCGTGGAGCCCTCGCGCGCCGTGCCGATGCCGGTGTTCGTGAGCAGGTTGTTGAGCAGCGGGTTCTGCGACATGCGGCCGAAGTTGAAGAACACCGACGACGTGGCCGAGAGCGGGAAGCTCACCCCGATGCGGGGGCTGAACTGCGTGCGCGCCTTGGCCGACTTGAAGTCGTCGGCGGCGGCGACCTTGGCGGCCTCGCTGCGCACCTCGTCGCTGGCGCAGTCCGCCGACGTCCACGCGGGGTTCGCCCGCGCAGTGTCGGGCACCGGCCGGCCGTTCTCGTCGAAGTCGGTGAAGATGACGTCCTTGCCCGCCCACCGCGCGTCGCTCGGGTTGGCGCACACGTCCGCCGCCGTGGTCCCGTTGGTCGGGTCGAGCGGGTCGGCGAAGAAGCGGCCCGGCACCGAGCCGTAGTCGAAGCGCGCCCCGATCTTGAGCGTCAGGAAGTCGTACTCGATGCGGTCCTGCAGGTAGGTGGCGAAGTCGTACGGCTTGTTCGCGTAGCTCTGACGGTAGACGTTCACCGCGTTCGTGCCGACGTTGCGCTGCGTGTTGACGGAGAAGTCGTACCCCTGGTAGAGCACGCCCCCCTGCAGGTTGTGGTGGTCGGTCACCTGGCTCTGCAGGTCGCCGCGCAGCACCACCGTCGTCAGCTTCTCACCGCCGAAGTCCTGGTCGTTGCCGCAGGTGGGCCCGAGCTCGCAGGCGCCCGACAGCGGCCCGATGAACTGGTCGTCGGTGAAGTTCGCGTCGGCGAAGTTGGTCCCCAGGCAGACGCCCTGGAAGTAGTTGCACGTCTCGCGTTTCGTGCGGAACGTCCCCGCCACGAGGGTCATGCTGGTGCGGCCGAACGTCTGGTCGTAGCGGCCGGAGACGAGCTGCTGGTTCGCGTCGATCGAGCTCTGGACCACGCGCTCGAAGGCGATCGGGTCCAGGCGGTAGCCGGTCAGGTTGCCGATGTAGGCGGCGGAGTCTTCCGGCGTGCGCGCCCCCGGGCTGTTCAGGAGGCTGCCGTACGTCGGGAGGAACTGGTTGTCGAACGGCTTCCGCTGGTCCTCGTTGTCGAGGAAGGTCACGCCGAGCTTGGCCGTCGGCGTGAAGCGGTAGGCGAGCTTGCCGAACACCTGGCGCTGGTTGTCGAACCCGAAGGCGCGGAAGCCGGGGAAGACGTCGCGGAAGTTCGGCCCGCCCGTGGGGAGCGCCTGGTTGTTGGTGCCGCGCGCGCTCGGTACGAAGATGTCGTCGTCGTACTCGAACACCTGGTCGGCCTGGCGCTCCTCGCGCCCGGCGAGCAGGAACGTCAGCTTCGCGCCCGTCCCCGGCACGGGGCCCGACACGAAGCCCTGCACCATGTTGTAGCCGCGGAGCGCGTCCTGGCTGTTGCCGAGCGCGTCGCCCACGCGCGACGTGAAGTAGTGCACGGAGCCGGCGAGGTCGCTCCCGCCCTCCTTGGTGGCGATGTTGATCACGCCCGAGAGGGCATTGCCGTACTGCGGGTCCATCCCGCCCTTGATCAGGTCGAGCTGCTCCACCGCGAGCGGGTTGAGCTCGAAGGCGCGGCCGCCGAAGATGAAGTTGTTGACCGGGATCAGGTCGATCATCTGCAGCGTCTCGCCCCCGCGCCCGCCGCGGATGCGCACCGGGTTGGTCGCCGAGCGCCGGCTCTCGCTGTACGAGATGAGGTCCGTCGAGTTGGTGGGGACGAGGGTGAAGCCCTGCTGGAGGGCGAGCGCGCCTTCGATCGACGTCGCGGGGAGCGCCGTGATCTGCTCGGCGTTGAGCACGATGCTGCTCTGCGTCTGCCCCTGCGGGATGAGCGGCGTCACCGGCGCGGTGATCACCTGCCGCGTCAGCACTGCCGTCGCCGTGGAGAGCGCGAAGTTCAGCTCGCGCGTGACATCGATCTGCACCTGCACGTTCGGCCGGTCCTGCTGCGCGTAGCCGATGCGCTTGGCCGTTACGGTGTAGCTGCCCGGGGGCACGCTGATGAGGAAGTACCGTCCGCTGGTGTTAGTGACTGTGCCGTACCCCGTCCCCTGGAGGAAGACTTGAGCGCCTTCCACCGGCTGGCCCGTCGCTTGATCGGTCACCACCCCGGCGATCTTGCCGGTCTGCGCGTCCATGACGCGCGGCGTGACTGCGAACGCAACGAGACTCAGGACGAGGCCGAGCACACGGCGCGACCATACCTGGAGCACTTGGACCTCCCTGTCCGTATTGATGTGACGTGCGACTCGACACCCGAGGCCGCGCTGGCGCGCGGCGGGCACGCTCCTCTGCCCCGCGGGCAGTGGTAGGGCCGGACGCGAACGGTCCGGACGTTGAGAGTGGGAAGTGGTGCGCGGCGATTGGCAGCATGGACCCCCGCGACGGGGCGTGACACGGCGTCAAGCGGCGTGAAACAGAATCCAGCGAGCGACCGTAGGGCACCGAACGAGAGACTGGCGACGTGGACGGCGCGTGCATGGCAGCCGCCCCCGCGGGAGCGTGTGCACCTCGAAACGCGCGGTCGCACCGGGCTCCCGCGGGAACTTTGCGCGGGCGTCTGGTGTAGCGGCGGCACCGAAGTGCGCCTAATTGACGGTGCGGTGTGACGGAGCGCAAGTACCTAGGTGGGCGAGGGTGCCTTCGCCGCCTTCCGTGGTGGTGCTCCGACCCCTGGCGCGCCGCCTGCCCGAGTGGCACCGTGCAGGGCCGGCACGAACTCCGGCTGCACCCTGGCAGACCCTGGAATTCGGCGGCCGGTTACTGGGTCACCGGTCACCCGCTGACCCCCCGCTGCGTCGCACCCCTCTCGCCATGAGGGTACCAAGCTGAACCGTACAGAGCGCCTCACCGCCTCGGCCCTCGTCGCCCTCGCTGCCGGCACGGCGGCCGGGCCCGCCCACGCCCAGCGCGGCGGTGAGCCGCGCGGCCGCGCGACGGCCGACTCCCTCCTCGCGATCGCCAACGAGCGCGCCCGCGCCGGCGACACCACGGCCGCCCTCCGCGTCCTCGAACGCGCCACCAAGGTCGCCCCCCGCTACGCCCCGCCGTTCTACCAGCGCGGCGTCCTCCTCTCCCGCACCTCGCAGCTCGGGATGAGCGACGTCCTGCGCCGCCGCGAGGCGTCCGGCCACCTCCACCGCGCCCTCGAGATAGACCGCAACAACCCGTTCTACCTCATGGAGCTGGGGCGCGTGCGGCTCAAGACGCCCTTCCTCCGCCTCGACGCCGAGCGGCTGTTCAAGCGGGCCCTCAACTCGGCGCGCGAGCGCGGCGACCCGCAGGTGCTCGCCGAGATCCAGTGGGAGCTCGGGCTCATCCACGAGCGGCGCTACATGAGCCAGCGCGACCGGCGCATGATCACCGGCAGCGCCGCCTCCCTCGATCCGTCCCGGGCCCTGAGCGACTGGCGCTACGTTCGCGACTTCCTCGCCAACGAGACGATGCCGATCAAGGATGTCGGAGAGCTCGACGCGCGCCGCGCCGAGGACTTCTTCCGCGCCGCGATCCAGGCCGACCCCTCGCACGAAGGCGCAGCCCTCGGCCTCCTCGGCCTCCTCTACGACACGAAGCGCGTCGAGGAGATGGCGAGTACCGCCATGGAGCTGCGCCCGGCGCAGCCCACGTCCGCGCGCCTCTACTTCGCTCTCGGGCTCGCCCTTCACCGCCTCGGTCGGATCGAGGAGGCGTCCGCGGTGTTCGACACGGCCCTCGCGCGCCTCGCCCCGCAGGAGCGCCAGGACATGACCGGGCTCGCCGCCCTCATGCGGAAGCAGGAGGCGGCCAAGTACGAGGCGGCGCCCGAATCGGCCCGCACCGCCCTCGACTCGCTGTTCTGGGACGTCGCCGACCCGCTCTCCCTCACGGTGGTCAACGAGGCCCGCGTCGAGTTCCTGAGCCGCGTGGCCTACGCCGACCTCCGCTTCAGCTCGACCGAGTTCGACCAGCAGGGATGGCGCACCGATCGGGGCGCGATCGTCCTCCGCTACGGCGAGCCGCCGGTGGCGGCCACCTTCGCGCCCGATCTGGCCGAGATGGAGGGGCAATCGGACGCCATCGGCCGCGTCACCACCCTCTGGTGGTACCCGGCGACCAAGATGCGCTTCGTCTTCGTCGGCCCGCCGGCGATGAACTACGCCTTCTTCGCGAGCGACTTCCGCGCCTACGCCGAGGACGCCCGCTACGTCGCGCCCGTGCGCTTCGACAACCTCGAGGAGGCGCGCATCGACTCTGTCCCCGTCCAGGTGGCGCGCTTCCGCGCCGACACCGGGCGCGGCGCCGAGGTGCTGGTGTACGCGGACATCCCCACCCGGCGCATGCTTCGCGAGGTAGACCTCACCCAGGCGCAGCTCGAGACCGGCTTCTTCGTCAGCGACGGCGCCCGCCGGCGCCTGGTCGCCGAGCGCGACTCGACGATCGTGCGCATCAACGCGCGCGACCGTTTCACCAGCCGGGCGTGGGCCCGCGCCCTCCCCGCCGGCGACTTCCTGTACCGGATCGAGGCGCGCGAGCCCGCCAGCGGGCACGCGGCGCGCGGCCTCGCCCAGTTCTCCGTGGAGCGGTTCCCCGCCGGAGCGTTCACACTGTCGGACCTGCTCGTCGCCCGCCGCCTCGCCCCCAAGCCGGACGTCACGCCCCGCGGCCGCGCCGACTACCTCATCACGCCGAACGCCGCGATGAGCTACGCGCCGCGGGACACCATCTTCCTCTACTGGGAGAACTACGGCACGGCCCGGGACTCGACGGGTACCGGCCGCCTGCGCGTCGAGCTCACCCTCCGCCTCACCGAGATCGACCGCGGCCGGCAGCTCCAGGCGCGCATCCTTGGCGGGATCGCCGACGCGGTCGGCCTCACCGCCAAGGGTGACGATCGCGTCGCCCTCCGCTACGACCGCACCGTCGCCGTCGACGCCGCCGACCGCATTCCCAACCACCTGGCGCTCGACCTCGGCGACGCTCCGTACGGCACGTACCATCTCGAGCTGGCCGTCACGGACCTCGCGACCGGCAAGGTGGCCAAGCGGCAGCGCACCATCACCCTCCCGCGCCCATGACGTCCCGCCGCCTCCCTCGCGCCCCGCTCGCCGGCACCGCGCGGCGCGCCGTCCTCGCCGCGGCGTTGGCGCTGCCGACTGTCGCCCTGCCCGCGCTCGTGCCGGCCGCCCAGGCGCAGGAGCGGACGGGCCAGGAGGGCTCCGGCCGCATCCCGCGCCGCATCATCTTCACCGCCGCCGGCGCGCTCACCGCCGCCCTCGCCGCGTCGGCGTTCTTCTTCGTGGGTGACGATCGGTCCCCGGCCGGCATGTGCAGCGAGAAGTCGTGCGTCGTCCCGCTCTCCATCGGTGCCGGGGCGCTCGTGGGCTACATGGTGGGGCGCGAGTTCGACCAGCTCCACGCCCTGCGCTTCCGCGGCGGCGCACCTCTGAAGCCCACGGTCTCGTCGGTGGCCGTCCCTGCGTCTGCCACCGAACTCGCGGTCGCGGAGGCCACCCTCGCCGTCGGCGGCGCGAACGGGGTCCAGCTGGTCACCAGTGGAGACGCTCTCAAGCTCGGCGCCCGGCGCGCCAGCGGCGTGCGCGGCATCGCCGCGCTCGGGCTCGCGCCCGCTGGCGGCCCCCTCGCCGTCGGATCTCCGGCCGGTTTCTACCTCTACCCGCCGGCCACCGGTCCCGGCACGCTGGTGCGCGATGGCGCCGTGGCCTCCGTCGCCGCCTCCGCGGGGCGTATGTTCGTCGGCACGACGTCGCGCATCGAGGTCGTCCCCGCCAACGCCGACAGCGCCCGCGGCAGCTGGCCCGGCGTGGACGTCGGCTCGGCGCCCCACGCCCTCGCCTTCGATTCGGCGCGCAGCGTCCTCTGGGCCCTGGTCGACACGTCGCTCGTCGCCCTGCGCCCCGACGGTGATTCGCTCGCGGTGGTCAGCCGCACGCCCGTGGGCGGGCGCGGACTGCGCCTCTCCCTGCTCGACGACCGGGTCGCGGTGGCGCTCGGCGAGCGAGGTGTCGCCCTCTTCCAGGCGGCCGACCCTGCGTCGCCCCGCGAGCTCGGACGCTGGACCGGCGCGCGCTTCGCCTACGACGTCTCTCTCGCCTGGCGGCGACTCTACGTGGCCTCGGGCGTGGAGGGGGTGTACGTCCTCGACACCGGGGGGCCGGGACTCAAGACGGAGGGGCTCGCGCGCGAGCTCGGCTTCGCCATTGCCCTCGTGTCCGGCGGCGGATACACATTCGTGCTCGACCGCACCACCAACTCGCTGCGTCGTTTCGCCTCGGACTTCTGAGCCCAACATGACCCGCTCCGCCCGCCTGCCGCGTGCCCTCGGCGGCGCGGCCGCCGTCGCGCTCGTCCTCGCCGCCTGCGCCCCGTCGGAGAAGGAGTCGGGCGAGCCGTCGACCCCCGCCGCCGCCCGGCAGGAGCCCGGCGCGGCCGTCGCTCCGACGGCCGCCGCGGACAGCTCGCCCCGCGGCCGGGCCGACCAGGCGCGCATCCGCGGGGACAGCACGGCGCCGGTGTGGCTCGTCATGGTCAGCGACTTCCAGTGCCCGTACTGCAAGCTCTGGCACGACTCCACCTTCGCCGCCCTCGACCGCGAGTACGTGCGGAGCGGCAAGGTGCGGATGGCGTACCTGAACTACCCCCTGCCGTCCCACAAGCACGCCTGGCCGGCCGCGCAGGCGGCCATGTGCGCCGGCGCGCAGGGCAAGTTCTGGGAGATGCACGACCTGATCTTCGAAACGCAGCGCGAGTGGACGCCCCTGGAGTCCTCCGAGGCCTTCTTCGAGGGGCTCGCCGCGCGCGCCGGCGCCGACCCCGCGGCGCTGCGGCGCTGCACGCGCTCCGGGGCCCTGCGCCCGCTCATCCAGGCCGACATGGACCGCAGCGCGGCTTCGGGGATCAGCTCCACGCCCACATTCATCGTCGGCGACAGCGTGATCGAGGGCGCCCATCCGGTGGAGCGCTTCCGCGCCGTGCTCGACGCGGCGCTCAAGGGCGCCAACTAGCTGCGGAAGCGGACGGCAGCGCGCCGGCCGCGCTCCGCCGGCCCGGGCCTCCGGCCGCGCAATGCATCCCGCACTCCGGCTTCCCTACGCGCTTGCCGGTGAGCTCGCGCGCCTCCTGGCGGCCGCCGCCCCGGGCGGCGACTCGAAGCTCGCCCGCACCCTTCGCGCGCGCCGCGGGATACGCGCCCGCTACGCGGCGTGGACGCCGCGCCGCGACCCCCGCCGCCCGCTCCTCTGGATGCACGCCCCGAGCGTCGGCGAGGGGCTGCAGGCGCGCCCGGTGCTCGAGCTCCTGCGCGCCGAGCGCCCGGACCTCCAGCTCGCCTACACCCACTTCTCGCCGAGCGCCGAGAGGTTCGCGCAAAGCCTGGACGTCGATTTCGCCGACTACCTGCCGTTCGACACGCGCCGCGACGCCTCCGCAGCCCTGGACGCGCTCCGTCCGACGGCGCTCGTCTTCAGCAAGCTGGACGTCTGGCCGACGCTCGCTCGCGAGGCCTCGGACCGCGGCGTGCGGCTCGGGCTCGTGAGCGCGACGCTCGCCGCCGAGTCGTCGCGCCGGGCAGGAGTCTCCACCGCGCTCCTTCGCGACGCCTACGCCCGCCTGGATGCCGTCGGGGCGATCGACGCTGCCGACGCCGACCGGTTGATCGCCCTCGGCGTGCGTCCGGCGGTCGTGCAGGTCACCGGGGACACGCGGTACGACCAGGTGTGGGCGCGTGCCGCGCGAGCAGACGCCGGCGCGCCCCCGCTCCGGGCCCTCGCGGGCGACCGGCCGACGCTCGTCGCCGGCTCCACCTGGCCGGCGGACGATCGCGTGCTCCTGCCCGCCTGGACGACACTCCGACGCGCCGCGCCCGAGGTGCGCCTCGTCATCGCCCCGCACGAGCCGACGCCGGCTCACCTGGCCGCGGTGGAGCGCTGGGCAAGCAGCGCCGGGGCGAGCGTTGCCCGCCTCGACGCGCCGGGGGCGGGCACCGCGGACGTCGTGCTCGTCGACCGTGTGGGTGTGCTGGGCGACCTTTACCAGCTCGCCACGGTGGCCTTCGTGGGCGGCGGCTTCCACGCCATGGGGCTCCACTCGGTGCTCGAGCCGGCGGCGTTCGGCGCCCCGGTGCTCTTCGGCCCTCTGCACACCACGGGTCGCGATGCGGCGCTGCTGCGGGCGGCGGGCGGCGCGCTGGCGGTGGCGGACGAGGCGGCGCTGACCGCGGCACTGCGTCGGTGGCTGGTCGAGGATGCCGCGGGGCGCGCCGCGGCCGGCGCGGCCGCCCGGAAGGTCGTACAGGCAGGCCTCGGCGCGGCCCGCCGGAGCGTCGAGCTGGTGGAGCGGCTCCTGGCCGGCTGAGTGACGCGCGCTCTCTGAACTACGGCTCTCGGCTCTCGGCTCTCGGTCAAACCGCGCGAGCGCCGCGATCGTAGCGCGGGAGCAGGGACCTGCCGCGCCCCATCTCGGGGACCGGCGGTGGGGTGCGTCAGCCGCGCGCTGCCAGCCGCTCCTCCTCCTGCCGCTCCTCCGGGCGGTGCAGGTAGAACCCCTGCACCAGATGCACGCCGAGCTGCTTGACCGTCTCGAACTCCTCCGCCCGCTCCACCCCCTCGGCAATCACCATCGCCTTCTGGTCGTTCGCGAAGCGCACCATCGTCTCCACCAGGTTCTGCTTGATGAAGTTCGTGTCGATGCAGTTGATCAACGACATGTCGAGCTTGATGAAATCCGGCTCCAGGTTCGCGATCGAGCCCAGTCCCGCGTAGCCGCTTCCCGCGTCGTCCACCGCGAAGCGGTAGCCCCGGGCGCGGAGCGCCTTCATCCGCTCCCGGAACTTCGGGTATTCCTTGATCGCCGTGCGCTCCGTGATCTCGATGACGATGCGGTGCGGCTCGGCGATCTCCGACTCGAACTCCTCGTTGAACACCGGGTCGGCGAAGTCGTGCGGGTCCACGTTGAGGAAGAGCAGCTCGCCCGGCCCGAGCTTGGACTGCATCCCCTCCACCGCCCGCGCGCGGCACAGACGACTCAGCTCCCAGATGAGGTCCGCCTCCGCCGCGACCTCGAACATCACCTCCGGGCTCCGCAGCGCCCGCATGACGCCGCGCGCCAGCGCCTCGTGCCCGAACACCTCGCGCGTGCCGGCGACGACGATCGGGTGGTAGTCGATGTACACCGCCCGGTCTCGTAGCGCCGTCCGCAGGTCCGCCACCTTGCGTCCGCGCTCGCGCTCCTCGATCCCCTTGGCGGCGTTGGCCGCCTCGCGGATCCCGCGGTAGATGAGCCGCTCCAGGCGCATCTTCGGGTTGTAGTAGACGTGCGCGCGGCCGACGTAGATGTCGAAGAGCGTGGCGATCTCCTCGCCGTGCTGCGCCTCGATCTTCTCCGCCACGTGGCGCTCGAGCCGCCGCACCAGCTCGGTGATCTCCGCGTCGGTGGCCACCGCCACGCCGGCGGCCGGGACGTGGAAGAAGACGAAGTCGTCGTCGTTGCGCGCGCTCACCATCACGCGGGACGTGCTCAGCGCACTCTCGGCCAGGAAGCCCTGCACCGCGCTCGCCGTCGTCTCGAGCACCGCGTCCAGCTTTTCCCAGCCGTAGATCTCCTCGATCTTCGAGTAGCGCACGAAGTTCAGGTAGAGCACCACCAGCTCGCCGCGCTCCTTGATCAGGGCCCGCGAGCGCTCGATCATCACCGGCAGCGTGGGGAGCCCGGTGAGGAAGTCGTAGAGCATCGACTCGTACTCCACGCGCCCCACCCGGTCGTGCAGCGCCGCGCCGCTCGGCACGCGGCGCGCCACCGCCGAGCGCACCCGCGCCGCGATCTCGTCGGCGGTCGCCGGGAGGAGGAACCACTCGTCGACGCGCAGCTCGAGCGCGCGCCGCCGCACCGCGTCGTCCGGGCAGCCGACGATCACCGGGGCGCCGCGCCGCCGCGCCGCCTCGACCGCGTCGCGCAGGGCGTTCGGGTTCCCGGTCGCGACGAGCACCGCGCCCACGCCGGGGGCCGACGCGACGGCGGCCGCCAGGTCCGGGGGCGCCACGACCTCGGCGCGCCACCCGTCGAGCAGCGCGGCGGCCTCGGTGACGGCCGGCTCCGCCGCGTCCGTCAGGAGAACGTTCTGGCTCACGCGGCGCGTCAGCGCGACCCGTTCACGTCCCGGCCGGCAGGAGGGCCACGTTGCGCTCCACCGTCGCCGCGAGCTTCGCCAGGTCGAACGGCTTGGAGACGTAGTCGTCGGCGCCCGTCTGCAGCGCCTGCCGCTTGTCGTCCCACTCGTCCAGGGCGGTGACCATGATGATGCGCACTCCCTTGCCGAGCGCCGGATGCTGCTTCATCAGCCGACACACCTCCCACCCGTCGCGCCCGGGCATCATCACGTCCAGCAGCACGAGCTGCGGTCGCACGGCCTCGAACGCCGCGAGCGCCTCCTCGCCGTCGTGAGCGACGGTGATCGGGTACCCGCGCACCTCGAGGTAGTGGCGGATGATGTCCGTGTTGTCGTGGTTGTCGTCGACCACCAGGATCGACGGGCGCTGCACTTCGGTCATCGGGGCATCCGTGACTGCTGGGTACGCTGGCGGACGGGGCAAGATGCAAGCCACCCACCGGGGACCAGGAATGCGCCGCGTGTCGTGCGAGAGGGCGGACGAACCGCCCGGGGACGCTCAGCGCGCGCGGCTCGAGCGAGCCGGCCGCGGCGTGCGCGTCGGACCGGCGACGCTGTGGCCGCCGGGGGTAAAGGCAAGCGAGAGACCCACGGCATCGTCGTCGCCGAGCGTCGCGCTGAGGCGCAGCGCCAGCGCCCGGCTGAACTCGAAGCTGCCGCCCATGTCGAAGTTCACGTTCACGTCAGAGTCCGACTGCCCCTCGATCCGGAAGCCGTTGATCGTCTGGTCGGGGATGCTGATGATGTCGATGCTGGCGCGCGGGTGCACGTACGGGGTGATCGCCAGTCCGTTCTCGAGCGGGAAGCGGTGCCCGATCGAGGCGCCCACCGGCACACGGAAGATGCGGTAGCCGTCGCCGAAGCCGGCGTTGCCGCCGACGGTCAGCATCAGGTCGATGGGCCCCTCCGCGCCGGCGCGGATCAGCTGGTGGCCGTACTGCCCGCCCAGGTAGAAGAGGCCGTCGCTCGGATCCATGTCGGCGTAGCCGACGTCCATCGAGAACTGCCCGCTCGTGCCGTAGCCCTCGCGCCACTGGAAGAGCAGCGAGGTGCCGCCGAAATCGCCGTCGGCGAGGGCGAAGTTGTACTCGCGGCCGGTGGTCTGCGGCTGCTGGAAGGAGGGGTACACCCACGCCTGCGCGCCGGCGGCGCCGGCGGAGACGGTGAGGTACGCGACGCCGAGCGCGACCGCGCGAAGTGCCTTCTGCATCATGTTCATTCGTTCTCCGTTGAGTTGACCGTGCGCCCGGCCGCTCGGCGGCACGGGCGGCCGGCCGACTAGCGGAGCGCGAACGAGATTCCCGCGGCGTAGAGCGTCGAGCGCGGGCCCGGCTGTAAGTCCTTTGCTGCCGCCCCCCCCTCCACACCCACCGTGAGGCCGATGCGGCGCGAGAGGGAGAAGTCCACGCCGCCCGCGACGCGAAGCAGCCCCCGGCCGCCGGTGTCCAGCCCCTGCCCCTGCGACTGGCTGTAGCTGTAGAACGGGCTCGCGTACACCGAGAGCAGGCGCGTGCCGCCGATCACCCAGCGGTAGCCCGCCGTTACCCCCGCCGGCAGCGCCAGCAAGGTGACGCTGTCGCGAGTGCCGCCGCCGATGCCGGCGAAGACGGCCACCCCGATCGCCTCGCTCCGCAGGAAGGGGAGGAAGCGCCGGAGCGAAACGGCAGCCCGCCCGCCGTACGTTGCGACGCTCGACCCCGCGTCCGCGTAACCGCCGCCGACCGTGAACTGCAGCCAGCGGAGGCGCGGGACGATGGCCACGGCGCCCCCGGCGGCCGTCGTGCCGTCCGCGCCGGCGCCGAAGGCGCCCACCGTCACGCCCGGATTGCGGAATGGTCCCTGGAGCACCGGCACGCCGGGCATTTGGGCGGTCGCGGCGGCCGGCGCAGCCGCCAGCAGGGCCAG
>Ga0307410_10000673_pt1 | contig 14168 bp, 17 predicted proteins | sample 322Ometagenome_3_FD_203707 | JGI IMG/M metagenome (GOLD analysis project Ga0307410, IMG submission 203707) | Maize rhizosphere microbial communities from greenhouse at UC Davis, California, United States - 322HYB-O-3 | ecosystem: Host-associated > Plants > Roots > Rhizosphere > Soil | place... | reverse complement strand
GTGCTGGCGGTGGCGGCGTGCATACCCTCCAGCCTGGGTGTGGTGTTCAACGTCCTCGCTCCGTCGTCGGCCGTTGGCAGCGGACCGGTGTCGTCCACGACCGGGATCGAGCCTATTTGGCCTGTGTTGCCACCCGGTTGTGGCTTGGTGACGTCTGCGTTGCGTCGCTGGTCGCGGTTGGGGTTAGCATTCGCGACCGACGGCCGGCCGCGAGGGCCGGGGCGGATGGGAGGGGGCTGGGCGACAGGTGGAGGACCAGGCGCGCATCGAGTGGCGCAAGAGCACCCTCAGCACCACCAACGGGTGCGTCGAGGTGGCGTTCGTCGGCGACCGGATCGCGCTGCGCGACTCAAAGCAGCAGGGCGGCGGCCCGGTGCTGGAGTTCACCGCCGTCGAATGGGACGCCTTCCTCGGCGGGGTCCGGGGCGGGGAGTTCGACCTCAGCGGCGAGTGAGCAGCGCCACCGACGCCTCGGGCGTGAGGGCCGCCGGCAGGAGCAGCTCGAACACCCGCCGGTAGCGGCGCACGTCCTCCGGGCTCTCCAGGTAGAGGGCGTCGGCGGCGCTGTCGAGGGCGACGACGTCCCGCTCGGCCGGCGCCGGGAACCCGAAGATGGTGAACGGCCCGTCCATGCCGGCATGGGCCCCGGCGTCCACGGGCAGCACCTGGAGGGTGACCGCCGGCCGCTCCGCGTCCGCCAGCAGCCGCCGGCGCTGGGCCGCCATCACCACCGCCCCCCCGACCGGCCGGGCCAGCACCGCGTCGTCCAGCAGGACCCGCATCGCCGGCGGCCGCTCCTGGTCGAGCAGCCCCTGGCGGCGGACCCGAAGCTCGACCCGCCGGTCGATCTCCTCCCGCGGCAGGTCGGGCCGGACGGCCCCGATCACCGCCCTGGCGTAGTCGGGCGTCTGCAGCAGGGCGGGCACGATCAGCGACATGTAGACGTCGATCGAGGTCGCCGCCGCCTCAAGCCCGACGTAGGCGGGCACCCCGTCGGGCACGTCGACGAACTTCTGCCACCATCCCCGCTGCCGGGCCTCCCTGGCGATCTGCACCATGGCCTCGCGCCGGTCCTCATCGACCCGGTACAGCTCCAGCATGTCCCGCACGTCCCGGGGGGTGGCGCTGACCTGCCCGGTCTCGATCCGCGACACCTTCGACTGGGAGCACTCCAGCGCCTCGGCCACCCGGTCGATGGTCAGCCCGGCATCCTCCCGCAGCCGCCGCAGCTCAGCCCCCAGCCGTCGCCTTCGTCCGGTCGGGGTCCGGGTCGTCATCGCGGTCGACTCCTCGGGTCCGGGGTGGCACCTAAGTATGGCTGAGATGCATTCTGCATGCTTGCAGAGTTTGGCCGGTTCCTTCACACTTCTGCAAGAGAGACCATTCTCTACCATCGGCTTGGAGAGGAGCGCCCGCAATGGGGGGACCCAGACCACGGGAGCGGATCCTGGTCGCGGCGACCCGGCTCTTCGCCGACGAGGGCATCAACGCCACCAGCGTCGACCGGGTCATCGCCGAGGCCGGGGTCGCCCCCATGACCGTCTACCGCCACTTCGCCGGCAAGGAGGAGCTGGTCACCGCCACGCTGGAGCGCTGGAGCCGGGAGTGGCTGACCTGGCTCCGGGCCGAGACGGGAGAGGACGACACCGACCCCGGAGCCCGCCTGGAGCGCCTCTGGGACGCCCTCGAGAAGTGGTTCGCCGACGAGACCTTCCGCGGGTCGTACGTCGCCAACGTCGCCACCGAGCTCCGCGCCAAGCCCAGCCACCCCGCCCAGGCGGTCGTCGCCACCCACCGCGCCGCCCTCCGCGAGCTCCTCGAGGACATCGCCACCACCGCCGACGTCCCGTCGCCTCCCGAGGCCGCCCTCCAGCTCCACATGCTGGTCGACGGCGCCACCGCCGCCGCCGTCGTCGACCGCCAGCCCGGTGCCGCCGCCAGCGCCCGCGCCATCGCCACCACCGTGCTCTCCGAACGGCAGCCAGTTCGCGCCTAGCGTTAGTAGGCCATTAGGCCCAACGGGCTACGTTGCGGCCGACGACGTGCCGCACGAACGGGAGCCCGGATGCAGGACCTGACCACCGCCGCATGGCGAACCAGCACCTTCTGCGACCTCAACGGCTGCGTCGAGGTCGCCCTCCTCGACAACCAGGTGGCAGTTCGCGACGCCAAGGACAGGTCCAGCCCCATCCTCCTGTTCACCGCCCCCGAGTGGGACGCCTTCATCACTGGCGTCCGCGCCGGCGAGTTCGACCTCCCCTAGCCCGACGCCGGGGCGGCCGGGGGATTAGACTTGCGCCCCGCCAGGCCGCACCCGTCGGAGGAGGAGCAATGGGCCGCAAGCGCAAGGACGAGGACCAGCTGCCCGAGCACGACGAGCCCGAGCGCCGCTCGCGCCGCGGCCGCAAGCTGGCGCTCCTGGTCGCCCTGGCCGGCGCGGCCGCCTACGTGGTCCGCCGCAACCAGCGCAAAGCCGAGATCGACGAGGGCATCTGGCACGAGGCGCCCGCTCCGTCTCCCGCCACCCCCGCCTCCTCCACCTCAACCGCGTAGCTGCCGCGGCCGCGTAGCCACTGCGCCGGCCGTAGACTTCCCCCATGCCGCGCTGCGCAGTTTGCGGACAGGACAACCCGGGGGGCTTCCGGTTCTGCGGGGCCTGCGGCGCGTCCCTGGCCGGCCCGGCGCGGGCCCCGGCCGAGGAGCGCCGCCTGGTCTCGGTGCTGTTCTGCGACCTGGTCGGGTTCACCGCCCGCTCCGACCAGGCCGACCCCGAGGACGTCGGCGCCCTGCTGCGGCCCTACCACGCCCGCCTCAGGGCCGAGATCGAGCGCCGGGGCGGCACCCTGGACAAGTTCATCGGCGACGGCGTCATGGCGGTGTTCGGCGCCCCGGTGGCCCACGAGGACGACCCCGAGCGGGCGGTCCGCTGCGCCCTGGGCATGCTGGCCGCCATCGAGGAGCTCAACGAGGCCCGTCCCAGCCTCGACCTGGCCATCCGCGTCGGCATCACCACCGGCGAGGCCCTCGTCCGCCTCGGCCCCGACCAGCAGACCGAGGGCGTGGTCGGGGACGTGGTCAACACCGCCTCCCGGCTGGAGGGCGTGGCCCCGGCCGGCGGGGTGGTGGTGGGGGAGGCGACCTTCCGGGCCACCCGGCGGCTGTTCCACTATCAGGAGCTGGAACCGGTCCAGGTCAAGGGCAAGGCCGACCCGGTGCCGGTGTGGCGGCTGGAAGGCGCCCGCAGCCGCACCGGCGTCGAGGCCGTCCGCCGGGCCGGCACCCCCTTCGTCGGCCGTCAGGCCGAGCTCGACCTACTCAAGGGCCTGTTCGAGCAGACCCTGACCGACCGGACCGTGCGGCTGGTCACGGTCGTGGGGGAGCCGGGGGTCGGCAAGTCCCGCTTCGTCTCCGAGCTGGCCGCCTCCGTCGACGAACGGCCCGAGCTGGTCATCTGGCGCCAGGGCCGCTGCCTGCCCTATGGCGACGGGATCACCTTCTGGGCGCTGGGGGAGATCGTCAAGGCCCAGGCCGACGTCCTGGAGTCCGACCCACCGGCCGAGGTCACGGCCAAGCTGGAGGCGGCCGTGGCCGACCTGCTCCCCGACCCCTCGGAGCGGGGCTGGCTGCGGGCGCGGCTGGCGCCGCTGCTCGGGGTCGCCGGACCGGACGCGGTCAAGGCGGAGCGGGCCGAGCTGTTCGCCGCCTGGCGGCGGTTCGTCGAGGCCATCGCCGCCGCCCGCCCGCTGGTGCTGGTGGTCGAGGACCTGCACTGGGCCGACCAGGCGATGCTGGAGTTCCTGGAGCACCTGGTCGAGCGCTCGGCCGACCTGCCCCTGCTGATCGTGGCCACGGCCCGCCCCGAGCTGCTGGAGCGCCAGCCGGGCTGGGGCGGCGGCAACCCGGCGTCGACCAGGATCCCGCTGGGGGCGCTGACCGACCTGGAGACGGCCCGGCTGCTGGCCGCCCTGGTCGGCCGGTCGGTGCTGCCCGTCGGGGTCCAGGCCCTGCTGCTGGAGCGGGCCGCCGGCAACCCGCTGTACGCCGAGGAGTTCGCCCGGCTGCTGGCCGACCACGGCCTGGCAGCCGAGAACCAGGTCGAGGGCGAGGTCGCCACCGTGGCCGACATCCCCGTGCCCGAGACCGTCCAAGGGCTGATCGCGGCCCGCCTCGACGCCCTCACCCCCGAGGTCAGGGCCCTGGTTCAGGACGCGTCGGTGATCGGGCGGGTGTTCTGGCCGGGAGCGGTGGCCGCCATGGACGGCACCGGCGCGGGCTCCGGCGGGGCGGGCGACGGCGACGGCGGCCAGGCGGTTCGGGCCGGCCTGGCCGTGCTGGAGCGCAAGCAGCTCGTTCAGCGGGCGCGGACCTCCTCGGTCCAGCACCAGGACGAGTACGTGTTCTGGCACGCCCTGGTCAGGGACGTCGCCTACGCCCAGATCCCGAGGGTCGGCAGGGCCCGCCGCCACCAGGCGGTCGCCGAGTGGGTCGAGGCCGTGGCCGGTGAGCGGGTCGGCGACCTGGCCGAGGTCGTCGCCCACCACTACGGCCAGGCGCTCGCCTACGCCCGGGCGGCCAGGGAGCCCCGGGCCCGCATCGACCAGCTGGTCGAACCGACCCGCCGCTTCCTGATCCTGGCCGGGGACCGGACCATCAACCTCGACCTGGACCGGGCCCGCGCCTACTACCGCCAGGCCGTCGAGCTCGGCCAGCCAAGGGACCCGGCGCGCCCGCACCTGCTGGTCAGGACCGGGCGCGTCGCGTTCCAGTCCGGCGACTACCCCGAGGCGGTCGCCGTCTACGAGGAGGCGATCGCCGACATGCGCCGGACCGGCGACCTCCAGGGCCTCGGGGCCACCCTGGGCCGGCTGGCCACCGTCCTCTGGAACCAGGGCGACACCCGCGGGGCCAACGCCGCCCTCACCGAGGCCATCGAGCTGCTGGAGCGGGAGCCGCCCGGACCCGAGCTGGTCTCGGCCTATGTCCGGATGGCCGGCGACCGGGTCACCTCCGGCCACGCCGGCGAGGCCCTCGACTGGGCCAACAAGGGCCTGGCCCTGGCCGACGACCTGGGCGGGCTGCCCAGGGTCCGGCCCCGCGCCCTCGACGCCCGCGGGATGGCCCGCTGCGACCTGGGCGACTTCGACGGGGGGATGGCCGACCTCCGCGAAGGGCTGGCCCTCGGGCTGGAGCTCGGGTCGGGCTACGACACCGCCGTCCTCTACAACAACCTGGCCGAGCCGGTCTGGCTGGTCGAGGGCCCGGACGCGGCCATGGCGGTGTGCGAGGAGGGGGTCGACTTCGCCGAGCGGCGGGGCCTCTCCGAGGCGGCCATGTGGCTGCGCTCCTCCACCATCGGCCCCCTGCTCGACCAGGGCCGCTGGGAGGAGGCGGTGACCCTGGCCGACGAGGCCATCGCCTGGGACCTGGCTCACGGCGGCGACTACCTGGCCATCGGCTGCCGCCGCCAGGTCACCCTCGTCCTGGCCTGGCAGGGCGACCTGATCGCCGCCCGCGACCTGGCCGGCAGGGTCCTGCCCCGGGCCAGGGGGATCGACGACCTCCAGCAGCTCGTCCCCGCCCTGGTCAACTCGGCCCTGGTCGAGCGGGCCTCCGGCGACCCGCTCGCCGCCCTGGCCCTGGTCGAGGAGGCGGCCGAGCTCACCGCCGGCCGCGCCGGCGGCCGCCGCTTCCTCGGCCAATACCTGGCCGACATGGTCCGGGTCGCCGCCGTTCCCGCCCCCGCCCTGGCCAAGTCGTTGCTGGACGACGCCGACGCCACCGCCACCCGCTACCGCCTCGCCGCCACCACCGCCCAGGCCGTCCTGGCCGAGTCCACCGGCGACCCCGAGCGCGCCGCCACCCTCTACACCGAGGCCGCGGCCGGCTGGAGCGCCTACGGCCAGGTCCTCGAGCACGTCCTGGCCCTCCTCGGCCAGGGCCGCTGCCTGGCCGAGCTGGGCCGGCCCGACGCCGGGCCCGTCCTGCGGGTCGCCCACCAGCGCCTCATCGCCCTCGGCGCCCGCCCCACCGCCGCCGAGGCCAAGGACCTGCTCGACCGCCTGCCCGCGGGCCCTCGCCCCTGACACCACGACGGTGCGCCGGCCAGTGTGTCGCTGTGGCTTCGTCCCGCACAGCCGGGCACGGCAGCATAAAGGATGCCAAACTGGCCGGGCGCCCAAGGCCCGTACCTCGGGCGCCGCCAGCTCAGGAGGGGGCATCGTGCGTCCACGGACCGGTCCGATCGTCATCCTCGCTGTCCTCGTGCTCGCGGCCGCGGCCGCCTGCGACTCCCAGACCACCAGGCAGTCCAGCTCACCTTCCTCGACCCAGGCCCAGGCGGGCGGTGACCACGAGGAGCACCACAGCGTCGCCGCGGCCACGACCCCCAAGCAGCTGGCGGCGCAGCTGGAGCAGTACTTCGCCGTGCACACCCTGCTCGCCCTGCGCCGGACCCGCAGCGTGCTGACGGCCAACGCCTCCTACCGCGAGGCCGCCGACCACGAGCTGGAGGAGTACACCGAGGAGCTCAGCGAGGTCGTTGGCGGCGCCTACGGCGACACCAAGGGCGACCGCTTCAAGCAGGTCTGGGAACGGACCACCGCCGACGTCGGCGCCTACGCGGACGCCGTCGCCGCGAAGGACGCCTCGGCGAAGGAGCAGGCCCGCGCGGCCCTTGAGGCCGACGCCAACGCCTACGGGTCCTGGCTGGCCGAGGCGAGCAAGGGCCGGGCCAAGGCGGGCGACGGGGCGGCGGAGCTGAACACCCACGTCCAGCAGGTCATGGACCACGCCGACGCCTACGCCGGCCACGACTTCGACCGGGCCTACCGGATCGAACGGGACGCCTACGAGCACATGTTCGCCGCCGGCACCTCGCTGGCCAAGGCCGGTGCGACCTCCAGGGCGGCAGCCACCCTCGACGCGCCGGCCGAGAAGCTGCGGGCGGCCTTCGCCATGCTGCTCGGCGAGCACATGCAGCTGATCATCGACGCCCAGCGGGCCACCTTCGCCGGAGCGGCCGAGTTCAACGCGGCCGCGGCCCAGGTCAACGCCAACACCGCGGCGCTGACCAAGGGGATGGGCGCGATCGTCGGCCCCAAGAAGGCCGTGGAGTTCCAGTCGGCAGGGCAGAGCACGTCGAGGGGCTCTTGGACTACTCCACCGCGGTGGCCAGCAACGACCAGGCCGAGCAGGCGCTGGTCAGGGAGAGGATGCGCGGCTACGGCGCCCGGCTGGCGCTGTACCTGAGCGACGTCGTCCGCAACGAGCTGCCGCTGGAGCCCATCACCCAGGCCCTCGGTGCCCACGACCAGCACCTGGTCGACCAGATCAACGCCTATGCCGCGAAGCGGTACGACCAGGCGCAGCAGATGGAGGTCGACGGCTACGGCCAGATGCTGGATGTGGCCAACACCCTGGTGGCGGCGATCCAGCGGACCGTGAAGCCGCAGCTGCCGGTCGGGGGCTCCCAGACCGGTGGCGGAGGGACCGCACACTGGCGGCGATGACGACCTGGCGGGGCCGGCTGGTCGCCGGCCTGGCCACGGGGGCGCTGGTGGCCGGGTGCTCGGCGGCCGGCGCCGGGCGCGTCACCGACCCGCTCCCGACGGCCGCCTCCAGGGCGCCGGCAACGACCGCCAACGGCATCGACGCCGCTCGCGGCTTCCACTCGACCCGCGGCTACCAGGCCACTCCGGCCCCGGTCCGGATCGAGATCCCGAGGATCCACGTCGCCAGCGACCTGGACCGGCTCGGCCGGGCGTCAGACAAGACCGTCCAGGTCCCGAGCCGATGGGAGGTGGCGGGCTGGTACGCCCGCGGGACCCGCCCAGGCGACCCGGGGTCGGCGGTCATCCTCGGCCATGTCGACTCCAAGCGTGGCCCAGCGGTGTTCTTCCGGCTCCGCGAGCTGCGCCGTGGTGACGCCATCGACGTCATCCGGGCCGACGGCTCGTCAGTGCGGTTCGCGGTCGAGCGGACCGAGCAGTACGACAAGCGACGGTTCCCGACCGACGCCGTCTACTACCCGACACTGACGCCGGCACTGCGACTGGTGACCTGCGGCGGCGAGTTCGACGCCACCGCCGGCCACTACCGCTCCAACGTCATCGTGTTCGCCACGCTCATGCGGTAGGTCTCCGCCGGCTCAGGGAGCCCGCAGGTCGCACTGGTCGACCACCTGCCGGTAGGCGTCCAGCGCCCGGTCGAACCGGGCCGACTCACTGGCCCCGACCTTCTGGGACGCCGCCAGCCTCTCGAGCACCTCGGCGACCGTCAGCGCACGGCTCGCCGGGTCGTTCAGGACCTTGTCCTGTTCGCCCAGCGCCCCCCGCAGCCTGACAGCGCTGGCCAGCATGGCGTTCGCCCGGTCAACCGCCGTCTTACACGCCGCCGTCGCCACCGGGGCGGCCGACGCACTGGTGGGCCCGGGGTTCTGGCCCGAGGACACGGTCGCCGGAGCCTTTGTGTCGCCGCCGGCCGCCCGGTCATCGGACCAGGCCGACGCGCCGACAACCACGCCGCCGACCAGCGCCACGGCGATCAGCAGCCCGGTGACCAGCAGCCAGGGCATCGAGGGCCGCCACCGCCCACCAGACCGCGTCGCGGGATCCAGCGGCTCCCGCAGGAACCCGAGCTCAGTGGGAGGTTCCCACTGACTGTCGGGCCGGACCATGTGACGTCGCAGAGCCTCGAGCTGCTGGTCACGAGTGTCGTCCTGCTCTGAAGCCATGCCCATCTCCCGGATCCCGATGCGCCTGACGGTGCGACGGGAACCGCCGCCAAGCGTAACCGAACATCGTAACCGAATAACCAGAACATGGCAGGATCCCTAACCCAGGAACCTCGTCGAGGTGGGCAGGCCGAACCGACGGTCGGTGTGGACGAGGGATCGCGGATCGGCCGACCACAGGGGGGTGAGGAGTCCGAGGTGCCTGCGACAGGACGATCTCTGGCCGGCCGCGGTCGTGGTGATCTCTTGCTGTGGCTGCTGCTTGGCGGCTGGGGAGCGGTGCTGTCGACGATGCTGGCGGCGGGCAGCCTCGTGGTTCCCTATTTCCTCGCTCCGGGCGCTGGTGTGGTCGTGTTGGCGGTCTCGGCAGCCGTGGCGCGCGCCCGACGTGAGCTGCGGCTCGCGCGGAGCAGCTCACCCGGTCCCGGCTGATGGTGCAGCGGCGGTCGTCGCGACGGAATCGGACCGGCCGTCACCTGGTCTGCGCGACGCAGAACTCGTTCCCTTCGGGGTCCTGCAGGACGGTCCACTCGTAGCCCCACTCGTTCATGTCCGCCACCCGCGTCGCTCCCAGGCCAACGAGCCGGGCCACCTCCGTGTCCCGATCCGCCGTCGCCATGTCGACATGCATGCGGTTCTTCGCGGTCTTTCGTTCGGGCACGCGCTGGAACAGCCAGGTCGGTTCGCCGTCGAGGCGCCAACCCTCCGGCTCGCGATGTCCCACCATCCCGATGGAGGCGAAGCCGCTCGACGACCTCGGATCGAGGGGTCGATCGAGGGCGGCTGCCCAGAACCGCGCGACGATCAGCGCGTCCTCGCAGTCGACGGTCACCGCGGCGACCCTCAGCGTCACCGCCAGTCCTCCTCTCACGTGGACGGTCGGGCTTCATCCTGCCAGGGCGGGTCGAATCCTGTCCCAGGCTATGCTGCGGAGGTTGTGAGCGAGTACTCAAGGCAGGAGGTCACCCAGCGGGCTGGGGTCGACCCCGACTACGTCGACCGGCTGGTCGAGCTGGGGATCCTGACGCCGGGTGCAGGAGAGGCGTTCGCCCCGGGTGACGTGCTCCGGGCGCGTTGGGTGCAGAGTCTGGAGCGCGCCGGCGTGCCGTTGGAGGGACTGGCCGCCGCTGTTCGCGATGGAGTGCTCTCGTTCTCCTTCCTGGATGTGGGCGCATACGATCGGTTCGCCGGGCTCAGCGGTACGACCTTCCAGCAGCTGAGCGCACAGACCGGGATCCCGCTGGAGTTGCTGATGGTGGTCCGAGAGGTTTTCGGCTTCGCCGAACCACATCCGGAGGACACCCTCCACCACAACGAGTTGTCGGTCGTGCCGCTGCTCCAGCTGCAGCTTTCCAAGGGGTTCCACCCTGTGGTCATCGAGCGGTGGCTTCGGGTCTACGGGGACAGCCTGCGCCGGATCGCCGAGGCGGAGGCTGCCTGGTGGAACAGCGAGGTCGAGATGGCGCTGCTGGCCTCGGGCATGACCGAGGGCGAGATGCTGCAGGCCCAGGCCGACCTCGGGTCCCAGATGACCCCGCTTATCGAGCAGGTCCTCCTGGCCATCTACCACGGCCAGCAGGAACACACCTGGAGCCAGGTGTTCGTCGAGCACGTCGAGAGCGCGCTCGAGCAGGCGGGCCTGTACCGCCGGTTGGACCGGCCCCCGGCAATGTGCTTTCTCGACATCACCGGGTACACGCGCCTGACTGAGGAGCGGGGCGACGAGGCGGCCGCGGAGCTGGCGGCGCGGCTGGCTGGGCTGGTCCGGCGGTCCTCGCTGGAGCATGGGGGGACGCCGGTGAAGTGGCTCGGCGACGGCGTGATGTTCTACTTCCGGGAGCCAGGGGCTGCCGTGCTGGCCGCCCTTGAGATGGCAGAGGTGGTCGGGAGCCACGGCCTGCCACCAGCGCATGTCGGGATCCACGCTGGGCCGGTGGTGTTCCAGGATGGTGACTACTTCGGCCGCACCGTGAACCTGGCGGCGAGGATCGCCGACTACGCCAGACCCGGCGAGGTGCTGGTCAGCCAGGAGGTCGTCGACGCGGCCGACCGAGGCCCCGTGGCGTTCACCGAGATCGGCCCCGTGGAGCTGAAGGGCGTCCCAGGGACGCTTCGGCTCCACATCGCCCACCGCTCCCCCTGAAGGGCACCGGAGGAAGGATTCACCTGGGCAGGGCTTCGGCGACCACCTGCTCGGTGGGAAGTTGTATGCCGGCGGCACGGGCCGCCTGGAAGGCCTCGCCGCCCAGCCGTTGCCAGGTGGGGAGGTGGCCGCAGTAGAGGAAGCGCATCCAGGGTGGGGCGGATCTGGTCGCCTGGTGGAGCCGTTCGGTGGCGCCCCAGAGGCGCGCGGCCCGGAGCAGGTCTGACCGTTCGGCGGCCACGGCGGCCAGCCCGCCGAGGCAATCAGCGATGGTGGTCTGGTCGCGCAGATGGCCTGCCGATCAGTCGCTTGGTCACTGGCCATGTCCGCTCCTTCAAGCCGCGACATGACACCGCCACGCCGGCGAGGGGGGTCGACCTCGCAACCTTGCGGTTCGGTGAGTTTGCCAGCCGAGGCGTTGTCCACTGAAGGCATCCGTATCAGCAGGTCAGGTTTGGTGGCCTTCCGCCATGGGAACTCCTAAAACCAAATCTCGCTTCCTTTACGGGGAGGACCAGGGTGGCAGGGCGACAGCTCCTCCGCACCGCGATCGTCACAACAGTGGCGATCCTGTCCCTCTCGGTGGCCAGTACCACCGCGCTGGCCGCCGCCGACACGACCCCGCCCAGCGCGCCGCGCATCGTCTACCTCCAGGGCTACTACTGCCTGACCCTCATCGTTGGCGTCGACCGGTCGACCGACAACCAGACCCCGCAGTCCCAGCTCACCTACGACGTGTTCGCCGACGGCCGTCGTATCGGCTCGATGGCCGACCTCGGCAGCGTCTCCGGGGTGTGGAGCATCCAGCACCTCACCCACACCGGCCCCAACACCATCACCGTCAAGGCGGTCGACGCAGCCGGCAACCGGTCCGCACCCAGCACCGGCCCCAGCACGACCAACGTCGTGCCCGGCTACCCCTGCTGACCATCAGCGGCACCTCCCGACGGCAGCTCAGCCCAGCCACTCGGCGGTCGGCATCCAGCACCTGGGAGCACGAGGCTCCCACCACGAGGGCCGCTCGTCGGCCCGCCCAGACTGCTTGCGATGGGTCTTGCTCCGCCTTCGGCCTACTGGAGCGACACGCGCTCGCTGCGGTCGACCCCTGAGCCACGGTCGGGATTACGGCCCGGGAGCCGGTGGGAGGGCATCGTCTATCCGGGCCTTCCGCAGCTCGCGCCGATCCATAAATGGCGCGCTGAGCAGCTGTGGTGGTGGCCTAGATCCTAGGGCTGGAGAACCACGCTCTTGTCACTGGACGACACTTGGCGCGGGGCGTGAACGGGCGGCGCGGCCACTGGCATGGTGGTGCCGGTGGCCGCGCTGGGTTGGGTGGTGTGGGTGGTCAGCTGTTGGGGAGGAGGACCTGGTCGATGAGGTAGACGGTGGCGTTGGCGGTCTGGATGTTGCCGCAGACCACGCTGGAGTTGCCGTTGACGGTGAAGTCCTGGCCGCTGCCGGTGACCTCCAGGGTGCTGCCCTGGAGGGTCTTGTGGCTGCCGGCGAGCTGGTCTGGGGTGAGCTGGCCGGGGACCACGTGGTAGGTGAGCACGGTGGTCAGCAGCCCGTTGGGGTCGCCCAGGGCCTTGTCCAGGGTGGGCTTGGGCACCGCGGCGAAGGCGTCGTTGGTGGGCGCGAACACGGTGATGCCCTGGGCGCTGTTCAGGGTGTTGACCAGGTCGGCTTTCTTGACCGCGGTGACCAGGGTGGACAGGTCGGGGGTGTTGGAGGCGGCGGTGGCCACCGGGTCCTGCGCCAGGGCGTCCAGGCTGCCGGCGCCGCTGGCCGGCACGGCCGCGCAGGCGGCCCCGAACGGGCCTGACGCGGTCATCGGTACGGCGGTCGTGGGCGAGGCGGCCGGCGTCTGGGTCCCGGTGGTGCCGGCATCGTTACTGCTGCAGGCGGCGGCCAAGAGCGCGATGCCGAGCACCCCGGCGACGGCGGCGCGGCGAGGGTTGAGGAGACGGAGCATTGCGTGATCCTTTCGGAGGTTCGTTCAGGCGGTGACGGAGGTGGCCGGGGTTGGCTCGGAGGTGCTGATGAGCGTCCGGAGCTGGGTGGCCAGGTAGGCCGCGGACAGCCCGACGAGGGTGTAGAGGATGCGGCTGGCGATGTTCACCTCGCCGAACTGCATTCCGCCGAAGATGGCGGCGACCAGGTCGAACTTGAACAGGCCGACCAGGCCCCAGTTGAGCCCGCCGACGATCGTGAGGATCGCGGCCAAGGCGTTGAGCTTCTTCAAGGACTTCCTCCTTCTGTTGAGCTTTTGTCTAGCTTCTGTAGAGAGAGTGCAGCACCGGCCGTCCATTGTCAAGAGTCTGTACAGTGATCGTTGATTGCTTGTACAGTACGGCTGTGAACGAACAGCAGCGCCACCAGGCCATGCCCGATCCCGGACCGGGCTTCCTTCGCATCGGTGAGCTGGCCAAACGGACCGGAGTCAGCCCCGAGCTGCTCCGGGCCTGGGAGCAGCGCTACGGACTCCTCGAGCCAGCACGAACCGCGGGAGGCTTCCGGCTGTACAGCGCTGCCGACGAAGCCAGGGTCCAGCGCATGCAGCGCCTTGTCTCCGGCGGCCTCGCCGCCGCCCAGGCGGCCCACCTCATCCTCAGCCGCGAACCAGTACCCGGCACGGCCTCGGCGTCGGCCACCATCCTGGAGGATGCGGCCGGCAACCTCGTTGCGTCACTGGACCGGCTGGATGAGCAGGCCGCCAACACCGCCCTCGACCGGCTCTTTGCTGCCTACACCGTCGAGACGGTCCTGCGGGTGGTCCTCATTCCGTACCTGCACCGGCTCGGGGAACGATGGGAGACCGGCGAGATCTCAGTCGCCCAGGAGCACTTCGCCTCCAACCTGCTCCGAGGGCGCCTCCTCGGCCTGGCCCAAGGCTGGGGCCAGGGCCAAGGCCCAGGCGCCATCCTCGCCTGCCTGCCAGGCGAACACCACGAACTCGGCCTGCTGGTCTTCGGGGTGGCCTTGCGCCGCCGCGGCTGGCGGATCACCTACCTCGGCACCAACAGCCCGATCGACGCCGTCGCCGACACCGCACGATCCCTGCGGCCCGCAGTCGTGGTCCTCCTGAGCATCAACCCAGACAACTTCCTGGACCATGCGCAGCAGATCGAGCAGCTCGCCAACCAGGTCCCGGTCGTGATCGCAGGTCCGGGCGCCACCGTAGCGGCCGCCCGCCAGACGCAGACCCGCCTGCTGGATCAAGACCCGGTGAGCGCCGCCGAAACCATCGACCGTGACCATTCGACCCCGCGGTAAAGTGCAGCGACGACCATGAGG
>Ga0307410_10000672_pt1 | contig 14180 bp, 14 predicted proteins | sample 322Ometagenome_3_FD_203707 | JGI IMG/M metagenome (GOLD analysis project Ga0307410, IMG submission 203707) | Maize rhizosphere microbial communities from greenhouse at UC Davis, California, United States - 322HYB-O-3 | ecosystem: Host-associated > Plants > Roots > Rhizosphere > Soil | place... | reverse complement strand
GCGTACGCCGGGCTCGTGCTCATGCTGCCGCTCGGCGCGGCCATTCTGCGGCGGCTGCGCGAGTCGCGTCAGGTGGCGACAGTGCCGGCGCGCCGCGGCCGATGAGCGACGAGGAAGGCGGCGCTCCGGGTAAAGACTCGGGGCGCCAGCACTCCGTCCGGATCGAGGCCGAGGAGTGGGGCGAGCCGTGGGACCCGCGCGACGAGGCCTCCGACGTCGTCGTGACGCTCGCCGACGGCGGTCGCTGGATCGCCTCCTTCGTCGCCTACGGCCACGTTCCGACGCTCGTCCAGCGGAATCGCGAGAGCGGCGAGTGCCTCGCCGGTCGCTACCTGTGGGCCACCGACCTGATTCTGGTCGAGGAGATCACCCGCCCGACGATCGAAGCCGTCGTCGCCGACCTCCTCCGCGACGGCGGGTTCGAGAGCGCGTTCACGGCGTACGAGGGCGAATAGCACGACTGTCGGCGCTAGCCGCCGGCAGTAGCGAGGGCCGAGAGCGCTACCGGAGAAACCGCCTCGCCAACTGCTCCAGCCGCTCGTCCTTCTCGGCCACGGCCTGCTCGAGGATCCGGGCGACGTGGGCGCGGAGCTTCGGCTCGCCCCAGTAGTAGCCCGTCGCCGTCTCGGCGCTCCCCGTGTCCCCCTCACGGGCGGCGTCGAGCAGGGCCCGCGCGGCCGCGGCGTCGAAGTCGGGATCGTCGCGGCGGGGGAGCGTGAAGCGCCGGCCAGAGCCCCCCCAGCCGCCGGCGTCCTCGTTGACGAATGCGCGAGACATGCAGTGATGCGGTGAGCAGTGCGAGGGGCGCGGGACGCGAGCCGGCCTCGGAACGTATCCATCGCACACCGCACACCGCACACCGCGCGCCGCACCCCGCGCCCCGACACCCCACTAGATTCCCTCTCAGCCTGCGCGAGTGCGTACGCGCCCCGTGCAGCGGCTCCGGGACCAACGTCGCGCGGTGGCCGCGCGACCACCTTCGGACGAACGCATGGCACACCCCAACTCCTTCGGCAGCCGCGCGACGCTCGACGTCGCCGGGCGGACCCACGTCATCTACCGCCTCGACGCCCTGTCGAAGCGCTCGGGGGGGGCGAGCGAGCGCCTTCCCGTCTCGCTCCGCATCCTCCTCGAGAACCTCCTCCGCAACGAGGACGGCGCGTTCGTGAAAGCGGCCGACATCGAGGCGCTGGCGTCGTGGGACGTCACCGCGCGCGCCGAGCGCGAGATCGCCTTCATGCCGGCCCGCGTCCTCCTCCAGGACTTCACCGGCGTCCCCGCGGTCGTCGACCTGGCGGCGATGCGCGACGCGATGGCCCGTCTCGGCGGCGACCCGCAGCGCATCAACCCCTTGCAGCAGGTGGACCTCGTCATCGACCACTCGGTCCAGGTGGACGAGTATGGCTCCGACGCCGCCTTCCTGATCAACACCAATCTCGAGTTCGAGCGGAACCAGGAGCGCTACCGCTTCCTGCGCTGGGGGCAGAGCGCGTTCAAGAACTTCGGCGTCGTCCCGCCCGGCACGGGGATCTGCCACCAGGTCAACCTCGAGTACCTCGCGAAGGTCGTCTTCCCGCGGCAGGAGGGGAGCGAGACGCTCGCCTACTTCGACACCCTCGTCGGCACCGACTCGCACACGACGATGGTCAACGGCTTGGGCGTCCTCGGCTGGGGCGTCGGCGGGATCGAGGCCGAGGCGGCGATGCTCGGCCAGCCGTCCTCCATGCTCATCCCCGAGGTCGTCGGCTTCAAGCTGTTCGGCAAGCTCCCGCCCGGCGCGACGGCCACCGACCTCGTGCTGACCGTCACCGAGATGCTGCGCAAGAAGAAGGTCGTCGGGAAGTTCGTCGAGTTCTACGGGAAGGGGCTGACGAGCCTCGCCGTCGCCGACCGCGCGACGATCGCCAACATGGCGCCGGAGTACGGGGCGACGATGGGCTACTTCCCGGTGGACGATCAGACGCTGCAGTACCTCCGGCTGACGGCGCGCGACGAGGCGCAGATCGCGCTCGTCGAGGCGTACTGCAAGACACAGGGGATCTTCCGCACCGACGCCACGCCCGACCCCGTCTTCTCGGACACGATCGAGCTCGACCTCTCGACGGTCGAGCCGTCGCTCGCCGGCCCGAAGCGCCCGCAGGACCGCGTCCCCCTCCGCCAGTCGAAGCAGATGTACCTCGACGCGTTCCACGGCGACATGGAGAAGGCCGGCACGCCGGTCGCCGCACGCGAGCTCAAGCGCGCCACCGAGGTCTCGGCCTCACCGCAGCTCGACCCGCACGTCGTCGCCGTCGCCGAACAGCCGGCGACCGACGGCGTCCGCGTCGAGATGAACGGCGAGACGTTCACGTTGCGGCACGGCGCCGTCGTCATCGCCGCGATCACGAGCTGCACCAACACCTCCAACCCGAGCGTCATGCTCGCCGCGGGGATGCTCGCCCGCAACGCGGCGCGGAAGGGGCTCCGCGCCAGGCCGTGGGTGAAGACGAGCCTCAGCCCGGGCTCCAAGGTCGTGACCGAGTACTACAAGGCGGCGGGGCTGATGGACGACCTCGAGAAGGTCGGCTTCTACCTGAGCGGCTACGGCTGCATGACGTGCATCGGCAACTCCGGTCCCCTTCCCGAGCCGATCTCCAACGCCGTCGAGCAGGGGAAGCTGATCGTCGCCGCGGTGCTCTCCGGCAACCGGAACTTCGAGGGGCGCGTCAACCCGCACACGCGATTCAACTACCTCGCCTCGCCGCCGCTCGTCGTCGCCTACGCGCTCGCCGGCCGCATGGACATCGACCTCGAGAAGGAGCCGCTCGGCGTCGGCGCCGACGGGCCGGTCTTCCTGCGCGACATCTGGCCGTCGCCGGCCGAGGTCGAGGCGGAGATCGCGCGCTCGGTGAAGGGCGAGATGTTCCGCCGACAGTACGCCAACGTCTTCGAGGGCGACGCGGACTGGCGCGGGCTCGACGTCCCGACGGGGGAGACGTACGCGTGGGACCCCAACTCCACCTACGTCAAGAACCCGCCCTACTTCGAGGCCATGACGCTCGACGTGCCGGGCGTGCAGCCGATCGAGGGCGCACGCGTCCTCGCCCTGCTCGGCGACTCCATCACGACCGACCACATCTCGCCGGCCGGCAACATCGCCGCCGCCAGCCCGGCCGGAAGGTGGCTCCTCGAGCAAGGGGTGCAGCGGAAGGACTTCAACTCGTACGGCGCCCGCCGCGGGAACCACGAGGTCATGATGCGCGGCACGTTCGCCAACATCCGCCTGCGCAACGAGCTCGCGCCGGGCACGGAGGGCGGCTGGACGACCACCGAGCCGCACGGCGACAAGCTGTCCATCTACGACGCGGCGATGGACTACCAGAGGCGCGGCACCCCGCTCCTCGTCGTCGCCGGCAAGGAGTACGGCACCGGCTCGTCGCGCGACTGGGCGGCGAAGGGGACGCTGCTGCTCGGCGTCCGCGCCGTGATCGCCGAGTCGTTCGAGCGCATCCACCGCTCCAACCTCGTCGGCATGGGCGTTCTCCCGCTCGAGTTCACGAACGGCGAGACGCGGCAGTCGCTTGGCCTCACGGGGTTCGAGACGTACGCCGTCGAGGGGCTGTCGAACGCCATCCGGCCTCGCCAGACGCTCACCGTCGTCGCCCGCGGCGCCGGCGGGATCGAGAAGCGCTTCACCGTCCTCTCGCGCATCGACACGCCGGAGGAACTGAGCTACTACAAGAACGGCGGCATCCTCCCCTACGTCCTGCGACAGCTCGTCGGCCGCCGGAAGTCGTAGGGCTGGCGACGCCCCGCCGCACGACGGACGAGCAGAAGGGGAGCCCCGCGGGGCTCCCCTTCTGCTCGTTGCCGGCCGACGACGCGGGCGCGCCTCAGCGCGGCTTCATGATCGAGTTCCGGCAGTCGTGGATCTGCTCCGTCAACTCGCGCTCGATCTCCTCGGCGTCGAGCGGCTGCAGCATCGTGCGCAGCTCGGCGTCGTCGCCGATCTGGTAGCCGAGCCGCGCGTAGAGGCCGGCGACGAGCTGCAGCGTCTTCGTCACCTCCTCCTCCATGCGCAGGTTCACCTGGAGCGTGATCTCCTCGCGCAGCTCGGCGATCCGCGACTCGCGACTCTGCGCCATGAGGACGAAGATCGAGAGGAAGATCGCCTCGAGCGAGACGACCATCGTCAGGAGCCCGAACGGGAAGGGGTCGAACGGCGCGTAGCCGAGCAGCCCGGCGTTCCAGGCGATCCAGGTCGAGAACCAGACGATGTGCAGGATGAGGAACGGCGTCGAGCTGGCGAACGCCGTGAGACCGTCGGCGACGCGCTCGAAGAGGGACCGCTCGGCGTAGTGCTCGGCCTTGATCGCGCGGCGCGCCCGGTTGGTCCCGGCGCGCCGCAGCCGACGGTCCGAGGCTCGGCGGTCCTCCGAGAGGCGCGAAGGGTCCTCGAACTGGTCGAGTGCGGCGATCACCTCGCGCTCGAGGGTCCCGCGGTCGGCGCGGCTCGGCTGGCCAGGAATGACGCGGCGGTTGGGTGCGGACATGTCGGGGCGCGGGAGGACGGACCGGGGCAGATCGTCAGCACGATCTGTACGAGTTCGCACCAAGCGTACCCGAGAGGGCGAAAAGCGTGCCGGTACGGACGAGGCTGCTACGGCACGCTTTGCCTCAGGGCGTCGTGGCCCCGCTGTCTGCGGAGGGACGCTGCGCCGCCCCCCCGCGCTCCGCCGGCGTCGCGCTGTCCGGGCGAGCGCGCCCCCAGCCGGGCGGCGTGAAGACCGCGGCCGCCGTGTCCCCCGCCACGACCTCGACTCGCAGCTGCGACGGCAGGAAGGCGTCCCCGGCCCCCTCCACGGTCACGACGTGGGGCCCGGCGTCCACGCGCAGCAGCTGCGGCGTGAAGCCGAAGCGCTGCCCGTCCACCCGCACGCGGGCCGAGCCGCCGCGGGTGACGACGCGCACGTAGCCCGGCGCGCCGCGCCCGGCCGCCAGTCTGCCGTCGGGCGCGCCGAGGGCCGCCGCACCGAGCAGCGCCGGATCGAGGCCGATCGGCGCCCGCTCGCGAACCCGCGCCGGTTGCGCGGCGCCGCTGTCGGCGCTCGTCCAAGTGGCGGAATCCGCCGCGAGGATCGCGCTGTCGGCGGCCACCGACGTCGCCACGCCATCGGCCGTCGCCGCCGTCTCGGCGGCGGGCGCCGACGGAGACCGCACCGCCGCGGCGACGGCCTGCGCGCGCCGAGGCAGGGCGCTCGCCAGCGCCGCTCGCGCCACGTCCCACCCGTGCAGCACGGTCGGCCGCGTCGCCGGCACGAACGCCGCGGCGCCGACGCCGGCCGCCGTGAGGAGGAGCGACAGCAGGACCACCGTCGCCGCCCCGCCGCCGGCCGACGACCCCTTCGGCGCGACGCGCGTCGTCGCGAGCGTTGCGCGGGTGGCGCGCGTCGTCACGGGCGCCGCCGTCGGCCGGCGGCCGGCCAGCGTCTCGACGAACGCGGCGACGGTCGGGAAGCGGTCGGACGGATACTTGGCCAGCGCCCGCTGGATCGCCGCGCCCACCGCGGGGTCGAGTTCCGGGCGCAGCGCACTCACGTCCGGCACCTCGGCCGAGAGGTGCAGCTTGAGCAGGTCCTGGACGCGCACCGTCTCGAAGGGACGGCGCCCGGCGAGCATCTCGTAGGCGACGACGCCGAGCGCGTACTGGTCGGCGCGCCCGTCCACCGTCTCCCCGCGCCACTGCTCGGGGGACATGTAGCCCGGCGATCCGATCACGCCCGTGCCCGTCGCCGTCGTCCCGTCGGCGGGGCCGAGCGCCTTGGCGATGCCGAAGTCGGCGACGCTGGCGTGGCCGCCCTCGCCGAGCAGGATGTTCGCCGGCTTGATGTCGCGGTGGACGACGCCGAGGCGGTGCGCGTAGTCGAGCGCGGCGGCGACGTCGCGCAGGATCGCGGAGGTCTGCGTCAGGTCGAGCTGGCGTCCGCCGGCGAGCAGGTCCTCGACGTTGCCGCCGCGCACGAGACGCATCGTGTAGTAGGCGATCGCCGTCCCCTGCCCGACCGAGAAGATCGGCACGACGTTCGGGTGGTCGAGCCGCGCCGCGAGCTTGGCCTCGCGCTCGAAGCGCGCCCACGCGTCGGGCGCGAGCAGCGGGTCGAGGGCGAGCACCTTGAGCGCGACCTCGCGGTCGAGCGCGACCTCGCGCGCCCGGAAGACGATCCCCATGCCGCCCTTGCCGAGCAGCTCGAGCAGCTCGTAGCGGTCGCCGACCGCCTCCTGCAGCCGCTGCCGCACGCGCTCGGCGTGCTCGGCGGCGCTCCCCGCGGTGACCGCGGCGCCGCACTGCTGGCAGGCCGGCGCCATCGTCGTGAGCGCCGCGCCGCACTTCACGCAGGCGCCCACGCCCGACTGGGCCGACCGCGTCGTGAGGGCGGAGGTGGGGAGGGCGACGGTGTCGGACACTGCGGGCGGAGAGGGGGACGGGGCGCAGGCGCGCCCGTGGAGCCGTTCACAATGGACGGGTCGGCGAGCCCGACCGTCACGCTCCCATGCCCCGGACGCGCACGGGCCCCGGGGCGATCGCCCCGGGGCCCGTGCGTTCGTCGGTCGCGCGCGCTAGAACTGCGGGATGCGCTTGACGTCCACGTTGTTGCCGATCACGGCGCCGAGCAGGCCGCCCGCCGCGGCGCCGATGACGGCGCCCTTGAGCTTGTCGCGGCTCGACGTCGCGCCGATCACCGCGCCGGCCGCGGCGCCGATCGCCGCGTCACGTCCGGTGTGCTTCACGACGCGCTCCCCCTGCGGGGCGCGGGCCGTTCCCGAGCTCGTGCCGGAGCTCGTCGAGCGGGCCGCGGGCGCCGAGCGGTAGACCACGCGGGCCGGTGCCGGCGCCGGCGCGTAGACCGGCTGCGGGCCATAGCCCATCGGGGCGTACTGCTGCGGGACCTGGCCGTAGTAGCCCGCTTCCACCGGCGACATGTACTGCTGGGGCTGGTAGGGCTGCTGCGTGGCCGCGAGGGCGAGGTCGTTCCTCAGCGCGTCGTCCACGCTGGTATCGTCCTTCTTGCTGCTGCAGGCCGCCGCGAGAACGAGCGCGGGGGCGACGATCAGCATACGAGAGATGCGCATGATTCCTCCATCGTGTACGGCCACCAAGATCGGCCCTGAACCGTGTCCCTCTAAAGCCAGCCTCGTGCCGCACGTCGAGGCCGTATTTTCGGCGATAACTGCCCGAAACGCCCGAATTGGGCGTCCCGGGTCACCGTTTTTTGTCCTCTGAAGAGGACAGCTCCGCGGCTGTCGTTGCGCCTGCCCGCGCCACGGGGCAACTTGAGCGGCCACCTGAACCCCGACCTCTCATGACCGCTCGCCGCGCGCCCCGTCGCCATCGTCGGCTCACCCTCGCCGGCGTTACCGGCGCCCTGCTGCTCGGGGCGGTCGGCGCCGCCCCGGCCGCCGCGCAGCAGTCGGCCGCACCCGTGCCCGGGCCGGCCGTCGGCGACCCGGCCCCCGACTTCGCCCTCGTCGGCGTGACGCGCTACGGCATTCTCCGCGACTCGGTGCGCCTGGCCGACTTCCGCGGGCAGACCGTCGTCCTCGCGTTCTTCTACAAGGCGCGAACGAAGGGTTGAACGGTCCAGATGGAGGCGTACCGTGATCAGTACGCCACGCTCTTCAACAACGGCCGCAAGGTCGTCGTCCTCGCGGTCAGCGTGGACCCCGACACGGCGCTCGCCTCGTGGGCGCGCGACGCGAGCTTCCCGATGCTGTTCGGCACCGACCCGGGTGGCGTCGTCGGGCGGCGCTACGGCTCGTACGACGCCAAGAACTCGCTCGACGACCGCTCGCTCTACGTGATCGGGCCGGACGGACGGATCGCCTACCGCGCCAAGCCGTTCCGCCAGATGGCGGCCAACGCCTACACCGAGCTCGGCAAGGTCGTGGACCGCCTGTCGCCTCCCCCCGCAGAGCACTCACCCTAGCGAGCGGACGAACGCGGGCCGGCGCGCGGCGGCGGCGCGCGGTCCGGCCGTCACTGTCTCAGCCCTCGTGCTCTCCGCTCCGGCCGACGTCCTCCGCGAGCTGTACGATGCCGCCGTCGCCGGCGCGGACCCTCGCGAGGCGACCCGGCGTGCCGTCGCCCGCCTCCGGCGTTCCGCGTCCCGCACCTGGGTGATCGCGCTCGGAAAGGCCGCGCCGGCGATGGCCGTGGGCGCCGTCGAGGCGCTGGCCGCGCTGGGCCGGGAGCCGGCCGGCGGCGTCGTGATCGGCGCCGACCGCGCCCCGCCTCCCCACCCCGCGCTCGAGACGCTCGCTGGCGATCACCCGCTCCCCGGCGCGCGCTCGCTCGCCGCCGCGGCGCGGCTCGGCGAGGTCGCCGCGCGGGTCGCGCCGGCCGACGCGGTGCTCGTGCTCCTCTCGGGCGGCGCCTCGGCGCTCGCCGGCGCGGCCGTGGACGGCGTCGAGCCCGGCGAGCTCGCGGCCCTCCACGCCGCTCTGCTCTCCTCCGGCGCCGACGTCGCCGCCGTCAACGCGGTGCGCAAGCGATTCTCGCGCTGGGGCGCCGGCCGACTCGCCGCCGCGCTCGCGCCGGCGCACGTGGACTGCCTCGTGGTGAGCGACGTCGTCGGTGACGACCTGGCGACCATCGGCTCGGGCCCCTGCGTCGCCGACCCGTCGTCCGCGGCGTCGCTCGTCGCGTGGCTGCGCGGGGCGGCACTCTGGGAGTCGGTCCCGCCCTCGATGCGCGCCGAGCTCGACGCCGTCGTGCGCGGAACGCGACCGGAGACGCCGAAGCCCGGTGACGCAGCGCTGCGCCATGTCACGACGCGCGTCGTGCTCGGCAACCGCCACGCCCTGCGCGCCGCGGCCGAGCGTGCCGCCGCGCTCGGCGTCGAGACACTCGGCGTGCGCGGGGAGATGCGAGGCGAGGCGGCACTCCGCGGCGAGCGGATCGCCAGCCGGCTCACCGAATCGCGCGGCTTCTCGCGCCGCCGCCGCGGCTACGGCTGCTTTTTCTGGGGCGGCGAGACGACGGTCTCCCTGCGCGACGCGCCGCCCGACGCGCTCGGCGGCCGCTGCCAGGAGCTCGCGCTCGCCGCGTCGCGCGTGCTCTACGCGCTCGGCGACGCTGGGCGTGGCGTGGCCCTCCTCGCCGCCGGCACCGACGGACGCGACGGGCCGACCGACGCCGCCGGCGCGATCGTGGACGGGGACACCTGGCCGGTGGCGCGCGCCGCCGGCCGCAACCCGGCGCGCGACCTCGCCGCCCACGACTCCTACCGCGCCCTCGACGCCGCCGGCGCCCTGCTGAAGACCGGGCTCACCGGGACCAACGTGACGGACGTCGTGATCGGGCTGGTGACGAACCAGGAGTAGGGAGTGGGGCGTCGGCAGTGGAGGCTCGGCCACTCCCCACTCCCCATTGCCCGTCTGGCCGGTCACCTTTCGCCTTCATCTCATCGGAGACCGACGCGACATGACCCAGACGCCGTTCACGGTCGGGCTGATTCAGGACGGGGTGGAGGCGGACGCCGCGACGACGGTGCGGCGCACGGTGGAACGGGTCCGCGAGGCGGCGGCGCGCGGCGCGCAGATCGTGCTCCTCAAGGAGCTGTTCAACGCGCCCTACTTCTGCAAGGTCACCGACGCCGAGCGCTTCGACCTCGCCGAGCCGATCCCCGGGCCGACGGTCGAGGAGATGCAGCGCCTCGCGAAGGAGCTCGCCGTCGTCATCGTCGTGCCGATCTTCGAGAAGCGGGGGCCGGGCATCTACCACAATTCGGCGGCCGTCGTGGACGCCGACGGCGCGCTGCTCGGCGTCTACCGCAAGATGCACATCCCCGACGACCCGCTATACCACGAGAAGTACTACTTCACGCCGGGCGAGATCTACCAGCACGACGAAGCCAAGGCGCCATCGGGGTTCCGCGTCTTCAAGACGCGCTACGCGACGATCGGGATCCTCATCTGCTGGGACCAGTGGTACCCCGAGGCGGCGCGCATCACCGCCCTCATGGGCGCGCAGATCCTGCTCTTCCCGACGGCGATCGGCTGGCACCCGAAGGAGAAGGAGGAGTGGGGGAAGGCGCAGGCCGACGCCTGGCGCACGGCGCAGCGCGCGCACGCGATCGCGAACGGCCTCTACGTCGCGGCGACGAACCGCGTCGGCCACGAGCCCGAGCCGGGCACCGACGGCATCGAGTTCTTCGGCCACTCGTTCGTCTGCGACCCATTCGGCCGGATGATCGCCGAGGCTGGCACCGCCGCGGAGACTCTCGTCACGCAGTGCGACCCGAAGCAGATCGAGTACACGCGCCGCAACTGGCCCTTCCTCCGCGACCGCCGCATCGACGCCTACGGGCCGATCCTGAACCGGTATCTGGGATGAGGATCGCGGGGCGCGGGGCGACATCGCGGTCCCACGGGAGGTTCGCGTGAGAGACGACGAGATGGATGCGAGAGGCGTCGTCGGGCCGAGCGGGCCGCGGGCGTCCGACGGCGGGCGAGGGGGCGGGGCGACGGATCCCGCGCCCCGCGCCTCGCGCCCCGCGCCGCTGCAGTACCGCATGCCCGCCGAGTGGGAGCCGCACGCGGCGACGTGGATCGCGTGGCCGCACCACGAGCCGGACTGGCCGGGCAAGCTGGCGCCGATCCCGTGGGTCTACGCGGAGATCGTGCGCGGCCTGCACGCGTTCGAGCGCGTCGAGATCCTCTGCCACGACGAGCAGGTGCGCGACGACGCCCGCCGCGCCCTCGACGCGCACGGCGTCCGCCGCCACGGCTACCGCCTGCACATCGTCCCCAACGACCGCGTCTGGCTTCGGGACTCGGCGCCTACCGGCGTGCTCGGCGCCGACGGCGCGCCGGCCCTCGCCAACTGGCGCTTCAATGCCTGGGCGAAGTACGACAACTACGAGCGCGACGCCCTCGTCGGGCAGGCCATCGCCCGCATCACGGGGCTGCCGCGACTCGAGCCGCTGCGCCCCGACACCGGCGAGCGCGTCGTCCTCGAGGGCGGCGCGATCGAGACGAACGGCGCCGGGCTGTTCTTGGTCACCGAGGAGTGCCTGCTCTCGACCATCCAGGAGCGCAACCCGGGGCTCGACCGCGACGGCTACGAGCGCGTCTTTCGCGACTACCTCGGCGTCCGCCAGACGATCTGGCTCGGCGAGGGATGCGTCGGCGACGACACCCACGGCCACATCGACGACATCGCGCGCTTCGTGGACCCGACGACGATCGTCCTCGCCTACGAGGAGGACCCGGCCGACGAGAACCACCTCCGCTCGGCCGACAACATGCGCCGGCTCGAGCTGGCCGGCGCCGAGCGCGGCGCGCTGCGCGTCGTCAAGCTCCCCTTCCCGCGCGCCGTCGAGATGGCGGGCGAGCGACTGCCGGCGAGCTACGCCAACTTCTACGTCGCGAACGGCGTCGTCCTCGTCCCGACGTTCAACGATCGCAACGACCGCGTCGCGCTCAACACCCTCGCCCACCTCATGCCCGACCGCGCCGTGATCGGCATCCACGCCGTGGATCTCGTGTGGGGGCTCGGCACGCTGCACTGCCTGACGCAGCAGGAGCCGGCAGGAAGGCGATAGGGGCGCGGGGCGCGAAACTACGAAGGGCGTGAGACGTGAGACGGCTCGCAGCCCCTCTCACGTCTCACGCGCCCGCCATTCCCGCACCCCACCCCTACGGCTCGCGCGCCCGCTCCCAATCCCCGCCATGCCCGCGCCGCCGGCTGCCGCCGAAGCGGACGGAGAGGCCCAGCCGGTACTCGCGCGCCCGCGTGAATCCGGCCGGCGGCTGCACGCCGTCGTTCACGATCGGCAGCCGGTAGCGCGCCTCGGCGTCCAGGTAGAGCGCACCGATCAGCGGCTGGGCGAGCCCCACGCCGTAGCTCCACACCGGGCCGCTCTCCCGCACGCCCTCCACCTCGCGCCGCACGCCGTGCGTGCCGATCCCGATGAAGCCGTAGGGCCCGAGTCCGCCGAGCGCGGCGCGGATCGCCGGGACCTGGGCGGGCGCGATCACGAAATCGGCGTCCGCCGTCCACGCGCCGAGCTCGAGGCGCGACTCGCCGCCCCCGCGGTCTATGTCCCGCAGTCGGCCGATCGCCCCGCCGATGCGCACGCCGATCGCTCCCGTGTAGGTCGCGAAGGTGGCGCCGTAGAGGTACGGCGCGTCCGGGAGCGCGTAGTCTCGCGAGGCGTGGGCGGCGAGCGCCACCTGGGTCTGCGCCGGCAGAGCGGTCGCCGCCGCGACCGAGGCCGCCATCACGGCCAGCGTCGCACCGGCCAGCCGACGCGCTGGACGCCCGACCGGCGGAACGTCGTTGATCGCCTGCCCCACCGCCCGCGCCGGAACCGCGCGATCCCCGCCCTGCGTGCACCGCGACATGAGCACCGTCCGTTGAGGTTGGCGCTCCCGACGGCACGCCGGGTGCCCCCGCGCCGGCGTGTTCAAGTGTTGATTGCACAATTACTTGGCCGAGCGATCGCCGGCCCCGACCGGCGCCCTGTGTCGAAGCGGCGACGGGCCGGCGTCACTCGGCGAGGACGACTCCGCGGCGCCGCATCGGGCGTGCTCCTTGCACCCCGCGGCAGACGTTCACGCGCCGGACGCCGTCTCGAAGTCCGCGCGCCGTCGGCAATGACCGGAGGGCCAGTGAAGATCACGCTCACGTCGGAGGAGTCGGTGCGCCTCGAGCCGGCCGCCGGCCCGATGACGATCGAGGCGCCGTCGCCCGAGCAGCAGTACTCGCCGTTCCACATGCTCGGCAGCTCGCTCGCCTACTGCACCTACTCGATCCTCGCCTCGTGGGCCTCGAACGCGGGCATCGCGAGCGACGACATTGTGGTGGACGTCGCTTGGAGCTTCGCCGAGAAGCCGCACCGCGTCGGCGAGATGCGCGTCACCTTCGACTGGCCGGCGCTTCCCGCCGAGCGCCGCGCCGCCGCGCAGCGCGTCGCCAAGCTGTGCACCGTGCACGCGACGCTGTCCCATTCGCCGACGCTGACGGTTGCCGCCGCCGGCGCCGCGGCGATCGCCGCGCCCGTCGCGCCCGTCGCGCCTCGCGCCGACGCGTTGGTCGAGCGGGCCGCCGTCGCGCCTCGTGCCGACGGCGCCAGCGCTTCCGCGGTGAGCGGCACCCCTGCGGCCGTCCCGAGCCCGGCGCTCGCCCCCGGCGCCGAGCACACACCGTGAGCGCGTCCACCGTACCCGTCGTCACGTTCACGGTGGACGGCGTGCCGCGCGACGCCGCCGCGTCGCGCTTTCCCGACGCCAGCGTCGGACTGGGGCGTGCCTACACGGTGGTGTACGACGGGAACTGCAAGGTGTGCACGCGACTCGCCCGGCTGCTCACCAAGTGGGACCGGCGCCAGGAGCTCGAGATCGTCCCCTCGCAGTCACCGGGCATCCGCGCGCGCTTTCCCTGGATCCCGACGCGCGCCTACGCCGAGAGCATCCAGGTCATCAACCGCGCCGGCCACACCTGGCAGGGCGCCGATGCCCTCGAGACGATCCTCGACGCACTTCCTAAGGGTCGCCTGCTCTCGTGGGTCTTCGCGATCCCCTTCGTCCGCCCGCTCGTCGAGCGCTTCTACCGCTGGTTCGCCCGCAACCGCTACCGGCTCGGCTGCGGCGAGCACTGCACGTATCGGGGAAACGCGGTGGTGGATTACATGGAAGAGGAGACGGAAGCGGCCGGGCCGGATCGAGGATGAGGGCAGAGCGCGGGTGTCGGTGTTAGATGTTTCGGAGAGCGACCCCCGCACGCATATCCGCGCTCTTCCCTCGCACCGCGCACCCTCGCTCCTCTCACCCGCGCTCCTCCCTCTTCCGCTCCACCACCAGCTCCTTCAGCCACCCCTCGATCTGCTCGGCGTCCTCCCCCGAGACGGTCTCGGACGCGTGCTGCACGCCGTCGGGCGCCTCGCCGCCGCTCTCGCGCACGACCGCTTCGACGAGCTCCTTCCACGTCATGCGCTGCACGTGATTGCCGACGGTGGTCATCATCACCCAGTCGGCGAGGTTCGACGCGCGGTCGTGCACCTGGACCTCGAACCGGATCGCGCCACCGTGCGGCTCGCAGCGGAAGCGCACCGCGCCGGCGAGCGGATGCCCCTCGAGCGTGACGAGCGTCATGCGCCGCGGCGCGAGCTCCTCGATCCGCACCTGCACGTTGCCGCGCA
>Ga0307410_10000671_pt1 | contig 14181 bp, 11 predicted proteins | sample 322Ometagenome_3_FD_203707 | JGI IMG/M metagenome (GOLD analysis project Ga0307410, IMG submission 203707) | Maize rhizosphere microbial communities from greenhouse at UC Davis, California, United States - 322HYB-O-3 | ecosystem: Host-associated > Plants > Roots > Rhizosphere > Soil | place... | reverse complement strand
CGTCGGCCTGGCGCCCGAGCGACGGGATCGGACGACCGATCGAGACGTCGATGACGCCGGGCCGCAGGATGAAGCTCTTGCGCGGCCAGCAGCGCGCCGAGGTCACGGCAACCGGCAGCACCGGCCGCTCGGTCGCGACCGCGAGCCGCGTGCCGCCGTTCTTGTAGGTGCCCTGGCTGCCGCGCGGCGTGCGCGTGCCCTCGGGAAACATGATGATCCAGTGCCCCTTCGCCATGAAGCGACGGCCCTGCTCGGCGACCCGGTTCCAGGCCTCGGTCCGCTTGCTGCGGTCGATGTGGATCATGTCCATCCGCGCCATCGCCCAGCCGAAGAACGGGATGTAGAGCAGCTCGCGCTTGAAGACATAGCACAGCGGATGCGGCATCAGGCCGGGGAACGCCAGCGTCTCCCAGGTCGACTGGTGCTTCGGCAGCAGCACGACGGGCGAATCGGGCAGGTGCTCGAAGCCGTGCAGGCGGGCGCGCACGCCGCAGATGACCTTGGCGCCCCAGATCGCGAGCCGCAGCCAGCCGATGCACGACCAGTAGACGACGTTGCCCCGCGCGAAGATGGAGATGATCAGCACCGCGGTCGCCCACGGGATCACCGTGACCGCGAGGAAGAGCACGTAGATCGCCGAGCGGAGGGCGTGAAACGCACGCATCAGTCGAGCCGCCCGAAGCCCGAATCGCCCTGGCCCGACTCGCCGCGCTCCTTGCGCTGGCCCTGGATCAGGTGCTCGGCGAAGGCGGCGAGGTCGGCATGGACCTGCGTGCCGGGAATCCGATCGAGGATCTCTTCCAGCCGCTCGTCGTCGAGGCGCGCGCCCTTGCCGGTGCGCACCAGGTGAGGCTGGCAGCCGACCGCGACGCCCGCCTCGAGGTCGCGCTGCGAGTCGCCGACCAGCGGCACGTCGGTCAGGTCGACGCCATAACGCTCGCCGATCATCTCGAACATCCCCGGCAGGGGCTTGCGGCAACGGCAGCCTTCGCTCGGCCCGTGCGGGCAGAAGAAGACCGCATCGATGCGCCCGCCGACCTTGGCGAGCGCCTGGTTCATCTTGACGTGAACCGCGTTCAGCGCGCTGGTGTCGAACAGCCCGCGCGCGAGTCCCGACTGGTTGGTCGCGACCACCGTGTGCCAGCCGGCGTGGTTGAGGCGCGCGATCGCTTCGAGCGCACCGGGGATCGGCACCCATTCGTCGGGCGACTTCACGTAGTCGTCGCGATCCTCGTTGATCGTGCCGTCGCGATCGAGGATGATGAGTTTCAGCGTTGTCATGGCAGGTCCCGTCGCCCCACCGGAAGGCGCAGCGGCCGGTCCTCGGTGCGTGGCCCCGCCATCTTAGGCGGCGAGCTTCGAGAGGTCGGCGACGCGGTTCATCGCGTCGTGCAGGCCGGCCAGCAGCGCGAGGCGGTTCGCGCGCAGCGCCGGCTCTTCGGCGTTGACCATCACGCTGTCGAAGAACGCATCGACCGGCTGGCGCAGCGCGGCCAGCGCGCGCAGCGACGCTGCGTAGTCGCCGTCGTCGAACCGCGCCTGGGCGAGCGGCGCGACCTCGCCGAGCGCGCGGTGCAGCGCGATCTCGCCAGGCTCCTTCAGCAGCGCGGCGTCGACCGCGCGCGGAGAGGCGCCCTCGGACTTCTTGAGGATGTTGCCGACCCGCTTGTTGGCGGCGGCGAGCGCAGCCGATTCGTCGAGGCGCTGGAAGGCGCGCACCGCCTCGACGCGGTGTGCGACCTGCTGCAGCGGGGGCCGCTGGCCGATCACGGCGTCGACGGTGCGGACATCGAAGTCGGCGCCGAGCTGGTTCGCATAGCGCTCGTAGACGAAGTCCTCGACCTGCTCGACGGTGCCCGGCTGCAGGTCGACCGCCACGAAGGTCGATTGCGCGACCTCGAGCAGCTCGCGCAGCGACAGACGCTGCGCCGCGGCCGCGCCGGCCGCGGTCACGCGATCGAACGCACCGATCAGGGTCAACGCATGGCGGCGCAGCGCGTACGGATCCTTCTCGCCGGTCGGCTTCAACCCGATGCCCCAGATGCCGACCAGCGTCTCGACCCGGTCGGCGATCAGGAGCGATTCGCCGACCCGGTTGATCGCGGCCGCCGGCGCGTCGTCCTTGCGCCGGTTCAGGTACTGGGTCGCGATCGCGGCGGCGACATCCTCAGGCTCGCCGTCGTGACGCGCGTAATAGCCGCCCATCACGCCCTGCAGCTCGGGAAACTCGCCGACCATGTCGGTCAGCAGGTCGGCCTTCGCGAGCTCGGCGGCGCGATCGGCCTGGCCGACGTCGGCGCCGATCCGCTCGGCGACCCAGCGCGCGATCGTCCGGATGCGACCGACCCGCCCGCCCTGCGTGCCGAGCTTGCCGTGATAGACGACCTTGTCGAGGCCGGCGACGCGCGACGCGAGCGTCTTCTTGCGGTCCTGGTCGTAGAAGAAGCGCGCATCGGCGAGGCGGGGCCGGACCACGCGCTCGTTCCCTTCGACGACCCGGCGCGGGTCGGCGGGCCGGATGTTGCTGACGACGAGGAAACGGTCGGTCAGCTTGCCGGCCGCATCGAGCAGCGGGAAGTACTTCTGGTTCGCCTTCATCGTCAGGATCAGGCACTCCGGCGGCACCGCGAGGAACTCGGGCTCGAACCGGCACAGCAGCACGTTCGGCCGCTCGACCAGCGCGGTGACCTCGTCGAGCAGCGCGTCGTCGTCGATCGGCACCAGGCCTTCGGCTGCGGCGGCGCGCTTCAGCTGATCCTCGATGTCGCGCCGGCGCGCTTCGAATCCGGCGATCACTGCGCCTTCATCGCGCAACTGGGCTTCGTAGCCGTCGGCATCGCGAATCTCGATCGTCGGCTGCGCCGCCTCGAAGCGATGGCCCTGCGTGGCCCGGCCGGCCTGCAGGCCGAGCGCGCGGATCGCGACGACGTCGCCACCGTGCAGCGCGACCAGGCGATGCGCCGGCCGCACGAACTTGACGCTGCTCCAGCCGTCGGCCAGCTGGTACTGCATCACTTTCGGAATCGGCAGCTTCGCGAGGGTGTCGTCGAGGACCGCCTGCAGCGCTTCGGCCAGCCGGGCGCCGGGCACGACCCGATCCAGATAGAGGACTTCGTTCTTGCCTTCGACCCGGCGTTGCAGCGCGCCGATCGCGGTCACTTCGGCGCCCATGGCGGCGAGCCGCTTGACGAGCGCAGGCGTCGGCTCGCCGTTCGCGGCGAAGCCGACGCTTGCCGGCATCAGCTTGACGGACTCCGTGCGGTCGGCGGCTTGCACGGCCACGTTCGGAACGAGCACGGCGAGTCGGCGGGGGGTCGCGAAGCTCTGCGATGCAATGCCGGTCCCGGCGAGCTGGGCACGGGCCAGCCCGTTCGCGATGCCTTCCGCGAAGAAGGCGCCCAATGCCTTCAGCGCCTTCGGCGGCAATTCCTCGACGAACAGCTCGATGAGCAGGCTCTTCGACGCCGCCATCATGCGGCCTTCTTCTCGAGCTGCGCGACGACGTCGTCGGCCCAGGCGCGCGGCGCCATCGGAAAGCCGAGACGGGCGCGGCTCTCGAGGTAGCACTGCGCGACTGCGCGCGCGAGGTGACGGATGCGGCCGATGTAGGCCGCGCGCTCGGTCACGCTGATCGCGCCGCGCGCATCGAGCAGGTTGAAGCCGTGCGCCGCCTTCAGCACCTGCTCGTAGGCGGGCAGCGCGAGCTGGCGCTCGATCAGGTGGCCGGCCTGGCGCTCGTAGCTCGCGAACGCGCCGAACAGGAACTCGACGTCGCTCGCCTCGAAGTTGTAGGTGCTCTGCTCGACCTCGTTCTGGTGGTAGACGTCGCCGTAGGTCAGGCCCTCGGTCCAGATCAGGTCGTAGACGTTGTCGACGCCCTGCAGATACATCGCGAGGCGTTCGAGGCCGTAGGTGATCTCGCCGGTGATCGGCTTGCAGTCGATGCCGCCGACCTGCTGGAAATAGGTGAACTGCGTGACCTCCATGCCGTTCAGCCAGACTTCCCAGCCGAGGCCCCAGGCGCCGAGCGTCGGGTTCTCCCAGTCGTCCTCGACGAAGCGGACGTCGTTGACCTTCAGGTCGAAGCCGAGCGCCTCGAGCGACTTCAGGTACAGGTCGAGGATGTTCGAGGGCGCCGGCTTCAGCATCACCTGGTACTGGTAGTAGTGCTGCAGCCGGTTCGGGTTCTGCCCGTAGCGGCCGTCCTTCGGGCGTCGGCTCGGCTGCACGTACGCGGCCTTCCACGGCTCGGGGCCGAGGGCGCGCAGGAAGGTCGCGGTGTGGCTGGTGCCGGCGCCGACTTCCATGTCGTACGGCTGCAGCAACGCGCAGCCTTGTTCGTCCCAGTATTGCTGCAGGCGCAGGATGATTTGCTGGAAGGTCAGCATCGATCGTTCAAGGGGGTTGCGCAGCCCGCCGACGCGTGGCGCGATGCGCGCCGATTCTAGAGGCGGGGCCGACGCCGGAAGGCGAGCGCGACGACGCCGAGCGCGAGCAGCCACGCCGGCCAGAGCCCGAGATGGCCGGCCCAGCGCGCGAACGGCGTCAGCCCGATGCGGCCTTCGACCTGTCCCTCGGCGACGCCGCGGGTGTGCGGCGCGAGCGCGGTCGTGACCCGGGCGCGATGGTCGATCACCGCGGTCGCGCCGGTGTTCGTCGCGCGCAGCATCGGGCGCTCGAACTCGAGCGTGCGCATGCGCGAGATCTGCAGGTGCTGGTCGATCGCGATGGTGCGGCCGAACCAGGCGATGTTGCTGATGTTGGCGAACATCGTCGGCGCGACGGCGGCGTCCGTGAAGCGCGTCGCCAGCTCCTCGCCGAACAGGTCCTCGTAGCAGATGTTCGGCGCGACCCGTTCGCTGCGGACCGCGAACGACGGCGCGGCCAGCGGCCCGCGGTTGAAGTCGCCGAGCGGGATGTTCATCATCCGCGTGAACCAGCGAAAGCCCCACGGCACGAACTCGCCGAACGGCACCAGGTGGTGCTTGTCGTAGCGGTAGTAGCCGCCGTCGAGCGCCGCGGTGCGGGCCGAGATGCCGGCCGCGGAGTTGGTGTAGCCGGCGGCTTCGTTGCCGAGCGGCAGGCCGATCAGCGCGGCCTGTGCGCCGCCCTGGAAGTGGCGCAGCAGCGGCAGCCAGAAGCTGGGGTCGAGCTGGTCGGGCAGTAGCGGGATCACCGTCTCGGGCGCGACCACCAGATCGCCACGCGCCTCGAGCAGGCGCTCGCCGGTCCAGGCCAGCGTTTCCGGCAGCCGCTCGAGCGCGAACTTCTCGTCCTGCGGGACGTTGCCCTGCAGCAGCGAGACGCTGAGGCGCGCGCTCGGTTCGGTGAAGGAGACACCCTGCAGCCCGAGGCCGAGCCCGAGCACGCCGACGAGGCCGAGCCCGGCGCGCAGGGCGCCGGAGGCGCGCTGCAACGGCTGCAGCGCCACCCAGGCGGCGAGCCCGGCCATCAGCGCGCCCAATCCGTAGACGCCGAGCCACGGCGCGTACCCGGCGAAGGGCGAATCGACCTGCGCATAGCCGCTCGCGATCCACGGAAAGCCGGTGAAGAAGACGCCGCGCGCGAGCTCTGCGAGCAGCCAGAGCGCCGCGAACAGCGCCGCATCGCTCGGTGCACGGCCGCTGCGCCAGGAAACGAACGCCGCCATCGCCAGCGCGAGATACAGCGACAGCGCGACGCTCAGCAACGCCACCGACAGCGCGGCCAGCCAGGCCGGCAGGCCGCCGTAGACATGCAGGCTGACGAACAGCCACCAGGTGCCAGCGCCGAGCCAGGCGGTTCCATAGGCCAGGCCCAGCGCTGCGGCACGCAGCGGGCGTTGGCGAACGACGCGCCAGGCCAAGAGGGCAATGCAGGCCAGCTGGAGCGGCCACGCCGCCGTCCACACGAAGGCGATGGTCTGCAGGGCGCCGAGCGCGGCGGCAAGCATGAGCTCGGCGCGCAGCGGCCAGTGACGGAGCCGCCGGCCGACGCCGGTCGATTCGCGCGCCGAGGCCGCGCCGTTCAAGCGCCGTCGGAGCCGAGTGCGACCTCGGGTGCCCGCGTCACCTTGAACCAGCGCACCGCGCCGCCCCGGGTCAGCATCACCGAGAACACCAGCCCGCCGACCGTGACCGACTCGCCGCGCCGCGGCACGTGGCCGGCCTCGTGGCTGACGAGGCCGCCGATGGTCTCGAAGTCTTCGGTCGGCAGCGCAGTGCCGAACGCCTCGTTGACGGCATCAATCTCGACGTCGCCGGCGACCCGCTGGCTGCCGTCGGCAAGCGTGTAGATGCCGGACTCGCCGTCCTTGTCGTCGAACTCGTCCTCGATCTCGCCGACGATCTCCTCGAGGACGTCCTCGATCGTGATCAGGCCCGCGGTCGTGCCGAACTCGTCGATCACGATCGCGAGGTGGTTGCGGTTCGAGCGGAAGTCGCGCAGCAGTTCGTTCAGCCCTTTCGACTCGGGCACGAACACCGCCGGCCGCAGCAAGGTCCGCAGGTTGAGGTCGGGCGAGCGCTGCAGCTTCAGCAGGTCCTTCGCCATCAGGATGCCGATCACGTTGTCGCGCCGGCCCTCGTAGACCGGAAAACGCGAATGCGCGGTCGATATCACGCTGCGCAGCAGGTCGTCGTAGTCTGAGTCGATATCGAGCAGGTCCATCCGCGGCGCCGCGACCATCGCGTCGCCGGCCGTCAAGCCGGCCATCCGGATCACGCCTTCGAGCATCATCCGCGACTCGGGCGCAATCAGCTCCTTGTGCTCGGCCTCGGCGAGGGATTCGATGAACTGGTCGCGGGTGCCGGCCGTCGGCGCGACCAGCTCGAGAAACTTCTGGAACAGGTTGCGGCGCCGCGACGGCGCCCCGGCCGAACCTTCGCTCAACGGCGCGGGACGGCTGACAGGATGTTCGGACATGCGTGCGCCGGGGATGGAGAGACGACCCGGTTCATTGGAGCGGGGAAGCTTACCCTACGGAGACTTGACAGATCTGGTACCTTGAACGGGTCTCGGCCCTCCCCAACTGAGGGCTCTCCACCGCTCGCGCAAGGCCTTGTTTCGCCATGAGTCTGATCCCCGCCACCATCGTCACCGGCTTCCTCGGCTCGGGCAAGACCACGTTGCTGAAACGGGTCTTGACCGAGGCGCACGGCCAGAAGATCGCCGTCATCGAGAACGAGTTCGGCGACGAGAACATCGACAACGAGATCCTGGTCCAGGACGCCCGCGAGCAGATCATCCAGCTGAACAACGGCTGCGTCTGCTGCTCGATCCGCGAGGATCTGCGGACCACGCTGTCCGACCTCGCCGAGAAGAAGCGCAAGGGCGAGCTCGACTTCAGCCGCGTCGTGATCGAGACGACCGGCCTGGCCGACCCGGGCCCGGTCGCGCAGACGTTCTTCATGGACGACGAGATCGCCGAGAGCTACCTGCTCGATTCGATCCTGACCTTGGTGGACGCGAAGCACGCCGACGACCAGCTGAACACGCGCCAGGAGGCGCGCCGCCAGATCGGCTTTGCCGACCAGATCTTCATCAGCAAGTCGGACCTCGTCGACGACGCGACGCTGCAGGCGCTGATCCACCGCGTCAAGCACATGAACCCGCGCGCGCCGCAGCACAAGGTGCACTTCGGGGAAGTGCCGCTGGCCGACGTGTTCGACCTGCGCGGCTTCAACCTGAACGCGAAGCTCGACATCGACCCTGAGTTCCTGAAGGCCGACGATCACGATCACGACCATGATCACCACGGTCATGACCACGAACACGGCGAGCACTGCGATCACCCGCACCACCACGCCCACGACGACGACGTCAAGTCCTTCGTGTTCCGATCGGATCGGGCGTTCAACGCCGCCAAGCTGGAAGACTTCCTCGGCTCGATCGTGCAGGTGTACGGCCCGAAGATGCTGCGCTACAAGGGCGTGCTCTACATGAAGGGCACCGACCGCAAGGTGATCTTCCAGGGCGTCCATCAGCTGATGGGCAGCGACATGGGCCCGAAGTGGGCGCCGGGCGAGAAGAAGAACACCAAGATGGTGTTCATCGGCCTCGACCTGCCGCGCGACGTGTTCCAGCAGGGGCTGGAGCAGTGCCTGGTCTGAGCGCCTGAAGAGGCTGATCCGGCGCCGTCGGCCAGCCGCCGCGAGGGCCGCCGAAACCCGTTCGGCACGACGCTGAAATAGTTACCGCAACGCCGCGCGCAGCGTGGCTACAATCCGCGGCGGCCGAAATGGCGGCCGCGGGTCCTGCCCCCTTTTGCAGGGGTATAACCGCCGATGCGTGGAGGCATCCCTCCTTGACCAAGACCATGGCTCAGAAAGTGCCTGCCAAGAAGCCAGCCGCTGCCAAGAAGCCGGCGGTGGCAGGCAAGGCCGCGGCCACCAAGAAGGCCGCCAAGCCCACCGCCGCCGCGAAGAGCGCGCCGGTCAAGGCCCGCACGCCGGCGGCCCGGCCGAGCGTCGCTGCGGCGCCCGCACGTCCGGCGCCACCCGCCAAACCGGCACCAGTCCGAGCCAAGGAAACCATCACGCCTGCTACACCTCCCAAGCCGCCGGCCGCAGTCGCCAAGCCGGTCGCGAAAGCGGCGGCCGAAGCCGTGGCGGCGAGCGCCGGCGCGACGAGCGCGGTCGCCCACGCTGCGCCGACGCTCCCGGCGCCGGCGCCGCCGCCGCGCAAACCGAGCAAGGCCGCTTCCAAATACGCGGTGGCACAGGCCCCGATCCCGTTGCCACCTCCCACGTCCCGTTTTGCCGACCGCTTCGCACCGCCCCGGCCTCCCACTCGCCAGATGAACAACGTTGAACTCGACGTGGTCCGACACACGCAGAAATCCGATCCGAAGCTCGCCAACGCCTGGAAATCGAAGGCCGGCCGCGACCTGACCGAACCCGAGATCCTGGCCATGCCGGAATCGGAGTACATGAACGAGAAGCAGCTCGAGTTCTTCCGCGCGAAGCTGCAGCACCTGAAGGACGACCTTCTCAGCAACGCCGGCGAAACCACCGAGCACCTGCGCGAAGACACCTCGATCGTTCCCGATCCCGCCGATCGCGCGACGATCGAGGAGGAGCACGCGCTCGAGCTGCGCACCCGCGACCGCGAGCGCAAGCTGCTGAAGAAGATCTCGCAGTCGCTCGCCCGGCTCGATTCGGGCGACTATGGTTTTTGTGACGAAACCGGCGAACCCATCGGGCTCGGCCGATTGATCGCGCGACCCACCGCTACACTCTCCCTCGAGGCCCAGCAGCGGCGTGAACTCAAGCAAAAGATGTTCGGTGACTGAGATCGGGACCGGGACCATCCGTCCAGGATGGTCTCCGACCTGCCCTTCCGCCGTCCGCGTCCTGAGGAGCTGCCTCCGTCCCGACCGGTCGCGGAGCGTCGCCGACGACGCTCCGTCCCCGGCGCCATCGTCGTCTCCTCGCTGATCGGCGCAACCATGCCGGAACCGAAGGACACCACCAGCTTCTTCCGCAAGGTCGTCAAGTTCGTGGCCAATCCGGCGACGGAATGGGCCGAGCTCGATGCGCCGCCCGAAGACCTGCGCGGCAACGACTACGCGAAGGGCGAGCTGAAGGCGATGATCGAGCGCAAGCGCCGCAACGACTTCGTGCGCAAGCGCGAGCTCGACATGCTGCGCAACGTGCGCCGGGAAGGTCTGACCGGCGATCAGCTCGCCGCGCTCGGCGGCTCGTCCGGGCTCGACGACTCCGAACCGCGCCTGGCTGAGGCCGGCGCGCGCCAGGACATCGGCGTGAAGGCGAAGATCGACGAGATCGAACAGCAGATGGTCGGCGACCATCACTACGCGCCGACGACACGCCGCGGCCCCGAGAACTACGACGTCGCGACCGAGCCGGCCCGGCTCGATTCGCGCAGCCAGCGGCCACGACCCGCGGCGCCGCCGGTGCCGCCTCCTGCCGCAGCCGTTGCCGCGCCCGAATGGCAAGGCGGACGGGTCGAGGACTTCGTGCCGCCGGCCACGGTGCGCCAGCCGCTGCCGGCCGCGGCCGCCCCGGTGCCGACGCCGCGCCCGGTGCCCGCGCCGATCTCGCTGGCCGAGTTGCAGAGCGATCCGGAACGCCTGGTCGACCCGGCCGCCGTCTCGACGTCCGAGGTCACGCACGACCCGGAGCTGGACGAAGCCGTCATCGCGTTCGCGAACGCCGACTTCGAGCAGTGCGAGCAGGCGCTGGTCGGACTCACCGGCCCGGGCGGCTCGCGCGAGCAGCATGCCGAGACCTGGCTGGTCCTGTTCGACCTGTACCGCGCGATCGGTCAGCAGCACAAGTTCGAAAGCCTTGCGCTCGACTACGCGCAGCGCTTCGGCTTGTCGGCCCCGCAGTGGTTCTCGATCCCGCGTCTGGTCGCCGAGGCGGTCGGCGAAGAGCGCGCCGGCGCGAGCCGCGTCGAAGGCCAGGTCGGCTGGGTCTGCCCCGACTACCTCGACGCCGAAGCGGTCGCCAAGCTGGCCTCGCGGGCCCTGCAGATGCCGCTGCCCTGGGTCTTCGACTGGGGTGCCCTGAAGAAGATCGACGTCGAGGCGTGCACCAAACTGAGCGACCTGTTCCGCAGCTGGATCCCGCAGCCGGTCGACATGCGCTGGATCAGCGGCGACCGCTTCTTCGCGGTGCTCAACGACGCCGCGCCGACCGGCGTGCGCGACGCAGACCCGGCTTACTGGCAGCTTCGCCTCGACGCACTGCGGATGGCGAACCGGCCCGACCAGTTCGACGAGGCGGCGATCGACTACTGCGTCACCTACGAGGTGTCGCCGCCGTCATGGGAGCCGTCGCAATGCGAAGTGCGCATCAGCGGCTCGGGCGACCACACGACGCAGCAGCCGCTGTCGGTCGTCAGCGAGGTCTCGAAGGGCATCGGTTTCGAGGATTCGACACAGGCCGCCGAGGAGCCGTCGCGGGTCCAGGTCGACAGCGTCGAGCTCTCGGGCCAACTGGTCGGCGACATCACGCCGACGTTGAAACGGATCGATGGCGAACTCGGCACCGCGAGCCGCATCAACGTCGCCTGCTCACGCCTGATCCGGGTCGACTTCATCGCCGCCGGCGATCTGCTGAACTGGGTGCTGACGCGACGCAACGAGAACCGGAGCGTCCACTTCGTCGACGCGCACCGGATGATCGCGCTCTTCTTCGGCGCGATGGGGATCAACGAGCACGCCTCGGTCAAGGTCCGCACGCTCTGAGCGCTTGGCCGCCGGCCGCGGCGCTTGACTTTTTGCCTTCCGCCTCCATTTGGGCCCGATGGACATCTACCACGGCACGACGATCCTGAGCGTGCGACGCGGCAACGTGGTCGCGCTCGGCGGCGACGGCCAGGTCACGCTCGGCAACGTCGTCGTCAAGTCGACCGCGCGCAAGGTGCGCAAGCTCCACCACGACCGCGTGCTCGCCGGCTTCGCGGGGGCGACCGCCGATGCGTTCACGCTGTTCGAACGCTTCGAGGCCAAGCTCGACAAGCACCAAGGACATCTGGCCCGCGCGGCGATCGAGCTGACGAAGGACTGGCGCACCGATCGCGTGCTGCGCCGCCTCGAGGCGATGCTGGCGGTCGCCGACAAGGAGACGTCGCTGATCATCACCGGCAACGGCGACGTGCTCGAGCCAGAGTACGGGCTGGTCGCGATCGGTTCGGGCGGGTCCTACGCGCAGTCGGCGGCGCGCGCGCTGCTCGAGTACACCGAGCTCGCGCCGCGCGACATCGTCAAGAAATCGCTCGAGATCGCCGGCGAGCTGTGCATCTACACGAACCAGAACCATGTCATCGAAACCCTCGACTGAGGTGACCGACGCCGTCCCCCGAGGAACCGCGCCGCGCCAGTTCCCGACCAGCGCAATGACGCCGCAGGAGATCGTTTCCGAGCTCGACCGCCACATCGTCGGACAGGGCAAGGCCAAGCGCGCGGTCGCGATCGCGTTGCGCAACCGCTGGCGCCGCCAGCAGGTCGAGGAGTCGATGCGCGCCGAGATCACGCCGAAGAACATCCTGATGATCGGCCCGACCGGCGTCGGCAAGACGGAGATCGCGCGCCGCCTGGCCAAGCTGGCCGATGCGCCCTTCATCAAGGTCGAGGCGACCAAGTTCACCGAGGTCGGCTACGTCGGCAAGGATGTCGACACGATCATCCGCGACCTCGCCGACATGGCGGTCAAGCAGGAGCGCGAAAACGCGATGCGGGGCCAGCGCACGCGCGCCGAAGACGCCGCGGAAGACCGCATCCTCGACATCCTCGTGCCGCCGGCACGGGCCGAGTTCGGCCTTACGCCGGCGTCGACGCCCGACAACACGGCGCGCCAGGTGATGCGCAAGCGCCTGCGCGAAGGCACGCTCGACGACAAGGAGATCGAGATCGATGTCGCCGACCCGAAGCCGGCGCTCGAGATCATGGGGCCCGCCGGCATGGAGGACATGACCGAGCAGCTGAAGGGCCTGTTCGCGAACCTCGGCGGTTCGCGCCGCAAGACCCGCAAGCTGAAGATCGGCGACGCCCGAAAGCTGCTGATCGAGGAAGAAGCGGGCAAGCTCGTCAACGACGACGAGATCAAGACCCGCGCGCTCGCCAACGCAGAGCAGAACGGCATCGTCTTTATCGACGAGATCGACAAGGTGACTTCGCGCTCCGAAACCAGCGGCAGCGCCGACGTCTCGCGCCAGGGCGTGCAGCGCGACCTGCTGCCGCTGGTCGAAGGCACGACCGTCAACACCAAGTACGGGATGGTCAAGACCGACCACATCCTGTTCATCGCGTCGGGCGCGTTCCACCTCAGCAAGCCGAGCGACCTGATCCCGGAGCTGCAGGGGCGCTTCCCGATCCGCGTCGAGCTCGGCTCGCTGAGCGTCGACGACTTCGAGGCGATCCTGACCCAGACCCACGCGAGCCTCGTCAAGCAGTACACGCTGCTGCTCGCGACCGAAGGCGTCCACCTCGACTTCAAGGCCGACGCGATCCGCCGCATCGCGCAGATCGCCTACGACGTCAACGAACGCACCGAGAACATCGGCGCGCGCCGCCTGTCGACCGTGATGGAGCGCCTGCTCGACGATGTCAGCTTCGACGCGCCGAACCGCGACGGCGAGACCGTCGCGCTCGACGCCGCCGCAGTCGACGAGAAGCTCGCCGAGCTGGCGCGCAACGAGGATCTGTCGCGCTACATCCTCTGAAGCGCTGACCGGTCCGCCGCCGCAGGACCGGAACCCGCCGTTTCCGCTGCTACAGCGCGAGGCGGCGCGACTGCAGCTGCAGCAGGCCCTCGAAGATCAGCGTGTCGACGGTCTCGAACTCGAGGTCGAGGATCGGCGCGAGCTTGACCGCCGCGCCCCCGGTCATCACCAGCATCGGCGCCTGACCGGTCCGGGCGAGCAGCTTGCGGTGCATCCGCTCGACCGCGCCGGCGATGCCGTCGGCGCCGCCGCTCATCAACGCGTCGCTGGTGTTGGTCGGGAAATCGACCGCCTCGCCCGTCGGCGCCTTCAGCCCGGCGGTGCCCATCTCGAGCGCGCGCAGCATCAGGCCGAAGCCGGGCAGGATCAGCCCGCCGAGAAAGCGCCCGGTCGCGTCGAGCGCGTCGACCGTGACCGCGGTGCCGACCATCACGACCAGCGCCGGCCGCGGCGCACCGTGCGCGAGGACGCGGTGCCAGGCGCCGATCAGCGCGACCCAGCGGTCGACGCCGAGCCGGGTCGGGTGCTCGTAGCCGTTGGTGACGCCGCAGGCGTGCGCCGACGAGACGACCCAGCGCGGCGCCAGGTCCCAGAGCTCGAGCTGCTCCTCGGCGCGCCGCTTGACGCCGTCGCCGGCGACGACGCAGCCGAGCAGGCTCGACGGCGGCGTCAGCTTCTTCCAGTCGTTCTCGGCCAGCTCGTCCATCGCCTCGAGGAACACCGCGCCGTGCGCCAGCAGTGCGGCGTGCGGCTGCGGCGAGGCGTATTGCGCCCACTTGAGGCGGGTGTTGCCGATGTCGATCGCGAGAAAGCTCATGCGGGCAGGCCTCGGCGGCGGGTTGGATCCAGTGGCGGTTCCGATCTTTGCGGGCGGCGACCGATCAAGCGGCGCGCAGCGCGCCCTGCTCTTCGTCGATCAGCTTGCCGAGCGTGCGACGAAAGTGAGCGAGCGGCGCGTCGGCTGCGATGGCCAGCAGCTTGAAATCGGGGTCGGCGTCGAGCACCAACTGC
>Ga0307410_10000670_pt1 | contig 14194 bp, 9 predicted proteins | sample 322Ometagenome_3_FD_203707 | JGI IMG/M metagenome (GOLD analysis project Ga0307410, IMG submission 203707) | Maize rhizosphere microbial communities from greenhouse at UC Davis, California, United States - 322HYB-O-3 | ecosystem: Host-associated > Plants > Roots > Rhizosphere > Soil | place... | reverse complement strand
TGCTGCCAGCGCGACGCGCCGTCGAGCGCGGCGGCCTCGTTCAGCTCATCGGGAATCGACTGCAGGCTCGCGAGCAGCGACAGCGCGATCAATGGCACCGTGTTCCACACGATGATGGTCACCACCGACGGCCAGACGGTGCGCAGGTCGGCGAAGAACGCCACCGGCTCGTCAACCAGGCCGAGCTTCACGAGGATCGCGTTGACGATGCCGTTCTGCGGGTCGAGCATCCAGCGCCAGATCACGACGGCCACGATCGGCGGCGTCGCCCAGGGAACGAGCACGGCGACCTTCGCGAGGGTGGCGAGGCGGATGCGGTACAGCAGCGGCGAGTCGAGCAGCAGCGCGATGCCGAGACCGAAGGCGAGCCGCAGCGCGACCGACAACGCGGTGAGCCAGATCACCGTGTTGAACAGGACGTGGCGGAACTCCGCCCCGGCGAGGAACTCGTGGTAGTTGTCGAAGCCGACCCAGTTGCTGCCGCGCTTGAGGCCAAGCAGCGACAGGTCCGTGAAGCTGATCGCCAGGTTCTGGAACGTCGGGTACGCGTAGAACAGCGCGAGGATGACGAATGCCGGCGCCAGCATGCCGGCGACGAACAGGTGCTGGCCGCGCAGCAGGTTGCGAAAGGCCGTCACCTGCACGAGATCGCCTCCTACGCGTCCACGGCCAATCCGTGCGCGCCCGGCGCCGGCGGGCCTACTGGCCGCGCGCCTGCATCAGCTTGGTCACGGTCGCTACGAGCTCCTGCGCCGCTTCCTGCTCGCTGCGCTGTCCCGAGAGTGCCGCGCTGAACGCACGTCCGGTCGCGTTCCAGAGCGCTCCGATCGGCGCGGGACCGTCCGAGTAGGGCCCCCAGGTGCGCGCGTAGCCGAGCTGCTCCGCAAAGCCCTTGAGCTCGGGCGACCAATCGACCTTCTGCAACAGCGATCGCTGCGCGGGGAACTGCGTCGTGTAGTACTTCGTGAAGATCGGCTCCGAGGCGAGGTACTTCACCAGCTTCCACGCTTCCGCGGCGTGCTTCGTATTGACGTTGATGCCGAGCATGCGCCCGCCCACCATTGACGAGCGTGTCACCGTGCCCTTGGGGAAAGGGCCGGACACGAACGGCACGGGCTCGCCCGGATGCGTCTCGCGGTACGTGTCGAGGACCTGCTTGTAGGTGTTGGGGGGCATCGCCGCCATCGCCTGCTGGCCCGTCACCAGCGCCTTCAGGATCGCCGGATCGTGCGCGTCGCTCGCGCTCAGGTTCGACGTGGGGTTGTGTCCTTCCGTGATGAACGACTTGAAGTAGCGCATCGCGTCGGCGATGTCGGCGGCGGTCAGGTTCATGCCGTACGTGCCATCGGGCTTCTGCACGACCATCGCCTTGCCGTCCGACCACCAGAAGAAGTTCGCGAGGAACCAGATCGCGCCCGAAGCGGAGCCGCCCGCCGGGAAGCCGAAGCCGGCCTTTCCCGTGCGCTGCTTGACGAGCGCGCTGTCGTCGTGAAGCTCCTTCCACGTGTCGGGCAGCTTCGTGATCCCCGCCTGCTTGAGCAGGTCGGTGCGATAGACCATCGCCCACGTGTCGGTGGTCCACGGCAATCCGTAGATGCGCCCCTCCTTGTTCCGCGCGAGGTCCTGCGCCATGAAGTCGTCGAAGCCGCTGCCCGGCGGCGACTGCTTCACCAGGTCGTTGAGGGGCAGCAGCGCGCCGGCCTTGCCCATCTCCTTCACCCACACCTGCGCCATGTGGACGACGTCGGGCCCCTGGCCTACCGCGGCCTCGCGCAGGAACTGGTCGCGCGCGTCGCGCCAGCCGATGCGCTGCAACGTGACCTTGATGCCGGGGTTCTGCTGCTCGAACTGGTCGAGCGCCCCCCGCAGCTCCTTCTCCTCGGTGTCGTTGAACCGGAAGGTGAGATTGACGGTGTCAGCCAACGCCGGTCCGGCGGCGAGCAGGGAGACGAGGACCAGGGCCGCGAGCCGCTGCGCCCGATTGCGCATGTTGCCTCCTGTGGCGTGGTTGGCGCGTGAACGACGCGGCGCACGTCGTCGCAGCGCTGTCGGGTTGTTGGCCGGCCCATGCTAACGTTACCATGACGGCTCTGTCAATCGATCTCGCGGCATGCCTCAAATCGTCGACGCCTGTGCCGTCACCCCGCGTGCGCCGTCGCGCATGCAGGACGTCGCGCGTCTTGCGCGGGTGTCGGTGATTACCGTGTCGCGCGTGCTGCGCGAGCCCGACAGGGTCGCAGCGAAGACGCGGGCGCGCGTCATTGCGGCGATCGAGGCGACGGGGTACGTGCCGAACCGCGTCGCGGCCAGCCTCAAATCGCAGCGCTCCGGCGTCGTGGCGGCAGTGATTCCCAGCGTGACGCACTCCATCGTCGCCGAGGTGCTGCGCGGGATGTCGGAAGTGCTCGAGCAGCAAGGCTTGCATCTGCTGCTCGCCGACAGCGGCTTCTCGCCACAGGAGGAAGAGGAGCTCGTGAGCGCCTTGCTCACCCGGCGACCCGACGCGATGTACCTGACCGGCACGACGCACACGCTCGGCACGCGACGCATGCTCGCGGCGGCACGCATCCCCGTTGTCGAGACCGGCAACCTCACCGCGACGCCGATCGACATGGTCGTCGGTTATTCGAACTTCGAAGCGGCGCGCGCGATGACGCACGCATTGATCGCAAGCGGGCGCCGCAGGATCGCCTACATCGGGCAGAAGGGGCGCGACTACATCGACCGCGTGCAGGACCGGCACTCGGGCTACGTGGCGGGATTGCGCGACCACGCGCTGCTCGACGGCACGCGCCTCGAGGCGGAAGTCGAACTGAGCTATCGGGGCGGCGCGACGGGTGTGGCCGAGGTGCTCGAGCGCCGGCCCGATCTCGATGCGCTGTTCTGTACCAGCGATGTGATCGCGCTTGGCGCGCTGTTCGAATGCCAGCGCCGGCGACTCGCGGTGCCAGCGGCAATCGCGATCGCGGGCATGGACGATCAGGAGATCGCGTCGCAATGCGTTCCGGCACTGAGCACGATGCGCATGCCGCGCTACGAGATGGGACGCCGCGCGGCCGCGCTGCTGTGCCGCCGGCTCGCGGGCGGCAGCGTCGAAGCGAAAGCGATCGATCTCGGCTTCGAGCTGGTGCTGCGGGAGACGACCTGAGGCCATGGGCTGGAAGCTCGAGACGGGGGCCGCTGTCGAGCGGGTGACGGAGGGCAGCGACGTCCTCGGCGAGTCTCCCGTCTGGTGTACGCGCGAGCAACGACTCTACTGGGTCGACATTCGAGCTCCGGCGTTGCGCGCGCTCGATCCGGCAACGGGACATCTGCTGCAATGGACGCTGCCGGATCTGTGCGGCGCGGTCGCGCTCGCGCAGGGTCCCCGCGTGCTGCTCGCGATGCGCACGGGCATCTGCGCATTCGATCTCGACCACGCGCGTGCGCCGACGCCGCTGGTGCAGCCGGAACCCGAGTCGCTGGGCAATCGCCTCAATGAAACCCGGTGTGACCGGCGCGGCCGTCTGTGGACAGGCAGCATGCGCGACTACGGCGCGGCGACCACGGGTGCGCTCTATCGGATCACGCGCGACCTCGCCTGCGCGCGCGTGCTGCGCGACGTGACGGTGCCCAACGCTCTGGCCTGGAGCCCGGACGACCGCACGCTCTACTTCGCCGATACCCCGGACGGACGGCTGCGCGCCTACGCGTTCGACCCGGACGAAGGAACCCTCGGCGCCATGCGCGTGCTCGTCGAGCGCGACATCCTGCCCGGGCGACCGGACGGCGCAGCGATCGACGCTGACGGTTGCCTGTGGAGCGCGCGCTACGAGGGCGGCTGCGTCGCGCGGATCACGCCCGACGGCCGCATCGACCGCGTGATCGCGATCCCGGCGACGCGCGTAACCGCGTGCACGCTCGGCGGTGCCGACCTGCGCACGCTGTACGTGACCACTGCGCGCCAGAAGCTTTCGCAGGCCGAGCTCGCTGCGCAGCCGCACGCCGGCGCGCTGTTCGCCCTGCACGTGAGCACTCCGGGGTTGCCCGAGCCGCGATTCACCGGCTTGGTCTGACCGGCTCGCCGCTTTCTACAGATGGCGGCCGCCGGTGACCTGAAGGTCGGCACCGGTGATGAAGCTGCCCGCCTCGGAGCAGAACAGCAGCGCCGCGCCCGCGATCTCCTCGGGCGTGCCCGCGCGGCCCATCGGGCTCGATTCGCGCTCGATCTCCGCCCACTGCGCGGCGTCCGCGCGTCGCCAGCGATTTCGCTCGGTAGCGATGAGGCCAGGAGACAGGTTGTTCACCGTGACACCGAACGGCGCGTATTGCCGCGCGAGATTGATGGCGAGGTTGTGCTGTGCGCTCTTCAGCGCGGCGTAGACGGCGAGCACCGGCTCGGGGCGCGTCTGGTTGATGCTGCCGATGGTCAGCACCCGGCCCCATCCACGGGCCTTCATCGCCGGCAGCGCCGCCTGCATCAGCTCGATCGACGCGCGGAAGTTGATCTGGATCTGCCGCTCGATCTGTTCGGCGGTGACCTCGTCGAACGGCGTGCGGTACTGGATCGACGCGCAGATCACGAGCACGTCCACGAATCCCAGCGCATCCGCCGCCGCGTGCACGGTGCGGGCCGCCTCGCCCGGCTGCTCGAAGTCCGCCTCGATCAGTGCGGCACGGCCACCGCGCGCGTGGATTTCCTCCACCGTTCGTGCGCCCGCGTCCGGCTTCCCGAACGCCGTGTCGGCGGCGAGCGATCGATGGACGGCCACGTCGGCGCCGGCGTCCGCGAACGCAAGTGCGATCACCCGGCCGATGCTGACGCTGCCGCCGGTCACGAGCGCGCGGCGGCCTCGCATCGAAAAGCGCTCGCCAATCCGCAGCCCGCCGCCGGGGGACTGCGTGTCACGTCGATCCTCGCTGGACATGGCATCCCTGGAATGCGCTCACATTCGGCGCGGAGCGCATGATAACGTTCGCATCCGGATTCGAACAGCCGCGCGCAGGCAGCCCCCGGAGGACCGCATGGAGCCCGTGATCAGCGCCGTGGAAGCACACGTTTTCCGCGCGCCCATCGACGTTCCCGTGACCAACGCGTTCGGCGCGATGACCAGCCGGCCGGCGGTGTTCGTCCGCGTCGTCGCGAGCGACGGCGCGTGGGGCTGGGGCGAATCGTTCGCCAACTTTCCGCAGGTCGGCGCGGAGCATCGCGCGCGGCTTGCGCGCTCGATTTTCGCGCCGCTGCTCCGCGGCGCTCCCTGCGATCCCACCGCCGTGACGGCGCTGCTCGAGGAGCGCACGCGCCGCCTTGCGTTGCAATGTGGCGAGCCTGGGCCGTTTGCCCAGGTATCGGCTGCGATCGACCAGGCGCTGTGGGACATGGCGGCGCGCCGGGCGGGCGTGCCGCTGTGGCGCCTGCTCGGCGGCACGAGCGGGCACGTCAGCGTGTATGCGAGCGGCCTCGGTCCCGACGGCGTGGTCGCCACCGCCCTGAGCAAGCGCGCGGAAGGCCACGGCGCGTTCAAGCTGAAGGTGGGATTCGGGTCGAAGCGCGACGTCGACAACCTGCGTGCGCTGCGTGACGCACTCGGCGACGACGCGCGGATCATGACCGATGCCAACCAGGCGTGGGAGGAAGCGGAGGCGGTTGCACGCGTCGCCGAGCTCGCGCCGTTCGCGCCGCACTGGATCGAGGAACCGCTGGCCGCCGATGAGCCCGCGGCGTCATGGCGGCGCCTCGCCAAAGCCAGCGCGATCCCGCTCGCTGCAGGCGAGAACCTGCGCGGACGCGCGGCGTTCTGCGAGGCGATCGACGGCGGCTGGCTCGCCGTCGTCCAACCGGACGTCGGCAAGTGGGGCGGCATCACCCGCTGCCGCGATGTCGCGCTGCACGCCGCGAGCCGCGGCGTGGCGTGCTGCCCGCACTGGCTGGGCGGCGGCATCGGCCTTGCGGCGAGCCTTCATCTGCTCGCCGCGCATGGCACGGCGGACAGCTACGCCGAGGTCGACGCCAACCCGAATCCGTTGCGGGAAGAGGTGTGCCCGCTCGTTCCGAGGGACGGCATCGTCGTGCTCGGCGATGCGCCGGGAATCGGCGTCGAGCCGGACCTCGTGCGGTTGAAGCCGCTCGCGACCGGCTGTTGAGGAGCCTCGTGTCAGCGCGGTGCGTTCTTCATCTGCGGCACAATGCTTCCCGAAACTCGAGCTTATCGTGCCGAACTGCCATCAGTGCGCCGCCGAGCTGCCGCCGAACGCGCGCTTCTGCGCGAACTGCGGCGCGCGTGTCGATGACGCCGTCCCGCCGCCTGCGGTGGCACTCCCGGCGGGCGAGCGTCGCCAGGTGGCCGTGCTGTTCGCGGACCTCGCGGGCTACACGCGCCTTTCCAGCACGCAGGATCCCGAGCGGACGCATGCGCTGCTGACCGTTTTCTTCGATCTCGTCGACGGCATCATCGCGCGGTTCGGCGGCACGATCGACAAGCACATCGGCGACGCGGTCATGGGCGTGTTCGGCGCACCGGTCGCGTACGGCAACGACGTCGAGCGTGCGCTCCACGCGGCCATCGCGATCCACGATGCCGTGGCGCGCCTGCCGCGCGAATCCGGGCGCGCGTTCGGCACGCACATCGGCATCGCGAACGGCGAGGTGATCGCGGCGGCGACCGGCAGCGCCGCGCATCGCAATTACACGGTCACCGGCGACGCGGTCAATCTCGCCTCGCGCCTGACCGACCTTGCGTCGTCCGGCGAAACGGTGGTTTCGGAAGGCGTCGCGCAGGCGGGATCGGCGTTCGCGCACATGGAGCCGCTCGGTTGCGTCACCATTCGCGGCCTGCCGGGCGGCATTCGCGCGTGGAAGCTCGCCGGCGTCCAGGCGGGTGCGCGCGACGCGCAGCCCCTTGTCGGTCGTGATGCGGAACGCCAGCGCTTCGCCGGCCTGCTTGCGCGTGCGTCGAGCGAGCGCAGGGGCGCCGTCGTGCTGCTGCGCGCCGACCCCGGCATGGGCAAGACGCGGCTCGCCGAGGCGCTGCTCGCGGACGCGCGCGCCGCAGGCGCACGTTGCCATGCCGCCACCGTGCTCGATTTCGGCGCGGCGAGCGGACAGGATGCGATTCATGCGCTCGCATGCAGCCTGCTCGACGCGCCCGCGGCGGCGGCCGCCGCCGTACGGCGCACGGCACTGGACCGGGCGATCGTTTCCTCACGCGTCCGCGGCGACGATGAGCCGTGGCTCGCCGATTTGCTGCTGATTCCGCAGCGTCCGGACAGTCTCTACGAGGCGATGGACGACGGGGCGCATCGCAGCGGCAAGCTGCGTGCGCTCGTGCAGCTCGCCGAAACCGCGGCGAGCGAGCGTCCTGCCGTGCTGCTGGTCGAGGACGTGCATTGGGCATCCGAATGGGTGCTGGCATGCCTGCATGCGCTCGCCGGCGCGACGGGACGCGCGCCGGTGGTGCTCGCATTGACGACGCGGCGCGATGGCGACCCCGTCGGCGAGGGGTGGCGTGAGTCCGAAGTGATCCGGTTCGATCTCCCCCCGCTTGCGCGCGGCGATGCGCTTGCGCTTGCGCGCGCGCATCTTGCCGTCGCACCGGATCTCGCCGAGCGCTGCGTCACGCGGGCGCAGGGCAATCCGCTGTTCCTGATGCAGCTCCTGCGCAGCGACACCGACGAGGACGCGGTTCCGCCGACGATCCAGACCGCCGTGCTCGCGCGCCTCGACCGGCTTCCGGCCAACGACAAGTCAGCGCTCCAGGCGGCTGCCGTTGTCGGGCAGCGCTTTCCGCTCGACCTGCTTCGCCATCTGGTCGGCGATCCCGGCTACGTTCCGTCGGTGCCGGTCGCGCGCGATCTGCTGCGTGGCGACGACCATGGCGATGAAATGATGTTCACGCACGCGCTGATCCGCGACAGCGCCTATGCGTCGCTGCTGCACGCGTCGCGCCGCGAACTCCACCACAAGGCGGCGCTCTGGTACGAGGGACGCGATCCGGCGCTTTGCGCCGAGCATCTCGACCGTGCCGAGGATCCGCGCGCGGCGGACGCGTATCTGGCGGCGGCGCGCGCCGAGGCGAACGCGATGCGGACCGAGGCGGCGCTCGCGCTCGTGACCCGCGGGCGACAGCTTCCGTCCGGCGCCGCGGCGCGCTTCGGCCTGGCCGCGCTCGCGGGCGAGCTGCACGCGCGGCATGGCAATGCCGCCGAATCGATCGGTGCGTTCGAGTCGGCGCTCGACGACGCCGCCGACGATCGCGAGCGCGCGGCGGCGTGGATCGGCGTCGCATCCGGGCATCGGATGCAAAGCGCGATCGCGAAGGGACTCGCGGCGCTCGACGCGGCCGAGGAAAGCGCCAATCGCGCCTGTCTCACCGCTCACCTCGCGCGCATCGCCTACCTGCGCGGCAGCCTGCACTTTTCGGCAGGTGCGGCCGGCGAGTGCCGCCGGCACCACGAGCGTGCGCTTGCCCTGGCGCAGCAGGCCGGCGACGCGGAATGCGAGGCGCAGGCGCTGTCAGGCGTCGCCGATGCCTTGTATGCGCAAGGACAGATGCGTTCGGCACAGTCCGCGTTTCGACGCTGCCTCGACATCTGCGAGCGCGCGGGCCTTACGCGATTGATGCCGATGAATCGGTGCATGGTCGCGATCGTCGACGCGCTGTTCGGGCGCATCGACAGTGCGCTGGCGCAGTTTCGCGGGGCGCGGCGCCTCGCGCACGATCTGCGCGATCGCTTCGCCGAAACGATGTGCGATGAAGCGGCCGGCTTCGTGCTCGCTTACTGCGGGCGCTACGCCGACGCGGCCGAGCCGCTGGCGCGCGGGATCGCGCTCGCGCGCACGGTCGCCGCGCGCCGTTTCGAAGTGATCCTGTACACCGGCCTTGCCCTCGTGCGCGCGCACGAGGGCAAGAGCGACGTGGCGCGCGCCTGCCTCGAGCAGGCATGGTCGCGCAGCAACGATGTCGGCCCGCGCTTCGCGGGACCGCTGGTGCTGGGTGCAAAGGCGCGCCTCGCGGCGAGCGGCGACGAGCGCCGCGCGGCGCTCGCGGAGGGGGAGCGGTTGCTGAGCGAGGAATGCGTCGCGCATTGCCATCTCGCGTTCTATCACTGGGGCATCGACGCGCTGCTCGACGCGCGCGAATGGGCGAGCGTCGACCGCTACGCCGATCTGCTCGAGCGTGCAATGCACGACGAGCCGCTGCCGGTCGTCGAGCTGCTGGTTGCGCGTGCGCGCGCGCTGGCCGGCGCCGGCCGCGGCGAGCCCGATCCAGCGGCGCTTGCGGCATGCCTCGACCGCGCGCGGGCGTGGGAACTGACCGCTTACCTGCCGTCGCTCGAGGCGGCGCTCGCGGCCGCAGCCTAATCGCCGGGATTGCGCCCGCGGCGCTCGCGGATTCGCTCGCCGCGCGCGATCAGCATCAGAAGGCCGAGCAACACGAGCATGAACGGGATGATGTAACGCCAGTGCGTGCCATAGCGGTCGTGCACCAGCCATGCAAGGCCGATCGCGATCAGGAACGGGCCGATGACGACGGAGTTCTTGTTGATGCCGTCGATCACCATGACGGCGATGCCCGCGGCGATGAATCCGAGCGAGATGATCCAGTCGACGTCGGGGAACAGCCGCAATTCCCATAGCAGCCAGCCAAGGCCCACGGCGATCAGCGTGACCGGGATCGATGCATCTTTCATGGTGAGCACTCCGCGCCGACGCGAACGCGCCGGAGCATAGCAAACGCGTCAATCGGCGTGGGCGGGCGGCGGGTGCAGCGCTTCGGCACGCGGCCGCCGCGACGCCACCCACGCGCGGAACTGCTCGAAGTACAGGTAGACGACCGGTGTGATGTAGAGCGTAAGCAATTGCGACACGACGAGGCCGCCGACGACGGCGAGCCCGAGCGGCTGCCGCGAGTCGCCGCCGGCCCCGAGCGCGAGCGCGATCGGCAGGCTGCCCATCAGCGCGGCCATCGTCGTCATCATGATCGGGCGGAAGCGCGTCATGCACGCCTGGAAGATCGCGTGCTCGGCATCCATCCCCTCGCGGCGCTGGCCCTCGATCGCGAAGTCGATCATCAGGATCGCGTTCTTCTTGACGATGCCGATCAGCATGATGATCCCGACGAACGCGTACATGTTGAGATCGCTGCCGAATGCGATCAGCGTGACGAGCGCGCCGAAGCCGGCGGTGGGCAGGCCCGAGAGGATCGTCACCGGGTGGATGAAGCTCTCGTAGAGGATGCCGAGCACGAGGTAGATGATGAAGATCGCGAGCACGAGCAGGATCCCCATCCCGCGCAGCGACGCCTGGAACGCCTGCGCCGTTCCCTGGAACGTGCCGATCACCGATTGCGGCAGCTGCATCTCGGCGGTGGCGGCATTGATCTCGTCGATCGCCTGCGACAGCGCGACGCCCGGCGCCACGTCGAACGAGATCGTGACCGCCGGCAGCTGGCCCTGGTGGTTGATCGCGAGCGGGCCGACGGTCGGCGCGAGCGTCGCCACCGCATTGAGCGGCACCAGCGCTCCGCTGCTCGAGCGCACGTAGAGCAGCGACAGCACCGACGGGTCGGTCTGGTAGCGCGGCTCGAGCTCCATCACGACCCAGTATTGATCGGTCGGCGCGAAGATCGTCGACACCTGGCGCGCGCCGTACGCGTCGTAGAGCGTGTTCTCGATCGTCTGCGCGGAAACGCCGAGCGCCGACGCCTTGTTGCGGTCGATCTCGACGGTGATCTGCGGCTGCGTGATCTGGAGGTCGGTGGTGACGTTCTGAAGGCCCGGGAGCGTGCGGATCTTCGCCTCGAGCTTCGGCGCCCACTTGTAGAGCTCCTCGGTGTCCGGGGCCTGCACCGTGTACTGGTACTGGCTCTTGGACAGGCGCCCGCCGACGCGGATCGTCGGGATGTTCTGCACGTACGCGTTGATGCCGGGGATGTTGCGCAGCGCGGGCCGCAGCTCCTGCACGATCTCGTCGGCCTTCGGACGCTCGTCGCGCGGCTTCAGCGTCACGAACAGCCGCCCGTTGTTGAGCGACGAGCTCGGCCCGCCGGCGCCTGCGAACGACATCACGTTCTCGACGTGCGGATTCTCCCGGATGATCGCCGCCACCTGCTGCTGCAGGTTCTTCATCGCGTCGAACGAGATGTCCTGCGCCGCTTCGGTGATCACGAAGAGCTGGCCCACGTCGTCGCTCGGCAGGAAGCCCTTCGGCATCCACGAGAACAGGAAGGCGGTGCCGGCGAAGATCGCGGCGAACACGAGCATCGTGAACCGCCGGTGATGCAGCGCCCATCGCAGGCTGTGCCGGTACGCGGCGAGCACCGCCTGGAACACCCGCTCGTTCGCCGCGAAGATCCTGCCGTGATCCTCCTTGCGCTCGACCTTCAGCATCCGGCTGCACAAAAGCGGCGTGAGCGTCAGCGACACGAAGCCCGACAACAGCACCGCGACGATGATCGTGACCGCGAATTCGTGCAGAAGCCGCCCGAGAATGCCGCCCATCAGCAGCACCGGGATGAACACGGCGACGAGCGACGTCGTCATCGACACGATCGTGAAGCCGATCTCCTTCGTGCCATCGAGCGTGGCCTGCAGGCGCGACTTGCCCATTTCCATGTGCCGCGTGACGTTCTCGAGCACGACGATCGCGTCGTCGACGACGAACCCGACGCAAAGCGTCAGCGCCATCAGCGACAGGTTGTCGAGGCTGTAGCCCAGCAGGTACATCGCCGAGAACGTGCCGATGATCGACATCGGCAGCGCGAGGCTCGGGATCACGGTCGCGCTGACGCTGCGCAGGAACACGAAGATCACGCCGATCACGAGTGCCAGCGCGAGCAGCAGCGTGAACTGCACGTCGCGGACCGACTCGCGGATCGACTCGGAGCGGTCGTACAGGATCGAGAGCTGCACCGACGGCGGCAGCTGCGCCTGGAACGACGGCAGGATGTTCCTGATCGCGTCGACGACCTCGATCGTGTTCGTCCCCGGCTGCCGGCTGATCGCGAGCACGACGCCCCGCGTGCCGTTGTACCAGGCCGCGACCTTGTCGTTCTGCACGCTGTCGAACACGCGCCCGATCTGGTTCAGCCGGACCGCGGCGCCGTTGCGGTACGCGACGATCAGCGGTGCGTACTCCTTCGCATCGTTGAGCTGGCCGGTGGCCATCACCGACGTCGCGCGCTGGCTGCCGTACAGCGTGCCGGTGGGGATGTTCACGTTCGCGTTGCCGACGGCCTGCTCGACGTCGGTGAGCGCGATGCCGCGCGTGGCGAGCGCGTTCGGGTCCAGCTGGATGCGCACCGCGTATTTCTGCGACCCGTAGACCTGCACCTGCGCGACGCCGCTGATCGTCGAGATGCGCTGCGCGAGGTTGTTTTCCGCGTAGTCGTCGACGACGGAGAGCGGCTGCGTCCTCGACGTGAGCGCGAGCAGCAGGATCGACGATTCGGCCGGGTTGACCTTGCGCTGCGTGGGCGGGGAGGGCATCGCCGACGGGAGCTGCCGAGCGGCGGCGGCGATCGCCGATTGCACGTCCTGCGCGGCGGCGTCGATGTTGCGGTCGAGCGCGAACTGGATCGTGATCGACGTGCTGCCCTGCGTCGACTGCGACGTCATCGAATCGATGCCCGCGATCGTCGAAAACTGCTTCTCGAGCGGCGTCGCGACCGCGGAGGCCATCGTGTCCGGACTGGCGCCGGGCAGGCTCGCCGAGACCTGGATCGTGGGGAAGTCGACGTTCGGCAGCGCGTTCACCGGCAGCAGCCGGTAGCTGACGATGCCGAAGATCAGAATGCCGAGCATGACGAGCGACGTCATCACCGGCCGCCCGACGAACAGGGCCGCGATATTCCCGCCGGTTTGCTGTGGACCGCTCATTCCGCTCGGCGCGTCGCCGCGCGCTACTCGCTCGCCTTGGCGTCGGCGATCGTGATCTTCGTCCCCGGCGCGAGGCGCAGCTGCCCAACGGTGACGACCGTCTCGCCGGACTTCAACCCCGACGCGATGATGGCGAAATTGCCTTCGCTTCGCGCGACTTTGATGGCGCGCAATTGCACGGCGCGGTCGGGGCCGACGACGAACACGTACTGCCCATCCGGCCCGTTCTGCACGGCGGCCGCCGGCACGACGATCGCGTCGTCCTGATGCGTGAGCGTGAGCACGACATCGACGAACTGACCCGGCCACAGCGACTTGTCGCCGTTCGCGAACTCGGCCTTCAGCTTGATCGTTCCCGTCGACGCATCGGTCGTGTTGTCGATGAACGAAAGCCTGCCCGACACCGGGGCGACGCCGCCGTTCGGCACCTGCGCCGTAACGGCGAGCTCGCCGGCGGCCTGGTACCTGCGCACCGGAGACAGGCTTTGCTCGGGCACCGAGAACGAGACGTTGATGGGCACCACCTGATTGATGACGACAAGCGCGTTCGTATCGTTCGCCTTGACGAGGTTGCCTTCCTGGATCTGGATCTTGCCGGCGTAGCCGGTGATCGGCGCGCGGATCGTGCAGTAGTCGAGCATGAGGCGGATGCCGGTAATCGCCGCCTCGTCGGCGCGCACGGTGGCTTCAGCCGTCGCCACGTTCGTCTTCATCTGCGCGTAGGCGTCGGCGGAGATGAACTTGCGCTCGAGCAGGTCCTTGTAGCGGCGGTCCTGGTCGCGGGCATGCGCGAGCAGCGCCTCGTCCTTCAGCAGGTTCGCCTGCGCCTGCGCGAGTTGCGCGTCGAACGGACGGCGATCGATCTCGAACAGCACCGCACCCTGCCGTACCTCGTCGCCTTCGCGAAAGCGCACGGCGACGATCTGTCCGTCGACGCGTGCCTTCACCGCGACGCTGGTGTACGGCTCGACGTTGCCGATCGCGTGCAGCGTCACCGGCACGCTCTTCTGAACGACCTGCGCGACGCTGACCGGGACGGCCGTGGGCGCCGGCGGCGCCGCGGCGCGCGTGCCGGGGATGTAACGAAATGCGACGAATGCCAAAGCGCCGGCGACGGCCAGCAGGATGGCGAAGAGGGCGACTCGGGGGCGGGCCGACATCGTGCTAGGACTGGCGCGGTGGCGCTTTGATTCCCGCTACAATGGTCACGGTGTGCGTGAGCGTCCCGGTAAACGCGCGGGTGTAGTTCAATGGCAGAACGGCAGCTTCCCAAGCTGCATACGAGGGTTCGATTCCCTTCACCCGCTCCAAACGCCGTCGCACAATGGGCTGCGCGACC
>Ga0307410_10000669_pt1 | contig 14201 bp, 12 predicted proteins | sample 322Ometagenome_3_FD_203707 | JGI IMG/M metagenome (GOLD analysis project Ga0307410, IMG submission 203707) | Maize rhizosphere microbial communities from greenhouse at UC Davis, California, United States - 322HYB-O-3 | ecosystem: Host-associated > Plants > Roots > Rhizosphere > Soil | place... | reverse complement strand
GACCTGATGCAGCTTTACGCGCTTGAGCAGCCGCAGTTGAAAGACAAGCCGATCGCTCCGGTGCACCCGTCGGCACTGCTCGAAAAGAAGAACATTTTCGAAACGCTCAAGAAGCAGGACATTCTGCTCCACCACCCGTACACGTCGTTTTCCGCCGTTACCGATTTTGTCGCGCAGGCGGCCGAAGACCTCCGTGTCCAGGCTATAAAGATTTGCCTTTACCGAACAGGGAAGGATTCGCCGATCGTCCGTTCGCTGATCAGGGCGAGTCAGCTTGGGAAACAGGTAACTGCCTTGGTGGAGCTGAAGGCGCGATTCGACGAGGAGAATAATATTGAATGGGCGAGGCGGCTGGAGAACGAGGGCGTCCACGTCGTCTACGGGATAAGCTCGCTAAAGACGCATTCCAAGGTGCTGTTGGTTATTCGCCGCGAGGGCGACCGGCTTGCCCGATACGTTCACCTCGCGACCGGCAACTACAACCCCACGACGGCCCGCCAGTACACCGATATCGGATTGCTCACCGCCGACGAAGCGATCGGCGACGACGCCACGAGCCTTTTCAATTTCCTGACGGGCTATTCGCAGCAGACCGAATATTCACGGCTGCTTGTCGCGCCGGTGAACCTTCGCGAGCGGCTTGTAGATCTCGTCCGGCGCGAAGCGGAAAACAAACTCGCCGGCAAAGACGCCCGGATGATCATCAAAACCAACAGCCTGACCGACACGCATCTGATCGAAGAGCTTTACGCCGCGTCGAGCGCGGGCGTGGAGATCGATCTGATAATTCGGGGCGTGTGCGCCCTTCGGCCGGGCGTTCCGGGACTTTCGGAAAATATTCGCGTCCGCTCGGTTGTCGGGCGTTTTCTCGAGCACAGCCGAATCTTCTATTTCTTGAATAGCGGGCAAGCGGAGGAGGTCTACATCGGCAGTGCGGACTGGATGCAGCGAAACCTTGATCGACGAGTCGAGGTGGTTGTTCCCATCCTAGACGCCGAGATCCGCGACCACATCAAGGAAGAGATCCTTGCCTCATATCTCAGAGACAACGTCAACGCCAGAGTTTTGAAGCCGGACGGCGCTTACAGGAAGGTTTCAATGAACGGTTCTCAGCCGTTCGACGCGCAGCTTTATTTCGTGGGGTCGGACATTTTGGCCTGAGCCGCGGAACCGCGTTCGAACTTCGCTTCCGCTACGCCGTCAACCGACTTTCCGTATTTGATGGTTAGCCTCGGGTATCCTCTCGGCTCCCGTTCCGCCTCCTTCAATCCAAGTAGACCCTCAGCCTTTTCGATCGCCTCGATAGTCCCCTCGACCTCCAAATAAAGGCCGAAAGGAAGTTCGTCCAACACGACCTCAACGTCGCCCAAACGCCAATATTTCCTGCGTTTTTCGTAAACGGCGGTCAGCTTGTACCCGAGGCTCTCGATGATCTTTTCCATCGCGTCGACGTCCGACACCGGCGTCTCGTACTCGACCTTGTGCTTCGCTCCGTCGTCCGTTTTGATCCTTTCCTTATACGTCAAAACCGTGAAGTCGCCGATCTTGCGCAGTCGCAGAGTCGCCCCACGCTCGTCCATCTCGCCGCCGCGGTGCTGATAATTCACCTCAAAAACCTCCTTGCTGAATTCGGCCTTCAGTTCGATAAGTTTTTCGGTGATCTCATTGAGCCTCTTTCGACCCACGCGATACTTTCGCTCGGTTTCAATGTTCGATTTAGCCACGATTAGACAGAGTTTAAGGAATCCGCGCAATCCTAGCAAACACCGCTGAAGCTTGACGCGGCGGGCGGTCATAGCCGATACTTGAAAAAAAGGTCAGGATTAATTCGGGCCGTTAGAATACAATATTTAGAGGAAAACTTATGCCTTATCCAGAAATAATGATCCACGGAATGCGTGCCGAATTGGCCAACCTCGGTTTGGAAGAAACCAAAACCCCCGAGGCCGTAAAAGAAGCCGTCGAGAACACCGACGGGACGCTGATGGTGGTCGTCAATTCCGTATGCGGTTGTGCCGCCGGCGGCGTCCGCCCCGGCATCGCCATGGCCCTGCAGCACGCCGAAGCGAAACCCGACAAGGCGATCACCGTTTTCGCCGGCGCCGACATCGACGCGACCGAAGTTGCACGTGACTACTTCACCGGCTTCCAACCGTCGTCGCCGTCGATCGCGTTTATCAAGAACGGCGAGCTCGTCCAGATGTTCGAACGCCGCGACCTCGAAGGCCGCCCGCCCCAGATGATCGCCGAAGCCCTCCTCGGAGCCTTCAACGCGCATTGCACGAAGTCGGAAGCCGCGAATAATTAGACTAAACTTTACGTTTGGAATAAAAGGGCTCGACCTATCGTCGAGCCCTTTTTCTTTCACTGAATTCAAGTGTTTTCTGTGGTTGCTTCAGTTTTACCCCTTACCTACTCGCAAATTTATCGAAAGACTTTCCTGTGGCCGCGCCTACTTCGGATTCGCTGAAAGCCCCGCACCCGATGCCGCGTTCAAAAAAGTTCACTAACCCCGCGACCGACGCCGCGTCGTCAAATGTGTTCCCCGTCAGCGTCGCCTTGGTCGCTTTTTCTGAATAGTTCCGAAGGCGCTGCGCGTTCGCGTCCATCTCTGAAAGAAAGAACGCGTAAACCGCCGCGTACCGTGCGACCAATTGATTCGGATGCAGGTCCCAACTCTGGTAAAAACCGTTCGCCATCGACGCCGAAACATTCTGAAAGTGTCGTAGCCAGCCCGAATGTACGAAACGCGTGTTCTCAGCTTTCTCGGCCTCAGACAGCACTTCCTTCTTGTAAAGGGCCACCGGCATCTGCGTCGTCACGGAATCGACAATTCGCACTCCTGTTCCCGCTAAGGCAATCTGAATCACCGATCTCGCAAGATCGCACGCGGGATGCCGAATATCCTGATGCGAAGCCGATATCCCGAGCGCTGAAGTGTAATCGTAAGCCCCAAAATGCACCGATGTGCACCTGCCCTTCGCCGCGTCTACAAGCTCTCTGACGGCCACCCGTCCTTTCTTATCGAAGACCGCCCCCGGCGTTTCAATCATCAGTTCGACACGGATGAAATTCTTGACGAGCCCCCGCTCCTTTTCGATCTTAGCGAGCCGCTTGCAAAGTTCTTTCACCTGCTTCCTGTCGGTAACCTTAGGCAGCGTAACGACGAAATTTTCCGGCAGTCGGTTCGAAGTCTGGTCGAGGAAAGTACTGAGAAATATCTCAAGCGTCTTTACGGCGCGTCCGAAAGTTTCGGGCCTGAGCGACTTTATCCGAAAGCCTGAAAACGTTGTAATCCGCTTTTTCTTGAACGCCACGGCAAGTTCTGCTGCGGCCGATTCCGCGTGACCATCCTCTTCCGCCTCGCTGCGAAACCCGTACCCATCCTCGAAATCGATCCGGAAATCCTCGACCGGCTCACGCTTTAACTTCTCAATCGTTTTCTGGTGGACAGCCCACGCAAACCAGGCCGCTTGATTCTTCTTTTTCAATTTCTCCGGCGATGTCTTCAGCTCCATTTCGAGCGTCTTTATCGCCTTCGAATCGGTCGGGAGACTACCGGACCCATCTAATTGAAATGCTCGCGCAAACTCCGAAAAATTGGGCGCATACTGTTTCATCGAATCCAGCGCGATAAGGCCCAGCTTCCTCGGCGTATCAACAGAAAACCTGTCCGCGCCGCCGTAAACTACATGCACCGGCGAACGGGACGGCTGAACCCGCGGCGGTTCTTTGTGCTTGGGATCCTTAACGATCAATCGGACGCCCTCGTCGCCTTCGGTGAGTACGGTTTTACTCATAGATCAAAAGATCTCCTCCATCGCCTCTTCCAGATTCTTCACACCCACGACTCTCATCCCCAACAGCTTCTCCAATCCTTTCTTGTTGGATTCTGGGAGTATGAGTTTCTTGAATCCGAGCGTCTGTGCTTCGCGAGCGCGAGCCTGTGCCTGCAGCACGCCGCGCACTTCGCCCGTTAATCCCACCTCGCCGAACATTGCGATCTCCGGCGCGACCTGCAAATTCTTAAAGCTCGAGGCGATAGAGGCGATGATCCCAAGATCCGCGGCCGGCTCGTCGATCTCCATACCGCCGGCTACGTTGAGAAAAACATCGTCGCCCGCGAGGTGAAATCCCAAACGCTTCTCAAGCACCGCGATCAGCAGGGAGGCGCGGTTCTGATCGTACCCTTGAGCCATTCGACGCCCCGTTCCGAATTTGGTCCCGCTCACCAGTGCCTGCACCTCCACCAGCATCGGCCGAGTCCCTTCCATACAGACGGTCACCACCGACCCGGTCGCGTTCTCGGGTCGCTCCTGCAGGAAAAGCTCTGAAGGGTTCGTTACCGGAACCAAACCCTCGTTGGTCATCTCGAAAACGCCGATCTCGTTCGCCGCTCCGAACCGGTTCTTTGTCGCTCGTATGATTCGGTGGTTGTGATGGCGATCGCCCTCGAAATAAAGCACCGTATCGACGATGTGCTCCAGCGTTTTGGGACCCGCGATCGACCCCTCTTTGGTCACATGACCCGTAAGAAAAACCGGCACGCCCGTCTGCTTTGCAAACATCATGAACTGCCCGGCGACGTCCCTGACCTGCGAGACGCTTCCCGGTGCCGATTCGATCTTTTCGCTGAAGACGGTCTGGATCGAATCGACGATCACAACATGCGGCCGCAGCTTTTCAGTCTCCGCCATGATGCTCTGAAGATTTGTTTCGGGAAGCAGAAACAGATTATCCGCCGCGATCCCCAACCGCTCGCCGCGCATCTTTATCTGCCGTTCGGATTCTTCGCCCGAAACGTAGAGGACTTTCAAGCCGTCCCTGCTGAGGCTGTTCGCGATCTGCAATACGATCGTCGATTTGCCTATCCCCGGCGAACCGCCGATCAGCACCAGCGACCCAGCGACGATCCCGCCGCCCAGCACCCGATCGAACTCATCGATACCGGACGCGGTACGCGATTCGTCCTGCGATTCGATCGAGTCGAAAGCGATAGGCGAAACATCTCGGAACCTCGCCGCTCCGGCGCCTGTCGAAACCGCGACTGTAGAGGGTCGAAACCGTTCCTCCACGTACGAGTTCCATTCGCCGCAATCCGGACACTGCCCGATCCACTTGCGGGCCTGCCGGCCGCAGTTCTGGCAGACGAATATCGATTGAGGGTCTTTGGCCATTAGAATTTCGCAGTTTCGCGTCGATTCTACCAAAATGCCGCCCACATTTCCTGAAACGCCGATGATTCAACGATTTTTCTAAAATTCTATTTTTGGAATCTATACGACAATTGATGTTTCACCATTTGTTGCTTTGTTGCCTTTAGGTTGCCTGATAGATGTAACTTACTCCGGTTATTGATTTCGTGTTAAGATTCTCGAGAATGAAGTGGGATATCACCATCGCTAGGATCGGGTTTGTGCTGCTGTTGGCGGCGGTGGGGTTCGTGCTCAACCCGCTTGCGCACACCACTAAACTCGGCGCGATGGACTTCGCTTCGAGACGGCTGGTTTCAGCGGTTCTCGGTGCTGTGATCGCCGGCGGGATGATCGCTTTCGAGATGCGCGTACGTCGCGCTTCGCTGAAAACTCTCATCGGGGCGGCGATCGGTTCGATCCTCGGTATCGTTGGAGCTTTCCTTTTCGGCGTGCTCATCTCCATCCAAAAAGAAGCCGCCGTTTCCGCCGAAACTCAAACGTTTCTGACCATTTCGCTAGCCCTTTTCATGGGTTACGTCGGCCTGATGGTGGGTGCGGCAAAGGGCGAGTATATCGACCTTTCCGTTCTAGGCGGCATCTTCTCCGACAAGAACGTCAAGGTCGACCACAAAGTGCTCGACACCTCCGTGATCATCGACGGCCGTATCGCCGACATCGCCGAAACCGGTTTCCTCGGCGGAACGCTCGTCATTCCCAATTTCGTTCTCATCGAATTGCAGCAGGTCGCCGATTCCGCCGATTCGTCAAAACGCCAACGCGGCCGGCGCGGACTCGATATGCTGCAGAGGCTCCGAAACAACAGCAAGCTCGATATTCAAATTCTGGAGACCGATTACCCCGCAATAAAGGAAGTTGACCTCAAACTTATCGAGCTCGGCCGGCAGCTCGATGCGGTCATCGTCACCAACGATTTCAATCTCAACAAGGTCGCTCAGCTCCGCGGCGTTCCGGTGCTCAACATTAACGAGCTCGCAAACGCACTCAAGCCGGTCGTACTGCCCGGCGAAGCCATGCGGGTCTTCGTGCTCAAAGAGGGCAAAGAATATAATCAGGGCGTCGCTTACCTCGACGACGGCACGATGGTCGTAATCGACAACGCCCGCCGTCTGATCGGCAAGACCGCCGACATCGCCGTCACCAGCGTACTGCAGACCACTGCCGGCAAGATGATCTTCGGCCGTCTTTGGGAAGACAAGCAGCAGCCGGAAGAAGCTGCCGCGAGCACGCCGGCGAACGATTCGAGCATGTCGGTCCACGATTCCCGATCGCTCGGCTTCCGTAAGGCTACTCGCGAGCTTCGCCAGTCGACCATCATCGAAGAGGTCGAATCGCCTCGATGAAAACCACCGCGATCATCGTCGCCGCAGGGGCCGGGTCGCGTTTCAAATCTGACACACCAAAACAATTCCTCGAAATTAACGGAAAGCCCGTGATCGTTCACACCCTCGAACGCTTTCAGGCTGCGCCGTCCATCGATTCGATCGTCCTGGTTCTTTCCGAGGGTCAGGCCAACGCTTTTGACGCGGAGGCCGTTTCCAAATTGGAGAAAGTAGTTGCCGGTGGTGAGACGCGAGCTCACTCCGTACTCAATGGCCTGAACGCCGTTAATGCGGACACAGAGATCGTCGCCGTTCACGACGGCGCCCGTCCGCTCGTCACCGTCGACGAGATCGAAGCGACGATCGCAAAAGCCAAAGAAACCGGTGCCGCTTGCCTCACCGCCCCCGTCACCGATACCATCAAATCGGTCCGCGGGGGTGAAATAGCGGCCACGCTCGACCGTGAAAAGCTTCGCCGAGCCCTGACGCCGCAAGCCTTCAAGATCGAAGTACTTAGAAGTGCTTTCGAGGGCGTCGACCTTAACGATTCCGTCACCGACGAGTGCTACCTCGTCGAAAAACTCGGCCACCCGATCGCGATCGTCGAGGGCAGTTCGCGCAACATCAAGATCACGCACCCCGAGGACCTAATCCTCGCGGAAGCACTCTTAAAGAGCTGAAAGCTAGAATTAAATGGATTTCGGTCTACCGATTATTGATCTTTCATTTTTAGTTTTTAGCTTTTAGTTACTCGTTATGTTCAAAGTTGGTTTCGGCAGCGACATTCACACACTTGTTCCCGGGAAGCCGCTGATCCTCGGCGGCGTTTCGGTGGAATCGGACCTCGGCGCCGACGGCCACTCCGACGCCGATGCGCTCACCCACGCAATCACCGACGCGATCCTCGGTGCCCTTGCCCTCGGCGACATCGGCACGCATTTTCCGCCCAGCGACGAACGCTGGCGAAACGCGGAGAGCTTCGTTTTCCTTCGGTTCGCCGTGGGCGAGATGAAACAGCACGGCTTCGAGATCGCGAACGTCGACTCGACCGTCCATCTCGAATCGCCCAAGCTTCGCCCCTACATCGACGAGATCCGCGACGGCCTCGCCGATGCCTTAGAGGTTGAAACGAATCGCGTCAGCGTCAAAGCCAAGACAGGCGAAAAGGTCGACGCCGTCGGCGAAAATCGTGCAGTACGAGCCGACGCTATCGTACTCATCCAACGCTTTGCGTCTTAGCGACTTTGCGGGAAACTCTTTCTCCCGCAGCGAAGCTAAGACGCAAATTGGAACAATCAATGCGACCACAAGAGATCATCGCCAAAAAACGCGACGGCGGGGAATTGACCGCCGAAGAGATCGGCGTGTTCATCCGCGGCGTTTGCGATGCGTCCTGGGCGGATTACCAGATCTCCGCGCTGGTTATGGCGATGTTCATCCGGGGTCTGAACGATGTGGAAGGTGAGACACTTGTCCGCGAAATGCTGTACTCAGGAGAGGTTTTAGATTTCTCCGATATTGACCGGCCGAAAGCGGACAAGCATTCCACCGGCGGCGTCGGTGATAAATGTTCGCTAATCATTGCGCCGGTAGTCGCGGCCTGCGGCGTCGCGGTCCCGATGATCTCCGGCCGCGGGCTCGGCCACACCGGCGGCACGCTCGATAAGCTCGAATCGATCCCCGGCTATAACGTCAACCTGTCGACTCGAGAATTCCGCGACATCATCGGCAAATGCGGCTTCGCGATGACCGGCCAGACCGCCGACATCGCCCCCGCCGACAAAAAGCTCTACGCCCTGCGCGACGCCACCGCGACCGTGCCCTACATTCCGCTTATCGTCGCCTCGATAATGTCAAAGAAATTGGCAGAGGGCCTCGACGCCCTCGTGCTCGACGTCAAAACCGGCTCCGGCGCCTTCATGCAAAACCAGGCCGACGCCGTGGCCCTCGCAAAAGCGATGGTCGCATGCGGCGAAAAGTTCGGCGTCCGCACCCAGGCAGTCGTTTCGGATATGAGCCAGCCGCTCGGAAAATACGTAGGCAATGCGCTAGAGGTGTACGAGTGCATCCGCATCCTTCGCAACGAGATCGAGCCTGCCGAAATGCCCACCTGGGAACTCGCCGTCGACCTCTCTGCCCGCATGCTTGTCCTGACCGGTGTCGAGGGAGATCACGATTCAGCCAGGGCCCGATGCACCGAAGTACTTGAGTCTGGCACCGCCCTTGAACTATTTCGTCTGAACGTTGAGTGCCAAGGCGGCGACGCTGCCGTTTGTGACGATCCGGAAAGCCCGCTCGATTCCTCAGTTCAGAAATTCGACATAATTTCGACGGCCGGCGGTTATATCTCGGACATCGACACCCAGGCCATCGGCGACGCCATCTGCGCCCTCGGCGGCGGTCGTTTAAAAGCAGAAGATTCGGTCGACCCTTCCGTCGGTTTCGCCTCCGATTTAAAGATCGGCGATCGGATCGAAACGGGTGATCCTCTAGCGACGGTTTTCTGCCGTACCCGCGAACAATTTGACGCCGTCGAGGAGAAACTCTCGAGTGCCTACGTCATCGGTCCGGACGCCACCGCACCGACCCCTCTAATATTGGAAATCATTCACTGACGAGATGGAGCGCTTTCGCTTATGGATGTCAGAATGGGGTCGACGATTCCGGCGTCGACTCCTGATGATAGCCACGCCCGTTTACGGCGTGGTTCGGTCGTATGGACGAGTCACCGTAGCCCGTTTCAACGGGCTTACCCGTGTTTCGCTTTAGCCACTGTGGGCAAGGGCGTTAAAACGCCCTCGTTGATGTTTTCCCTCCCTACCACGCCGTAAACGGGCGCGCCTATGCTTTCCGCCGCCTTCGACCTCGAAATAATATGCAAGTCTCCTTCTCCGCACCCGTTCCCTAAACATCCGCCTTTGCAAAAGGCAATCCTTCGACTTATCCGGGAGACTTGTATGAAACTATCGACCTGCGCTCTTTTTACAGCGGTATTTAAGATGGCTGCCGTCACTGCTGCCCCTGCTCAACGAACCGTTACACGCACCACGACCACCACGAGAACTACCAAGACGACAACGACCATCGTCGCCCCGAAGCCCATCACCGACGGCCGCGACACGTTGGAGTTGGTGTTCGTGCTCGACACTACCGGCTCGATGGGCGGCCTTATCGACGGTGCGAAACAGCGGATATGGGGGATCATCAACGAGGTGATGCAGAAACCGTCGAAACCGAGGGTACGCGTCGGTCTCGTCGCTTACCGCGATCTCGGCGACGTCTACGTAACCAAACTGCTCCCGATCACCGAAGATCTCGACAAGGCCTACACCATATTGATGGATTACCAGGCGGGCGGCGGCGGCGATACGCCGGAGAATGTCCGCAAGGCACTGGCTGAGGGTGTCCGGAACGCCGGGTGGTCAAAAGCGGGCCCGGGCCTCGCACAGATCGTCTTCCTCGTCGGCGACGCACCGCCGCAGAATTACGCCCAGGAACCGGATGTGCTCGTTACAACCTCCGAAGCCGTCCGCAAGAATATGATCGTCAACACCATCCAGTGCGGCAGCATCGACGGCACCCGCGAGATCTGGCAGACGATCGCTCTCCGCGGGGAAGGGAAGTACTTCGCTATAGCACAGGACGGCGGAGTTCAGGCGATAGCCACACCGTTCGACGCAAAACTCGCCGAACTTGCGGGTAAAATGGGATCGACCTACATGACCTACGGGAACAAGGAGCTTCGCGAATCGAACATCTCGAGCAGGCAGGTTTCGGAACTCACGATCGCCGGCCGCGCACCCGCCGGTGCACAGGCTGACCGTGCAGTGAACAAGGCCGTAAACTCCTTCCAATACGACGGCGATCTCGCTCAGGACGTCGAGAACGAATCCGTCAAGGTCAAGGATATTAAGACCGAAGATCTGCCTGAGGACCTGCAAAAGCTATCCATCCCCGAACGCGAAAAGGCCGTCGCCGCCCGCATCGATGAACGCAAAAAGATCCGAGCCGAGATCCTCGAGCTTTCCAGACAGCGCGACGCCTACATCGCTGCCGAACGCAAAAAACTCGGCCAAACCAACGGCTTCGATACCGCCGTCGCTCAGGCGCTTCGCGAGCAGCTTCTTAAGAAGGGAATAAAATGATGTTCCGCAAATAAAACACTTGCCAAACAGTGCAACACATGAGATAATCGAAAAACGGGTCATCATGGCCCGTTTTCTCGCGCGGTTAGCGCCGACCGGATCTTTGAGAAATTTTCACGTCAATTTTCGCTAGAATCAAGGCGTGAAAAAAGTTTTTGGAAACCGGGCTTTTTCGACACTCGAAATCCCGCAAACCTAATGTTATCAATAGGTTCCCTGTCCCACTGTGGGTGCGGGACGAGATTTGCAGGTTTCGGCCCAAGTTGTTTGTTCTCAATGGTTTCTCTGTCCCACGCGGTAGCGGGACAAAGGCGGTTTGTCCCGGGACAACGACCCAAATTCGATCTGCCCCCCGTCAACATCTCCCGAGCATCTCGATTCCTTGCCCCGTCCATCCTATGAATGTAAGCTAGGTGCAATTCTTCCGCCCTCAGTTCATATGTCGTTAAGAAATATTTTCATCATCGCCGCGATCATGCTATCGATGGCCGTCACCTCCTGCACGGAACGAACCGAGGCTCGCCGCGAAGGCTGCCAGATCAAGGTCGGCATCGTCTTCGACATCGGCGGTAAGAACGACCGGTCCTTCAACGCCGCCGCTTGGGAGGGGGTGAAAAGGGCCGAAAAGGAACTGCCCATCTGCCTCTACGACGTCGAACCCGGCAACCCGACATCTATCGAACCGGCAATGCGTGCCTACGCCGAAAAGAACTTCGACCTGATCGTCGGCGTCGGCTTCGCTCAAGGGCCGATCATGCAGCGGGTTGCGACCGATTACCCGAACATCAAGTTCGCCATCATCGACGGCGTCATCTTCGAGGCCGACGGCAAAACACCCAAATCGAATGTCGCCTCGCTGGTCTTCCGCGAACACGAAGGTTCCTACCTGGTAGGCATGATCGCCGCTTCCAAATCGAAAACTGGCGTGCTCGGCTTTCTCGGCGGCATGGACATTCCCCTCATCCACCGTTTCAACAAGGGTTACGAGGAAGGTGCGATGGCCGTCAACCCGAACATACGCGTGGTCAGCAACTATGTCGGCGTGAACGACGCCGCCTGGAACAACCCCGCAAAGGGCAAAGAACTCGCTCTTGCCCAGATCGAGAAAGGTGCCGACGTGATCTTCACCGCCGCCGGCAACTCCGGCCTCGGGGCCTTCGACGCGGTGGAGCAATACGGCAGGAACGCATCGGGTGAGGCGAACAAGTTCGTCATCGGCGTCGATTCCAACCAGAACGCTGTCAAACCCGGATTCGTTCTTACCTCAATGGTCAAACGCGTCGACAACGCCGTCTACGACGCGGTAAAGGAAGTGCTCGAAGGACGATTCAAAGGCGGCTTCCACGTCTTCGGTCTCGACAAGGACGGCGTTGCCTACGCCCTTGACGAGTACAACAAGCCGCTGATCTCACAGGAAGTATTGACGAAAGTGAATGAGGCCAAAGACAAAATCGTGATCGGCGAGATCAAGGTAACCGACGCGATGGCGAACTAGAACATGCTCGAATTACGAAACATTAAAAAAGCCTTTGGCGATTGTGTCGCGAATGAGGACGTGTCTCTGAAGGTGGAGAAAGGCACGATCCACGCCATCGTCGGCGAGAACGGGGCCGGCAAATCGACGGCGATGAAGATCGTCTACGGTTTTTTCAACCCGGACAGCGGCGAGATCCTCTTTAACGGCAAACCCGTTACGATTCGAAATCCGCACGACGCTATCGCGCTCGGCATCGGCATGGTCCATCAACACTTCATGCTGGTGGACACGATGACCGTCGCCGAGAATATTATTCTCGGTGCCGAAACCGGTTCGGCGGCCAATCTCGATATCGAGAAGGCTAACGCGGACATTAAAAAACTCTCAGGCGACCTTCGGCTCAACATCGATCCTCGGGCCATTATCGAAAATCTCTCGGTAGGGCAACAGCAGCGCGTGGAGCTTCTTAAGGCCCTCTACCGCAACGCCGATTTCCTGATATTGGACGAGCCAACCGCCGTGCTATCACCTCAGGAGGTCGAGGAATTCTTCGCGATCCTTCGTCGGATGAAGGCGCAGGGCAAAACTATCGTCATCATTACCCATAAGCTCGAGGAGGTGCTCGCGATATCGGACGAGGTTACCGTGATGCGCGACGGTCGCACCGTCGGCCAGGTAAAAACGTCCGAAACCAACACTCAGGAACTTGCCAGGCTGATCGTCGGGCGCGATGTGCTGCTGCGTGTTGAAAAGACCGATGCTCAACCGGCGGCAACTGTTCTCGAAGTTAGAAACCTCCGAGTGACAGGCCGCCACGGGCTTGCCGTCGAAGATGTTTCCTTCACGGTCAGAGCCGGGGAGATCGTCGGCATCGCGGGCATTGAAGGCAACGGTCAAACCGAGCTGATCGAGGCGCTAGCGGGGCTCTGCCGACCCGACGCCGGCAGGGTCGAATTCGAAGGGAAGGACATTACTTATTTGAGTGCCCGCGAGCTAAAGGAACTCGGCATCGCTCACATCCCGGAAGACCGCCATCGACGCGGCCTGCTGCTCAATTCAGACCTTTCGGAAAACTCGATACTTGGAGTGCATTACCGAGCGCCGGTCACCGCTGCCGCCGGCGTTATGAGCACGTCGGCGATAGAGAAACGCGTCGAGGAGATAATCGAACGGTTCGATGTCCGCCCGGCCAATCCAGACCTCGCAGCGAAATCGTTATCTGGCGGCAACCAGCAAAAGCTGATCATCGGCCGCGAATTCGAGCTCGATCCGAAGCTTTTACTCGTGTCACAGCCGACCCGCGGCGTCGATATCGGAGCGATCGAATTCATCCACCGCAAATTGATCGAACTTCGCGACAAAGGCCGGGCGGTGCTTCTCATATCGGCCGAGCTCGAAGAGGTCACGGCGCTAGCCGACCGCCTTTTGGTCATTCGGGAAGGCAAGATCGTCGGCGAGTTAGATCCGAAAACCTCGTCGTTTGAAGAAATTGGGATATTGATGACCGGAGGCTGAAATGAAGACCGCGATCGCAAAACGTGTCGAATTCAAAAAGCTCGCGACGCAGTTCGTTGTCGAGGACGTCGTTGCGACGGCCGAATATTATCGCGATGTTCTCGGTTTCGAGATCCTCGGCTATTTTGCCGATCCGCCCGTCTACGCAATGGTTTCCCGCGGCGGTGTGGAGATGCACTTTGGAAAAGCTGAGGAGCGGCCGGCGGACGTAACTAGTACCCAGCTTCGCCATGTCGGCTTCGACGCCTACATTTGGGTGGACGACATTCAGGAATTGTTTGAAGAGCTAACCGCTAGCGGCGCAAAAATTATTGAAGGACCGGTCAGGCGCATCTACGAGAGCACCGAGGTCGAAGTGGCAGACTGCAACGGTTTTAAAATAGTATTTGGCGACTAAGCCGCACTTGCGGACGTCGCACCGAAGATCTTTGACAACCTTTCGATCGCAGTGCGGAGATTTTCCATTGACGTTGCGTATGAGAATCTGAGGAACCCGTCGGCTCCGAATCCTGCTCCGTCTGTAACAACG
>Ga0307410_10000667_pt1 | contig 14219 bp, 14 predicted proteins | sample 322Ometagenome_3_FD_203707 | JGI IMG/M metagenome (GOLD analysis project Ga0307410, IMG submission 203707) | Maize rhizosphere microbial communities from greenhouse at UC Davis, California, United States - 322HYB-O-3 | ecosystem: Host-associated > Plants > Roots > Rhizosphere > Soil | place... | reverse complement strand
CAGCACCGCCTGATCGATGAGCCGGGACTGCATCGGCGCCCATGCGGCAAGGACGAGCAGCGCGGGAGCAAGGACCCACAAGGCCGAATGCACGCCGTGGTAGATTGGTAAGGAGTGCAGCCGGCCGACGGCACGCAGCTGCGCCGCGCGACGGTAAGCCATCCAGCCGACTGCCGCGGCGATCAGCAGGACGACGAGGGAGGCAAGGCCGGCTGACACCTTGAGCTTCAGTTCAGAGTCGACGGATCGAGTGGCTTCAGCTCGATGGACTGCTTGGCGGCGGCTTCGGCATCCGCTCTGGCGAACGGGACGAGACCCCGCTTCTCGAGCGGACCGCCGGTGCCCCACTGCTTGGCGAAGGCCGCAACGAAATCCTTCAGCGCCGGCTTTGCCGGAAGATGCTCGCCTTTCAGATAGATAAAGAGCTTCCGCGCGCCGGGGTAAGACAGATCGGCAATCGTCGTCTCGGTCGGCGACACGCCGGCGATCTGCACCGGCTTCACCTTGTCGGCATTCTCTTCGAGATAACTGAAGCCGAGGACGCCAAGCGTGCCGGGTTCCGCACTCACCTTCTGCACGAGCAAATTGTCGTTCTCGCCGGCTTCCACGTAGGCTCCGTCCTCACGGATCTTGGTGCAAACGTCCTTGTGCTTGGCTTCGTCCGACTTCTTCAGCGCGCTCATCGCGGCGTCACTGTTGCAGCCCTTCTCGAGGTAGAGATCGGCAAGGCTGTCGCGCGTGCCGGACGTCGGGGGCGGACCAAGCACTTTGATTTTGATTGCAGGCAGCGTCGGATTGACGTCCTTCCACGTCCGTGCCGTGTTAGGCCCCTTGCCGAACGGATTGGCGGCAAGCGCCTTGTAGATGTCGGCCTGCGTAAGGTTCGCGAGCAGGCTGTCCTTGCCTTCGATGAAGGTGAGGCCATCGATCCCGATCGGAACCTCGATGATCGACTTGGCACCATTCGCAACGCACGCGTCATACTCGCTCTTCTTGATCGCGCGTGACGCATCCTCGATATCCGGGAAATTGGCGCCGACACCCGCGCAGAACAGCTTCATGCCCGCGCCCGTGCCTGTCGATTCCACGACGATGCTGACGTTCGGATTGTCCTTCTGGAACTGCTCGGCGACCGCGGTCGCAAAAGGATAGACAGTCGACGATCCGACCACCTTTATTTGCTGCTTCGCACGGCCGGCTTCATCGCCCGGGCCGTCGCTCCCGCATGCGGCAAGGGCCACCGCAAGGGGGACCGAAATCATGATCTTTTTCACAGGCGAACTCCCGTCAGGGCAGAATGTTGGTTCGGCCCTAGCGATCGTTCCCGGACGGAACGGCGACTCTTCGATTACAGATTTATGACGGCTGCCCCGTTGCGATGGGCAGGAGCACGTGGGCCGTCGTGCCTTTGCCCACTTCACTCTCGATGGTTAGCCGCCCGCGATGCCGCTCGACGATATGCTTGACGATCGAAAGGCCCAGGCCTGTTCCTCCAAGTGACCGGCTGCGGCTTGTATCCACGCGGTAGAAACGCTCGGTCAGGCGGTTGAGGTGTTCGGGCGGGATGCCTTCGCCCTCGTCGGTAACGGCAAGGTGGACCATCGCATCTTCGAGCGAGGCCGAGAGCGTGACCGGTGTCCCCGCCTCTCCATATCGAAGTGCATTCGTGATGAGATTGTCCAGCACCTGCAGGATTTGACTACCGTCCGCTGCAATCGCCGGGAGGCCCTTCTCGATCTCGCAGATGAGTTCCGACTGACGCGCGTCGGCAACTCGTCTCGCTCCTTCCACGGCCACTTCGAGGAGCTGCTCGAGATCGACTGCCTCGGTCGGTGCCGTGAACTTCTCGGCTTCGATGCGCGACAGTGAAATCAGGTCTTCCACGGTGCGCTTCATCCGCTGCGCTTCATCATGGACGATGGACATGAACCTGACGCGAGTATCGTTATCGATGTCCTCCGCGCGCTCGCACAGGGTTTCCGTATATCCGATGAGCGTTGAAAGAGGTGTTCGCAGTTCGTGGCTCGCGTTCGCAACGAAGTCGACACGCATCTGTTCGGCCGCGCGAGCCTCGCTGCGATCAATCAACCGCACGAGAAAGTCACCCTCGCCAAGCGGCGCAATCCGAACCAGCCAGTGACGCCGAGGCCCACCGAACCCGGCAGCCTCTATCTCTTCGGGGCCTTTAACCTTCCCACGCGCAAGGCGCTCTATCAACACGGGATGCGGCAGTACCTGGCGTACATCAACGCCTTCGATTCCCACGCCCAACAGGTTCCGAGCGGCGGCATTGCTCATGGTCACGGCAGCACCGCGCACGACAATCGCAGCCTCCGTGAGGCCCTCGATCAATTTTCGGCTTTGGTCTCTCTTTAGATTGAAGATCACGGCGCCAACCCGAACTCGGCTGGTCCGCGAGGTCCGTACAGGTGCTGCGAGGCCATGCGGCGCGAATAAACGATGTCGTGCGGACCTACCACCGCGGTGCTGACACGCGGGCCGTGCGTCATATCGTGTTGGGTCGAAAACAGACCCGGCGTTCACGTCTGTCTTGTCCGCGAACATCAGCGGACAGCCAGCTGGCGGAGACGGAGGCTGCCTTACTTCTCGGACCTAAAGCGAGAGAATAAGACACCTGTTCCCTCATTTGCTCCCCCGGATACTTTTCATCGCGCTAATGTCGGCTTTCGACCCATTGCGGACATTAGACATCGCGATTGGCGGCCATCATTACCGCTCCAGAGGTGGCAGCCACCGCTGCTGCGATGATCGGCAGTACCCAGATCAAGCGGCTCTCGTAGCGGCCCTTGGGGCCCGAGAGCGCGCCGCAGACCGCCGCGTTGATCGCGATCGCAGCAAGAATGCAGAGACAATAGGCGCGAACCTGGGGCCCAGCATTCAATTTGCTGCCGGCAAGGAATGCGACCAGGAACAAGAGGGAGAGGGCGCACAGCACCGCCATGCTCGTTTCGACAAAGCGAGTCGGCATGCGACCGTCGTAGGCCCGAGTGAGCTTCATCGAAGCATAGGATGCGCTCGGGACCGCCGAATCGAAGCGCTGCCGGTTTACGGCAGAGTAATTGAAGTTGCTGAGGTCCATACCGAGCAGCTGAGCCATGCTGTTCCTCGCGGCGGTCGACATCACCGCCAACGGGTGCTCTTTAAGGACCGCGAATACGAACCGCGTCTGCTGTTCGGCCGAAGCTCGCTGATCGTCCGCGTCGAGCCCCCGAAATAGAGAAATGTTCGGATCGGTGCTCCACAGCAGGACATCGCTGTAAGGATGCTCCTGGCCCAGCACCCGGCAGTATACGTACCGCTCCGTGGGACAATGCTCCTGCAGGTAATCATAGCCCGGCCCGTCGGCGATCAGGCGCATCGCGACGAAGGGAACCCGCACTGGCGGCTCTCCGGTCCCGGCCGTCACGGCCATCGAGTAAGCTGCCTGGCCGAGCAATGCGCCGGCGATGCAGCCGCCTACGCTGGCGAGTTGCGCGAAGGTGATCGGGATTCTCTGCCAGAGCGCAAAAGCGACCGAAACCAGCAACAAGCCCGCGCCCAGCATCAGAATGGTGCTGTGAACGAGCATCGCGTAGGCGAGGAGGGCTATCCAGAAAACTTTTTCTGACCGCGACTGACAGTTCCAGAGAAACAGGAGATTGGCGACGGCCAGGGCTCCGAGCCCGGTGAAGATGTCCGGCATCAGATAGGCGGCAAAGAAACCATAGGATGTGCCGAGCGTGGCGATCAGCCCGATGACGAGAATCCACGTTCGTGGGACCGGCATTCCCTGTGCGCGCCCGATGGTTCTGACGGTCAGATAGACTGACGTCGCAGCGAGCAGGCTTTGGACCGCGACGACGATCCACAGACTTCCAAGCAGATAGGAGAGATAGAGGAAGATGCCGTAATAGATCGACCGGCCCTTGAGCGTGACCGGGCCCTGCGTCTCCGCCATCGAAACGTCTGAAGGACCGGCAATGCCTGGCTTCTGCCGCACGTAAACATGAAGGAACTTGTCGGTCCAGGCGGTCCTTAGACCCACTGTCTTGTAAGAGCCGGCGGCGGCCGCACGTAAATAGGTCGGCGTGTCCGGATGGTAGAAGGGCCCGCCGTTGAGGAGGCTCGGCCATAAGGCTGCGATGGCGATGACAAGGATGACCGGGAGCGGGGAGCGGTGCTTGCCCTGGAGCGCGCGATTGGGCCCAGGGTCCAATCTCCTGACGGTCATCGGCAAACCCCCTCCACAACCTCGTACATATCGATACGGCCAAGCGCGGATAAAATCTCGAAGGCGTGTTCGGTCAGGCAATCGGCTCCGGCTGTTCGGCGAAAATGAAGCGGTACCAGAGAAACTTCAAAAGCGTTGAGATCGCCAACGTCAGGACCAGAGCCGTAAAATAGAACATACCCGCCAAGCTGAAGAGCGCCAGGAACAGCAGATACCCGAGGCCGCGAAAGACCACGTTGCTTCCGACGTAGTAAGCAATATCCCGTTGCGCGGGGCGCCTGCTTCGAAAGACAAAAATCCGTACCATCATGAAGTTGATCAGAAGCGCGCAGCCTTGCCCGATCGCGACCGCGGCCTTCTCCTCGACGTCGAAGCCTTCGTGCAGCAGAGCCGGAATGCCCACCGTTATCGCAGCGCTGAGCACGGTGGAAATTCCGAACCGAAAGATCTGCCCGACGCTTGCCCTCAAGAGCGGTATTCCTGCAAACGGGATCAAGCTGGGATGCTCACCCTACCGCCTACGCTATTGTGAGAAGTACGCCGGCGAAAGTGGACGTCCTTTCGCACCATGTCCCAAATTGGCGCTCGACACGTCGGACTTACCCAAGCTGGAGGCGGCCTCCGAGACCGGGCGCAAAAGAGTACCGCTGCAGCCGGAGTCATACTGCCACCTGCGGTGACTGGTTTCAGCTGTCCGTGACGTTCACGTAGTGTCTGCTTTCGACCCATTGCAGACACTTGGTCGAGCGATTCGGGACAGGCTGCTCAGACTCGACGGCGCGCGAAATTAAGCGCAACTAATGAGTGGGGGCCGCTCACTCAGTAGCGCATCCATTTCTCCGGGGCCGACAACTGCGTTCGGGCCGGGCCTCCGCGTAGGAGAAATGCTATGCTCAGACTTCGTCTACCGACGTCATATCGCCGCTATCTCTTATCTTCCGCGCTTTGCGGGGCGGTAGCCATGGCATCAGCAACCACGGCAGAGGCCACCGCATTCGGGGCCGCAGCCGATGTGGCACCCGCGACCGCCGAGGCGGACATCTCCATTCGGCCCTTCAAGGCCCACATTCCTGAACAGGCCGTCGCAGACATGCGGAGGCGCCTCAAGGCTACGCGCTGGCCCGACCAGGAGACTGTGGCCGACCAATCCCAGGGAGCACAACTCAAGGGACTGCAAGAGCTCGTCCATTATTGGGCAACGAACTACGATTGGCGCAAAGGCGAAGCGAAGCTGAATGCGTATCCGCAATTCGTGACGCGGATCGACGGCGTCGACATCCACTTCATCCACGTCAAATCGAAACACCCCAATGCCGTGCCGTTGATAATCACCCACGGCTGGCCGGGATCGGTGTTCGAGCAGATCAAATTGATCGGGCCGCTGACTGACCCGACTGCCTATGGAGGCAAAGCGGAGGATGCGTTCGATATCGTCATCCCTTCCGTCCCCGGGTTCGGTTTTTCGCGTAAGCCCACTGACACCGGCTGGGGTCTAGACCGTATCGGCGCAGCGTGGGCGGTCCTGATGAGCCGGCTCGGCTATTCGCGATATGTCGCGCAGGGCGGCGACTGGGGCGCGGGCGTGGTAGAGGCAATGGGCCGCCAAGCGCCGCCGGGATTGCTAGCGATCCACACGAACTTTCCCGCCGCGATCACGCCCGAAGTGGGGGCAGCGTTAGGCGGGGACAAAGCGGCGCTTGCCGGCATGACCGAGAAAGAGAGATCCGCAGTTAGCGATCTTGTCGCTTATCAGCGCAACGGCGGCTCATCCTATTTGACGATGATGGGAGCGCGTCCCCAGACCGTCGGATATGCGCTGACCGACTCGCCGGCCGGGCTCGCCGGATGGATGCTCGTCCACTCCGGCTTCACAAAATGGAATTACGGACGGGACGCGGGCAAGTCTCCAACCCGAAACGACGTTCTCGATAATTTTTCGCTCTATTGGCTGACCAATAGCGCCGCTTCGTCGGCGCGAATCTACTGGGAGAACCGGAAGGCAAGCCTCCTTAGCGCGGGCGACCAGAAGAGCGCGCAAGTAAAGGTCCCGGTGGCCGTGACGGTATTTCCGGACGAGGTGTTCCGGGCCCAGGAGAGGTGGGTCAGGAATGCCTTCCCCAAGGTGATCTATTTCAATGAAGTCGATCGCGGTGGGCATTTCGCGATGTGGGAACATCCCGAGCTATTCGCGCAAGAGCTGCGCAGCGCTTTCCACTCGGTGCGCTGATGATCGGGGTGGTGGCAATGGCCGCAATCGCTGGGGTGGCGGTACAGGCGGGGACCCCTTCACGCCCCGCGGGCACCACGCGTACCGACCTGCAGCGGCACGACCTTAGCCTCGCAGGCTGGGAGACGCTGCAAGCGCGGGTCGACTTCCCGCATGGCGTGACGGCGCCGCGGCACCGGCATCCGGGCGAGGAGATCATCTACGTGCTGAAAGGCACGCTAGAATATCAGCTCGACGGCCAGGCCCCGGTCATCCTCAAGCCGGGTGGCGTGCTGTTCGTGCCCTATGGCGTTGTCCATTCGGCGAAGAATATCGGCGACGGCGACGCGTCGGAGCTTGCCACCTATGTGGTCGAGAAGGGCAAGCCGTTGCTCGAACTGGCCCAATGAGTGTCGACCGGCGCACCTTTTGCGGCGCGGCTGCGGCGACGCTCGCGACGTCGCAGCTCGGAGCGTTGAGCGTGGCCAAAGCGGCGGGCGCAGGATCACTCAAGAACGTCGACGCCGGTGTGCTCAACGTCGCTTATCTGGAAGCGGGGCCGGCGAGCGGGCCGCCGATGATCCTGCTCCACGGCTGGCCCTACGACGTGCACGCGTTCGACGAGGTAACGCCGATTCTCGCGGCGCAAGGCTATCGCATGATCGTGCCTTACCTGCGCGGCTTCGGGGCGACGCACTTCCTGAGCGCCGACACCATGCGCAACGGCCAGCCGGCCGCGCTGGCGCAAGACGCGATCGACCTGATGGATGCGCTCAAGATCGAGCGCGCGGTGATCGGCGGATTCGACTGGGGCGGCCGCACCGCCGACATCCTCGCAGCGCTGTGGCCGGAGCGGGTTAAGGGGTTAGTCGCGGTCAGCGGCTATTTGATCGGGAGCCAGGCGGCGGGGAAGCAGCCATTGCCGCCCGAAGCCGAATATCAATGGTGGTACCAATTCTATTTTTCGACGCCGCGCGGCGCGCTCGGTTACGCCAAGAACACGCATGCGTTTGCAAAGCTGATCTGGAAGCTGGCGTCGCCACAATGGAAGTTCGACGATGCCGCGTTCGAGCGGTCGGCGACCGCGTTCGACAACCCTGACCATGTCGCGATCACTATCCACAATTACCGCTGGCGACAGGGCCTGGTCGAAGGCGAGCCGAAATACGATCCGATCGAGCAGAAGCTCGCGGCCGGCCCAACGATCGGGGTGCCGACGATCACCATGGAAGGCGACGCCAATGGCGCTCCGCATCCGCCTCCGGAGGCCTATCGGGCCAAGTTCACCGGCAAATATGAGCACCGCAACCTAAGCGGCGGAATCGGTCACAATCTGCCGCAGGAAGCCCCGAAGGTTTTCGCCGAAGCGATGTTGGACATAGCCGCGTTATTGTAGCGGCAGCTTTCCACCCATTCCTGCCGCCAGGCGGCTAGTGTCTGCTTTCGACCCGAAGCGGACGCTGATCTCAAGCTCGCGAATGATGCCACTTGTTTTCTAGGAAAGTATTTGAACGGTCTCGGCGCGTTCCCGTGCAAGATGGTCTGCAAGCTTGCGCCGAATACGCTCAAACCGAGTAATGCCGTGTAATGCGCGGAACGCGGGCTCGTCGGCGAGATCGGGCAGGTCCGTGGGACCAGCGTGGGTCCAACCGCGTTTCAACGCGCGATCGAGCATTCGCAGCGCTCGATCGCGCTTCCCTTGCACCGCCCAGACGGCCGCTACATCCGCGTCGAGATCGAAGGGAATTGCGTGCTGTCGATAGAGCACGGCGATCTTGGTGTTCGCCTCGTTCAACAGTCGCCTCGCTTCTGCCCGCCGACCTGCTTGCATGAGTGCCAGCGCAACCACGGCGACTTCGTGCAACTGATCCGCGCGCAGCGAGTCGGTCGGTCGCAGGCTGAGCAGTCCAACGGGGCCGTCGTATGTCGCCGCCAGCTCCCGCGCGCGACCGGAGTTGAGCATCAGCTTCGCGCCAATGTGATTGTCGTCGCGATATACGTCGGCGGCCACGGGACTGCGGTTGCACATCTGCCAGACGCTCCGTGCCGGAGGCCCATCATTCCACACTGAAACAGGTCTGGCGAGACTTAGAAACGTCGCGCTCGACCCCATCGGCGCGCGGTTTAGCCCGAGAGTGACCTTTACTTCGTCGATGCCCTCTTGAGCACGGGCAGTCCAACGCGGTGAGTTGGCCTTTGCGACGATCGACCAATGTCTTGCTGTTTCTGAATAGTCCCCAACGACAAAGTCGACGCGCCCGAGGAGCATGTGGAGATTGGTCTCATTGTGTGCGAGGCCTCGCCTCGCGATGGTCTGGGCTTCGGCGCGTCGTCCCATTTCGGCAAGTCTGATGGCGAGCTCACCAGTCGCCCTGAACCAGAGCGGATCGGTCTCTTGGGCGCGGCGATACACTGCGAGTTCGCGATCAAATTCTCCCGATGCCATTAGCGCTGAGCCCAAGCCGATGAGGTTCTCGGCATTATTCGGATCGAGTTCCGCTGCGCGCCGGAGATGCGCGACCGCTTCGGGGGAGCCCGCCGGAAGAAGAAGCCCCAACGCCAGATGAGCATCGGCGAGATCGGGCGCCAGTCGAAGCGCTCGCTGGGCATAGGCCCTGGCTTTCGGCAGCACTGCGATCACGGCCTCGCTGCCGTCCGCCGAGAGCTCATAATAGGTTGACTGGGCAAGCGCTGACCAGGCTGGAGCAAAGTTGGAATCGAGCTTGATCGCGTCCCGAAGCAGACTCGAAGCAGTTTGGCTGCCGAACCGGCTCCGCGTCCTGATGAGGCCGCGCGCCGTCAGGTAGAGGTTGTATGCTTCCCCATTGGTGACGAGCGGCCCGGCAATATTCGGTCTCCGGACGAGCTTGCGCTGCAGCGCTCCGGCGATCGCTCCCCCGATCCGCCGCTGGATCAGGAAGATATCGTCCAGTTTGCCGTCGTACGTCTCCGACCAGAGGTGGATTCCGTCGCTTGCCCTCACCAAGTTCGCATTGACCCGAACCCGATCGCCTTGCCGGCGCACGCTGCCCTCAAGAAGGTATTTCGCGTTCAGGCGGCGGCCCATCTCGCCAAAATCGAGATCCTTTGGCAGTTGGCTCGATGAACTTGCTCCGGTCACGCGAAACTGCGGTTCGCGCGCAAGCTGGGCGAGGGTCTCCTCGCCGATTCCTTCGGCGAAATAAGGATCGCCAGCACCCAGATTTCGAAAGGGAAGCACCGCGATCGAAGCCGGCTCCGGACCCCTTCCGCGCTGCTGCCAAATGAAGAACCCGGCCACGCTCAACAGAAGAATCGCCAAGGCAGCAGCCATTGCCCAGCGCCGCGATTTGCCAGCCTGTGTCCCGGAAGGGGCATGCTTTTCAAAAGGCACAACGAGTCGGTGGCCGACGCGAGGTACGGTTCCAATGGTGAACGGCAGCGGGGAAAATTCATGCGCCAAATGACGCAGCGCCAAGATACATCGGTTCAGTGCGTCGTCCCCGACTACGCGACCGTCCCAGCACTGCTCGATCAGACGATCACGCGACACCACGGCCGGACGCGCGTGGGCCAGCGCCACGAGCACCTGCATCACGCGTGGCTGCAGCTCCCGACGATCGCCATTCACGACGACAGCGCGTTCGGCCGGTAGGATCTGCATGCTTCCGAGCTCAAATTCGGGCTCGGCGGCCAGATCGATCCGCCTGGTTGATGGCCCTGGGTCAATATCGGCCATGATCGGCAATCAATCACCAATAGATCAGGCGAGGAACCTAGCACGACTCTGGCCCCCCGCGCAGTCTGAAGGGGAAGAAATCCGGAGACGAACAATGTCGTGCTTCTTGAGAAATACCGTTCGCGCACTCGCACCCGTCATCGCTTGCCTGGGATCAGTCCTAATCGCCGCACCGACCATGGCGACGCCCGCTTCAGGCTTCACAGCGGTGCAGCAGTGGAAGGGCGTATACCCTGCGCTTCAGGTCAAAGGCGAAAAAACGGACAAATGGGACGTCAAGATCGATACCAAGGACACGTCGGATATCTACGTCACCCGCAATGCAATAGACATCAATGGTCAGAGCGGCTGGCATTCCCATCCAGGACCAAGCCTCATCACTGTCACCGTGGGTGAGATTACCGCCTATGACAGCACGGATCCGCTATGCAGCCCAAAGCGATATCGCGCGGGCGAAGGATTCGTCGATGAAGGCGACCATGCGCACCTGCTTCGGAACGAGTCTGGCGCGCCTGCGGAGACTGTCGCCGTTCAGTTTCTCGCGGCAGGCTCGACGCGTCGGATAGATGAACCGGCGTCAGGCAACTGCAACTTTTGACGTCCACCGGCGCCGCTGTTGTCGGCAGTGCGGGCGAGAGTCTTCATGGGAGGCCGCTCATGGTTAGAAATATCCTCAAATCCGCCGCTGCATTCTGGCTGCTCATCGGCGTTGGCAGTCCAGTTAGCGCCGCGCGGGTAACTCAGGGCGATGCCGAAGCTGTATTCAACGCCGGCTTCAATGGAGGCTGGGCAATTGTACTTAACAACGACGGCAGCTTGGGCGCTCCGGCAGATTTCCGCTCCAGCGATTTGGTGCGAATTGCGACGGAGGCGTCATTCAACGGCAAGCACTATTGCTCGCTTGACTGGCATGCCGTTGGCATTGCGATCAACGAGGGACGGCGTCCCGGTGAGGAAATCTCGAACCAGGTAATTTTCGACCGTTTGGCCGCACGCGATCCGACCTTCAAATTAGACAGTGTATTGCTGGAAACAGAGCGAACTCCGCCCAAGCGAATGCTCAACCCGGAGACCCGCGGTTTCGTCGAAGCCTTCACCGTTATGGAAGGCCGGGTGATGGCTCCGCAGGACATCGCTGTCGGCCAACACACGTTGCAAGGTTTCAACAGTGCAGGTGCTTCGATAGGACTTGTTACCTTCCACATTGATGCGCCGGGCACAGGAGTCTGCGGCGTAGAAGATGCACTGACGTTTCGCGAGCTATCATGACGGAAGGCAGCAGTTGCTGGACCGCTACAAACGGATGCTCGTTAGTGTCCGCAAAAAAATGGGTCGAAAGCCGACAATGAATAGAAGCCTGGACCGCAATGTGAAGGCCAGAAAATAGGGCAACGACGTGCCCGATGATCCCTGGAGGCCTGTGACAGCGAAGGGCGGCGCGATCCGCTTGCCCGGTGTTGGCACTCGGGGATCTCGACACCCCCCTCCAGGTTTAATCCTAATGTCTGCTTTCGACCCATTGCAGACATTAGAGGCGTTGTTACTTATGGCCGCATGACGGGAAAACCAGACACGGTCGCGCGAGTTGCAGCCGTCGGCTACACCCTCGTCGTTGTGTGGGTGGTAGGCTTTACCTTCGCGTTCTTCGGGTTCGACCTCGGGGCAGACGTGGGCAGTCTGGTGTTCGTGCTGTTTGCGCTATCGCCCATTCTCGTCTGCCTTCCTTGTTTCCGAAAAGATTAGCCGGGGTAACTACCCTTTACCCGCGGAGCGCGAATGTCCGCTTTCCACCCATTCCTGCCATAAGCCGAGTGGCAGCGGATTTTCCTCTGAAACCTTTACCGCGGTCGGGGGATCCGCGACACGCATGGACGATCGGATCATCACATGAAAGTGAAGGGTTACTCCTGGGTCGGCGTTGGCACCGACGACTTCAAAACCACCCTGTCTTTTTTCACGACCGTCATAGGCTTGGAGCCGGTGGAGGTCGAGGATCGTGGGGTCGCGATACTGAAAGTGTCGGAGGGCCAGGTTCTTGAAGTCTTCGGACCGGGCACTCAAGGGCGACAGCTCACTTTCCCGCCGATCGTTGCCTTCGAAGTCGACGACGTCGCTGCGGCCCGTGAGGAGTTGCTTCGAAACGGTGTGGAAGTCCTCGGCGGAATCGGCTCATGGAACGGCTTCGAATGGCTCAAATTCCGCGGGCCCGATGGGCATATTTTCGCTGTCCAGAAGACATCACCGTCCGGATGGGAAAACACTTCCTAGGGCGCTTTGCCTATGTCCGCTTTCCACCCAAAGCTGCCATTCGCAGCTCAGAGCCCGAATAGGCTGGCGAGACACCCGCTCGGTGAACGCTCATTCTCGACCGGCACTCGACTGAATGCGCGCGTATCGATGCCGTGATCGGATGGCGAAACGTCTAGCACAACGCCAAGCCTTCCACGTCGTGCTGCGCTTATTTCCTTGATGATCGCCTCGCAGCCCTTGCCCTCCTCGTGGACAGCATCTTGAAGCCAAGAATCGCGCGCGATGTAGCCTAGTGTGCGGCCATCTTCGGTGGCGACAGCGAGAGCGAACTCGTCATAAGGATTATCGGGCTCATGAACAATGCGGACGCGTTGCCCAACCGCGCAGCTGCGGATTGCGGTTTGGTAGCTGGCCTCTCCGACAATACCGACAGGGTACGTCCTGCTCATCCGGTCGTTATGAAAAGCCCCGATCACGGCTGCAAGATCGATCGGCTCGATCCAATGGCTCGTGTTAGATTTCCAACGCCTCCGAGAGCGCCAAGGCGTCATCCAGTTCGACGCCGAGATAGCGAACCGTGCTTTCGAGCTTGGTGTGACCTAGCAGAAGCTGGCACGCCCTCAGGTTACCAGTCTTGCGATACAGCATTGCAACCTTGGTCCGCCTCAGGCTGTGCGTGCCATAGGCGGCTGGCTCCAGCCCGACGAGTGCAACCCAGCCTTTCACCAGCCGGATGTACTGGCGAGTCGAAAGGTGAGCGCCGTGGACCATTCGGCTGGGGAACAGCCAGCCATCAGCCTCGCCGCGTCTGATCCTGATCCAGTCGACAAGCGAGCTGCGCGTCTGCTCGGTGATTTCGAATTGAACGGGTCGGCCGGTCTTCTGTTGGATTACGATTGCGCGGCTCCTCACTGCACCGGCCGCCACAATGTCAGGCAGTCTCAAGGAAACCACGTCGCAGCCTCTGAGCTTGCTGTCCAAGCCTATATCGAACAGCGCCAGGTCTCGTACGCGATGCGCGATTTGAAGGCGCACGCGGATCGCCCAGACGTGCATCGGCCGCAGCGGAAGCTTGGCCCCTACTAGGACTTGCGACGGTCGGCTCATGGCTCGCTCCCTTGATAGGAGCGGGGATCAACGAGCTAGTGGCAGGAATGGGTGGAAAGCGGACATTGGAGCCATGCTGAGAATAGCCTAGGATCCTTGCCGAACCGGGGGCCGAAAATGAAGATGACCATCGCTTGCGCAGCGACCCTTGCAACGCTTGTCCCGACCGCGGCTTTCGCCCAGCGCAATGCGGCAGTCGATGCACCGTTCGTCCTCGAGCATAGCTACTGGCTAAAAGGCGGAGAGACGGAGCGCTTCCTCGTCCTGTTCAACAAGAACAAGTTGCCCCTCCTCAAGCGGGAACTCGCCGAAGGCCGCATCATCTGGATACGCATTTCACGGCCACGACTTCGTAGCAATGCAGCTAGTCAGCCAGATCTCCGCCTGACCATAGCTTGGCGGAACTCTGTTGTGGCGTGGGACGACGTGGACCCCTCCAGGTTTGTCCATTCAATTTTCACCGACGAAAAGCAGTGGCGGGCGGAGGAAGCTGAGCGCGAGAAGCTTGTCGTCAGTCGCGCGGACGTGCCCATTCAAGAGGAGACCATCCAGGGCGAGTGACAGGCCCGCTAATGGCAGGAATGGGTCGAAGGAAGACATTCGGCCAATGTCGGGTGGAAAGCAGACATAGACCGGCTTGTGACTTCAGGCGTGGTATTGGTCTTCGGTCGGAAGCGTCTCGAAAGGTGGCTGGAAGTCCTTGGCCC
>Ga0307410_10000666_pt1 | contig 14227 bp, 13 predicted proteins | sample 322Ometagenome_3_FD_203707 | JGI IMG/M metagenome (GOLD analysis project Ga0307410, IMG submission 203707) | Maize rhizosphere microbial communities from greenhouse at UC Davis, California, United States - 322HYB-O-3 | ecosystem: Host-associated > Plants > Roots > Rhizosphere > Soil | place... | reverse complement strand
CCGCAAGGGCACATCCTGTGGATGACTTGTGCGTAGCCGGTGGGAACCTGGTGGACACAAAATCTTGTGTCCGGCCCGATTCCTGCATCAGCAGAAATATTCGGAATTGACAGCGCGCTCTGGCGGCCAAGAACGTCATAACTTATTGATCTGATGGGCCGTTCTTGCACTGCGATTATGACAACGATGTTTCTTGACGGGCCGTTTTCACGTGCCTACTCTCACGACCCCAACACAAGATGTTGTGTCGCGACATCTCGGTGGTTGGGAAGAGCCGGGGAGAGAAAGGCGGCTGTCTGACAGCAGACCGCTCCATAAAAAGGCGTTTTGGCCCGTGAGAACCACGGGTTTCGGGACGTTCTTTTCCCGGGTTCGGACTTTTGGCGAACCTCCTCCAGAAACGAGGGGGGTCCGGAACACCAGGGCCGGAACAACAGGGGAGTAGCACCCATCCATGAATAGCGTGGTCAAACTCGAGCACAAGGACGTCGATGCCATTCCTTTCCAGGAAGCATCACTCGACATCTGGGACAAGAAATACCGCTTGTCCGCCAAAGACGGCACGCCCGTCGACAAAACCATGGACGACACCTACAAGCGTGTCGCCCGGGCCCTCGCGGACGTGGAACAGGAACCGGTGCGCGAGCATTGGTACGAACGCTTCGTCTGGGCGCTGCGCCGCGGCGCCATACCTGCCGGGCGCGTCACCTCCAATGCCGGCGCGCTCGAACACAAGCCCGCCACGTCCACCATCAACTGCACCGTCTCCGGAACCATCGGGGACTCGATGGACGACATCCTCAACAAGGTGCACGAGGCCGGGCTCACGCTGAAGGCCGGTTGCGGCATCGGCTATGAATTTTCGACGCTTCGGCCGCGCGGCGCGTACGTGTCCGGCGCCGGTGCGTACACCTCCGGCCCGCTGTCGTTCATGGATATCTACGACAAGATGTGTTTCACCGTGTCCTCGGCCGGCGGCCGCCGCGGCGCGCAGATGGGCACGTTCGACATCGGCCATCCCGACGCGCTGGAGTTCATCCGCGCCAAGCGCGAGAACGGCCGCCTGCGCCAGTTCAACCTGTCGCTGCTGATCACCGACGAATTCATGGCCGCGGTACGCGCCGACACGGACTGGCAGCTCGCCTTCCCGCTGCTCACCAAGGAATACGATCCGGCCGAGCACAAGCTCGATGACACGACGAAGTTCGTCTGGCGCGAGTGGCCCAGCACGGAAAAATACGTGACTCGTGCGGACGGCCTCGTGTGCTGCAAGATCTACAAGACGCTGCCGGCGCGCCGCATGTGGGACGTCATCATGACGTCCACCTACGATTTCGCGGAACCGGGATTCATCCTCATCGACCGCGTCAACGAGATGAACAACAACTGGTGGTGCGAGAACATCCGCGCCACCAACCCCTGCGTCACCGCGGACACCTGGGTGCAGACGAACGAGGGACCGCGACAGGTCGCCGAGCTGATCGGCAAGCCGTTCCAGGCCCGTATCGATGGCGTGGATCACGCCAGCGCCGAGCAGGGCTTTTTCCGCACGGCGCTCAAGCCGCTCGTGAACCTGGTGACGGAAGAAGGCCATTCGCTGCGCCTCACGTCCGACCACCGCGTGCGTCGGGTCTCGATGCTGACGCGCTTCCGCCTGCAGACCGAGTGGTGCGCGGCAGGCGATCTCAAAGCGGGCGACAAGGTGCTGCTGCAGGATCATCGGCGCGCCGCACGCTGGTCCGGGGACGCTTCGACGCAGTGGGGCATCAACGAGGGCTACCTCATGGGCCTGCTGGTCGGCGACGGCACCGTCGCCGAGGATCGCGCGGAGCTTTCCATCTGGGCGCGCTCTGCGGTCGGCAACAGCGACATCGACGAGAGCGGTCCGCACTCGGTCATGGCGGCGGCGCTCGACGCTGCGCGTTGCTTCAATCACCGCGCGGATTTCTCGGGCTGGCGCCAGGGCAGCGGGCGGGGCGAGTTCCGCCTGAGCATGGGCGGCATCACCGAGCTGGCGCGTGACCTCGGCCTGCGTCCGGGCCGCCAGACCATCACGCCGGCCATCGAGCGCAGCTCGAGCGAGTTCTACCGCGGTTTCCTGCGCGGGCTGTTCGACACCGATGGCGGTGTGCAGGGAACGCAGGCCAAGGGCGTCTCGGTGCGGCTGGCGCAGCCGGATCGCGCCATGCTCGAAGGCGCGCAGCGCATGCTGCTGCGGCTCGGCATCGCCTCCAGCCTCTACAAGCGCGCGCAGTACGAGCTCGTGATCACCGGTGAGAACGTCGCGCGGTTCGCCGAACTCATCGGCTTTGCCGATACCGTGAAGCGCGCGCGCCTCACGCGCCTGCTGGGCAACTACAAGCGCACGCTGAACCGTGAGCGTTTCGTCGCCACGGTGGAGAGCGTGAACGCCGATGGCAGTGAAGACGTGTACGACGTGCAGATTCCCGGCATCAACGAATTCGATGCCAATGGCTTCCACGCGCACAACTGCGGCGAACAGCCGCTGCCGCCGTATGGCTCGTGCCTGCTGGGCTCGGTCAACCTCACGCGGTTCGTGAAGAACGCGTTCACCGACTTCGCCGAGTTCGACTGGAACGAGTATCGCGAGGTGGTGAAGGTCTTCACGCGCATGCTCGACAACGTGGTTGAGATCAACGGCCTGCCGCTCGAGAAGCAGCGCGGGGAAATCCTGCGCAAGCGCCGCCACGGCATGGGTTTCCTCGGGCTGGGGTCGACCATCACCTGCCTCGGCATGAAGTACGGCGCGGAAGACTCCATCAAGTTCACCGAAGACGTCTCGCGCGAGATGGCCGTGGCCGGTTGGGAAGCCGCGCTCGACCTCGCCAAGGAGAAGGGCCCCGCGCCCATCATGAAAGAAGAGTTCACGGTCACGGCCGAGATGCTGCGCAAGCGTCCGGAAATGGCCAAGGACGGCTGGAAGGTGGGGGATCTCATTCCCGGCCGCATCCTGCACGCGCGCTACAGCCGCTACATGCAACGCGTGGCGGAAACCGCGCCCTGGCTCGTGGATCAGCTCGCCAACATCGGCGCGCGCTTCACGCACCACACCTCGATCGCGCCCACCGGCACGATCTCGCTGTCGCTGGCCAACAATGCCTCGAATGGCATCGAACCCTCGTTCGCGCATCACTACTTCCGCAACGTGATCCGCCCGGGCAAGAAGTCCAAGGAGAAAGTCGATGTCTTCTCATTCGAGCTTCTCGCCTATCGCGAGCTCATCAATCCGCGTGCGATGCCGAACTCAACGAGCCCGGCCGAACAGCTGCCTGCCTATTTCACGACGGCGGAGGACATCTCGCCGAAGGAACACGTGGACATCCAGGCCGCAGCGCAAAGATGGGTCGACAGCTCCATTTCAAAGACAGCGAACGTGCCCACGGATTACAAGTACGAGAGCTTCAAGGACATCTACCTGTACGCCCATGAGAAGGATCTGAAGGGCTGCACCACGTTCCGCTTCAACCCCGAGGCGTTCCAGGGTGTGCTCGTGAAGGAAGACGACCTCAAGAACACCACCTACGTGTTCACGCTCGAGGACGGTTCCGAGATCTCCGTGAAGGGCGATGAGGAGATCGAATACGACGGCGAAAAACACACCGCCGCCAATCTCTACGATGCCTTGAAAGAAGGCTATTACGGGAAGTTCTAGGCTTCGAGGAAATGACCATGGCCGCCATCAGGATCGACAAGAAGATCGCGAAGTACCGCGTGCAGAAGCCGCAGACCGCCGAGGAAAAAACCGCGGCCGAGGTCGCGGAGATCGTACGGCTGGAGCCGGCGATCGAGATGACCAAGGGCAAGGACGGGCGGGCGGCCAAGGTCGTGCGCATGACCGAGGAAGTGCAGCGCCCGGAGCTGCTCATCGGCGCGACCTACAAGATCAAGACGCCGGTGTCCGATCACGCGATGTACGTGACCATCAACGACATCGTGCTCAACGAAGGCACGCCGTACGAGCAGCGCCGGCCGTTCGAGATCTTCATCAATTCCAAGAACCTCGATCATTTCCAGTGGATCGTGGCGCTCACGCGCATCATCTCCGCGGTGTTCCGCAAGGGCGGCGACGTCACGTTCCTGGTCGATGAACTGAAAGCCGTGTTCGATCCGCGCGGGGGTTACTGGCAGGCGGGCGGCAAGTTCATGCCGTCGATCATCGCCGAGCTGGGGTATGTCATCGAGAAGCACCTGCAGACCATCGGCCTGCTCAAGAAAGTGGAACTCGATGAACACGCCGCGAAGATCATCGCCGAAAAGAAAGCGGAATTCGAAGAGCGAACCAAACAGACGGATGCGTTCGCGAAGTCGCACTTCCCCGAAGGCGCGCAGCTGTGCGCCAAGTGCAGCACCGCCGCGGTCGTCATGATGGACGGCTGCATGACCTGCCTGAACTGCGGCGATTCGAAGTGCGGCTGATCCGCTGAGCTGAGCTGAGTGAACGGCCGGGGCAGTGGCTTTGCCCCGCCCGAACCTCAGGCTTACAGCCGGAGTGCCGCGTATCGGCGGTGCTCAGCATGGCGTTTGCCATGACTCCTACCGTTGCCGGCGTAACCGGCCTGCTTTGCGGACGGGCACGAAGTCCGATCATCGCTCCACCGAAGTCGTGAGCGAGAAAACCTATGAAGCTGGGTGCCATTTCAGTCGCCATTCTTTCTTCCGTGTTGCTGGCCGCGCTGGCGTTCGCCGACGCCTCGCCCACTTCCAACAAGTGGCGCATCGAATTCGATGGACAGGCATTGACGTCGGGCGAGCTCGTGTTCCGCGTCACGCCGCATCAGGGCGAGGCCACGGACATTTCCGTGAACATCCGCAGTGGCCGCGATGAGAACAACGTCGCCAAGGACGTGCGCGACGCGTTTGCCGCCAAGCTGAGTCCTGAGCGTTATTCGGTCGAGGTCGACGATGGCGAGGACATCCTCGTGAAGAAGAAGGAAGGGCAGCCTGACTTCGCGATCGAGCTCGTCGAGGCCGGCGTCCAGAACATCAGCATCAAGGTCGAAGGTGAATAAGGTTCCGTCATCGCGCCCCGGAATTTGCCGGGGCGCGCCCGGCTGGGCGCTCTTGCTGGCTGGTTTGATGTCGCTGCCGCTGGCCGCGCAGGATCAGGCAGGCGGCAGCTCGGTGCCGCTGTCCAAGGCCTGGAATATCGCATCCACCGGCAAGGCCGCATCCAGCGGCGAACTGTTGTTTCGCGTGACGCCGGGCAGCGGTGAAGATCCCGTGGAGGTGTCGGTTTTCGTATTGTCCGGCTCCAACGAGACCGGGGTCGCCAGCAGCATCCGGCGCGCCCTGTCTACCCAGCTCGATCCGCAGAGCTATGACATCGAAGCGGGCCAGGGAGCAAACGTATTGATCACCGCGGAAGAGACGACCACGGGCGAGTCATCGCAGGGCTTCGCGATCGAACTACTCGACTCCGATGTCGACGATGTCCGGGTGATGGTGCGAAGCGCCGCGCCGGTCGCACCGCCCACGGTGCCTTCTCAGAACGATCCGGCGAATGCCCCGAATCCGGTTGTGCCCGGCAATCCCGCGACACCAGAGTCGCCCGGCGACGCCACACCTCGGCAGGATCCGCAGGCCCCCGCGAATCCCGCGCCGGCGCCGCCTGCACCGCAGACCCCGACCAGCCCCACGCCTTCCTCACCTGCGCCGCAATCTCCGGCCGGTCCGCCGCCGCAAACTCCGGCTCCCAGCTCACCCGAGAGCCCGTCGCCGGCGCCCGGGGCCAGCAATTCTGGTGCTACCGGCGGAGCGGGCGCTCCCGCGAGCGCGCCGCCACCGCCGGCTTCGCCTGGTGGACGGTAGTTAGTCGATCACCGTCTCTAACAACGCTGGGCGTGTAGGAATAGTCCGAGTTTGGAAGGGGACGCGCGGCGATGGTTGCTAGGAGTCCCATGGCGCAACCTCCCTTCCCATGAGCACCACAAAAATCATCGCCATCGTCCTTATCATCGCGGGCGTGTTAGGCCTCGCGTACGGCAAGTTCACCTATACCGAGGAAACGCACGACGCAAAGGTCGGTCCGGTAGAGCTGAGTGTCAAAGACAAGGAGACGGTGAACATTCCGGTATGGGCCGGAGTGGGTGCCATCGTCATCGGCGCGGGATTGCTGCTGGCCGGCGGCCGGCGCCGCACCTAGATCCACACGGCTCCCCCGGTGTGGCGATCCCGCCTTGTCGTGCGGGGTCGCCCGCCATTCTTCGTGCGTTTCGGAACTGCGTCACATTTCGAGGCGAGGTCGAGAGCCGTGCTCACCTCACTTAATCCAGCCTTTTCTCCGTTACGGGACCTTTGATCCCGCGTTTGCGGCCGTCTGTCGGCCGGCTGCTGCGGCCTCCCTGGCTATCACGGCAGAGTGCTCCCAGTCGTATTGGGAGATGAAATGCGCACGAGGACCAAATCGAACCGGGCCGGGGGCTTCTCGCTCATGGAGCTGATGTTCACGATTGCGGTCGCAGGCATCCTCGCCGCGGTGGCCGTCCCTTCGTTCCGCACCATGATGGCGTCGAACCGGCTGGTCACTCAGGCGAACGAGATCGTGGGTGCGGTCCAGTTCGCGCGTTCCCAGGCCATCACGCGCAACGCGGCCATGACCCTGTGCCGCATCGATGCCGAAGCCGACACCGAATGCGCCGGATCATCGGACGAGTGGGAATTCTGGATGGTCGTCGACGGCGACGACAACGTCCTGCGGCGTGGCGCGCTTCCAAGTCATAACGGAACCATGCTGTTCGGTTCCGACCTCGCCACCGACGAGATCGTGTTCGGTGCCGACGGTTTTGCGCGGGTAGCGGGTGCGCCCGCTAACAACGATTTCACGATCTGCTCGACCGTGCTGACCGAGAACAACATGCGCACCATCCGGTTGGGCGCGGGAAGCCGCGTGTCCACCCAGAAGTCCACAGGGAGCTGCTGATGCGAGCGGGAAACAGGAAGGAGCCTTCGACCTTCGGTCGGCAACGCGGTGTGGGCATCGTCGAGGTGCTCGTGGCCGTGCTGGTGCTGTCCATCGGCCTGCTGGGTCTCGCAGGCCTGCAGGTGCGGACGCTGCGAAACAACCAGAGCGCGCTCGAGCGCGGCGTGGCCGTGGTCGAAACTCATGCGATCGCTGATGCGATGCGCGCCGACCGCACGAACGCCACCAACGGTCTCTTCGACATCGATCTCGATGACGCTGATCCCACGGGCACCACGTTTGCCAACGCGGTGCTCGCCGGCTGGCGCGAAAATCTGCGCGCCACTCTCGGCGACGAAGCTACGGGCAAGGTCGACTGCAACGGCGCGCTGTGCGAGATCGTCGTGCAGTGGAACGACGAGCGCGCCACCGCCGGTGCGACCGAGCAGCAACTAGTCACGTGGGTGCAGTTATGAGCATTTCCAGGAATCGCGGCTTCACGCTGGTCGAGCTCATGATCTCGGTCGTACTCGGCATGGTCATCGTCGGCGGCGTCATCAGCGTGATGTTGGCGAACAAGCGCAGTTTCAACACCAATGAAGGTCTGTCGCAGGTTCAGGAAAGCGCCCGCACGGCCTTCGAGCTCATTGCGCGCGACGTGCGTCAGTCAGCCGGCAACACCTGTGACAACAATGGCCGCACGGCTGATGTCGTGGATGCCAGCGGAGCCAACTGGTGGCAGGGCTGGTGGGGCGTGCGCGGAGTCAACGATGGCGACACGGATCCCGCGGTAGCGACGAGCGGTGCCGTCGGTGAGCGCGTTGCCGGTACCGATTCGCTGCGCATTCAGGGCATGGAAGGCACGGGCTTCGGAGTCGACGTCCATAACGCCGCCGGGCAGACATTGACGCTGCAGGAAGATGCGGGACTCGTGGTGGGCGACATCGTCATGATTTGTGATTTCGACCATACGGCGCTGTTCCAGACTACGGCCTACGACTCGGCAGCGTTCACGCTCGAACACGACAACGGCGGCGGTCCGCCTGGCAATTGTTCCTCCGGGCTCGGCTTCCCGACCAATTGCGATGGCGGCACCGGCAACATCTATGCCTTTCCGCAGAATTCGCCCGTTGGCCGGCTCGCGGTCAGCGACTGGTATGTAGGCAACAATGGCCGGGCCGAAGAAGGTGGCCGCTCGCTGTATCGACGCCGGCTCGGCCCGGGCGGCGTCCTGGTCACCGAGGAGATCGTCGCCGGCGTCACCGACATGCAGGTGACCTACCGCCGCGCCAACAGTGACCTCATACAGGATGCGAGCGCAGTCGCCGACTGGGGTGATGTCAACGCAATCCTGGTCGAGCTCACCGCCGACAGCGCCTCCGCGCGCGTGACCACGGATGCGACTGTGAACGAAGGCCGCATCCAACGCACTTTCAACTTCCTCATTACGCTCAGGAATCGCGCCCCATGATCCGCCGTTCCAGAATCCGCCCGGTTCAACTGATCCGCCGGCAGCGCGGCGTCGCGCTGATGGTGGCGCTCGTGCTGCTGGTCATCGCGACACTCATCGGACTGGCGGCGACTCGCGGCACCACGTTGCAGGAACGCATGAGTTCCAACAGTTATGACCGGTCGCTGGCCTTTCAGCGCAGCGAAGCGGCATTGCGCGCCGCCGAGGCCGCAATCACGGCCGACTGGCGCATCACCAACCTGGGTGGTGAGGACTGCACCGTGGCTACCTGCCCGATCGTGCCCGACAACGCATTCACCGGCACCAGCGCAGTCTGGACAGACGTTCCGGCGAGCTTCAACGTGAACGACGACCTGACACCCGGCGTTCCGCAATATCACATCGCCTTCGTGGGCACCGGTACGGGCGGCAGCGACCTCGGCCTGGACGAGAACGCCGGCGCCGGTTACGGCGAGCCGCCGCCCGCCGCGCTCATGGCTTATTTCCGCGTAACGGCGCGCAGCAGCGCGCCTTCCACGCTCGATGGCCGCGCCATCGTGGTGTTGCAGGCCACCTTCCGCCGGCCGATGTGACGCGACCGAATTCAATCGAGGACTTTGCATGACTTCCAACTACTACAACCGTTCATTGCGCGCGCTTCACGGCGGCGGCCTGGCCCTGGCCGCGGTACTCGCGCTATCGATGTCGGCCACGAGTGGCGCGCAAGTCGTTTCGCAGACGCCGCTGTCAGTGGGCGGCAATGTGCCAGGCAACCTCGTGCTCACGCCGTCGGTGGAATTTCCTACCCTCAACAGCAAGGCCAACCTGGGCGCTTACAGCTCGGGTACGACGTATGTCGGGTACTTCGATCCGCACAAGTGCTACGTGTACGTCTACAACGCCACCGAGAGCCTTCGGCATTTTGCGCCGAACCGGCAGCTTGCGGCACCCGCGGTATGCAGCGCGGCTTCAAAGGAGTGGAGCGGCAACTGGCTGAACTGGGCCACTACGCAGACGATCGACCCGTTCCGCAAGGCACTGACGGGTGGCCTGCGCGTGCGCGACACGGCCGGCGAGACCTGGCTGGAGAAGGCTCGGCACGATGGACAAGGTGGTGCTGGCTATTTTCCGAATGCCACCACGACCGGTGCCGGAACGCTGGCCGGGGCGCTCCCGACATCCTGGAGCACGATTTACACGCGTGTCTGGGGCGGCGGCAGCGAGTTGTATTTCACCAGCACATGTCCCGGCCCCACCAACCTCGCGGCAGGGCTCAATGCAGCGGTGGATTACGATCCGGCGACTCATAATCTGAATGCGACGAACACGTTCGGGAACGTCTATTGCCCCTCTTCGAACAGCGATGTGCGGAACACGAACGCCAATCGGATCTACAGGGTCAGCGTGCGCGTCAAGGTTTGCGATTCCGGAGTTGGCCTCGAGTCCAATTGCGTGGCCTACGGCGGCAACTACAAGCCGGAGGGCCTCATCCAGAAATACTCAGGCAAGATGCGCTTCAGCATCTTCGGTTACCTGCTCGATAACGGCGCCTACCGCGATGGTGGCGTGATGCGGGCCCGGCAGAAATATGTCGGCCCCTTGAAGCTCGACAAGGCCACCCGCGAGTGGGTCGCGAATCCTTTGCGCGAGTGGAATGACAATGGCACGTTCGTTCGCAATCCCGACAGTGCGGATGCCGCGGCGACGACCACGGCGGTCGGCGATGCGGTGAACTATCCCATCCAGGATAGCGGCGTCATCAACTACCTGAACAAGTTCGGGCAGATGACGGGAACGAATGCCAAGAATTTCGACCCGGTGAGCGAGATGTACTACACGGCGCTGCGCTATGTACGCAAGCTGCCGCCCGTGCCTATCTATTCGGATCTCACTCGTTCCTATGGCAGTGCCGCAGGCTCGGCGGTTGCCGCGGGTGTTGGACGCTACAACCTGGCCGACGGTTTTCCGGTGATCACCGACTGGTACCCCGACAGCAATCCGGATGCCTATGAATACTGGTGCCAGAGCAGTGCGGTGCTCGGCATCGGTGACGTGTATACCCACAAGGACAAGAACCTGAAGGGCAATACCGCGAGCACGTCCAACGAGCCTTCGATGCCCGCGCTCGTGTCCGCGGACCCGATAGTCGATGACGTGGTGGAGTGGACACGACGCGCCTACGCACTCGAAGGCGTGACCATGAACATTCCGCTAAATGGCGGACTCCACAACTCGCCGTACATGGTGGGACTGGCGTACCACGCGCGTACGCAGGATCTGCGCACCGAAACGGAATTGCCCGAGAAACAGACCATCTCCACGCACTGGGTGGACGTGCGCGAACGGCAGGTCATCGAACCCCGCATTCGCAATCAGTACTGGATGGCGGCCAAGTACGGCGGCTTCAGCGTTCCGGATGACTTCAATTCGCGCACCCATGCAACGGCGTTGCCGAATGCCTGGTGGTCGACCGACGGCGACACGCTCACCTCGAATTCCGGCGACTGGGCCAACGAAACGTTCCGGCGCGCAAGCAACTACTACGTCGCGGATCGCCCGCAGACCATGGTGGAGAGCCTGACGCGCGCGTTCGCGAAAATCGCCTCCGAAAAAGCCGGATCCGGCAGCTCGCTCGCCGCCAACTCGACTCGTCTCGACACGGATACCCGGACCTTTCAGGCCCAGTTCTTGAGCGGCAGCTGGCTCGGACAGTTGACGTCTTTCTCGTTCAACACCGCCACTGGCACCCTCTCGAGCACGCCCGTGTGGAGCGCTGGTGAACAGATGCCCGCCTGGAACCTGCGCAATATCTGGGTCCACGATCCGCAGAATACGGGCGGCAGCAAGTACAAGACGTTCCGCTTCACGAACCTGGGTTCCACGCAGCAGACCAAGCTCACCAGCCTCGCAGCGCTCAGTCCCGCAACGGGCACGCAGGTGGTCAACTACATACGCGGCGACCAATCGCTTGAAGAAAGCGTGAACGGTACGTTGCGTACGCGAAGCAAGGAGGGTGCCGACCCCAGCTGGAGTCCCATCCTCGGCGATATCGTCAACTCGACGCCTATCTACGTGGGCGCTCCGAATGCCGCGCTCTATGCCAACACGCCCGGGACCTGGAACGGCAAGAGCTCATACGCCTCGTACGCCGCCGCGCAGGCGGGGCGCGCGCCGCTGGTATGGGTTGGCGCCAACGACGGCATGGTCCACGCCTTCAATGCCGAGACCGGCGCGGAGGTCTATGCCTTCGTGCCTAACGCTTCCATCGACAAGGGTCTGGTGAACGTGGCCGACCCTGATTACCAGCACCAGTATTTCGTGGATGGTGATCTGGCTATTGCCGACATCTACGACGGCACGAACTGGCGCACCATCCTCGTGGGCAGCATGGGTCGCGGTGGTCCGGGAATTTTCGCACTCGACATCACCACGCCGCCGACCACCGCTTCCCCGAATACCGTCCAGTTCCTCTGGGAAGTGGATGAATCGGACATTCCTTCGCTGGGCCGCAACATCGGTCGTCCGATCATCACGCAGATCGCCAATGGCGAGTGGCGTGTGCTGCTCGGCAACGGACCTGACAGCACGGGCGGCACCGCCAAGCTGATCATGCTCGATGTCCTCACCGGCGACGCCGATGTCATCGACACCGATACGGAAACGGACAATGGTCTCAGCGCCGTGCTCGCACGCGACACCAACGCGGACGGCATTTCAGACACCGCGTATGCGGGTGACCTCGCCGGTCGTTTGTGGAAATTCACGAGCCTCGGCGGAACACCTGCGGTGTCCACGTTGTTCACCGCGACTGATCCGGGCGGTACGGCGCAGCCGATCACCGCCGCGCCTGCGGTGGCGCGCGATCCGGCAACGGGTATTCCGTGGGTATTCTTCGGTACTGGCCGCTACCTGGGTGATACCGATCCGGCCGATACGCAGCGCCAGTCCTGGTACGGATTCCAGGATACCGGTGTCGCCGTGACGCGCGCGGAACTGAAGCAGCGCACCGCATGGAACGTGGGGCCAGTGGGCAACTTCCTCGGCCGGCTCGTCGATGAAGCCTCGGCGGACGACATGGCCGGATTCCGCGGCTGGTACATGGATCTGCCCGAAACCGGTGAGCGCATGGTCGTACCGAACCAGTTCCAGGGTGGCGCGCTCATCAGCACGACGCGCACGCCGGACTCGACCGATGTGTGCCGGCCCAGTGGCGGTGGCTGGATCATGGCCATCAATCCCTTCACGGGTGCCAGGCTGCAAGACGACTTCTTCGATATGAACGAGGACACCGAGTTCAACGATGAAGATCGCCACGATGACAGCGATTCCGCCTGGGACGACGGCGACGAACAGGACGAAAACGTCTCCGGGCTCGGCGAACGCGTCAGCATGAACAGGCCCATCTTCATCGAGAACAAGATGTGTTACACGATGGACGATGGCACGACGCGCTGCGTCACCATTCAGGGTTCGTCTGTCCAGGCCCGCCGTGGCAGCTGGCGCGAAATCATGAACAACTGAGGTCAGTAACACATGACGCATTACACAGCGCGCGCCCGAGGCGTGACGCTCATCGAACTGATGATCGTGGTAGTGATCATCTCCATCCTGGCGGCGATCGCCGTGCCGTCATACCAGGCGTACACGGTGCGCACGTATCGGGCCGCCGCGCGCGCCTGCATCAGCGAGACCGCGCAGTTCCTCGAGCGTTATTACACGACCAACATGTCATACGAGGACGCGGCTCCCGCGTTGGCCTGCACGACCGACGGAACCATGGAAACCCGCTATACGTTCGCCGTGTCGGATCTCGCGCAGCGCGAGTTCCTGATCACCGCCACGCCATTGGGTCGCCAGTTGGCGCACGACACGCGCTGCGGCACCCTGACGCTGGACCACACCGGCGCGCGCACCGAAAGCGGCAGCGGCGACGTGGGAGATTGCTGGTAGCTAGTTCTTCAGCTTGTAGCCCGTACGGAACATCCAGTGGACTGCCGCGAGGCAGACCACCAGGAACGCCAGCGTCATCCCGAAGCTCAGCACCACGTTGACGTCCGACTTGCCGTAGAAGCTCCAGCGAAAGCCGTTTACCAGGTACACCACCGGGTTGAACAGCGTGATCTTCTGCCACACCTCCGGCAGCATCGAGATCGAATAGAAACTTCCGCCGAGGAAAGTGAGCGGCGTCACCACCATCATCGGCACGATCTGGATCTTCTCCCAGCTGTCGGCCCAGATGCCTATGAGGAAGCCGAGCAGGCTGAACGTGACGGACGTGAGCACCAGGAAGCCGATCATCCAGAACGGGTGCTCGATGCTGAACGGCACGAACAATCGCGCGGTGGCGAGGATGATGACGCCGAGGATTACTGACTTGGTGGCCGCGGCGCCGGTATAGCCTAACAACGTTTCGGTGAGTCCCACGGGCGCCGAGAGCAGCTCATAGATCGTCCCGGCGAACTTCGGCATGTAGATGCCGAAAGAGCCGTTCGACACGCTCTCCATGAGCACGGTGAGCATGATGAGCCCGGGCACGATGAACGCGCCGTAACTCACGCCGTCGATCTCCATCATGCGCGACCCGATGGCCGAGCCGAACACCACGAAATACAGCGAGGTGGTCATCACCGGCGTCGCGATGCTCTGGAACAGCGTGCGCCAGGTGCGCGCCAGCTCGAATTGATAGATGGCCTTGGCGGCGTAAAGATTCACCGGCGCGCCCCCTTCGTATTGTCCATGGCCGTGCTTCGCACGAGACTCACGAAGATCTCTTCGAGCGAGCTCTCCGCCGTGTGCAGGTCCTTGAACTCGATGCCGTGCTCCTGCAGTTTGCGCAGCAGCGGGGCGATGCCGGTGTC
>Ga0307410_10000665_pt1 | contig 14241 bp, 20 predicted proteins | sample 322Ometagenome_3_FD_203707 | JGI IMG/M metagenome (GOLD analysis project Ga0307410, IMG submission 203707) | Maize rhizosphere microbial communities from greenhouse at UC Davis, California, United States - 322HYB-O-3 | ecosystem: Host-associated > Plants > Roots > Rhizosphere > Soil | place... | reverse complement strand
GACGCCGACCGGCGCGGTCTTGGAAGCTAAAAATCTTGTCCCAACCTGTTGCGCACCCCTTCGGGGGTGCGTTATGTTGAGGGTGTTCGGTTCAAACGGAGGAGGAAATCATGGGCATGTCGCACGCAACGTGCACTCACCCCCGCACCCCCGCAGGACGCGCTGCGTGCCGCAAGGCGGGCGGACCCAACACCGACCACAGTCCGACCCCGTTCATGGCCTCTCCGGCCACCCTGGCGCCCTCTACGAACGTGTTGCGGGGGTTGGGTGACGTCCGTCGGTTGGCGACGTCGCTGATGACGGAACACGGGCTGACCGCATCGGGGTGGACATTCGACTTCGACAACGGCAAGCGTCGGTTTGGCGCGTGTCATTGGCGAGGCAAGAACAAGATCACGCTTTCGTCGGCGTTGACCCAGGCCAACATCAACAAGCCGGAGATCATCCGTGACGTGGTGTTGCACGAAATCGCGCACGCCCTCGCCGGACCTCGCGCCCACCACGGACCCGCGTGGAAGAGCATGGCTCGCCGGATCGGCGCCAACCCGACGCGTTGCTACGACTCGAACGGGGTGACCGGTGTTGACGCTCCGTACACGGCGACGTGTGGCGGGTGTGGCGCGACGTTCCGCAAGTTCCGCAAGCCACGCGCACAGCGGGCATGTGCGGCGTGCTGCCGTCGGGCCGGTCGGATGGACCCCCGTTTCTTCTTGACGTTCACGTACGTCGGGAGCTAAAGATCTTGGTCCAACCTGTTGCACCCGCCTTCGGGCGGGTGTTAGGTTAAGGGCATGACGAACCGCATTGACCACTCGGGCCACAACCACCCCGCCACCCCGGCTGCTCGGGCCGCGTGTCGGAAGTCCCGCCCGGTACAGACGTTCACCAGTCGTACCCGCGACGAGGCGATCGCTGTTTACTGGTCCATGCCGCTGTTCGAGCGCACCCAGTACGACTTCGAACACATGATCTCCGAACTGATGATCGGCCGGTCGTAAAGATCTTGGTTCTTATGGGCCGAATGCTTTGCACGAACCTTCGCACGTGAGGTAGGACGATGACGATTGCCCGTGGAGGGATGACGACGATGCGTGATCTCACGACGTACGAAAACATGGACGCCCTGGCCGCTGCCATTCGACCGGACGCGCGTGACGTGCTCGTGTCATTGTGGCGACGTCGTGTGATGGGATTGCCGCTGACGTGGCACCTGCCAACCGTTGTGGCTGCCGTGCCGTCGTTGTGGCGCGACCTGATCGCGGTTACCATGCCGGACGTGGCGACACTGAACCGATGGGAGCGGGACCATGGCTATGTCTCACGCTGATTGCGACCACCCGCGTACGCCTGCCGGGCGTGCTGCGTGCCGACGTCGGGGCATCCTGGTCAACGGACACCGCAAGATCATCGCCACACACCACCCGCTGTGCTCGTCACCCGCTGGCCACAACACCGCTGGTTGCCCCGTACCGGCCGGTACTCCGGCGGTAGTGACCACACTACCCAAGGGTCGGCGTTCGGCCGGCAGCGTGGATGTGAAGCGGCCAGGGACGCGCCTGCGGACGATCGGTGACTTGCCGGACGTTCCCCGGATGCTGGCGCACGGCTGCCGCATCGCCTGGGACCACGAATGGCCCGTCAAGGTCGGGCACCAGTTCAACGACGACGAGAAGCGCATCGTGATCGATGGCGACGTGTGCGAGGTCGCGTTGGTGTGGAAGCCGTCGCTGCCCCACGGCGTGTGGGGTGTGTTCGTGCGCAAGACCTCGATCACGCACCGCATCGACGCGGGTGTGGAACACGCAATGAGAATCGCCGCAGGAGAAGAACCGTTCGAATGGTGACCGGTCCGTACGTTGTTGCACGTCCCCGTTTAACGGGGGGGTTGCACTTCGTCTTCGGTCGTGGTAGAGTCGGTGTTCCAACTGAACAACGACGGAGGAGATGACCATGTACCCGAACGACTCCAACGGTTGTTACTCGTGTGGCGCGTTGGCCGGACGTCCGTGCATCATCCGGACCATGGATGGCGACGGAGTCCCGACGCACACCGAACTACCGGAACCGCACGACGGGCGCACATCCGACTGACGTAACCAACCACCGACCCCGGACGGGTGTCCGGGGTCGTTGCGTAGAGGCACCCCAGATCGCCGTACAGACGATTTCACGCGTGTCCGGGGGTGTGGGACACCAACCGGTCCAACCATGCGGCTACGTCGCCTACGGACCGCGCCACCAGCACGTGTCCCCCGGCATCCCGGATCTGCCGGTGTCGGTGCAACTGGATCGCCGTGGGCTGACCGCCCTCGGGCATCTTCGATTCGATTGCGATGTAGAGACCGCGATATACACCTTCGATATCGGGCAGGCCATTCATGGTGGTAGATCCTCCGTGATTCTTGTGGCAGAATCCACCACGCGCACGGATGAGGGATTGGATGGCCCGAGACAATCGAGATTCAGGCTGTGCCATTCGGTGCTCCCCTCTCGGAAACGGGGCCGAACGCGTAACGGAGGATACGCGTCCGACCCCATAACCTTCATGCGGGCAACGGAGAGGTGCAATGCCGTTCGGGCAATATCAATGGTGCCCTAACCCATCGGCTCCGTCAAACGCGGATCAGAGTTCGTCCAGATCCAGTTCGTCCACGTCCTCGTCGTCCTCGTCCTCTTCGGACGCACGGCGACGGCTGGCGGCCTTGCGGGCCGGTGCCTTCTTGGCCGCACGACGACGCGGAGGCGGCGCCTCTTCCTCGTCATCGTCGTCCTCGACATCCTCCGGTTCCGGCGCGCGGCGACGTGTGGTCTTCTTCGCGGCGGTCCGCTTGCGCGGGGCCTCTTCGACCTCGTCATCTTCGTACTGGTCGTCGTCGTCCTCGTCGTTGGGCTCGACGTCATCGACCGGCATGGTCTCCACGATCTGCGACTTCAACCGGCCCTCGTACTCGTCGTCGTCCAGAACCGCGCCGAATTCCTTGTTCAGCAACAGGTTCGGGTTCACCAGGACCCGCTTCTTGGGGATCTCCTTGCCACACGCGATGAACAGCTTGCGGATCTTCCACGCCTGCTTCTCGTCAGACCCGCAGTAGTACGGGTACGTGGCCGGACGGGCGGACTTGGCCTCGCTGGCCACGACGCAGGTGAACACCCACCCGTCATTGCCATCCTTGCTGGTGTGGTCGTCCACCGAAATGATCTTCATGACGTAGTCCCCGGCGGGCTTCCGCTTGGGGTTGAACAGGCCGGACTCCTTGACGTTCGTGAAGTCCATTGCCCTCTTGGTGGCTGGCATTTACACTTTCCCCTCTCGCATTGCCCGAACTAATCGCGGCACGGTTGGATTGGTGATGTAGTCCGGCAGTTCGAAGCCGGACCGTATGCCTGTGTCGTACATCTCGTGCGGCCCGATCCACAGGCGACGTTGCTTCGTGACCGTACGCGTCTTGACTTCCTGGTCTTTCGGATCGCGGTAACGAGACTCGAACTCACCGCGTACGACGTAGATTCGGCCGATGACGTCCACTACCTGATTGAGGCTGGATCGCGCGCCCTTCGGCAGATCGGGTACGTACATATGACCGGCGGCTGATGCCTCCTCGTCTCCCTCGTAATCCTCCATGTTGACGATGATTTCCATGCGCTCTTGTGCGGTCAACACGATACCGATGTGCCGCAAGGCATGGAAATTGTGGAGCATTGCTTCCACGAGGGTGTTGGCACGTCCCCAATCCTGAATCTTCGTGTCACTCGGTTTGCGCGACAGGTCACGCTCCATGTCGATCGACCGAATGAAATCCCGAGCGATGCCGTAGATTCGCGTCATCCCATCGAGGTTGACCCATTGGTAGGGCTCGTTGGTCAACGGTGACCGCGCGTCTTTGGACCGGAGGAAGCCATAGACGTCGTCCATGTCGGACCACTTGCTGATTTGCCACACGTCCGGATCGATGCGCGTTTCTTCTTCGGTTCCTTGTTCTGGATCGACCACCAGGACATTAGGCGCGGTGGCACCGAACCGCGTCTTGCCCTTCTTGTTCCGCCCGTACACGAGGAATCGCGGCTTGCGTTTGGTCGCACTCGGACGATGGATGCGTTGACGGGCGATGGCTGCGTAGTTTTTACCGGCCATGGAACCACTCACACACCCAACACCACACATGCTTTCTCGCGTGAGTCATGCGAATCAACCGAGTCCAACCGACGCTGATTCCACACCTCTCGCATCTTGGTTTGAACATGGAACCTCCGTTGTCCGGGGTGTCATTGTCGTCGCATATCACGGAGTCCGTCAATCACTCTGGCTCTTTCTGCTCGTTGTAGTAATCGAGCGGGTCGCCGACGCGGTACAGCTTGCGACGCAACAGATCGGCATTGCCACCGAGCAATTCAGTTTCACACAGACCGACGTAGTCACACATGAACCCGCATGACCGGTCGGTGACCCGTTCTACTTCCTCTGGCGCGTCCCAGTGGTACCCATGGGCACGGTCGCGGGTGTGCATCATCGCCGCGACCACACGCGCAATCATCCGGTCATCCTTTTCGAGGATTTCTCTGCGGAAGAATGGGCTGGTCTGGGTCACGCCTGGTTGCCACCGTTGGGCTTTCAACGCACGCAACTGGCGGACGTATGGCCGGTGGTCGATACCGTACTCGCGGATCGCGCGCACCATCGTAGGGTAGTCGGTGTCGATGGCTTTGGTGGACAACCGTTCCTGCGGTTTGCCGACGTACACCAACTGAGGCTTGGTTGGTGCCTTCGTGCGAATGTAGTTCCAGATGAATCCCTTGACGTTCAACCCGCATTCGCGTGCAGCCCAGATGTAGAGGGCGGAAGCGTGGTCGAGCAGACGGACGTTCATCGTGGGCAACGTCTTGTGTGACTTGTGGTCAACGATCCACAGCCCGTATTCGTCCTCGACCAACAAGTCCAACCGACACCGGTACACACCATTGCCGTCAGGCCATTCGCATTCCAGCGTGAGTTCCGTGTCGAGGATGCGCCAGCCGTGGTACGGGTCATCGTGGTTGGCACCATAGTGCCACAAGTACCCCCGCATCATGGCCAGGCATTCATTGGGTAGGTCGCCCAATGCGTCTTTCTCTTCGTCCATTAATGCGCTGTACTTGGCGGTCAGCATTCGATGGTGGGCTTTCCAATCCCCACCAACGTAGTACAGTTCCAGCAATTCGTGGAACCAGGTGCCCCGGCGCAATGGCCTATCGCGTTCGGTGAGGACGCGTTTCTTCAATCGCTCGGCGTATTTGTACTGTGCCTGTTTGGGGCACCGAGCGAAGGTTTTCAGCATTGAGTGGGTGCTGATAATTCGGCCGTCCTCATCGACATAAAGGCCGGTCATGTGACGTCCAACCCACACCCGGTACAAACCAACGTCTGGTTGTCATTTATCCACTTGGTCCCTTCGGTGGGACCGGTCAACAGACACGTGTCCGGGGTGTACGCCCATTCACCTTCGACAACCGGTCGGCCGGTGTACCCATGACCATAGCCAAGCATAGCCCGGATGTGTTTATCGGGCACATCTTTAATAGCCATTGACTGGCCATTGAATTCTACGATCTCGTCAGGATCAATCATGCGGCAATCACCTCGTTAATCCATCCGGCCATGTCGTCAGGCCGTTCCAACAACGTAACGTCGGAGAGCTCAGTCGCGCCACCCCAGTGCGTGCCCACCTTGATATCGGCAATGATCGGCACGTCAATCACAAGGCCGAACATCCGTTCGAGCGGCAGGTTTTCCATAGTGCGCTTGATGATAGGCAATGCGCGCGGTGCATGTTCGATCCTGATTTCGAAGTTCACCGCGTCATGAACCGTGCCGATCGGGTACGCCTCCAGCTCGTGACGACGGAACGCACGCGCGGTGTGGACCATCGACAGCAGTGCCATGTCCGAAGCCAATGCCTGAACAGGCGAGTTGATGGCCTGGCGTTCGGCTTCTGAGCGCACCCCATCGTCAGGGGAGTAGATGTCGGGCAGATGACGGATGCGACCCATGGGTGTTTCTACGCGTCCGTACTTGTACGCCAACCGGCGCTGCTTCGCGTGCCATGGTGTCAGCTTGGGGAACTGGTCGAAGAATGCCTTCCGGAACGCGATCGATTCCTCTTCGGACACCACCAGGCCGTAGTTCGCCCAGGCGGTTGCGATGAACTTGCGCCACCCCATGCCGTACAGGAACCCGAAGTTCACGGCCTTAGCCCGTTTACGTTCCTCGGCGGTTACTTCGGATGCGGGCTTGCCAGTCATCCGCATAGCCATGGCCATGTGGATGTCTTGGCCGGACTGGTACAACCGGAGCATGGTGTCTTCGCGCGCCAGGTACGCAGCGATGCGCAATTCGATTTGGCTGTAATCGGCTTCTACGAACACGTACCCCGGTGCGGCACCGAACACACCGCGCGCTAGTTTGTTGCGTGGAACCTGTTGTAGATTAACGCCTTTCCGGTTGCGGCTGCCCGCTGTGATCTTCTCGGCATCTTCCTTGCCGGACGACAGCCGGCCGGTCACAGTGCCCCATGGCTTGAACGTGGAGTGGATGCGCGAGTCGGCATCCAATTGCTCGGACCACGGACGGAAGAACGACGTGTCGAACTTGTTCCATTCCACGCGATCGAGCAATAGCTTGGCCACCGGATGCATCTCGGCGAGCAACATCATGATGGCCTCGGCCATCGACGGGTTGCCGGGGGTGCCATCGTCCTTGGGCTTGCCCCGTGCAATCACGGGCAGTTCGAGGTATTCGAACAGGAACCATCGGGCGAAGTTAGACGGGTTCCAATTGACCTGCAACTGGTTGGTGCGCTTGGCGAAGAACTCGTCGGGCCAATCGTCCACGTCTTCGGGGATGTGCTCCCACAGTTGATCCTCGATGTCCTCCAACTTGCCTTTGACGATGTTCCAGTTGGTGGTCAACCGTTCCTGATCGACATACACGCCACGCATCTCAACGGCGATCAATTCCTGAACAGCCGGCATCATCAAGTGTTGGAAGAACCGTGCAATGCGTGGCCGCTTGTGCATCTCGTCCCGCACATGGAAGTACAACCGCAGGGTGTGCCATGTGTCGAGACCGTTGTATTCCAACACCTCGGCAAGTGGTGTGGTCAACAGGTCGCGCGTGTCGATCCCCCATGGATCGGCGCCGAGGATCGATTGGCTGGCGGGCTTCAATCCCTTGGGTGAGTTCTCATCCAACAACGCCAACGCGATGATGGTGTCGAACGTCGGCACGAGATCGTAGATCCCGGAGAAGTACCGCAACCACTTCGTGTCGAACTTGGCATTATGGGCTACCCGTTTCCGGGCACGTTTGAGGGCACGCACGATCCAAGTGACGACCACACGCCAGTTGGTGCGGAACACCGACTCTGGGTGGAACAACGGGATCTCGTACGTGTGGGCGGTCGTCATGTCTCCATCGCACACGGTCAGTGCGATCGACACGATAGCCGCATCGTCGTCCGTCCAGGCCGCCCCAGTCGTTTCGATGTCGTACGCGACCACCGCCGCACGCCGCACGGCCGTCAGCGCGGCTCTCAGGCCCTCTCGCGACGCTACTACGGTGCGGTGCCCGACGTTGGTGTGGAACGGTGGCTGCTCGGTGTCAATGCCCTTGATCAATCGTGCGAAGTATTGGAGGTCCGCTACGAATCCGGAACGCATGCCAGGGTTACGCGCGACAGCTGCCGGGCTGATGGTTGGGAAGATGACTCCGTTGCCTCCGGGCACGTCGTACAGCTTCCCTCGGTGCTGCATGATGTTCGCCCAGCCCGATGCCGCGAACCACGCCTCTGCGCCCAGACACAACACGTAGTCCGGATTGACGAACGCCAGTTCGTCACGCAGGTACGGCGCGCACGCTTTCTGGTCGCCTTTCGACGGGTCCAGGTTCCACACTTGGCACTTCAACGCCGACAGCCACATGACTTGACTGGGGTCGATGCCGGCCTCGTCCAAATAGGATTCGATCTCGGTACGCAACCGAGAGTCCGGGAACTTGGTGACAACTGCAACCCGCGCGCCGTTGGGACCGCTGCCCGTGATGCAAACCTCATCCGCTTGGGTGTGCAATTTACAGCTCGTGCATGCTGCGTTTCTAACCGCCAACTGCAAACGCTTGTTCATGGTGAGGAACCCCATTCCCATCGCGTCTTTTCCAGACCGCGTACCCGACCCACTCCGATGGCTGACACGAAACGTTCAAGAACTGCCGGGTGTCTTTGTCCTATGGACATATGCAAACGGTCACCCGTAGCAAACGTACTACCCTCACCGTCAAAGAACCCAGCCGACCATGCCAATTCCACGTCATGGCATGCGGTACATGCGGCGTTCCGTACGGCGAGTTGCAGTCGTTTGTTCACGCATTCTCCCCAATGACTACCGATACTCCTGCGTCATAAAGCAAGTGGATTCCGGACACGTCCCGATATCCTCGATCAAACACCACACGCACGACCCCCGCATTGATGATGAGTTGGGCGCATGGGTAACACGGCGAGAGCGTAGTGTAGAGCGTCGCGCCGTTGGTCGGTAGGCCGTGTTTGGCACAGAACGCAATCGCATTTGCCTCGGCATGAACAGCCACCCGACAAGCGGATTCCGCCGGACAATCGTTATCGTGTTGCCCGGGAGTATTAAGCATACGGACGATGCGACGCCCGGTTGCGGGGTTGACCTTCGGACATGTACAGGTGTGGTCACAATGCGGCATCCCGGCAGGTGCTCCGTTGTAACCCGTGCCGATAACGCGTCCTTCAATGGCGATGACCGCACCCACGTGGTTCCTGTCGCATGTGGACTCGTTCTCATACACGTCCGCCACACGCATCAGTACAGCATCGCGGTTCTTCACGACGGGATGCCTTCGGCACTGGCTTCGCGGAACGTCCACGGCTTGATGAACCGTTCCCGAATGGCCTCGTGGTCACCCACGAAGCAATGGAGGGACGTGATGTGCATGACCAGGCGACCGGGGGTAAGTTCTCCGGGCATGTGTCGCGTGATCGGAGGTTCCCCGTTGATGGCACGCATGTCGTTGAACGCGTCGCAGATCCATTGCGTCAGGCGGCATGCGAAATACACGTCGTTGATGAAGTGACGTCGCATGTCGCACGACCGGATGTAGTACCGGCACGACAGGCGACCATCACGGATCATGAAATGATAGCCGAGAGTGCAAGGAACACGTTGGCCCGCAACGGCTCCGGTGTCCTCGGGGAACCACACGGGGAGGTACGCCTGACGCGTCAACGGGCTCCGGACCAACAGACTCACTACATCGGACAGGTCTCCGTAGGCGAACCGGATGCCTGATCGGTCATAGTGCTGTGTACCATTGCACAACCCGAGGTGGTTCTCGGGTGTTGGGCATCGGGTGGCGGCTCGCTTGGGCCAGAACCGTTCCGGGTAGGTGTGGTCGAACCGCCCCTTGGGGTCGGTGTGGTCGGCGTGTCCCCGGACCGCGTACGGCCAACTGGCGGCGCTGGGTGGCGGGTTGTAAGGGATGCCAGACACCCGTTCCATGAAGTGCATTTCGGCCCAGGGCTGATCAGGTTGTAGCAGCGGGTCCAACGCGTGTGCATGGACTGGGATGCCCATGTGGAACGTCACGTCTTCCAACTCGTGGGTGGCATGCATGTTGGACTTACTCGTGTCCATCGACTGCCATTCTCCGGTGTGGATCAGGTCGGTCTTCATGAGGTCCGATGCCAACGCATCGATCGACACCACGCCTCCGTATGTCCTCATTCCTTGTCCTCCTGCAATAACCCACGGCGGATGAGTACCGACCGCAACGACACCGATGATTTCGCATGTGACTGAGCGATGCGCGCGAGGATGGATTGCGCAGTCACCAGATCGTTGTCTACTAACGCCTTTCGTGCAGCGGCGTAAGCGTCCATGATCTGTGCCGTCATCTTGTCGTAGGCGGCGATCAGGTCTTCATTACTCGTCGCCATCGTCGTCCTCGTCATCGAACATGCCCTCTTCGACAGACATGGGAAGGCACGAGAAGTCCAGTGAAGACACCCAGGTATCAGGAAGCGGAGGGAACGCACCCTTGCCCCCGCGATTACGCGTCCCTCCCGCGAACTGGTCGGCGTATTCGGTGCCGTATACCTCGGTATGGAACCGCCTGCGCACACGCGCGAACGAAGAGAACGATTCGTCGCCATAAAGCACACCCGCCCGGTCGGATTTCAGGATACGCGCGTAGCCATCCAGTGCCTTCCGGTATCCGGGCTGGTTGCCCTCGATCCTCCGGGGACTGAACGAGTACCGGTCGTCCACGTCGGCATCCATCTGCGTCCGGATGTCCTCATTGGACAATGCCCATGCCAGCGAACGGAATCCATGGAACTGGGCGAGGTCCAACGTCCACACGAACCGGATGTCTTGCATTGGTGTGCCGGTGATGTGCGAGCATTCGTGTGCGAACGTACGGGCTACCGCCATGTCCACAAGCGACAGGTAACCGAAATACGTGGTCCGGCTGTGCAGCGATACGGTCGGCACGGGTGACGCGCGGTACGACAGGTTGAGCATGCACGACCCCCAACGCCGACGCACGCCACGACCCGTGCCTTTGCCTTGGACGTTGCGCGTACGCAGTACGGCGATGCCGCGACCTTTGCCGTTGCCGTACTTGGGTCCAGACATGCGTTCTTCGATCTTGTCCAAGCAATCATCCAACGCGCCGGGGTCGATGTACTGGCGTACCATCATCGTCCACCGCGAAGGCGGCACCCACAACCGTTTCAGGTTGTAATCGAAGTCGATGGTGTCGCAGAAGATGCCAACATTGTGCAGACCTACCTCCGTCCCATGTGTCCAGTCGTAATCGGTATCGGGTCTGTCGCCATACATCAGCCGTTCGCACATCTCGTCATGTGCCTCGACTGGATTGGCGTACTTGAATGTGTGGATCACGCTGGGTACCCCTGGACGTCGTACCAACCCTTGCGCTCGTCGCACCAGTACCGGTATTGCTCGGCGGGGTTGCCACCCTTGTAACACGTCACGCCTGTGTCGCCGAGGTCGCGGTGGCATGACGGGCACTTCCCGGTCACTCCGTCGTAGCCGTTGGTCGCGCGATTCATGACCGTCTCTGCCTTGGCCATGAACACGCGGTAGAACTCGGAAGGATCGACGCCACCGACCAGCATCAGGTTCATCAGGAACCGCATCGCATCCGCCCCGAGTTCGGACACATACGCGTCACGGTTGATGTGATTGCTGGACGCCCATGACTTCCAACCGGTCTCTTTCAACGCCTCGCCGATTTCCACGATAAGCGCGAGGGATTGCTCCCGGATGTATGCCATCTTCTGATCGTTGGACATGTCCGCCGGATGCATGCCGTGGATGGCTCGTTGCAGTTCGACCTGGGTGCGCCACATTACGTCGAGACGTAGATCTACCTTGACTGTCAATTCGGATCGCGCCATTATTCGATCTCGCCTTCTCGGATGGATACCGGTACCGGGTGTTCGGCACGATTGTCTACGACCAGGTTGGACCACGGGTCTAGCTCGATATCGACCTGGGTGGAATTGCTCGCGCCACCGCGGGCACCGATCGAGAACGAACCGGTGTCGTCCACCCCGAACACACCGACCACGGTACGTCCGTGCCACAGCCGAATCGTCAGCATCGTCATCCCCTCCCAACCAGTTGCGTCAGGTACGCGTTGATGTCGTACGCGTCCGGGCGGGTGTAGTCCCAACGGATCGACACCCCCGGCCACACCCGCGACACCCGATCGTACGCGTCATAGATCCGCCGTGCATTGATGGCCACCCCTGCCATCTGATTGTTTGCGGATGCAGCCAGATTGTTCGCCACCACACGCCATGGCGGGATGCACCAGATGACCGCGCAGTAATGCGCGACTAGGGATCGTGTGGTCGCCATCCACAGTTCGTCGTTGAATGACCCCGGCACCTTGCCCCGGCAGATCGGCCCGTAGATCGGTTCCGAGATGAGGGGGTGTCGGTCGTACACCGAGGGTGGTTGGTCCGCCATCGTGGCTACATCCTTGCGTACCCAGTCGACCAGATCCGGCACCGGACCACCAACCGACGTGGACGCCCGCTCGTGAACCGAGAAGTGGGGGAAGGGTGGAGGAGGCGCGTCGTCGCGCAACACGGGCGTTCGCTTCCACTTGGCAATGCGGTTGACCATGTTGGTCTTGCCGGTACCGTCACAGCCCTCAACGATTATGTGGCGAATCCTCATCGCTTAACCTCCGCATTGCACCAGTCATTGTCTTTGCCATAATAGAACGCTTGCCACCGTTCCTCATCCCACGGCTCGATGGCTGCCCGTATCTCGGTCACTGCCCGATACGGGTTGTCATTGCAATACAGACAACCACCCATCAGGCATACCCGATCAAACGTCGGCCAGCATATCCTGCGTTGGGTCATGGTGCGAACCGTATCAACGCCGACGCAGCAATGCGTTTGGCCTGGTCAAGATTGCTTTCGATACGTCTCCATCATGCTGTAACGTGCGATACACGAGTTCGTCAATCGTGTTGGGCGCGAGGAGATATGTGCTGCGGGTTCCCTTGTGTGCCAACGCGATCCGGTCATTCATCTGTGTGTAGTCCACCCACGATGGGGTCAAGGACACCCACACCATCTGGCTCGCCGTAGACATGTCGATGCCTACGCCACCGGCTGACGGGTGAACCACCATGACGCATGGCGACCCAGCAGCCCGTTTGAAGGACCTGAGAGCGTCGTCAGTGGCCGCACGGGTGACGCCACCCCGGATGGACCACGATGGGATGCCCAACGTCTTACACGCCCGCTCAGCGGCGTTGAGGTCCGGCTTGAACCGCGCCACGACGACCATGGGCTCTTCGGTCTCCAACACTTCCTCGATCAATAGCTCCTTCAGCTTGGCGTATTTCTCGAACCCGACCCGTACCGGTCGACTGATCAGCTTGTCAGGATTGCGGGGGTCTGGCTCCATGATGCCGACATGGCCGGACGTTATCTGTGATAGCCGTAGAGTGACGACCAACGGGATTGACGCTTCAGCGATCTCGCCATTCTCCAATTGCGTAACCATCTCGGCTGCCATCTCGTCATAAGCTTTGCCAGTGGCGCGGGACAGCGGGATATGAATGATGCGATCCGGTAGGCGTTCTGGTAAGTCCATGCATTCGTCTCGATGGATGACCAGTCCGTCACGGTGGATGCCTCGTTGCAGATCGCGCATCCCGCGTGGCTTGGCTCGGCGCCAGATAGGGATGTTGTCGTGCATCGTCCACACACCTGTATGGTTGCGGAACTCTTCATAAGTGCTGCCCCATTCTGCGAACCGGTCCGGGTTGACCCAATGCCATTGCATGTAGATGTCAGCGGCACGGCGGGCTTTCGTGATGGGCGTACCAGTCAACAAGAACCGATAGGCAAACAGGTCGCGCATGCCCACGATCATGTTGGACGCGTTGCCCGATGGGCTCTTCAGCTTGTGGCCTTCATCGATCACGGCTGCCGCGTTGTCATCGCCATCGAGCCATTTACGGATCAGCGTACGGTACTTGTGCCTGCCGGATGCACGCGAGCGCCGGCCGGATGCGGTCTTGTGTCCCGGTCGTCCGAACGCTTCGAAGTTCGTGATGATGACCTGCATGTCGTACGCAGGTGATGGTGCGGGCAGCGCACCCTTGCGACGCGACCGAGCATCCCACACGATCGTTTGAACGACCAACGGGCTATGCGTGGCGAACTCTTGCACCCACGTACCCATCACGCGGTTCGGGCACACCACGAGAACGCGCCGGATGCCATGCTTCAAATGCAGGATCGACAACGTGTCCACTGTGGTCTTCGTCTTGCCGGTACGCGGCTCGAACAAGAACGCCACGCCCAACCCCTTGCGGAACTGGCGCATGGCGAACCTGATGCCCTCGACCTGGTGTGCATATGGACGTGTGCGGAACCGGTATTTCATCTATCCTCGATTGGTCGGATCTCGACGTAATACGCCTGATCGTATTTCTCTTCCCATCGACTGCGGAATTGCTTGGCTGCGTACTTCGACATGGGACGGGAAGCCTTTACGAATCGGCCATTGATCCGACGGAGCACAACTTCATACCGTCGTTTTCTTCTCATTTTCCCGCCACCGACCTTGACACAGCGAACGACCACGGGCAGCCACACCAGGTTCAGATGCCGGGCGTCGATCACA
>Ga0307410_10000661_pt1 | contig 14256 bp, 11 predicted proteins | sample 322Ometagenome_3_FD_203707 | JGI IMG/M metagenome (GOLD analysis project Ga0307410, IMG submission 203707) | Maize rhizosphere microbial communities from greenhouse at UC Davis, California, United States - 322HYB-O-3 | ecosystem: Host-associated > Plants > Roots > Rhizosphere > Soil | place... | reverse complement strand
GCTTCTCGATCTTGTCCTGCTGCCTTTCGATCTTGCGATCGATCTTGTTCTCGTTATTCCGTCGCCCCTGGGCACTTGCCGATTCGCTCATTCCCAGAACTGTCACCAACCCAAGCGCCGCGACGCCTGTCATTTTCTTAAGATTCATTGATTTCATGATTTCTCCTGTTTCTACCTTTTTTCAGTTCTCCACTTCTGTAAGCTCATCTTCAGCAAGTGTAAAGTTTTGTAAACCACTGATAACTCAACAGTTACCGGCGGTTCACTGCGTTCATTGCAAAGAGCGTGCCACAACATATTTTGCTGGTTAATTCGATAAATCTGCTAGATTGCCGCCGCTAATTGAATTACGGGATTATACGAATTGGTATACCCCAAAAGCCTGTTGTCCTGCTTCCCCGCCGAGTTGAGTATGCGAGGGACTGTCGCCCGGCCAGGGTTGCGCGGACTGGCGGCTGCACTTAAACTCTCCGGTATGAGCCTGAACGAACGAATAATCGCCGACATCACACAAGCAATGCGTTCGAAGGACGCCGACAGGTTGTCTACGCTTCGCATGGTTAAGGCAAACCTTATGAACCGCAAGATCGAGAAGGGCGGTGAGTTGACTGATGAGGAAGTGCAGAAGGCCCTGCAGTCGCTGGTGAAACAGCGGCGCGATTCGATCGAGCAGTACGAGAAGGGTGGCCGTGGGGAGCTGGCGGCGAAGGAGGCACTCGAGATAACGCACATCGAGGCTTACCTGCCGCAAGCCGCGACGCCTGAAGAGATCGAGCAGGCGGTTGCGGAAGCGGTCGCGGAAACCGGAGCGGCGTCGATGAAGGAAATGGGCGTGGTGATGAAGGCCGCACAAGCCAAACTGGCGGGAAAAACCGTCGACGGCCGTGCGATGAGTGAATCGGTGAAAAGCAAGCTGCAATAACTAGTCAATTACCTACCCGGCCGCACCCGTTCATGTCCCTGAGTCAATTATCGGCGGTAGTGGACCGTTTGATGGTTACTGATGCACTCAAATATTAGAGCAGAACTGTGGCCTTATCTTTTGTTCGTTGCATCACTCCCATTCCCCTCAATTCTTCAGCTTAGATTTTCGTCGATCACTTTCCAGTTAGCGGACATACTATTTCTACTTGCAGCTGCGGCCTGGGCGGTCGCAAACGCCGCCCGGCGCAGATCCCTGATACCCACTTGGTTTTATGCGTGTCTGGCGGCTTATGCCCTTGTGATAGTGCTGTCCGCGATCTGTTCCGCCGACCCCGCAAGGAGTTCAGTCAAGGTGGCCGGAAAGTTCTATTTGATCGGTGCCGCCGTGTTGAGCTTGAACTCGGTGACAAACATGAATGATCTGAAGACGGTCATTCGGGCGTGGCTCATCGGGGCCGGCTTATCGCTGACTTTGAGCGTGACCGGAATTATTCTATTTTACGCGGGATTCACCGACCCGTCGCGAAACATTGTGCTTCATCCGATCTTCGGCAGTTTGCCGCCGGGCAATTATCCTCGAATCGAAGGTTTCTTTTTTCACCCGGCAATGTTGTGCAATTTCCTGGGCGTGACGTGGATGTTTGTTCTATTGTCAGGGTCCGCTAACTGGCTGAAAATGCGCAGCTTTCGGCTGTTTTCGGTCGGACTTTTAGTGGTGAATGCGTTTACACTTACGCCCGGGCTGGGTGGAATATTTTTGAGTTCCGCATATTTCTTTCGCAAGAAGTTGCTCGAGACAGGTCACCGCCATTTGGGCCGATCGGCGATGGCAGCCGGGATCCTGCTTGCTGCAGCCTTTTTCATTGCGGCTTCGGTCACCCTTTTTTCTTATGATCCGGACGGGACCCGAGTCCCTTTGATCAGCGGGTCGATATCGCCTTCGCACCGGGCCGTTGCGTGGAGGACCACCTTCGAAACCTTTCTACAGAACCCGATCTTAGGCCACGGCGTGGGCTTGCCGGTGGCACGCTCCGAATTCATCGACCCGTCAGGCAACCGTCAATATCTCGGCGATGCGCATAATACTTATCTGAGTGTTCTGGGCGAAACCGGCCTGGCCGGTTTCTTTACATTCATGAGTATTATCGGCTTCCTGCTTTTCGGCTTGGCGCGTTGGCGGACGCAGGACGCGTTGCAAAATACGGTAAGGGCCTGCCTTTTGCTGGCGTTGTGTGATGCCTTCTTTTATCAGAGCCTGACCGGTTCTTATGAAGATGCCCGGCATTTATGGGTCTTTTTTGGGATTTCCGCCGCGGCGATCAGGCTCGTCACGAATCAGGAGCGTTGAACTGAAGTAAGTTGATTCGACAAAGCAGACATTAGCCAAAGATATTTCTCACCTTTTCGATAAACGACTCACTGTTGAAGTCCTTGTCCTCGACCTCGGCCAACTGCTCGAGTAGCTTTCGCTGTTCCTTGGTCAGGGTTTTCGGCGTGATCAGAGTGACCGCGACGAATAGATCGCCCCGGCCTCTGCCGCCGAGGGCCGGCATTCCCTGCGACTTAATGCGAAAAACCGTCCCCGTTTGGGTCCCTGCCGGGACCTTCAACTCTTCCTCGCCGTCGAGGGTTTTGACGGTAACCTCCGCACCAAGGGCCGCTTGGGCGAAGGTGATCGGGACGGCCGAATACAGATTAGCTCCCTGTCGCTCGAAAACGTCGTGCTCCTTTACGTGCACGACGACGAATAGGTCGCCTGACGGGCCGCCGTTCGGGCCCGATTCACCCTCGCCGGAAACACGAAGCCGCGAACCGGTTTCCACGCCCGCGGGGATCTTTATCTCGAGTGTCTTTTCCTTTTCAATGCGGCCCGCACCGCGGCATTCCTTGCAGGGCGTGCGGATGATCTGTCCCCGTCCCTGGCAATTCGAGCAGGTCCTCATCACGCTGAAAAACCCTTGCTGATAGCGGGTTTGTCCGCTGCCCTGACAGGTCACGCAGGTTTCGGCCGTCGTTCCCTTTTCGGCCCCGCTGCCAATGCACTCGTCACAGGTCTCCAGCCGCGGGATGCGGAGCTTTTCATCCTTTCCTGTTGCGGCTTCCTCCAGCGTGATCTCCAAGTCGTAGCGGAGGTCCGAGCCGCGCTGAACGGCCGTCCGCCGCCCGCCGCGTGACCCGAACATTTCCCCGAAGCCGAACATGTCGAATATGTCCTCGATATTGGAGAAGCCCGGATCGAAGCCGCCCGCTCCTGCACCAGCACCGGCCGCGTGACCAAAGCGGTCGTACGCTGCCCGCTTCTGCGAGTCTGAGAGCACCGCGTAAGCCTCGGCACACTCCTTAAATTTCTCCTCGGCCGTGTGGTCGTCCGGGTTCTTGTCCGGGTGATACTTAACCGCCAGCGTGCGGTAAGCCCGCTTTATCTCGGTGTCGGTGGCCGTCCGGGTGATGCCCAAGACCTCGTAATAATCTCGCTTGCTCATAGTCAGGATCGATCCCTACATTCTCAAAGTTCACATCTCAAATCGGGCCGGCTTACATTCAAGTCTCACCGGCACTGACGGAAAATCAAGAAAAGCGCCAGCCCAAATGATTGAACTGACGCCATTGAATATTTTGCGATAATTTTGCTTTTTTCTCAAGTGAATTTGCACGGCCCGTCGGACACGACATTGCGCCCACCCCTCACAAATTTGGAAACAGTTCATTACTTTGCCAAAAAGGCCGGATTTTCGCCGCAACTGACGCATGTTCTTCATAAAGGCCTAATACCTGCTCAAGAAGAGCTTTTAACGCACTGACGATAGAGCCCGGCCGCGATGAAACTTGTCTGTTTCATCGCGGCCGGGCTCTCTGTGATCGGAACGGTTTTCAGTTCTTCTTATACCGCGGTCAACATTGCCTCGGTGATCTTGCTCGAGGCCGCTTCGACCGTGGAGATCGCTTTTCTGATCTCGTTTATGTCTTCAGATTTCAGCGCCGCGTCCAGTTCGCCGAGCGTTCCGTTGATCTCCTGCTGAAACTCGAGCGGGAACGCTTTGCCGACGTCCGACATCGCCTTGCGAGCGTTGCGCAGAAGGTTCTCGAGATGGTTCCTCTGGCCGATCATCTCGCGCTCTTCGCGGTCCTTTTCGACCGACGTTTCCGCTTCAAGTATCAGACGCTCGATCTCGGTGGGCGAAAGGCCAGAAGAAGGCGTGATCTGCATCGCCTGCTCGAGGCCGGTCATTTTATCCTGTGCGGAAACGCTGACGATGCCGTTAGTGTCGATGCCGAACGTAACGTCGATCTGCGGAACGCCGCGGGGTGCAGGTGGAATACCGACGAGCTCGAACCTTGCAAGGCTGCGGTTCTCGCGTGCGATCTCGCGCTCGCCCTGGCGAACGTGGACCTCCACCGTTTGCTGATTGTCCACGACGGTCGTGAACGTCATCGTGCTCTTGAACGGGATCGATGAGTTGCGGGGGATAAGCTTCACGAACAGCCCGCCGCGGGTTTCCAGGCCTAGGCTCAGGGGCAGGACGTCCAGAAGAACGATGTCCTTCACGTCTCCCGTCAACACGCCGCCCTGTATGGCCGCGCCCATCGCCACGACCTCGTCCGGGTTGATCTCAGCCGACGGTTCCTTGCCGAATACGTCGGTAACGGTTCGCGCGATGATAGGCGAGCGAGTTTGACCGCCGACCAGGATCACTTTGTCGATGTCAGCCGGTTTCAGTTTCGCGTCCCAAAGGGCCTTCTGGCAGGGCTCGACCGACTCATCGACAAGGTCCATGACCAGGTCTTCGAACTTGTCCCGCGTAAGGTTCGCGTTTATGTGCTTCGGCCCCGTCGCGTCGGCTGCAATGAACGGAAGGCTTATGTTCGTTTCCGCAACCGTCGAAAGCTCGCACTTTGCCCTCTCGGCTGCTTCTTTGAGACGCTGCAGGGCGAGACGGTCCGAGCGGAGGTCGATGCCGCAGTCCGCCTTGAACAGATCGACCAGCCATTCGATGATCCGCTGGTCGAAATCCTCGCCGCCGAGAAACGTGTTGCCGGACGTCGAAAGAACCTCGAACACGCCGTCGTTTATCTCGAGGATTGAAATATCGAACGTGCCGCCGCCGAGGTCGTACACCGCGATCTTTTCGCTCTTGTTCTTCCCGAATCCGTAGGCCAGCGCCGCCGCCGTCGGTTCGTTGATGATACGCTCGACCTCGAGGCCGGCTATCTTGCCCGCGTCGCGCGTCGCCTGACGCTGCATATCGTCGAAGTAGGCGGGGACGGTGATTATGGCCTCGCGGATCTTGTCGCCCAGGAACTCTTCGGCAGCAAGTTTCAATCGCTGCAGCACGATCCCCGAGATCTCCGGCGGGCTGTAAACGCGGTCCAGCACTTTGATATGGGCGTCGCCGTTTGGAGCCTCGACGATCTCGAACGGTACCGTCTCGCGCATCTTTTCGACTTCGGGCGCGTTATATTTCCGGCCTATGAGCCGCTTGACGGCGTAGAGGGTGTTTGCAGAATTGGTCACGGCCTGACGCTTCGCGATCTGTCCGACCAGCCGTTCGTCCTTGTCAGTGAACCCGACCACGGACGGCGTCGTGCGGCCTCCCTCCTTGTTGGAAATGATCTGCACCGTCCCGCTTTCGAGAACGGAAACGCAGCAGTTCGTGGTGCCGAGGTCGATTCCGATTACTTTGCTCATACGCCGAATTTCCTTATGCCTGTGTTTTGTGGGGTCTGTCCTGCTTGCTGGAAACCGCCCGGCCTATTCGTCCACCTCGCCGTTCCGCTCGATCGCGAACCCGGTCTCCAAGTCCGGATCAGTTTTGGCCGCCGTTTCGACGGGCTCATCTTCCGCCGCGTTTTGCTCCGCACCGGGATTCTCATCGGGTGGATCACCCGTATCTACTTCTTTCTCCAACGTCGGGTCATCACCGCGCTGTCCTTTCGCGACCTTCACCATCGAGTGGCGGATGACGTTGTCGCCGATCCTGAAACCGCGAAGCAACTCGGAGGTTATCGTGTTCGGCGGAACGTCGGCCGAATCGTCGACCGCAACGGCCTCGTGAAGGTGAGGATCGAACTCCTCGCCGACCGTGTCGATGGGAACGATCCCCATTTCCGCAAGCACTTCGTTGACTTGCTGGTTGACGAGCACGATCCCGTCGAAAAACTGGGTAAAGCCTGCCTGCTCTTCTTCCGACCCTGTCGGCGCGCACTGGAGCGCCCGGTCGAGGTTGTCCAGGGCCGGCAGCATTTGAGTCGCCAGGTTGCTAAGCTGCCTTTGAAAGGTTTCGCCGCGTTCGCGTTCCGTGCGGGACTTGAAGGCCTCAAAGTCTTTCAACCTGCGCTGTGCGTTCTGGTAGAGTTCCTTGCGCTCTTCTTCAAGGCCGGCGATCCTTGCTTTCAGCGAAGCCACCTCGCCTTCCAGCTTTCGGACCTCGCCCGTGTCCGCCGGGGAAGCTGCCGCCGGTTTCACCGTTTGCTTCGCGGGTGGTGCCGGCACATCGCCACGCAGAAATTCGGGCATCTCCGCGTCGTCGTCGAAGCCGGCCGCCAGTTCGATGAAGGTCGTTTCCGCCGTTATGTGCAAGTCCTTTTCCTTCGCCTCAAGCTCTCGGATGAAGTCCTCGACCGAGGTCGATTCCTCCAGCGAGTCGCCGTCAAGCTCTAAGGTCAGGTCCGTGTTTTCGGGTTCGTTATTAGGGTCCATTACAGATCGGGCCGGATCTTGCAGGGTTGGATTTCGGAAGGGGGTTTTATGTCGGACGTGGGCTGAGCCGGTCAGGGCAGGCTCAATTATTGGAAATGTCTCGCGACATCATTTTCTCAAGGGTTCGTGCCACATATGAGACGATCGAGATCATTCTTGCATACTCGATCCTCGTCGGGCCGAGGACGCTTAGAGTTCCGACGGCGGAGCTTTCACCGATGCGGTACGGGGCCGAGATCAGAGTGCAGTTCTGCAGCGAAGGAATGCGGTTCTCACGTCCGATCACGACCTGAACGCTTCCCTGCGCCGCCGCGTCGCGGGCAACGCACTCGTTGAGGATCTGGATCAGGCGTGATTTTTCACCGATCGTCGACAGCAGGCCTCGCAGCCGTTCCAGATCGGCAAAATCGCTTTTCGTGAGGATGTTCGACGTGCCGTCCACGAAGACCTCTCCCATCTGGTCTTCCTCGTTCTCGATGCTCTGAGAACAAAGGATAACGGCCGTTTGCAGCAGCTTATCAAACAGCGCCTTTTCCTCATGCATCAACTTCATTATCTCGGCACGAATTTCGGAAAGGCTGCGACCGGCGAATTCGGCATTGAGGTAGTTCGCCGTGCGTTCGAGTTCCTCTTTCGACAGCCCCATGTTCAGCCGGATTATCTTGTTATGGACAATATTCGGCGCGGACACGAGGACGACCAAAATGCGGTTGTCGCTGAGGTTAACGAACTCGATGTGCTGCAGGCGGTCGCTGGCCAGGCTGGGCGAGACCACGATCCCCACATTATTTGAAAGAGCGGAGAGCAGCTGCGAGGTACGTTCCATCAACCTGTCGGGCGTTTCAGCGTGGTCGCCGATGTTCAGGCCGAACTCGTCGCCGATACGCTGAAGGTCCTCATTCGAAACACTGAGAACGCCCAATAAATTGTCTACGAAAAACCTGTAGCCGCGGTCGGTCGGGACACGCCCGGCGGATGTGTGAGGCTGTTCCAGGAGCCCTAGCTCCTCCAGTTCACCCATCACGCTGCGAATCGTCGCCGGGCTCAAACCCGAAGCATTGGCAAACTTTTCCGCAACCGTTTTGGAACCGACGGGCTCGCCCGTGAGAAAATGTTCGTTAATTATCGCTGAGAGGATAGTTTGTCCCCGCGAATCGGGAAAACGCGAGCTTTTCTCGACTTTTAGGTTTGGTCCGAGGACAGCCATTTTTTCACGGTGAGTTTGTCTCATACCACCCGGCGGCGGTATGCTTTCCATTAAAAGGAATAGCATTTGACCGCCCTTTCTGTCAACAAATAATAGTTTAACTGTGATCAACAACGGCGAGCCGGAACTCCTCAAAAAACTGGAAGAAGCATACCGTGAAGCGTTCCGCGCCATGGACGACAAACGCGAGGTCCCGCCCATCGAGGTCCGCTTTTACCCGTATATCGGAATAAACCATACCATCCGCGTCCGCGACGGCAAGGTGTTCGTGCGCGTCGCCGAAGTTTGCCGCGGTATGGCACTGGAAGGACACCGTGCGCTCGCGGACATCCTCGTCGCCAAACTTTTTCGCCGCCGCGTCCCGAAAAACGCCCGACTGGTGTATGACGCCCACACCAGGACCGCAGAGCTCCGAGAGCAGGTTACCGCGAATAAGCTTGCACGCGGGCGAAAGATCATAAGTACCGACAAGGGACAATTCTTCGACCTCGCCGAGATATTCGACGACCTGAACCGACGGTATTTTAGAGATTTACTCGAGAAACCCGTCCTCACATGGTCCGCCCGGAAGACCTATCGCATCCTCGGTCACCACGACGCCACGCATCAGACTATCGTCGTCAGCAGGTCGCTGGATGCTAAGGGCGTGCCGCTCTACGTAGTCGAGTACATCGTCTTCCACGAGATGCTCCACATCCACCACCCGACCGTCCACCACAACGGCCGCCGTTACAACCACACCGCCGCTTTCCGCCGCGACGAGGAAAAGTTCGAACACTTCCACGCCGCCGAAATATGGATCGAGAATAATGTCAGACGGTTAAAACGAAACGCGAAGAGGAAATAGTTTCGGGGAGTTTTTCCGGAATAAGTGATAGGTGATAGCTGATAAGTGAAAGGTCGATCTTAACTATCACTTTTCACTTATCAGTTATCACTTATTCCGGAAAATAGATCTCGCATCTTCCCCAACCTAACCTTCATCAACGCTCCCCGATCTTTCCAAATATTATCCCTATCATTCCCAGATCGGACACGGTACGGCGTTCGAGGCCGTTTTGGTTGAAGCGGGTTTCCGTGGCGTACGATTGCCGCAGAGTGGAGTTGTCTTTCGCCTCCGACAGCAGCTTGATGACCCCGGCCTCGTTGTCGATGTCTTCGCCCGCTGTAACGACCGCGGCGTTCGAGCTGAAGATCCGACCGTTCGCGGCGACCGTGGTCAGACTTTCGCCTCGTTCCCTGGCCGACAGGCATTTTTCGACGCTGCCGGTTTCGCCGATGACTATCCGATCCTCAACGATACCGGCGGCGAATTCGCCATCCTCTGAGCGCCAGAGTTGCGCACCTTCAAACTGCACCGGGGCTCTCAAAAGGTTTATCTCCTTGGCGATCGATCGTTTTAATTTCTCGAGGTCCCTTATGCGAGCGACAACCGCGACATCTTCGCCCTCGGCGTCGAATTTGACGGTCTGCAGTGTATTTCCCGCCGAGCTCAGAAACATCTCCGCGTCCTCGATGCCGAAAGGCTCGAACAACGATGACGAAAAGGCCGTCAGCAGGCTGCCGCTGACCTGGTCCGTTTTCGTCCGGGCTACAAGCAGGACGCTCCGCCACGCGATCTGAGCGTCTTTCATGTTGTACCGCGTCGTGGAGATGAATTCTTTCGGAATAAAACGGCTAAGGTCCGGATCGGGATCGGCTCCGGGGATCACTGTTTCGCCAAACACCTTGGCGACATCCGGCTCGAGCGAAATCGTGTAACTGTCTTCCATTCGGCCGATGTCGGTACGTTTCGCGGACCACACGACCTCGGTAACCGAATTCCGCACCACCTCCGGCAGCACGCGTGCGATGAAGCTCTTCACCTCGTTTTCTTCGCCGGCGCCCACCGCAAGCGAAACTCCGGCGAGATTTGCAGCCTGCGCGACGCCGTCTTTCGAGATGTAACCGGAAGCGAGCGAATCCGGAGAGAGCGCCGAAACCTTAGCGTTTTTCGCGATACTCTCAGCGCCGCCATCAATCACATATACGCATTTGTCGATGGCCGATTCGTCGTTACCGAAGAGTATCAGGCTGCCCCGGACAAGCGCGTAGGCCTTACGCCCGTCCTGGGCCGTCCAGACGAAATATTTCCCGCCATTCTTGTCGGACGTATTCAGTTCGACCTCGCCGTCGTAAACGTCGTTAACGAACTCACCGAGCTTATTTTCGGTGAATCTGAGGGCCTGATAATTCCAGGCGTTTGTCTCGGCGACGGCGACGAAGCGAGGTTTGAACTGTCCGACAACTTGTTCTTCGGACACTTGCTCTTCGGAAGCCTGAAGCCCGGTAACCGCGACGGAGAGCCTGATCCCGTTCAAGGCAGAAGTGTCGGGTTTCGTTTTGGCAAGCTGCTGGAATTTTGGATTGGAGGTGATCGCGTCCATCACTTTTCCGAGGTCGGACGTTTCCAGATAGACGAGCGAATCGGCCGGGATAACGGTCCGCGGATCGGTGGGTTTCGAGCTGCAGGAAACCTGGAGAAGTAACCACAGATGAACACAGATGAACACAGATAGAAAAAAGACCCTTCCGGCGCCCACGTGGGATGCATCTCTACAAACTTCTTCGAATCTGTGTTTATCCGTGTCCATCTGTGGTTTCAAATCTGCCTATGTCGCACGTGTTCTCTCAGCGATGCTCGGACTTCCATGCTAGAATCCCAACTCAATATGACCAACATTTTCGCAGATAACATCCTCGAGGGTAAAGTGGCTTTCGTCACCGGCGGCGGGACCGGCATTACGGGCGGTATAGCTCGTGCATTTGCCCAGCACGGAGCAAAACTGGCGATCACCAGCCGCAAGATGGAAAATCTGGAGCAGATGAAAGCCGCCATTGAGGGTAGTGGGGGAGAATGTTTCGCCGCCGCGGCCGACGTTCGCGATTTCGCCGCTGTCGAAGATGCTATCGCGAAAACGGTCGAACATTATGGGAAGATCGATATCGTCGTTAACGGAGCCGCCGGTAACTTCCTTTGCGCTGCAAACGAACTTTCCCCAAACGGTTTCGGCACCGTCGTGGACATCGATACCAAGGGCACTTTCAACGTCTGCCGTGCCGCGTTCGAAGAGCTAAAAAGATCACAGGGGCAGATATTGAATATTTCTGCAACGCTGCACTACCTGGCGACGCCGATGCAGATACACGTTTCAGCCGCCAAAGCTGGGGTAGATGCGATCACCCGAAACCTGTCCGTAGAATGGGGCCGCCACGGAATTCGCGTCAACGGCATCGCGCCGGGGCCGATCGAGGACACCGAAGGAATGAAGCGGCTGCTGCCCGAGCCGCTGAAGGAAAAGATCACCCGAAAGATACCGCTTGGAAGGTTCGGACGCATTGCCGATATCGAGAACGCCGCATTGTTCCTGACGTCCGATGCAGCGAGCTACATAAACGGCGTAACGCTTGTTGTTGACGGCGGACATTGGCTGCAAGGGACGAGTTTGGGATAGGGATATGAAGGCTCCCCTCCTTACGAAGGAAGGGAGGCGCATTCCATTATTTGTCCACCGAAACCGCAGCCGACTTGTCTTTTTTCTGCTTCTCTTCGCCGAGCACCGCTCGCAGGATCATCATTTTTGCCAGGATCCTCACTTCCGACCGGTCGAAGCGGCTGGTGAGGTTCTTTGTTTTGTTGAAGTCCGCCTTCGCCAGCAAGCGGAGGGTGTTGTCGGCCATTCCGAGCTCGCTCGTCAGTCCGCGGATCATATTCCCGCTGAACGCGCCGACCTGGACTTCGCCGTCGTCTATCATTTCGCCCGCGACGTCGATGAACTCGCCCACTTTAATAAAGGCACTGAGCGTATCGTTGACGCGAAGGATAGTGTCCTCAAGCAGCGGGAAGGCTTTTTCCGGCTCAGCCTCGGCGTAGCCGCTCGCGAGCATCCAGGTCAGCAGGAAATCCTGATAATTCTTCGGCTGAGGATTCACAAGCGCGTTGGCTTCCTTCATTATGTCGGCGGCCAATTCCTTGTCGCCCACGCGCGAGACCTGCGCCGCCAGCGCGCTTAAGCCGGCAATTTTCTTGTCCTTGCCGGGCGTCTGCAGCAGTATCCGCCGGGCGTGCGCGACTATCTTTTCACGTTCGGATTTTGGGAGCTCCTTTTTTGCAAGCTTCTCAACGTTCTCCGAAAATTCCTTTTCGGACCTCGCTCGGTCTTCCGCACCCGCGTTCGTGTTCATGTTTGCCCGAACTCGATTTGAGGCATTGTTCGCGGAGTTCGAATATCGGTAGGACACATTCGTGTTCATCCCGTAAGTGCCGCCGGGCCCAGCGAGGTCCTTAAATTTTGCCCTCACCTGCCGCGCCCGCGAAGGGCTGTATTTCTCGATGTCGCCGATGTACTGCAGCCCGTTTCCGTACTCTGTGTCGTTCGCCATGATCCCCTGGGCCAATGCGTCGGCGAGGTCCCGCAGGTCAGACGGGCTGAGCATCGCCTTTTTTCCGCCTTCGGTTTTCGAGCCCTCGTACGACGCTCCCGCGAGCGAAAGAAAGGATCCCGCGATATAAAATTTATCCGCTTCGAGCTTGTCGCTCTTGATCTTGCTCAGCATCGACGCAGCAAATTCGGCACCCTTTTCGGGGTCTTTATCGTAGATCTTTTGAAGCAGATCGAGGTGCTGGTAATTGAGGCCGGCGGAAACCGACTTTGCGGCAAGCTGGGCCGCCTTGGCGGCGTCCGACTTTGCGACCTGGGTTAGCAATTGAGCTTCGAAATACTCATCCCGCTCTTCCATCTTTCTCCGGAATTCGGGGTTCGAAACCGCACCGGCACTGTCCGAATAAAACGTGAACGCCAATTCCGCGTCGTGCTCCGCCAGGCTCATCGCTATCTGCTGACGCACGTGCATCGCCGTTTGGAAACGCTTGTTGATCACGGTCCGGTCGGAAACGTCGGTGAACATCCCGCGGCCGTAGGGCATTTCCTCGCCTTCCGCAGGTTCGCCGAGGGCGTTCGCCTGCTGGTCGTACTGCATCAGCAGTTCCTTGAAATTGCCGAACGCCGTCACGTACAGCGACCTTGCCTCCTTCTCGTCGTGGAACCACATCAGGCCCGCGAGCTCGGCCGAAAAGCTGATGCGGTTTTCCAGTGTCCGAAGGTTGTTCACGTCTGCCATCGTCTCGCGTAAAAAAACGACCGCGTTCTTTTTGAGACCGCCGAAGTCGTAAACCTCCGCCGACCCCAGCGGCAGCTGGGCATTGGCGAGCGGCGAAAGAAGGGCCAGCAGGGAGAGAAGACAGACAAGTTTTTGGAATTTCATTCGGCCTCCGGGGGTCAACTCGAATATGATAGGGGTGTTGCGCCTATTAAGTAAATGGAGAACGCGAATAGCGGCCTTTTTTTGCTGTTTACGTGTTTTTATGCTGCTCGTCATCGATAATTACGATTCGTTCACCTACAACCTCGTCCAGTACCTGGGCGAACTGGGTGCCGAGATGAAGATCTTCAGGAACGACGCGATAACCGTTGACGAGATCGAAAATGACCTTCGCCCCGAGCGGATCCTGATCTCGCCCGGACCCGGCACGCCCGACGGGGCCGGCATCACCCTGCCAGTGATCGACCGCTTTGCGGGGCGGGTGCCTATCCTCGGCGTCTGCCTCGGCCACCAGGCCATCGGCCAGCATTTCGGCGGCCGCGTCGTCCGCGGGCCCGAACCGGTCCACGGCAAGCCGGTCGTCATCAAGCACGACGGCAAAACGCTTTTTGCGGGGATCGAAGGCGATTTCAATGCAGGCCGATACCACTCGCTTGTGGTCGAGCGCGAATCGCTTCCCGATTCCCTCGAGATCACGGCCGAATCGCCTGACGGCCTGGTAATGGGCCTGCGCCACAAGGAGTTGCCGATCGAGGGCGTCCAATTCCACCCCGAATCGATCCTCACCGAACACGGCAAGCTAATGCTCGCGAACTTCCTTTCTCTTTAGCAGCCGCGGAACGGGCATACCTTACGGAACCGGCTAACCGCAACATTTGCAGCGTTTAGCGGAAACGTCCCAACCCTTCGTTCCGGCTGCGTTCCGACACTCGACGGAACGTGCAAACCATTGATCTCAGGTAAGTTACGTTGCCAACTTGGCTCTGTTCGGCGATTTTTATGAAAAACTTTTCCGGCAGCGTTCCGATGACCGGCTCGAGACCGCCTTAGGATGTCAAAGATCGGCTCGGGAGAATCCCGGCAGCGGCACATTGTTGCATAGTTCGCACGACGTGTCAACGGAAATCCCGATGGAATATCCGGTTCCTAGGCACCAAGGGTTGGGAATTGGCGTTTGCAAGGTAACTTTTGTAACCTCCTCGGTGTGAATCCATTAGCTCCGCTTGGGATACTGTACGGTTTGGCTATGGACGTGCGGAATCGGATGTACGACCGCGGCGTTCTG
>Ga0307410_10000660_pt1 | contig 14264 bp, 12 predicted proteins | sample 322Ometagenome_3_FD_203707 | JGI IMG/M metagenome (GOLD analysis project Ga0307410, IMG submission 203707) | Maize rhizosphere microbial communities from greenhouse at UC Davis, California, United States - 322HYB-O-3 | ecosystem: Host-associated > Plants > Roots > Rhizosphere > Soil | place... | reverse complement strand
GGCATCCTCTTCGGCATCGGGGAGACTCGACAGGAACGCATCGAGGCCCTGCTCGTGCTGCGCGACCTGCACGCCCGCTACGGACACCTGCAGGAGGTGATCATCCAGAACTTCCGGGCGAAGCCCGGGACGCGAATGGCGCGGGCAAGCGAGCCCGATCTCGATGATGTGCTCTGGACCGCTGCTGCGGCACGCGAAATCCTCGGTGGCGCCATGAACATCCAGGTGCCGCCGAACCTGAGCTTTACGCAATTTCCCCGGCTTCTCGCGGCGGGCATCAACGACTGGGGCGGCATCTCGCCGGTCACCGCGGATCACGTGAACCCCGAGGCGCGCTGGCCGGCCATCGATACGCTGCGCGCGGCGACCGAGGCGCATGGACTGGCGCTCGCCGAGCGGCTCGCAATCTATCCAGCCTATGCGCGCGCGGCGTCGCGGTGGGTGGATCCGAAGCTTCGGCCCGCGGTACTTGCGGCCAGCGACGCGGAGGGCCTCGCGCGCGCGGATGCATGGTCGCCGGGCATCAACGCTCCGACGCCTCCCGAGGTGGAGCGGCGTGCGCCGCTTCGCGCGGGCTCCGACCTGGACTCGCTGCTGAAGCGTGCGATGCAGGGCGATTTGCTCGACGCGGCCAGCATCGAGATGCTCTTTCGCGCGCGCGGCAGCGGCGTCGACGAGGTCGTCGCGGCTGCCGACGCGCTGCGCGCGCGGGTGAGCGGCGATGTCGTCCGCTACGTCGTCAACCGGAACATCAACTACACCAACGTCTGCGCGTATTCGTGCCGCTTCTGCGCCTTCTCCAAGGGGAGGGCACACGAGCAATTGCGCGGTCCCGCATACGACCTGGCGCTCGACGAAGTCGCGCGTCGCGTCGGCGAGGCTCGTGAGCGCGGCGCTACCGAAGTTTGCATGCAGGGCGGCATCCACCCGCATTACACGGGCGAAACGTACATCGCCCTGCTCCGCGCGGCGAAGGAGGCCGTTCCGGACATTCACGTGCACGCTTTCTCTCCGCTCGAAATCGTACATGGCGCGCAGACGCTCGGCGTGTCGGTCACCGCATTTCTCGCTCGCCTGCAGGCGGCCGGGCTCGGCACCCTGCCCGGGACCGCCGCCGAGATCCTGGATGACGACGTGCGCGCGCTCATCTGCAAGGACAAGCTCGACACGCGCCGCTGGCTCGAGGTGATCGAGGCGGCACACGCCGTCGGCCTGCGCACGACCGCGACGATCATGTTCGGGCACGTGGAGACGCCATCGTCCTGGGCGGGGCATCTGGTCCACGTCCGTGACCTGCAATGCAAGACAGGCGGGTTCACCGAGTTCGTCCCGCTGCCGTTCGTGCACATGGAAGCGCCGATGTACCTGCGCGGCGAGGCGCGCAAGGGACCGACCTGGCGCGAGACACGGCTGATGCATTCGGTCGCACGACTTGCGCTGCATCCGGTCATTCCGAACATCCAGGCGTCCTGGGTGAAGGCAGGCGGCGAAGGCGTCAGGCGCCTGCTCGAGGCGGGTGCAAACGATCTCGGTGGAACGCTGATGAACGAGAGCATTTCACGTGCCGCCGGTACGCAGCACGGGCAGGAGATGCCGCCGCTCGCAATGGAGCAGCTGATCAGAACGGCGGGGCGCATACCGCGACAACGCACGACGCTGTATGGCGACGTGCCGGCATCCCTGCAGCGTGCGAGCCGCGCGGCGATGCCCCTTGCCCCGCTGGTCATGACGCCGGTCGTGAGACGCCCGCGCCGGGCGCTCGCGACGTGACGATGCGCGCGCGCCGTTTGCACGCTGTACCGCCGCGCCCCGAGAGGCGATCGTGAAGCCGACGACGCTGCGCGTGAACGGGCGCGATGTCGAAATCCGCACGGCGGAATCGACACCCCTCGTCTATGTTCTGCGCAACGAGCTTGGGCTCACCGGCACGAAGATCGGATGCGCGCTGGAGCAGTGCGGCGCCTGCGCGGTTCTGGTCGATGGACGATCGACACTGACGTGCAACGCGCCCGCAGGCCAGTTTGCGGGTCGCGATATCGTGACGATCGAGGCGACGGACCATGTTCGGCTGCAGGCGGTCAAGGATGCATTCATCCACGCCGGTGCGGCACAGTGCGGCTACTGCATCCCGGGAATGGTCATCGCGGTCGCGGGGCTGCTCGAGCGCAACGCGCAGCCGACCGAAGCGGAAATCCGCGAAGCGCTGCGTCCGCACCTGTGCCGCTGCGGGACTCACGCGCGCGTGCTGGAGGCCGCGCGCGCGCTCGCTCGCAGGCAGCCGTGATGCGTGCCAGGACGACACGCCGCTGCGCCGCGATTTTCTGCGGGCCCGCGGGGGACGATCCATGAGCGCCGAGAGCCTGAAGGACTATCCCAACGTCGACGACTGGCTCGCATTCCGCGACGGCCGCGTCACCGTGCATACGGGCAAGGTCGACATCGGGCAGCGCGTCTCCACCGCGCTCGCGCTGATTGCCGCCGAGGAGCTCGACGTGGCGTTCGAGCGAATCGACGTGGATGACGTCGACACCGCCGCTTCGCTCGACGAGGAGTACACGTCAGCCAGCAACTCCATCGAACGCTGCGGCGAGTCGGTGCGGCTCGCCGCTGCAACGGTGCGTCGCCATGCGCTTTCGCTGGCGGCCCGGGTGGTCGACAGCGATCCCGCGGCGCTCGACGTCACCGACGGCGTGATCCGCTCGCCGCGCACCGGGCGATCGGTGAGCTATTGGGATCTCTTCGAGGGCAAGGATCTGACGATCCCTGTCGACCTCGCGATCGCCCCGAAGCGCCCCGAGGAATACCGCGTCATCGGCCGCAACGTGACGGCGTTGGACCTTGCCGACCTTGTCGGCGGCACCGCTCCGTTCGTGCACGATCTCGCGCTGCCCGGCATGCTGCACGCACGCCTGATACGACCGCCGCAGCCGCATGCACGGGTGGCGCACATCGACCCCGCGATCGAGCGCGCGCTGGGAGACGCCAAGCTCGTTCGCGACGGCAGCTTCCTCGCGGTCGTTGCGACTGACGAGTACCGCGCAATTCAGCTCGCCGCGCGCGTCGCGACGTACGTCCACTGGACCGCTGAAAGCTCGCTCGATACCACGCCGATCCACGAACTGCTCGTCACCGCGCCGCGCGTCAGCCTGCCCGTGCGCGACGGCGATGCGGTCGAGGAGCCGGTACCACCGCTGGCGCCGCCGCCCGCGAACGCCGCCGTGACGCTGCACGCGCGCACCGAGCGACCCTACCTGATGCACGCGTCGATCGGTCCATCCGCTGCGGTGGCGCAGTTCGACGGCGGCATGATGACGATCTGGACCCATACGCAGGGCGTGTTCCCGCTGCGGCTCACGATTGCCGAATCGCTCGGCTTGGACCCCGCGCACGTGCGGCTCATCCAGAAGCGCGGGCCGGGTTGTTACGGCCACAACGGCGCCGACGACGCCGCGCTCGACGCTGCGCTCGTCGCGCGGGCCATTCCGGGCAGGCCGGTCATGCTCAAGTGGTCGCGAGCGGACGAGCATGCGTGGGAGCCGTACGGTCCGGCGATGGTGGTCGACGTGCGCGCGAGCATCGACCGCGATGGCCGAATCGTCGACTGGTCGCACGACGTCTACAGCGACACGCATCGGACGCGGCCGCGTCCCGGTCCCGGTCAGATCGGCCCCGCGCGCATGCTGTCGACACACTTCGTCGCCGAGCCGTTCCCCGACTGGTCGCCTAAGCCCTTCCTGTCCGCCTCGCTCGCCGGCGTCCACCGCAACGCCGACCCGTACTACACGTTCGCCCGCCGTCGCGTCGTGAAGCACCTGGTGCCGGGGATGCCGCTGCGCACGTCGACGTTGCGCTCGCTCGGCAGCTATACCAACGTGCTGGCGATCGAGACGATGATCGACGAGCTCGCCCGGGCCGCGAACCAGGATCCGCTCGCATTCAGGCTTGCGCATCTGACCGACCCGCGCGCGCATGCCGTGCTGAATGCCGCGGCGGAGCGCGCGCAATGGAGCCGGTATGCGACGGGGCCGGGGCACGGCCGCGGCCTGGCCTTCTGCCGCTACATCAACCGCAAAGCGTACGCGGCGGTGATCATCGACCTCGACGTCGATGACGCGGCCATGGTCCACGTGCGCCGCATCACGCTGGCTGCCGACGCCGGCCAGATCGTCGATCACGATGGCCTTCGCCTGCAGCTCGAAGGCGGGGCGCTGCAATCGCTGAGCTTCACGCTCTATGAGCAGGTGACCTACGACGGCGGCGGTATCACCAGCCGCGACTTCGACAGCTATCCGATCCTGCGTTTCGACGAGGCGCCGGACGTGGACTCAATCCTGATCGATCGGCCCGGCGAGCCTTACCTCGGTCCTTCCGAATGTACGGTGCCGCCAACGGCAGCCGCGATCGCCAACGCAATCTTCGACGCGACGGGCGTCCGGGTGCGCCGAACGCCGTTCACGCCCGACGCGATCCGCGCGGCAGCGATGCGGTAGGGCTGCGAGAAAGGCGTGCTAAAGCTCGGTTACAAGGCTTCGGCTGAGCAATTCGGCCCCTCCGACCTTTTGCGGTTCACGGAGCAGGCGGAAGCATGCGGCTTCGATTCGGTGTTTGTCAGCGATCATTTCCAGCCCTGGCGTCACACCGGCGGCCATTCGCCGGCATCGCTCGCATGGCTGGGTGCGGCGGCTGCGCGCACGACGCGCGTCACCCTCGGTACGAGCGTGCTGACCCCCACGTTTCGCTACCATCCATCGATCGTCGCGCAGGCGTTCGCGACGCTCGGCACGATGTTTCCCGGGCGCATCGTGCTCGGCGTGGGCACGGGTGAATCGTTGAACGAAGTGCCCGCCACGGCGATGCCGTGGCCCGAGACGAAGGAGCGGTTCGCGCGCCTGCGCGAAGCCGTGGCGCTGATCCGTAAGCTCTGGAGCGAGGAGCGAGTCACGTTCGAAGGACAGTACTATCGGACGTCGCGCGCCACGATCTACGATCTTCCGGCGGCGCCGGTGCCGATCTTTGTCGCCGCCGGCGGACCAATGGTGGCGAAATTCGCCGGCAGCGCGGGCGATGGAATGATCTGCACGAGCGGCAAGCAACCGGACCTGTACATCGAGAAGCTGCTGCCTGGCGTCGCGGCCGGCCTCGCCGAGTCCGAGCGACCAGCGCGGCCGTTCGAACGCATGATCGAGATGAAAGTGTCCTTCGATCCAGATCAGCGCCGCGTCCGAGAGGCGACGCGCCATTGGGCCGCACTCGCGCTGTCCGCGGAGGAGAAGCTCTCCGTCGACGATCCGCTTGACATGGAGCGCCTCGCCGATGCGCTGCCGCTCGAGCGCACCGTGCGTCGGTTCATCGTCTCGAGCGATGCCGACGCGCATGTGAACGAGATCCTGAAGTACGTCGACATGGGATTCGACCATCTGGTGTTCCATGCGCCAGGCCCGGACCAGCCGCGCTTCCTGGACCTTTACGCGTCGCACGTGCTGCCCGGGCTGCGGGCGCACTGCGGCTAGGCCCGTGCCGCTGCCGAACAATGATGGCGTGCGCGTAATTGCGCTCGCGGGCTTTCCCGACGTGCACGCGGGCGACGATCTTGCGCAAGCGATCGTCGAGCGATGCCGCGCAACGGGCAACGTTCCAATGGACGAAGACGTTCTGGTGGTTGCGCAGAAGATCGTGTCCAAGGCCGAGGACTGCTACGTCGATCTCGCGCGCGTCGAGCCGTCCGGGCAGGCGCGCGCGCTGTCGAGCACCACGGGCAAGGATGCGAGGCTCGTCGAGGTGATCCTCGGAGAATCGCGCCGCGTCGTGCGTGCCGTGCGTGACGTGCTCATCGTGGAGCACCGGCTCGGGTTCGTCATGGCGAATGGAGGCGTCGACCAATCCAATGTCGGGGCCGGACCGGACGAGCGGGTACTGCGGCTGCCGGCCGACCCCGACAGCAGCGCGGCGAAGTTGCGCGATGCGCTCGAGCAGGCGTTCGCGGTGCGTCTCGGCGTCATCATCAGCGATAGCTTCGGCCGGCCATGGCGCCTCGGCACCGTCGGCGTGGCGCTCGGCGTCGCGGGCGTGCCGGCGCTCGTCGATCTGCGTGGCACGGATGACCGATACGGGCGCCGCCTGGCAGCGACGCTCGTAGGTCATGCGGACGAAATCGCGTCGGCAGCGTCGCTGGTGATGGGGCAGTCCGACGAAGGACGGCCGGTCGTCATCGTGCGCGGGTTGCGTGCGCGGGCGCCCGCGTCTACTGCGGCGGCGCTGCTGCGCCCGGCCCACGAGGATTTGTTCCGGTGACGCGCGATGCGTCCGGGAGCCCGACCGTGGTTGCGCTGTCAGGGGGAATCGGCGGCGCGAAGCTCGCCTTGGGGCTGCATCGAGTGATCGACGCCGGCGCGCTCGGAGTGGTCGCCAATGTGGGCGACGATTTCCTGCACCTGGGTCTTTCGATATGTCCGGATATCGATACGCTGCTCTACACGCTCGCGGGACTTGCCGACCCCGTACGCGGCTGGGGGCGCCGAGACGAGACGTGGCGGTTCATGGACGCGCTCGCGACGCTGGGCGGACCGGCCTGGTTCCAGCTCGGCGACGCCGATCTGGCTTTGCACGTCGAGCGCACGCGTCGAATGGCTCGCGGCGAATCACTCTCCTCGATCACCGCGGTGTTTTGCGAGCGGCTAGGCGTCGCCACGGCGCTGTGGCCCGCTACTGATGATGTTGTGCGTACGCGCGTACGAACGTCGGCCGGCTGGATGTCGTTCCAGGAGTATTTCGTCGCGCAACGCTGCGAGCCTGTTGTCGAGGCGCTCGATTACCAGGGCTGCGAGGCCGCGCGTCCGTGCGCGCAGGTGCTGGAGGCGCTGCGCAACCCGGCGTTGCGCGCTGTGATCATCGCGCCCTCCAACCCACTCCTGAGCATCGAGCCGATGCTCGCCATGCCGACCTTTCGCGACGCACTTCGCCTCTGCCATGCGCCCGTCATCGCGGTATCGCCCATCATCGGCGGCGTGGCGGTCAAAGGTCCCACCGCGAAAATGCTGCAGGAGCTTGGACAGCCGATCGATGGGCTCGAGGCCGCGCGACGCTATGCCGACGTGATCGACGGATATGTGCTCGACCAGCGCGACGCGCATCTCGCACCCGCGTCGCCCGTCGGCGTGCAGGTCGTCGCCACCAACCTCCTGATGACGAATCTCGAGAGCAAGGTGCGGCTTGCGCGCGAATGCCTCGCATTCGCGGACACACTCGCGGCGAGCATGGGCGCGCGGGCGTCGGGATCGTGACGGCCCGGCGCGACATCTGGGCAGTTGTTCCGGTGAAAGCGCTCGGGCAGGCGAAGAGCCGGCTGGCGAGCACGATGTCGTGCGACGCGCGCGTGGAATTTGCGCGAGCGATGCTCGAGGACGTGCTTGAGGCGCTGGTCCAGACTCGAACGCTCGCCGGACTGCTCGTGGTAACCGCGGACGCGGACGCGACGGCGCTTGCCGTTCGGCTCGGCGCGCGCATCGTCGTCGACGACGCAACGCGCGGCCATACCGCCGCCGTGATGGCGGGCGCGCGCTTCCTTCAGGCCGAAGGCCGCGAAGGAATGCTGACGGTTCCCGGCGACGTGCCCGCCCTTGCGCCGGACGAGGTCGAGCGCCTGGTCTCGGTGCACAAGGCGGCCCCGGCTTTCACAATCGCGCCTGCGCACGATGGCCGCGGCTCCAATGCGATTGTCGCTTCGCCACCGACCGCTGTGCCGCTCACCTTCGGCGATGATAGCTTCCTTCCGCACATTGCCGCGGCGCGCGCGGCCGGCATCGAGCCGACCATCGTCACGGGGCTCGAGGGGATCGCGCTCGACGTCGACGGGCGCGATGAGCTCGTCGCGCTGCTACGCACCAGCCGTGCGACGCGCGCGCGTGCGGTATTGATGCGGCACGCGTCGCGCGTCGCCTAGCGCGGCAGACGCTTTACGCCGATCCATCGTGATCAAGCTGCTCGCTTCTCCGTATCTGCTGCTGACGCTGACGCCGTTCTTCTGGTCGTGCAACTGGATCATCGGGCGCGCGCTGCACGAGGACATGCCGCCGATGGCGCTGACGTTCTTTCGCTGGCTGCTGGCGAGCCTCGTCCTCACCCCTTTCGTCGTATCCAAGCTTGCGCGCGACTGGCCGACGATCCGCGCGCACTGGCGCACCATGGCGCTGCTCGGCAGCATAGGGATCGCGTTGCACAACGCGATCGCATACATCGGCCTCAACTACACGACGGCGACGAACGGCGTAGTGCTGAACTCGTTCATCCCCGTGATGATCATCGCGATGGCGTGGGCGTTCTTCGGCGAGCGCCTGACGCGCGTGCAGCTTCTGGGCGTCGCCGTGTCGCTCGTGGGTGTGCTCGCGATCCTCTCCGGCGGATCGCTCGCCACGCTCGCCCGATTTCGTCTCAACGCCGGCGACCTATGCGTCATCCTGGCGATGGCCATGTGGTCGCTGTACACGGTGCTGCTGCGCCGCCGTCCGCTGGGCCTCGACCGGCTATCGTTCCTGTTCGTCCTGGCCATTGTCGGAGTCGTCATCATGCTTCCGCTGTGGCTCGGCGAGACGCTGCTGATTCGCTCGCCCGTATGGTCGGCGCGCGCATTCGCGGCGCTGATCGGCGTGGCGATCTTCTCGTCGGTGCTCGCGTACATTTTCTGGAATCGCGGTGTCGAGCTCCTCGGGCCGGCGGTCGCGGGCTTGTTCGTGCACTTGATGCCCGTGTTCGGCGCGCTGCTGGCGTGGCTGTTCCTGGGCGAGCGGCTGGAGGCCTACCACCTGGCTGGCATGGCGCTCATCCTGACCGGAATCGCGGTGACGAGCCGCGCCGGACGCGCCGTGGTGCCCGCGGGTACCGACTGACCCCGACGTCTTACGCCGGCGTGCGTCCGTACTTGTCTTCGAAGCGAACGATGTCGTCCTCGCCGAGATAGTCGCCGCACTGCACCTCGATGATGACGAGCGGCTCGACGCCACGGTTCTCGAGCCGGTGGCGCGTCTCGACCGGGATGTACGTCGATTCGTTCGGGAGCACGTCGAACGACTTGTCGCCGTTGGTGACGTGCGCGATGCCGCGCACGACCACCCAGTGCTCGCTGCGCCGGTGGTGAAGTTGCAGCGACAGCGACGCACCGGGACGTACTTCGATGCGCTTGATCTTGAATCCCGGCGCCTCCTCGAGCACCGTGTAGGCGCCCCACGGCCGGCTGACCGTGCGGTGCAGCCGGTACGCCTCGTGCCCGCGCGCCTTCAATTCGCCGACAACCTCCTTCACGCGCTGCAGATGGTCGCGGTGCGCGATCAGCACGGCGTCGGCCGTGTCGACGATGACGAGGTTCTCGACGCCGACCGTTGCGACGATGCGATCGGCTGCATGCACGTACGTTCCGCGCGTGGCGATGGCCACGCGCTCGCCATGTCCGCGATTGCCGTCGTCGTCGGCCACCGTGAGCGCGGCAACCGCCTGCCATGAGCCGACGTCGCTCCAGTCGAAAGTGCCGCGAACGACAACGACCTCGCCCGCCTCGGCCGCGCGCTCCATGATCGCGTAGTCAATGGAGATGTCCGGCACGGCCGCGAACAGCGCCGGGTCGATTTCGAGCATCTGCGCCGACGTCGCGTTCGCAAGCGACTGCGCGACGGGCCGGGCTGCCGCCAGCACGCCGGGCGCGTGGCGTGCGAACGCGTCAACGATCGCGTCGGCGGTGAACGCGAACATCCCCGAGTTCCACACGTAATGGCCCTGCTTCAGGTATTCGCGCGCGGTGGCGAGCGGCGGCTTCTCGACGAAGCGGCGCGCGCGAAGCGCCGCCGGCGCCGCGCCTTCCGAAGGCAGCAGCGTCTCGCCGCATTCGATGTAGCCGAAGCCCGTCTCCGGGTGTGTCGGCGTGATGCCGAACGTGACGAGCGCGCCCGCGGCCGCGAGTTCCGAGGCTCGCGCAACCGCTGCGGCAAACGCATGCTGGTCGCGAATCAGGTGATCGGCCGGCATGACGAGCAACACGTGGCCGCCGAGGCCGCGCGCCTGCGCGCAAAGCGCGCCAACGGCTACCGCAGGCGCGGTGTTGCGACCGAACGGCTCGAGCAGGTAGATCGTCGACGCGGCCTGCGGCGCGCCGGTTGCCGAATACGTGTCCTTCGTGTGGAAGTAGTAATCGCGATTGGTGACGGTGAGGAGCGCATCGACGCCATCCAGCGCCCATGCGCGCGCGGCCGTCTTGCCGAGCAGCGTCTCGCCGTCGGGCAGCGGCATGAACGGCTTCGGCGCCGCTTCGCGCGACAACGGCCACAGCCGCGTGCCGGCGCCACCGGAAAGGATCAGCGGAAGAAGCCGAGGCGTCATGTCGGTATCGCCTTCAAGTGGTCTTTGCGAAGTGGATAACTGTAGCGCACACGACGGCTGTAGGACAAACTTGGACAAGAGCATCCGCTCGACGCCGATAGGGTGCGTGAAAACTTTTCCCTAGGATTCGGATATCTCGAACCACCCCCTGCAAAAAAGGAAAACTCAAATGCCGCTCGATGAAATCCTGACCGATGCAAAGACCAACGACATCGTCGTCGCGCTGCCCTTCGTGGCCGCCGCCCGAGCCGCGTCCGCACCGGCGCTCGGGAGGTTTGGACGCCTGTACGGCAGCTCGGCTGTCATGCAAGAGGTCTACCGCATGATCGAGAAGGTGGCGCCCACCGAAGCCACCGTGTTCATCACCGGTGAATCCGGCTGCGGCAAAGAGCTCGTGGCCCGGACGATCCACGAGCGCAGCGCGCGTGCGCGCGGCGGATTCGTCGCCATCAATTGCGGCGCCATCCCGCAGAACCTGATCGAGGCCGAGCTGTTCGGTCACGAGCGCGGCGCATTCACGGGCGCCAACCGCCAGCATCGCGGTTGCTTCGAGCGCGCCGAAGGCGGCACGCTGTTCCTCGACGAGATCACGGAAATGGCGCCCGAAATGCAGGTTCGCCTGCTGCGGGTGCTCGAAACCGGGCGCTTCACGCGGGTCGGCGGCGACGGCGAAATCCGCACGAACGTTCGCGTGCTGGCGGCCACCAACCGCGACGCGATCGATGCGGTTCGCGACGGCCGGCTGCGCGAGGACCTCATGTACCGCCTCGCCGTCTTCCCCATCGTGCTGCCGCCGCTGCGCGAACGCGACGGCGACACCGAGTTGCTGGCCGAGCATTTCCTGCAGAACCTGAACGTCGAGTCGGGCACGTCCAAGCGCTTTTCGCGGGCGGCGCTGACGACGATCCGCGCCTATCACTGGCCGGGCAATGTACGCGAGCTCAAGAACGCCGTGCATCGCGCGTTCATCATGGCGGAGGAGTTTGTCGAACTCGACCTCGCCGGTCTCGCCTGTCCGGCCGTGGAGGGCGAATGCCTGCGGATGCCAGTGGGCACGTCGCTCGCCGAGATGGAGCGGCAGGCGATTTTCGCCACGCTCGACCATTGCCGGGGCAACAAGCGGCGTGCCGCCGAAATGCTCGGCGTCAGCCTGAAGACCCTCTACAACCGGCTGACCGCGTACCAGGCCGAGGGTGCACGCATCGCTTCCATGTGAGCTAGAATCGCGCGACCCGCGGGATTCGAAAGCCATCGATGATCCGAATTTTGATCGCGGACGATCATGCCATCGTCCGCGCCGGATTGCGGCAGTTCATCGCCGACCAGGTCGACATGGAAGTCACGGCCGAGGCGGCGAGCGGATCCGAGACCGTATCGGCCGTGCGGGCGGCCGAGTTCGACGTCGTTCTGCTCGACATTTCGATGCCGGACAAGAACGGCATCGACACGCTGCGTCTGCTGCGGCATGTCAAGCCGGAGCTGCCGGTCCTCATGCTCTCTGCCTACGGCGAAGACCAGTACGCGGTGAACCTTTTGCGTGCCGGCGCGTCGGGTTATCTGAACAAGGAAGCGGCCTCGACGCAGCTCGTGGGTGCGATTCGTACGGTCGTTCAAGGACGAAAGTACGTCAGCCCTTCGCTGGCGCAGATTCTGGCCGACGGCGTCTCCGGCGACGGGGAGAAGCCGTTGCACGCGGAGCTGTCGCAACGCGAGTTCCAGATTTTTTGCAAGCTCGCGTCGGGGGCGGCGGTCTCGAAGATCGCCGACGAACTCAATTTATCGGTCAAAACCGTTAGCACGTACCGGACGCGAATCCTGGAAAAGATGGCGATGAAGTCGAACGCGGACCTCACGTACTACGCAATCAAGAACGGGCTGATCGAGTAACAGGGGAGGCGTGGGGCGGCGTCGCTAGCATCTGGGCGCGAAGGCCCGGAGACAACGCCAATGCGAATGACGGAAGCTCCCAACCTCGACAACGACCCGGCACGCGCTGCCGGGCTGACAGGTCTCACCGACGTGGACACCGATTCGCCACTGCGGGTGCTGCTGGTCGAAGATTCGCCGCTGATCCGCGAGCGCCTGGCCGAGTCGATTTCCGACCCTGGCCGGATCGAGATCGTCGGACAGGCGGACAGCGAACAGGCGGCCATCGGCATGCTGGGCGCCGCGCATTGGGATGCCATGGTGCTCGACTTGCAGTTGCGCCACGGCACCGGCCTCGGCGTGCTGCGCGCGCTCATCTCGCGCCGTCCTCCGAACGTCAAGGTGATCGTGCTCACCAACTACGCTTTCCCGCAGTACCGCGCCAAGAGCATGGCGCTCGGCGCCGATTATTTCTTCGACAAGGCGCGCGAGTATCACCGCGTGCGCGAGGTGCTGGATGATCTCGCGTCCGACCGGACGCACGACGTGCACTGATTGCCTGCGGTTCACGCGCGGATTCATCGTTTCCGCGCGCTCGCACACCCGCATCGGAGTGCGACTGACGCGCAGGAAGAAATTTCCGAAGGGCCGCCGATGACGTTTCCCGCCGGCGCGCGTCTGCTCTTGTAACCCGCTGATTCCCTTGGCACTGTGAGGTGGCATGGCGGCTGCATGGAGAAAGGTCGCGGCTGGCCGCGATACGCGGCTCTCGCATCACTCGTCACAAACACCACGAAAGGGGACATCCATGAAACGCCTGCTCGCACTCGCGCTCGCCGCGACATTCGCGCTTCCGTCGTTCGCCCTTCTGTCGGGCTGCAACACCGTCGAAGGCGCGGGCAAGGACATCCAGGCCGGCGGCGACAAGATCAAGGACGAAGCGCGCGAACACAAGAAGTACTGACCTCGCGCGAACTGACGCCGGGTTCCAAACGGACGGCGTCTGGAGTCGACGTAAGGCGGCTCCAGACGCCGTTTTCGTGTGGCCGAGCGCAAACAACAACAAGATTCCGATCCCCCGCGCCGCCAGCGATCCGCGCTGACGGCGCTGGTGGTGCTGGCTGTGCTCGCCCTGATTGCCGCTGCGAAAATCGCCGCGCCCTTCCTGATTCCGGTCGTCGTCGGCATGCTCGCGAGCTACTCGCTGAAGCCGCTGGTCGCGACGCTCGAACGCGTGCATATTCATCGCGCGATCGGCTCGGCGATCGTGCTTGCGGTGCTGACCGGCATTATTACCGGCGGCGTGCTGCTGTTGCGCGACGACGCAGCCGCTGCGCTCGCCGAATTGCCGAGCGCCGCACGCAAGATCCGGATGGCCGCGCACGAGAACGCCAGGCAGCCGCCGGGCCCGATGGGACACGTCCGCGCGGCCGCCGAAGAGCTGAACCGCGCGGCAGCCGAAGCGACGAGCGGCGGCAGGGCGCCTCCGGCGCAGCCGGCACCGCAGCCGAATCCGCTGCAGCAGTGGCTTTCCGAGCAATCAGCGAAGGCGCTCGAGGTCATCATCGAGATCGGAATCGCGGGGCTGCTCGCTTACTTCCTGCTCGCGGCGGGCGACACGTTCCGCCGCAAGGTGGTCTCGGTGGCCGGTCCGACGCTCGCCGCACGCCGGATCACCGTCGAGATCCTCGACGAGATCGACGTGCACGTGCAGCGGTATCTGCTCACCATGCTCGTCATCAATACGCTGGTCGGCGTCGCCACGTGGGCGATTCTGATGGCCTTCGGCATGGCGCATGCCGCTTTATGGGGCGTCGCAGCGGCCATCGTTCACATCATTCCGTACGCGGGCTCCGCCGTCACGATCGTCGCGGTAGGCGTGGCCGCATTCGTGCAGTTCGAGGACGTGGCGCACGCGCTGGCCGTTGCGTTCTGCGTCGGTCTCGCCGCCACGGTGATCGGCATGGGGTTGACGGCGTGGATCCAGGGCCGCGCGTTCCGCATGAACGCCGTGACCGTGTTCATTGCATTGCTGT
>Ga0307410_10000659_pt1 | contig 14273 bp, 15 predicted proteins | sample 322Ometagenome_3_FD_203707 | JGI IMG/M metagenome (GOLD analysis project Ga0307410, IMG submission 203707) | Maize rhizosphere microbial communities from greenhouse at UC Davis, California, United States - 322HYB-O-3 | ecosystem: Host-associated > Plants > Roots > Rhizosphere > Soil | place... | reverse complement strand
CGACTGGTCCTGCCACTTGCGGGTCTGCAGCTGCCCTTCAAGATAGACCTTGCTGCCCTTGCGCAAATAGCTCTTCGCGACCCGGCCGAGGTTCTCGTTGAAGATCACGACATTGTGCCACTCGGTGCGCTCCTGGCGGTTGCCGTCACGGTCCTTCCAAGTCTCGGAAGTGGCGACTCGAATGTTCACCACCTCGCCCCCGTTGTTCAGCGAACGGGCCTCCGGATCCGCGCCGAGATTGCCGACCAGGATCACCTTGTTCACGCCCGCCATTTCTGTCCTCCCTGAGGGTTCAAGCTTTCCTAAGCGCGGCAGTCGGCGAAATCCAATGGTTCATTCGGCGGGCAGGGGCTCCCCGCGCGCTCGGCCGGCGGTACGGAAGCCGATCGCCAGTGCGGCGATCATCAGCAATTGCGCACCGAGCGACTCCAGCGTCGGGAACAGGCCGAGCGGGGTGATCCGCGGCACCCCGGCAACGGGAGTGATGCTGAAGGTGCCTGCTTCCTGCAGCGCACCGACGCCCTTGCCAGCGAGTATTACGGCCAGGACCGCAATAAGGATCGCGCTGTAGCGGAAGAACTGGGTGATCGGCAGCGTCTTGCTCAGCCGCAGCATCGCCCAGGCAATGGCGGCGAGCAGAACGACCGCAGTCACGGCGCCAGCCAGAATCGTCATCCCGTTGCCGCTGGTCCACAGCGCCGCATAGAAAAGGATGGTTTCGAACGCCTCGCGGTAGACGACGATGAAGGCGAGAGCGAACAGGAACCAGGCGGAGCCGCGCGACAAGGCTCCCTGCATCTTTGCGGCTATGTAGCGGCGCCATTCGTCGGCCTGCGCCTTACCATGCATCCACACGCCGACCCACAGCAGGACCAATGCGGCGAGCAGTCCGCCGACCCCTTCGGCGAGCTCGCGACTCTGGCCGCTGATGCTGATCAGGTAGGTGGCCGCGAACCAGGTCGCCATTCCGGCGAGCAGCGCGGCGACCCAGCCGCCGTGGACGTAAGGCAGTGCCTCGGTGCGCTCCGCCTTGCGCAGGAAGGCGATCATCGCAATCACCACGAGGAGCGCCTCCAGGCCCTCGCGCAGCAGGATCGCGAAAGCGCCAAGGAACGTGGCAATGTCGCTTTCGGCTTCGGGAGCGAGCGCCGCCTCTGCCTGGTCGAGCAAGGCATCGGTGGCGTCCAGCCGCTGGCGCACCTGCGCTTCGCTCTCGCCGCGCACGATGGCTTGGCGGAAGCCGGCCATCGCCTGCTCGACGCGCAGCATCAGACCGCCGTCGCGCGTCTGGAGCACCGCTTCGACGGGCTCGAAGCCGTCCAGATAGGCTGACAGAGCGAGCCGGTTCGCCTCGGCGCGGTCGCCGCGAGCGTAGGCGGCAAGGCTCTCACCAAGCCGGTCACGGGCCAACTTGAGCGAGGCATTCGAGCCGCCTGCCCCGGCGTTCAGGGCGTCCGGGTTGGCCCGCAAGAAAGCTATCACCGCCGCGGCCTTGTCCGCTCCGATCCGCGCTTCCAGCTCAGCAGGGGTGAGCGCGACCAAGGCGGCGAGGTTGGGAACCAAGCCACGGATCGCAGGATTCTCGCGCCAAATCCGCTCACCCGCGCCGGCGTCGCCATAGGCGAGCGTTCCCGCGTGGAAGGCGAGGGCCCAGCGGTCCTCTTCCGGCAGCGAGGCGAAGCTCTGCATCGCGGTGCCTTCGAGGCCCTGGGTGATCACCTGATAGAGGCCGAAGACGCTTCGCTCGCGCGCCCGCTGACGGTCGGCGAAGGCGATAGGCGGCGGGTCGAGTTTGGCGAACTTTGGCGGCGGACCTTCGCCTTTCGCGCCGTGGCAGGATGCGCAGTTTTGTGCGTAAAGAGCAGCGCCGCGGGTGAGACCGGGTGCCTGTGCCGGAGCGAGGGGCACCGGGTAGGCCGCGAGTAGCTCGGCGGCCAAGGTCTTCGAGCGCCGCGCGATGTCGCTGGGCTCGGCCTTGGCGGCGACCGCCGACTCCAGCGCCCGCGCATCCTCGATCAGCTTCGCCCGCTCCGGCTTGACCGGAAGCGCCGCGAGCTTCGCCGAAACCGACGACGAGAACTCGACCATTTCGTCATATTCGAGCGGGTTGATCACCCGCCCCCCGGCGACGGCCTCGCGATAGTCGACTGCAATATAGTCGAGCAGCCGCCAGTTCGTCTGAACCTCTTGTGCCGCTGTCGCGGCCTGGGCCGGAACGGAAACGGTCAACGCCGCGAGGAGAGTGAACCAGAAGAAGGGGCGCAGGATCACGGCTACCATGCTCTGGCGCATAGCATCCTGCGAATGATTATCAATAACGAGAAGCGCTACCGCGCCGGATAGCGCAGGCGTCCAAGAAAGCGGGACACGTTGAAGTGCTCCTGCCCCTTCCACTGCGCCTTGAACTTCTCGAACTGCATCACGTCGTCGATGCGCCGGTCGAGGAAGGCGGCTGTCTCGCTCCAGCCCTCCGTCTGGTCGTCGAGCCAGACGAGGAGGGTCGAGGCATAGACCCCGCCAAGCGTCACGCGCTTCGTGTAATGGTTGAAGTCGGTGCTGGTGTCGCCGGCAATTCGCCACATCACGTCCGCCGTCCGCCAGCTCGCCTTGAGGCCCGTCGGCAGATTCTGCGGCATGGCGAGGATCGACAGCGCACGGCGGACCGATTCGCGTGCCGGCGCCATGATCTCCAGCCGCTTCCAGACGATCGCGCGGATCTTTTCGCGGATCTTGAGGTCTTCGAGCCGCTCCGGCGTGAACCAGGCCTGCAGCTCGCGATCGACCGCTCGGAAATAGAGGTCGATCTTGCCCGCCTGATCCTTGGGCATAGCCAGCCGAGCTTGGGCCGGCTCGACACCGACTTGGCCCGCCGCCGCATCGACTGCCATGTTGGTCCATCCATCGAAGACGGCATTTTCGCCGACGGCCAGCGCAAGCTTCTCGCGGATTTCCTGAAGTGGACTCGGTTGCTCGTCCATGCGCGCTCAACTCGTCGCTTGCGGCGCGGGTTGCAAGCCCCGCTGCGGGATCCGCACGAGCACCAGCGCCGCGCCGATCGCCAGCGCCCCGATCCAATCGAGCGGCGATAAGGTCTCGCCGTAGATCGCCCAGCCGACCAGCGCAGAAATCGCCGGCTGAGTGAGCAATGTCAGCCCGACGATCAGCGGCGGCACATGGCCAATGGCATAGACCAGCAAGCCCTGCCCAAGCACCTGGCTGCTGAGCGCCAGCAGGAATACGAACGTCCAATTCTCGGGAATGACCTGCTCGCCCATCAGCAATGCGAACGGGAGGAGCATCGCCGCGCCGAACGCGCTCGCAAGAAAGAGCAGCGGAACCGGCGCCAGCACTCCGCGCGCCCGCTCCACCGCGATCAGATATCCGGCGTAAAGCACGCCGGCGAGAAGCGCGAGAAGGTCTCCGTGAAGGTTCCGCGCCGAAAGTTCGGCGCTGCTTCCCATTAGCAGACCGGCGCCAAGCGCGGCGAGCAGCAAAGCGGCACCCTGAGTGCGCGACGGCCACCGGCGCGCGAGCCACAGGCCCCAGGCCGCGAACGCAAAGCTGGAAACGTTGCCGAACAGCGTGGCATTTCCGAGCTTCGTCATGTGAATGCCGGTGTGCCAGGCGGCCAGATCCGCTGCGAAGAAGAAGGCGGCCAGTGCGACCAGCGCCGCCACCGCCTTGCCCGGCCAGTGCGCCGGCTGGCCAGCGACGCGGGCGATCAGGAACAGGAACGGAAGCGCGAGCGCGAGACGCCAGAATCCAGCCGCGACTGGCCCGGTCCCGGACAGGCGCACCAGCCATGGACCGAATGCGAGAAAGCTGCTGCCCGTGAGGAGCGCGAGGAAGGCGAGAGGATGGGCTTTGCTTCGGTCCACGAAGCGCGCTTAGGGCCTTCCCGATCGCCGTGAAAGCCCGAACGGGTCGGCGACACCATAAAGTCAACTTATGGTCTGCCGGTCCGATTTTAGATTGAAAGGGGAACGTCGAAAAGCGATTTGTGATGCCTTGGAACAAGGGGGTTCCGTCACAATGAAAGGCCTTCAAATGCCCACCTTGTTCGATCCGCTTGAGCTCGGCGCCATAGAGCTCGCCAATAGAATTGTGATGGCCCCGCTAACGCGGGCGCGTGCCAACCGCGAAGCGGTCCCCAACGAGCTGATGGCTGCCTATTACACCCAGCGCGCGAGCGCCGGGCTCATCATCTCCGAAGCGACCGGGATCAGCCGCGAAGGTCTCGGCTGGCCGAACGCGCCCGGTCTCTGGAACGAAGAGCAGGTCCGAGGCTGGAAGCAGGTGACCGAAGCGGTCCATCACGGTGGCGGAAAGATCGTAGCCCAACTGTGGCACATGGGACGGCTCGTCCATCCGGATCTCGGCGGCGGTCAGGCGGTTAGTTCGTCGGCCACGACAGCGCCGGACTTCGCCTACACCTACGAGGGAAAGAAGCCCTATGTGGAAGCGCGCGAACTGAACCGCGGGGACATCAAGCGGATCGTCCGCGACTATGCGACTGCGGCCCGCAACGCTGTGGCCGCAGGCTTCGACGGCGTACAGGTGCATGGCGCGAACGGCTATCTCGTCGATCAATTCCTTCGCGACGGAGCCAACTTCCGCGCCGACGAATATGGCGGCTCGATCGACAATCGCCTGCGCTTCGTGACGGAGGTGCTGCAGGCCGTGGGCGATGCGATAGGCATGGATCGCGTCGGCATCCGGTTCTCCCCGAACATCTATTCCCAAGGCGTCGAAGATTCCGATCCCATCCCCTTGTTCATCGCGCTGGCCAAGCGGCTCGAGGAGCTGAAGCTGCCGTGGATCGAGCTTCGCGAAGCGCACCAGCCCACGTCGGCAGGCGCGGTCCCGACGGAACCGGTCAGTCCTGCGATGCGGCCCCTTTATTCCGGCAGGATCCTGCTCAACAGCGACTATGACGGACCGAGCGCCCGCGAGCGCCTCGCCGAGGGTGTCGCCGACGGCATCAGCTTCGGACGGCCGTTCATCTCCAACCCTGACCTCGTCCATCGCCTTGCGGTCGCCGCACCGCTCAGCCCGGGTGATGTCTCCACCTTCTACTCAGGCGATGCGAAGGGCTACGTCGATTACCCGGCGCTTGGCCAGGCAGAGGCCGCCTAGGCTCCGTACGTCTCTCGAAGCTCGAGCAGCGAAAGGGCGGCGCGCGCGGCGTGGCCGCCCTTGTCGAGCTGCTTCGGATCGGCGCGCACGATTGCCTGTTCCTCATTTTCGACCGTGAGGACGCCGTTGCCGATGGCGAATCCGTCGAGCGTCAGGTCCATGAGTGCGCGGGCGCTTTCCTCGGCGACGACCTCGAAGTGATAGGTCTCACCGCGGATCACGACCCCGAGCGCTACGAAAGCGCAAAAACGCCCGCTCCTTGCGGCCAGTGAGATAGCGGCGGGCAGCTCGAGCGCGCCGGGGACGGTGATCGTCTCATGCTTGTGGCCGGCTGCTTCGATTGCAGTGCGAGCACCATCCAGCAGCATGTCGTTGAGGTGCGGGTAGAAGCGCGCCTCGACAATCAGAACGGTTGCCATGACGTCAGTTCACCCCCTCGATCGCGCGCTCTTCCACGATCTCCAGCCCGTAGCCGGAGAGCGCGACCGGGGAATGATGCGTGTTGGTGAGCAGGATCATCTGGTGGATCCCGAGCGCCGCGAGGATCTGCGCGCCGATGCCGTAGCTCCTGAGCGCCGGTCCCTCGGTCGGCTTGCCGGCGCGGAAATCGGCGGAGCGCGATAGCGATCCAGGCGCTGCTGCATGCAAGGCGACGATCACGCCGGACCCTTCCTTTTCGATCATCCGCATCGAACTCTGGAGGAGGCCCGAACGAGGACTGGCTTCGCCGAGCACGTCGGCGAACAGGTCGAGGCTGTGCATGCGCACCAGCACCGGTCGGGTCACGTCGAGGGCGCCATGGACCAGCGCGAGCTGCTCCTCGCCAGTCGCCTTGTCGCGGAAGACCTGCGCCTGCCACTCCGCGCCGCCGTTCGACATGAAGGCCGTCGAGGCGGCCCGCTCGACCATGTGGTCCTTCTTTAGGCGATAGGCGATCAGGTCGCGGATGGTCCCGATCTTGAGGCCGTGGGTGCGCGCGAAGTCCATCAAATCGTCAAGGCGTGCCATGCTGCCGTCGTCGCGCATGATTTCGCAGATCACGGCGCTGGGATTGAGGCCCGCGAGCCGCGCGATGTCGACGCCCGCCTCGGTATGGCCGGCGCGAACCAAGGTTCCGCCAGGCTTGGCGACGAGCGGGAAGACGTGACCGGGAGATACGATTTGATCCGGGCCGTGCGTCGCGTCGATCGCGACGGCGATGGTGCGGGCACGGTCGGCCGCGCTGATCCCGGTGGAGATACCTTCCTTTGCCTCGATCGAGACGGTGAAGGCGGTCTCGTTGCGGCTGCGGTTGTTGTTGACCATCGGCTGAAGGCCGAGCGTGTCGGCCCGGTCCTTCGTGAGCGCGAGGCAGATCAGGCCCCGGCCGTGTCGCGCCATGAAATTGATGGCCTCGGGTGTCGCCATCTGAGCGGGGATGACGAGATCGCCCTCGTTCTCGCGGTCGTCGTCGTCGACCAGGATGAACATCCGCCCGTTGCGCGCTTCGTTGATGATCGCTTCCGTGCCGACCAGCACTTCCGTGTTCCCGCGCTGCAGCAGCTTTTCCAGCCGCCCCAGCGTGTCCGCCGTCGGATTCCATTCGGAAGAGCCGAGCTTGCGCAGCGAGTTGGGATGAAGACCCGCGGCGCGGGCCAAAGCGGCGCGGCTGACCTCGCCGGTTTCGACGATGGCGTTCAGCCGATCGATAAGATTCGTGCTCATGGCGTGCACATAATCACATTGCAATGTGATGGAAAGAAGGAACAGCGATGTTCCTATTGTGCGCGCGCGGCAAGCATACGATCGATGTAGCGCGCGATGACGTCGATCTCGACATTGAGCTGTCGGCCTTGGGTGAGATCGCCTAGTGTCGTTTCGCGGGCCGTGTGAGGAATCACGTTGACCGAAAAATGCGTCCCGTCCTCGGCCTCGCGCACGTCGTTGACGGTCAGCGACACGCCGTCGAGCGTAATGGAGCCCTTCTGCGCGATTGCCGGCGCAAGCGCCCTGTCGACGCGAATGCCGATCCGGCTGGAATCACCCTCGGCGCAGACGCCGATCACTTCGCCGACGGTGTCGACGTGGCCGGTGACGATATGACCGCCGAACTCGTCGCCCATCCGCAACGGCCGCTCGAGGTTCAGCCTTGCGCCTTCCCGCCACAGGTCCTTCGCCGTCCGCGAGATGGTTTCGGCAGAGACGTCCACCGCAAACCAGTCCTCTCCCTTGTCGACCACCGTGAGGCATACGCCCGAGCAGGAAATCGACGCGCCCAGGTCGACGGTCGAGAGGTCGTAGCCGGTACGGATGCGCAGGCGGAGGTCACCGCGGTGCTCCGCGCTGACAACTTCGCCGACATCAGTGACAATGCCCGTGAACATGGCTGCCGCTTAGGCCCCGCGCTTCCGCTCGTAAACTTCGAGCCGATCGACGCCAAGCGAGCGGCCGTCGCGCGTCACCCACAGTCCATGCGCATCGGCGATCGCGTCAAGACCGACATAGCCGAAGGACGACTTGCCCTCGCCGACGATGATGGGTGCCCGATAAATGAGGATTCGATCCACGAGATCCGCGGAAAGGAAGGCTGTCGCTGTCGCCGATCCGCCCTCGACCAGCAGGTCGTTGACGTCATGAAGTCGATACACATCGTCCGGAGATTGCAGGATTTCCCATCCGTCGACCTTTTCGCCGCGAGTCAGCAGCGCCCTCCGAGGCGACCATTCCTCGAGCCCCGGGAGCCGCACATCCAGCTTCGGCGCATCGGCCAGGTAAGTGCCGCGGCCGACGAGGATCATGTCGGAATGCGCGCGCTCCAGATGCACGTGCTTGCGCGCATCCTCGCCCGTGATCCATTTGCTTTCGCCGGAAGGCAGGGCAATCTTCCCGTCTATCGAGAGGGCGAGCTTCAGTGTGATGCGGGGCCGTCCAAGCTCCAGTCGCGTCAGCCAGCCGGAGAGCGATTCCGCCGCCGCCTTGCGTCCGACGCCCAGCTTCACGTCGATGCCGGCCCCGCGCAGCCGCCTGATGCCCTTGCCGGAGGTGCGTCTGTCCGGATCCTTCAGCGCAATGACTACACGCGCGGGCTTCGCCTTGATCAGGAGCTCCGCACAGGCGGGCCCGCGCGGGCTCTGATGCGCACACGGTTCCAGCGTGACGTAGATGGTGGAACCCTTGGCCCTGCCGCCGGCCTGCTCAAGCGCAATCGCCTCCCCATGCGGCCGGCCACCAACGGCCGTCGCGCCGCGTCCGACCACGTCGCCTTTGTCGGAGACGATCACGCAGCCGACGTTGGGATTGGGCGCGCTCCGCCCGCGTGCGGCTTCGCCGAGCCGCACTGCCTCAGCCATGAAACGCGTGTCTGGCGTCCCCCTATGCCCGTTCACATTCCGAGCTGCTTTTCCAGTTTCTGGAACTGCCGCTGCTTCTCCTTCGCGGCTGCGTCCCTCTTAGCTTGATCGACCTTCTGCTGCCGGACGATCTCGGCGTCCGTTCGATCGACCGACCAGCTGTCGGCATAGACGACCGTCGGCGGAGGCGCAGTGTTGATCTTGGAGTCGACCAGGAATTCGATGACGATGATAGTCGTAACGAGCACTGCCAGCAGAGCGCCGATCAGCTTCTCGCGGCCGCGCTGGCGCATGAATGCACGCAGATCGGCAAAGGCGGCGCGGGGCCCGACAGGCTTTGGAAACCAGGAAGACATCGCCCGAATGTAGGCACTGCGGGGGTCGAGTGCCAGCCGCCGCTCAGGCCGTGTTGAGGGGATAGGCCGTGGTCGCCTTCACCCGCTCCATCGCGAAGTGGGACGAGACGTTCTTCAGCGGCACAGCCTTGATGAGATCACGGTAGAAGGCGTCGAATGCTGCCATGTCGGCGACCGCGACACGCAGAAGATAGTCGATGTCGCCCGCCATGCGATGGACCTCCATCACTTCCGGCATTGCCGAGACCGCCGCAGTGAACCGGTCGAGCCAGTCGGGTGAATGGTCGAGCGCTTCGATCGTGATGAAGACGGTGAGACCGAGTCCCACAGCTTCGGGATGCACCAGCGACACCGTCCGCGCGATCACGCCGTCCGCCCTCAGTCGCTGGATGCGCCGCCAGCAAGGCGTCTGCGACAGGCCCACGCGCTCCGCTACGTCGGCCACGGCAAGCGACGAATCCTCTTGCATGATGGCGAGGATCTTCCGGTCGGTACGATCGAGCTGCCGCATCGCCATTTCTTAGAAGAATATTGCTGGCAGGGAAGCCCGCCAGGCAAGATAGACGCTTTTTCTGCCCAGCCTATTGCGTTCTTCGGCCTGCAAATGGGAGTAGCGGCTCGTCCGGTTTTTCGAGAGCACTTCCCGGATGAGAAGATTCTTCTCATTTGGTGCTGATCTTGGTCCGGCAAAACTCCCTAGGGCCCCGGCAGCAATGCCGGGGCCGATCCGGAGAGGTCGGGGAGCGGGGGCCCACACAAAAGAATATGCGGAGGAAAGACATGAAGCTTTTTCGGATTGCTGGCGTAGCCGTCGCGGCTGCCGCCCTGGCCGCCTGTAGCGGTGGAGCCACCGAGGAGAATACGGCGGCTACGGACAACCTCGCTCTCGAGACCGAGAACCTGGACGCGGGCGCCGATCTGAACGCAACGGACCTCAACGCCGTCTCGATCGATGCGAACAACGTCACCGTCAACGACGTGACGGTCGAGAACACGGCCGAGGGCGCAGCGAACGCCGCCGACAACGCCACCAACGCTCAGTAACCACCGAGCAAGTTGTTCCCGCTGAAGGGGCGCGGCCCCGGCAGACCGGTTCCGCGCCCCTTCTTCTATTCGATGCGGAAGGTGAGCGTGATCACCGTCGAGGACGCGACCACCTTTCCATCTTCGGTCGCCGGCTTGTATCGCCAGTTCGCAATCAAGTGCCTGCGCGCAGTCTCGAGGAACGAGCGGTCTGTGCGACCAACGGGCTCCACGGCAACAACCCGGCCACGCTCGTCGATCGACAGCTTCAACCTAAGCACGGCTTCCTCTTCGAGCCTCTGCTTGTCGGCCGGATAGGGCGGCTCGATGAGGTGCTGCGGGGTGACGAAGCGCGGGCCAACTCGGAGCGGCACAATGGGTGTAGGCTGGGGCGGGACGGGATCGACCGAGGGTCCGATGGGTCCCGGATTGGGCGGCAGCGGTAGGGGTGGATCGTTGGCAACGGGCCCATCGGGCATCGGCGTAGGAACGATGATGTCGGGCCTGTCGAGACGGGAGTCTTGCGGCGAAGTCCGCTCCGGCTTCGGTGGCGGGGGCAAGGGGTCCGGCGGGGGCGGGTCGTTCGGAAGCAGTCTTACACGGGTGATGTCGGGGATGAACTTTACCGGCAGGTCCATCTTGGTGGTCATCACGGCCGCGATGAGGACTGCATGACCTCCAACGATGAACAGCAATGCACTGGGATGGCGCCGATTGCCTGCGAAATCTGGCGTGCTGGCGTAAGCTGACATGACACGACTCCTTCTGACACGAGTCACGTGCAATGTTACATCATCACATCTTCAAAGCAAGAGCAGTCGCGGCTCCCTCATCGACTAGCGTTTCGCCGCCGCTGCCAATCGCTGCACTGCTCGATCCTTGCCCATGCGCGCGACAATGCCGGCCATCTCCGGGCCGCTGTCCTTGCCTGTCAGCGCCAGGCGGAGCGGGTGGAACAGCTCGCGCCCCTTCTTCCCGGAAGATGACTTCAGCTCACTTGTGAGCGCGCGCCAGGGTTCTGACGTCCAGTCGAGGCCCTCAGCGATTGCGGCGGCGTCGCGCAGAAGCAGGCGCTCGTCATGTGCAAGCTCCGGCGCTTCGACCTCCCCCTGCAGGACCTCAAGCCAAGGAGCGAAGTCCGAGAGACGCTCGAGGTTCGGCCGCAGCAGCAACCAGTCCTCCTCCGCCGCTTCAGCGGGCAGCCACTCCGCAACGCTGGCATAATCCAGCTTGTGTAGCAGTCGCGCGTTCAGGAGCTCGACGTCATGTGGATCGAAGTGGGCGGGAGCACGCCCGAAATGAGCGAAGTCGAAATCGCGTGCGAGGTCGTCGAGAGTGGCGACCGGCTCGACCGGCTGCGACGTGCCGATGCGGGCGAGTAGCGAAAGCATCGCCATCGGCTCCACGCCTTCCTCGCGGAGGTGTTCGGCGCCGTAAGAACCTAGGCGTTTCGACAATTTACCCTCGGCCGCGACGAGCAGCGCCTCGTGGGCGAAGGCGGGCGGCTTCGCGCCAAGCGCTTCGAACATCTGGATCTGTGCGGCGCTGTTGGTGACATGGTCCTCGCCGCGCACGATGTGCGTGATCTGGAGGTCGACGTCGTCGATCACGCTCGGCAGCAGATAGAGCCAGCTGCCGTCTTCCCGCCGCACGACGGGATCGGAGAGAAGCTTCGGATCGAAGCGCTGCGGGCCGCGGATGAGGTCGTCCCACTCGATCGGAGCGTCATGGTCCAGGCGGAAGCGCCAGTGCGGCTGTCGCCCTTCGGGAACCGGGGCGTCGGCAGGCTTGCGCTCGTAGACTGGCGGAAGACCGCGCCCCAGCAGCACCTTGCGGCGAAGATCGAGCTCTTCCGGGGTTTCATAGCAGGCGTAGACGCGGCCGGCCGTCTTCAGCCGCTCGAACTCGCGTTCGTAGAGGCCGAACCGCTCCGACTGGCGCACTTCGGCATCGGGGATCAGGCCCATCCAGCCGAGGTCGTCACGGATCGCCTCGACGAACTCCTCGCGGCTGCGCTCGCGGTCGGTGTCGTCGATGCGCAGGATGAACTGCCCGCCATGCTTCCTCGCGAAGAGAAAGTTGTGCAGCGCAGTACGGATGTTCCCGACGTGCAGGCGCCCGGTCGGGGACGGGGCAAAGCGGGTGACGACGCTCATCGGAATCTTATCTGCGCGTCATGGAGATGGTCCCGCCAGAGCCCGAAATCTGCACCGTGCGGCCTTCATCCGAGAAGACGGCTGTGTTCGCGAGCTTCACCGTGGCGTTGGCGAGATTTTCGGCCGGCGATCGGACGCGGGCGCATTCGACTCCGGTAGCCGGGGTGAACTGCACGAAGTTTCGATCCTGTTTGAAGGTCCAGCTCATCTTTCGGCATTCGGAGACGATGGTGAAGCGGTCTTTGGTGACCTCCGCCGTCATCGGCCAGATCTGATCCGGCGCTTTGCTATTGGCCTGCTCGACCACCCATTCGCCCTCCAACGAGGGAATCGGCGCCTGAGCGGTTTCGTTTGCCTCGGCGGGCGCCGCGTTGTTGGCGACCGGCTGCTGCTCGGCCGGCTGGGAGCAAGCGGCAAGCGAGAAGGCGGCAATGGACAGGAGAATTCTTTTCATCGCGGAAGCCTCACCTGTGGCCCGGTGTGGAAAAAATTGCTGATCGGATAGCGGCGGTCGCGGCCGAAGTTGCGAGCGCCGATCTTCACGCCCGGGGGTGCCTGGCGGCGCTTGTACTCGGCTTTCAGCACCAGCTGTTCCATCCTGGCTACCAAATCTTCCGGCTCGCCCGTGGCTAGCGCCACCTCGCGAACCGACATTTCCTTGTCGATAAGCGCCTCTAGGATCCGGTCGAGATCGGAATAAGGCGGCAGGCTGTCCTCGTCCTTCTGCCCCGGCCGAAGCTCTGCGGTCGGTGGCTTCGTGATGACATTCGCCGGCATCACCGGTCCATCGGGACCCAGGGCGCCTTCAGGCTTGTTGCGGTTGCGCCAGCGCGAAAGGGCGAACACCGTAGTCTTGTAGGCGTCCTTCAGCACATTGTAGCCGCCGGACATGTCGCCGTAGAGCGTTGCATAGCCGACGCTCATCTCGCTCTTGTTGCCGGTGGTCAGCAGCATCGGCCCAAACTTGTTCGACAGGGCCATCAGCGCGACCATGCGCAGGCGGGCTTGGATATTCTCCTCGGCAAGCCCCGGTTCTCTGCCGGCGAAAGCTTCGGCGAGCGCCTCGTCGAACGCCGCGACTCCCGGAGCGATCGAGATGACGTCATGACGACATCCGAGCAGGCGGGCGCACTCGCGCGCGTCCTCGAGGCTCTCCTCGCTGGTATATCTCGATGGAAGCATCACGCCCCACACCTTGTCGGGGCCAAGGGCGTCGACCGCGACCGCGGCCGAAAGCGCGCTGTCGATGCCGCCGGACAAGCCGAGAACCACGCCCGGGAAGCCGTTGCGCGTCACATAGTCCCGCAGGCCCACGATCATCGCTTGGTAGACGTCCTGCGGAAACGGATCGAGCTCGTGGCTCGCACGGGTCGCGCAGCGCCAGCCGTCAGCCTCGCGCTGCCATTCGGTGAGCAGCAGCTTCTCGTCCCAGTCGGGGAACTGCACGACGCGCTCGCCGTCCGGGTGCATGATGAAGGACGATCCGTCGAAGACCAGCTCGTCCTGGCCGCCCACGCGATTGAGATAGGCGAGCGGAATTCCCGTGGTGGTCACGCGCGACCGCACCAGCAGAGCGCGCTTGTCGTCCTTGTCGAGCTCGTACGGGCTGCCGTTCGGCACCAGCAGGAACTCGGCGCCCGCGTCCGCCAGATGCGAGCAGACGACTTCCTGCCAGATGTCCTCGCAGATCGGCACGCCGATCTTCACGCCGCGAAACTCGATGGGTTCGGGCAAAGGACCGGACGCGAAGACCCTTTTCTCGTCAAACGTGCCGTAGTTCGGAAGCTCCCGCTTCAGCGTCCGCGCGACCATCTTCCCGCCTTCGGCAAGGATCATGACATTGTAGTTGAGGCCCGCCTCGTGATGGATGGAGCCGAACAGCAAAGCCGGACCGGGCTCCGCAGTCGCGTCAATCAAACGCTCGGCCGCCTCCATCGTCCGGCGCACGAACTCCGGCTTCAGCACGAGGTCCTCGGGCGGGTAACCAGTCAGCTGAAGCTCCGGCACCATCAGCAGGTCGGCTCCGGCCGCCTGTTCGCGCATGGCTAGGATTGCCTGCGCGTTGCCGTCGAGGTCGCCGACGCGCTGGTTCATCTGAGCAAGGGCGATCGTCAGCCTGTCCGTCATGCGGGCGATTTAGCGCGTGGGCCGCTCCCGGCAACCTTTACGGAACTGTGACTAGCCCGCTAAGGCGAGGCTCCGCAGGGGAAGCCAGGCCGATGAAACTGCTCGCGGGGAACAGCAACACGCCGCTGGCCCGATCGATTGCCGAC
>Ga0307410_10000658_pt1 | contig 14276 bp, 10 predicted proteins | sample 322Ometagenome_3_FD_203707 | JGI IMG/M metagenome (GOLD analysis project Ga0307410, IMG submission 203707) | Maize rhizosphere microbial communities from greenhouse at UC Davis, California, United States - 322HYB-O-3 | ecosystem: Host-associated > Plants > Roots > Rhizosphere > Soil | place... | reverse complement strand
GGGCGCTCGCGAAAACTCTATACTTCATTGATTCGCCGGTAGATTCAGAGGGATAGGAACGGTCTGCGCACCCCGCTCGACACTGAGCATCAGGCGGGCCCCTGGCGCGAGACTGGCTTCTAGCTGCTGCACGTCGATTAGCGACGTGATGTGCGCTCCGTTTACCGCGACAATCACGTCGCCCTGTCGCAAACCGGAGGCCGTAAATGGAACCTTATAGCGTCCCGGACTGACCGTAACGCCCGTAATGGTGGTGCCGCTCATCCGCGGCTTGAATATAAAAGCGTCCGCGATCGACGCTCCGGACGGGCTCGAAGGCGCAGCGCCATCTTCGGCTCCGGGCATGTAGAGCGATTGTCGAATGCCTCGCCGATCAAGGTCCACATGATCGAAATGGACGGCGGCCAGCTTCAGCCCCTGAGCGACATCCTCACCAACGACATAGCTCCGCTGATCACCGTCCGGCGGGCCGAGGATCGCTGAACCGGGGATGCCGTCGCTGCCCAGCCGTGTGCCGAACAGATGAAGGTCCGCGGGAGCATCAGTTGTCGCCTGCGCCGGCGCGCCTGCGCGAAAGAAAGGATCGACCGCGGCGAGCACGGCCGATTGCGCCTCGGCAGAAAGCGTTCGCGGTGCCGCCGGACGCCAGTCGCCAAACGGTCCGACGGGCGTCACGATCACCCAGGCGAGCTGGGTCGTTACGACCGCCAGGCCGGCGAGGAGCATTGCCTTGATCAAAGTGTACGGATCGAGCTGAACTCGCTGCCGAAACGGCGCAAAGGCCTGAATTTTCAAGCTCCTGATCACTGCTGGGAACGCCCCTCCCCGATTCCCCGATGGGCGTGCGCGACATCAGACCATGGCGCGGCGGAGCCGGTTTGTGGAGTCAAAATTAACCATGTTTTCGGGCGGTTTGCCGCACTTTGTCGATTCCTGCCCGGATTGCGGAGCCGGAGGCAATTTGTAATGTCGCTTGCGCGAGAGGAGTAGGCGTTGACCCTGGAGCTGAAAAGCGTCCGCAAGGCATTCGGCACCACGCCCGTTCTCGACGACGTTTCGCTTACGGTCGAATCGCGGGAGTTCATAGCGTTCCTCGGGCCTTCGGGATCGGGCAAGTCGACGCTTCTGCGGATCATTGCGGGCCTCGAGACGGCTGATGCTGGCGAAGTCATCCTCGACGGCCGTCGCATCGACACGCTCCCTCCCGGCAGCCGGGGTGTGGCGATGGTCTTCCAGCATTACGCCCTCTACCCGCACATGACGGTGCGCGAGAATATGGCCTTCGGCCTACGCAACGCTCGCGTGCCCCGAGACGAGATCGACCGCCGGATCGGCGATGCTGCTCGGGTGCTCGAGATCGAGCCGCTCCTCGAACGCAAGCCCGCAGAAATGTCTGGCGGTCAGCGCCAACGCGTCGCCCTCGGTCGGGCCTTGGTCAAGGAACCGGCGCTGTTCCTGCTCGACGAACCCCTGTCCAATCTCGACGCCGCCCTTCGCTTGCGTACTCGAGTCGAGCTTGCCCAGCTAAAGCAGCGGGTCGATGCCGCCGTGATCATGGTCACCCACGACCAGGCGGAAGCGATGACGCTGGCCGATCGCATCGTCGTGATGAACGACCGCAAGATTCAGCAGGTCGGACCGCCGCTCGAAATCTACAGCCGTCCGGCGAACACATTCGTTGCCCAATTCGTGGGATCGCCTGCCATGACGCTCATCCCCGCGCAGATGGTGGAGGGCGCGCAGCAGGCGACCCTGAAGATCGGCGACGGGACCATTGTTCAGACCCAGGTCCGTCCCGACCAGCTCCCGCAGTGGGCTAATCTGCGACTGGGCCTTCGCCCCGAGGCCGTCCGGGTCGGCGGACGCGGGAAAGGGGCAACCAAAGGCAGAGTCGAACTGGTGGAACGGATGGGTGAACGGACCCTCGTTTACGCCCGCCTCCGCGACGGACAGCAGATTACTGCGGAGGACGAAGGCGTCAGCACCGTAAAGATCGGCGATGAGGTCTCGCTAAAGATCGACGGTGCCGCAGCTCACGTATTCGACGCGGATGGCACAGGCTATCACAGGACCGACGCATGACGAGCGAGCGGGACTGGCGCGGGTTCCTCTTCGTCGCGCCGTTCCTGCTGCTCTATTCGATCATCCTGATTTTCCCGCTGCTCAGGGGGATGTGGCTCAGCCTCAACCAGGTGGACTTGTTCGGCAAAGGTCATTTCGTCGGGGCGGACAATTACCTTCGACTGCTCAACGATCCCGTTTTCGGCACCTCGCTCCTCAATACGTTCGAGGTCACGTTGATGATCGTGCCGCCGCTAACGGTCATCGCGCTGGCCCTTGCGATGGCGCTCAATCGCGCCAGCAGGAGCGCGGCGGTTTTCCGTGGGATCTTCTTCTCGTCGGCCGTCCTGTCCGTGACGATCGTCACCCTGATTTGGCGCTTCATGCTTGCGCCGGATGCCGGATTCCTCGGCTTCCTGGCCAAGGGGTTCGGGGCAGAGCCACTGCCATTCCTCAGCGACGAAAATCTCGTACTTCCTGCGCTGGCCATCACGACCATCTGGTGGTCGGTCGGTTTCCCAATGCTGCTCTTCCTGGCCGGCCTGCAGCAGATCCCCGAGGACATGTACGAGGCGGCGGCGCTGGACAACGCCGGACGCTGGGCGAGCTTCTCGCGCATCACGCTGCCTTCGCTCCGACGCACGGTCGTGCTGGTGGTGATGCTCCAGACCGCAGCCCAGCTGCAGCTGTTCGGGCAGTCGCAGTTGCTGACCGCCGGCGGGCCGAGCGGAGCCTCGCGAACCGCAGTCCTGTTCCTGTTCGAAAGCGCCTTCGGTCGCTGGGAGCTAGGCTATGCGAGCGCTGCGGCCGAGGTCCTCTTCCTGCTCATCCTCGCGGTCACGATTACGCAATACTGGCTGACCGGCCGGGCAACGGCGGCGCAAGATGGCCGCTGATCTTCGCCGCGGACGACTGACGCCCATCGGTTGGGCCGGGCTGATCGTCGGCGCTGCAATCATGCTCGCTCCGTTGATCTGGACCCTGCTCCTCTCGCTCAAGGACAATGCGGAGCTAGTCGGCCACAGCGAGGCGGCGCTTCGAGCCCCATATACTCTCAACAATTACGCGGCGATCCTCGGCAACAGCCTGACGCTGCGCTGGCTTCTCAATAGCGCGATTGTGGCGATCGGCCAGACCGTCGGAGTGCTCATTCTCGCGAGCCTTGCGGGCTACGGCTTCGCCCGCCTCGATTTTCCATTCCGCCGCCCGCTGTTCATCTTCGTTCTGGTCGGCCTCGCCATCCCCAGCCAGGCGGTCATCCTCGTTCAGCACCAGCTTTTCGCCTGGCTGCACCTGCACAACAGCTATCCCGGCCTGATCCTCCCCGGCCTGATCGCTCCCTTCGGCGTCTTCTTCATGACCACCTACATGCGCGGCATCCCGCGAGAGCTCGACGAAGCGGCGATGCTCGACGGAGCGTCGCGCTGGACCATTTTCTGGAAGGTGATCCTGCCGCTCACCATCCCGGCGCAATCCACGCTCGCCGTCTTTACCTTCCTCGGCGCGTGGAACGATTATTGGTGGCCGCTCATCTCGGCGACGCGAAGCGACATGTATACGCTAACGGTCGGCCTCGCCGCGGCACAGATGAACTACGCGCAGACGAGCGGGCTCGGCTACCTGATGGCCCAGGCCATCTTCGCCTCCATCCCGATCTTCATCGTCTACATCATCTTCCAGAAGCAGATCGTCCGTGCGATGGCAGGAACCGCGATCCGGTGAGACGCCTGGTCCTTGCCATTGCGGCCGCCCTCGCGCTCGGATCCTGCTCGCCCAACGACGGCAAGACGCACATCTATCTTCAGCGGTTCTTCGGGGAGTGCGGCGCCGAATATGGCGGCTCGACCGATGTTGCGACGGCCGAAGGTGAGTGCGGGATCATCACGACGCTGGTCAACAAGTTCAACGCCGAGAATCCGGACCTCCACGTCGACGTCAACGTCGTCGCCTGGCCCGGCTATCCGCAGCTCACCGCCCAGATGGCGGCTCGTGATCCGCCGGACCTTGTGACGATGCATTCGGGCGTGATTTCCGACTATGTGGCCGACGGGCTGCTCGAGCCGGTCGAACCGTACCTTGAGCGGGCAGGCATCGGCCCAGCCGACTTTACGGATGCAACGGGCCTCGGTGTCACCATCGGCAATCGCATTTACGCGCTCCCGTGGGACACGCACGGCGGACTCTTCCACATCAACACGGCTCTCTTCGAAAAGGCCGGCCTGATGCGGAACGGAAAGCCGATCCTTCCGAACTCCGCGGAAGAGCTGCTTCAGCAGGCGCGCCAGTTCCAGGAAAGAACCGGCAAGCCCTACCTCATCCAGAGCAACGTCGGCGACCCGGCTTACGCCGCCCGCAACCAGTACACCTACATGATGGCTGAGGGCGCAATCCTGTTCCCCGATCCGAAGCACATCCGGCTCTCCACGCCGATCGGCCGCAAGGTTGCGGCCTTCTTCAGGCGCATCAACGAGGAGCGCCTCGGAACGCTGAACATGGACACGCCGGCGGCGATCGCGGCATTCGTCAGCGGCGAGGGCGGTATTTACCCGACCGGGACGTGGATGATCGGATCGTTCCAGCAGGAATCCGTCACCCCGGGACGGCCACTCTATAAGCATTACGCGGTCTATCCCTACCCGCGCCTGTTCGGTGAGCGCGTCGAATATGTCAGCGGCCACACCTGGGTCGTGCCCGCGCGCAAGCGCACGCCGAGGCAGCGTGAGGCGATTGCCCAATTCTTCCGCTTCATGGTCGCGCACAATTACGACTGGACGCGCACGGGTCACTTGCCGGCCTTTAAGGCGGTGCTGGCCAATCCTCGTTTCGCATCGCTTCCACATCGCGCGGACATCGCACCGCTGGCGGAGATGGGCCGTCCGCTGCCGAGCTATGTCCTCAGGCAAAACGCCATCGAGGGCATCGTTGGCGAGGAAATGGCGGCGGGGTTCATCGGACAGAAGCCGATCGACGTCGCCCTCAAGCGCGCGGAAGCCCGCGTCAACACGCTGCTCGGCGAGTTAAATTAACATATGTTGTAACCCTCCGAGCAACACAGGCGGTGAATCAACAGCTGTTGCGAGGGACTGCTTGTAAGCCATTGAACTCCGGTACATACGGTTGTTGTTTCGCTGCGTGAGAGCGGGTTGGAACAGGGGAGAGATATGCGGCGTACAAGCACCATTCTGTGGTCGAGTTCGGCCATGGCTTTTGCACTTTGCTCGTCAACGGCTTTCGCCCAGGATGCGGCAGCCTCCCCGCCCGACCCGACGGTCCAGGCGCAGGAGCAGCCAGCCGATCCGGAGGCAGGATCGCCACAAACCGACGACGCCGTTGAGACGGTCGCCGGCGCGGATCAGGCGCCCGGCGCCGACCAGGCGATCGTGGTCACTGGTCTCCGGCGCTCCCTCCAATCGGCGCAGAACATCAAGCGCAACAGCGAGCAGATCATCGACGCGATCGTCGCCGAAGACATCGGCAAACTGCCGGATATTGCCGTGTCCGACACGGCCGCTCGAATTCCCGGCTTCCAGATCGAGCGTGAGCGTGGCGAAGGCAGCCGGGTGCTCCTGCGCGGCCTTGACGAGAATTATTACACGACCACCTATAACGGTCGCGAAATCTTCACCGCGGAACGCCGTCAGGTGGCGCTGCAGGACTTCCCCGCCGGTGGAATCGCGGCGATCGAAGCGTTCAAGACCTCCAGCGCCAACCTTGTCGAGCCCGGCCTGACCGGACTTGTAAATGTTCGCTCACGACGTCCATTCGACTTCTCGGGTCTGGAAGTCGCGGGATCGGTCTGGGGCAATTACCCGAACCAGTCGGAAGACTTCAAACCCAGTGCCCAACTGCTAGTCAGTGATCGCTGGGAAATGGGCGAAGGCGACATCGGCGTCCTCCTGAACGCGTCGCTATCGCAGCTCCATTATCAGGACTCAATCCGCCGCCACGGCTTCTTTATCGCGAATATCGCGGGTCCGCCGACAGATCCGGCTCCAGATGCGCCAGCCTCCGTTCTGGGCCGGTCTCCGGACTGGCCGGAACTCCGGTACAATGAGGGAGAGCGCAAGCGTCCTTCCATCAACGGCGCCATTCAATGGCGGAACGGCGGAGGTCTGGAGCTTTACGCCGAGGGCTTATGGCAGGCCTATCGCGACAATGTGACCGACCGGATGTGGGCCCAGCCGCTCTGGAGTTGCGGCAGGCCGACCAGGGATCCCCTCGCCGCAACTTACACGAACATCGTCTTCCGCGATGGGACGAACCAGATCATCAGCGGCACGGTTCAAAATCCCGGATGTCCGGGAGAAACCTGGGGATTCCAGGGAGCGACGAAGCGCCGGACTGACACCTATCAGTTTGCGGTGGGCGGGAGCTATGACGCGGGGCCGCTAAGGATCACAGCAGACCTTGCGCGCAGCAACAGCAAATTCCAGCTTCGTACCGAGAGCATCGATTACGAGCTGAACACCAATCAGTACACGGTAAACTGGTTCACGGGTCTGCCGGGTGGCTCAGGACCGACTCTGGAAGTGGTCGGCATCGATCCGGCTGATCCGTCGATCTACAACTATCGCGGCTTCTTTGAGGACTATCTCACGGCCAAGGGCAAGGATTGGCAAGGTCGCGTCGACTTCGAGTACGAACCCAGCGGCATTAACTTTCTCAAGAACTTCCAGTGGGGAGTCCGCTACGTTGACCGCAACGCAAGCAGGACGGCTGGCGCCCGCTACTGGAACAACACGTTTCGAAATTGCTGCGGCGGTCCGCATCCGCTGACGCCAATCAGCACTGTGCCGCTGGACTACGAACTCTTCCATCCGGCGTTCAACGGCGACGACAACAAACCTTTCCCGAGAACTTGGCTTGCGCCGACCTTCTCGAGCGTTTGGAAAAACCTACAGCAGTTCCGGCAGTTCAACGTCGACCTGCTCGGTATTCACGACATCAATGATCCTGCCACGGAGCCGGCACGCTCCTTCGATATCGACGAGAAGTCGCTCGCGGGGTACGGCCAAGCCAATTACCGGTTCGACGCGGGCGGTGACATGAGCATCGACGGTCAACTCGGCCTTCGCGTCGTTCGAACGAAGGACCGGGTCACCGGCACGCTCTTCAATCCGGGCGATCCGCCGACCCCGCTTACCGTAAGTAACAAGTACACCGACTGGCTTCCCAACGGCAGCATCAACTTCCGCTTCAATCCGCAATGGGCTTTGCGTCTTGCCGTCAGCAAGACCAGGTTGCGTCCACAATTCGAGCAGCTCAATCCAGCTCTCAGCCTCGGCGCACCTCCAGGCTGTGCTCCGGGGTCAAGCAATTGTGTCCGCACCGGCACCGGCGGCAACCCCTTCCTCGATCCATTGACCTCGTGGAACTACGACGCGAGCCTCGAATATTATTTCTCGCGCACGGGCTTCGCATCCATTGCCGCCTTCCGTCGCGACATGCGGGGCTTCATCGTCAACCAGACCTTCACGTACGGGATTCCCGATCCGGAGACGGGCCTTCCGCTGGAAATCACCGGTCCGACGAACACCAACAAGGGCCGAATCCAAGGGTTCGAAGCACAGGTCAGCACGTTCTTCGACTGGGATTGGGTGCCCGGGTGGGCCCGCGGCTTCGGCGCGCAGGCGAACGTCACTTACCTCAGCCCGAAGATCGACCAGATGGTCGCGACGGTCGAACGCCGGGTCCGCATCCCCGACGTATCCAAGTGGACGTATAACCTCGTCGCGATGTACGAGGCCCACGGCCTGACGGCGCGTCTCGCCTACAATCGCCGAAGCGACTATCCGGAAGGGCCGATCGCTCAAGATATCAACTTTGACGAACTGAGCCCTGACTTCGGCAGCGGCTTCACGCGCCAGGGCCACGGCAATCCTGTGTCACGACTGGATTGGTCGAGCAGCTATGCCATCAATGACAACCTGACCGTGTTCTTCGATTGGACGAACATCCTCAAGAAGCCATTCAAGTCGGACATCGTCTGGACCAACTACACGAACGGAAACGCAACCAGCGCCGAGATATTTCCGATGGTGGTGCGTTATGAGGAATCGGTCATGTCGGGTGGCATTCGCTTCCGCTTCGGCGGTGCGCCTCCCGCCGCTGCGCCGCCAGCATCAGCGCCGCTTCCACCACCTCCGCCACCGCCGGTCGCAGAGCCGATTCCGGAGGTCCCGCCGCCTCCTCCACCCCCGCCGTCCGCTCCGGAACGCGGCTAGAATCGAACACAGGCGCCCGAGCGGCTAACCCCGGTCGGGCGCCTTCTTTTCACGCAGGCTCTCGCCGACCTGCGGCTTGCCGTCCTTCCAGAACAAAGGCGCGATATACAGGAACCGCTCTCCTTCGGCGGGGCGACAGCCGCTTGTCGCGGCCCAGGCGTGGAAGGCAATAAAGTGCCGCTCCCCGACCTGGAAGATTCCCGGATGGCCGGGGCCGCTGAGGCATCCCGCCTCGCGATCGTTGAAGCTGTGGAGAATAGGGTTATCGGACGCGTCCTTGCACGGTCCCAGCGGACCTGAGCAATTGGCATAGCCGGTCGCGTAGCGCGACAGTCGCTCCTTCGGATAATCCCATCCAAAGAAGGCGGCTGAGAAGAAGAGCTGGTAGCCGCCGGGCGACTTCACCATCGAAGGCGCCTCGACCAGCTTCCACTCCCATTTAGCGTCGTCCTGGACCAGCGCGACCGGATCTCCCGACAAGCTGAGGCCATCGTCGGAGAGCCGCTGACCCCAGATGTAGGTGCGCTTGCCGACGGCGTTTCCGTCGCTCTTGAAATAGAGATACAGCTTGCTGTCAGCGTCGCGGAACGGGTTCGCGTCGATGCTTCCGCCCTGGTCTGTTTGGCAGACCAGCGGCTCGGCTCTCTGGTCGACGAACGGACCCTTGGGCTGCGCCGCGACGGCCACCCCAATGCACTGCATGTTCTTCTTAGCGTTCGCCGCAGTGTAGTAGAGCAGCCACTTGCCACCGACCTGCATCACCTCAGGCGCCCAGGTCCTGCCTTCCTTCGCCCAGGTCGCAAGCTTCGGCATTCCATCCGCGCGCCGGCCATCCGCGCTCGTGACTTGCGACCAGTGGACGAGGTCGCTCGACGTCAGCATCGGGAGGTTCGGCCCGTCGTTGGTCGAGTAGGCAATGAACTCGCCGTTGTGCAGGACGATGTGCGGATCGGGAAAGTTGTCACGATAGACCGGCACGAAGCTCGGCTCCGCCAATACCGAGAAGGACCAGCTGGCCGCGAGCAATCCGACCGCCCGCGCGAAATTAAGAAACACCGGCATCGCCGAAAATCCTTCCGAAGCGGCGAACACGAATGCCGACCCTAGCACGGCGGATTTGGCTTCCAAATGGCGGAACAGCCCCGCTATCGTCACGCCATGCATCGCATCCTTGGCGTGGCCGTCGCGGCCCTCCTGTCGCTCGGTTCGTGCGCCGCCCCTCAGCAGGTTGCACCGGCAACCTATGCGAACCCTGTCTTCGACGCGGACTTTCCCGACCCGGCGGTGCTCAAGGCACCGGACGGTTTCTACTACGCCTACGCCACCCAGACGGAGCGGGACGGCAAATGGCTCAACCTGCAGGTGGCGCGATCGAAGGACCTGATCCACTGGAGGCATCTCGGCGACGCGCTTCCAATCAGGCCGGCCTGGGCGAGCAAGACGCAGGATTTCTGGGCGCCGGACGTCGTCCGCGATGGATCGCGCTACATCATGTATTATTCGGCGAAGCCTGACACCGCCGACGAACGGCACGGCCTGTGCCTTGCCGCCGCGACAGCGTCGCGGCCAGAGGGCCCATTCACGGACATGGGCAAGCCTCTTCAATGCGGCATGGGATTCGTGAACATCGATCCGATGGCGTTCGACGACCCCGCTACTGGGAAGCGCCTGCTTTATTGGGGCTCGGGTTTCGGGCCGATCAAGGTGCAGGAGCTCTCGGTCGACCGCCTGTCTTTCGCACCGGGAAGCGCATCGAAAGACCTGGTCTTCCCGAACTCGGTGAAGGACCAGTTCCCGGTGCTGGTCGAAGGGGCCTGGGTCGAGCGGCGCAACGGCTGGTACTACCTCTTCTACTCCGGCGACAATTGCTGCGGGGCCAAGGCCAACTACGCGGTCATGATCGCCCGTTCTCGCAGCGCGACCGGCCCGTTCGAAACTCTGGAGCAGGCTAACGGTACCCCGCACAGCATTATTCTTCAGAAGCGCGGCACATGGTTCGCGCCAGGCCACAACTCCATCGCGACCGACGATCGCGGAAACGACTGGATTCTCTATCACGCCGTCGACATGCGCCGGCCGAAGGAGAGGCCCACGGACGACATCAACACCCGCCGCGTCCTGCTGGTCGATCGCATAGAATGGCGGAACGGCTGGCCCGTGGTCGCGAGCGCGAACTGACATGCGCCGTTGATGATGGAAGTCGTCCGACCGTCGAAGCTTCGCCTGCTTCTGTTCGCCTTCGGGGACTTCGCCTTCAATCTCTACTGGCAGAGCGTGATGCTCTTCCTGTTGTTCTACTACACGGATGCACTGAACCTGCCGATCGCGGTCGCCGCGACGACCTACATGATTGCCTCTGTGTGGGACGGGATCGCCAACTTCATCGCAGGACTCCTCGTCGACCGACGCCACGCGACGCTGCGCTACGGAGCGATCCTTGTCGCCGGCGCGGTACCTCTCGGCGCCTGCTTCACGTTGATGTACATGCCACCGCTCACGTCAGGAGGCTGGGCAATTGCGAGCATCCTCGCCGCGCACCTGCTTTTTCGAACCGCCTATGCAGCAGTGAACGTGCCATACCTGGCAATGACCGCACGGGTCAGCGCTGATGGTGGAGACCGGGCATTCGTCGCGGGTATGCGAATGCTGTTCGGCACCGCGGCCGCAGTCGCGATCGCTCTATGCACGGTGCCGATCGGACGCTGGCTTACCGGTTCGACGGCATCACAGGCCTATTTCGGAGCGGCGGTCCTGTTTGGAGCGATCGGAACGGCAATTCTCGTGCTCGTGGGCGCAACCTATCGAGAAGGCACGACCATCGATCGACCGCTTCCGGCAAGCGTTCGCGCCGTGCTGATTAGCCTGCTTAAGAACCGCGCATTCGTGACGTTGAGCGCGTCCATGATGTCTATGATCGTGGCCATCACTGTCATCAACAAGTCGGTGCTCTACTACTTTAAATATCTTCTCAACGACCCGGAAGCGGGGCAGCTGGCCCTCGCTTCGATGGGCGTGGTCAGCGGCATCGCCATTCCGCTGTGGATGATGCTTGGACGTATCGTCGGCCTTCGCGCGCTCTGGTTCATCACTGCGGGCCTCGGAATTGTCGCACTCCTGTTCTTCGCAGCGATCGACGTACATCAGTCCGAGCTGATGCAAATCTTCCTGATCACGCTGCAGGTCATGATCGTCGGCCTAAACTTCGTCTTCTGGGCGATGCTTCCGAACACGGTCGAATATGGCGAGCAGACGACCGGCCTTCACGTCGAAGGCGCGGTATTCGGCGTCGCCGCGCTCCTGCAGCGTATAGCTATCGGCATTGCGACGGCGATCCTCGGCTGGAGCTTCGCCTCAGCCGGCTATGTCCCTAACGTCCAGCAGAGCGCGGACACGCTCAGCGGGATGCGGGCGACGATCGTCGTCGTGCCAGTGATATTCCTCGCCTTGTCATGCGTGGCGATGCTGTCAAACCCGCTTGGGCGACAGGAGAAGCCGACGAAACTGGACCCCGAACCGGCCTAGGCGGTCAGGTCGAAGGTACCGTGGACACCCTCGGCTTCGGCCGAGGGTGCGATCCAGACATCGAAGGTTCCGGGCTCTACGGTCGGCTTGTTGGCCAGGCCGTAGAACTGGAGGTCGGCCGATCGAAGGACGAATCGGACGACTTCCGACTGTCCCGGAGCAAGCTTGATCTTCTTGTACGCCTTCAGTTCGCGGACGGGCCGAGTGATGCTCGCGACCCGGTCGTGAGTGTAAAGCTGCACGACCTCTTCCGCTTCACGTGAACCGCGGTTGGTGATCCGTGCGCTGACAGCGATCTCACCGTTCATTCCGAGGCTTGGGCCGCTCAGCGCGAACTCGCCATACTCGATCTTCCCATACGTAAGCCCATGGCCGAACGGGTAGAGTGCGGTGTTGGTGATCCCCCTGAATCGCGCCTTGTAATCGTCGAGCTTGGGGTCGGGATTCGGGCGGCCCGTCGGCTTGTGCGCATAATAATACGGCTGCTGGCCCGAACGGCGCGGGAAGCTGGCCGGGAGGCGGCCGGACGGGCTGTAGGCGCCGAAGAGGACGTCGGCGATGGAGTTGCCCGTCTCGGTGCCGAGGAACCAAGTGGCGAGTATCGCCTGAGCATTCGCAACAGCACCTTCGAGCGCCAATGCGCGCCCGTGCTTGAGCACCACGACGGTCGGCTTGCCAACCTTGGCGACAGCTTCCGCGAGTTCCTGCTGCGGCGCAGGGACGACGATCTCGGTTCGCGATTGAGCTTCACCCGACATGTTCTGCGCTTCCCCAATGGCGAGCACGACGATATCCGCCTTCTGCGCAGCTGCGACCGCTTCAGAGATGCCGTTCGATAACGACTGCTCGACGCCCGAGCCCTCGGCGACAATCAGCCGGCCCTTGTCGGCCATCGCACCGCGCATGCCGGTGGCGAGATCGACGGCCTTTTCGTCGGTCCCGTAGACCACCCACGGCCCGACGAGGTCGTGCTGGCCCGCGCCAAACGGCCCGATCAGCGCGATCGTCTTGCCCGAGCGCGGCAGCGGCAGAACGTCGGCGTCATTCTTCAGCATGACGATCGACTTGCGCCCGGACTCGCGGGCCAAAGCGCGGTGACGCGGGAGCATCGAACGCGACTGCTCACGCTTCTCGTCGATGCGGCGGAACGGGTCCTCGAACAGGCCGAGCATGTGCTTGGCGGCCAGCACCCGGCGGACCGAGGTGTTCAGGAGGTCTTCGGGGACTTCGCCCTTGCGGACAAGGTCCGGCAGATGCTGACGATAGAGGCCGCTTTGCATGCTCATGTCGACGCCGGCGAGGAAGGCGAGCCGCGCGGCGTCGCGTCCGTCCTTCGCGTAGCCTGCTTTGATCATCTCCTCGTCTCCGGTGTAGTCGGAGACGACGAAGCCCTGGAATCCCCACTCTCCGCGCAGGACGTCAGTTTGCAGCCAGCGGTCGCCCGTCGCTGGCACTCCGTTGATCTCGTTGAATGAGGCCATTGCGGAGAGTGCGCCTGCGTCGAACGCGGCCTTGTAGGTTTGCAGATAAACTTCACGAAGCGTCCGTTCCGACATGTCGACCTTGTTGTAGTCGAGCCCGGATTCGGCGGCCCCATAAGCCGCGAAATGCTTCACACACGCGAGGAAATGCTCGTTGGACTTGAGGTTCGTGCCCTGGAAACCCTGCACCCGTGAGGCTGCGAACAGGCTCCCGAGCAACGGATCCTCGCCGCCGCCTTCGACGCCACGTCCCCAGCGTTGGTCGCGAGCCACGTCGACCATTGGTGCGAAGTTCCAGTCGATGCCGGCTCCTGACGCTTCGAATGCCGCCGCCTCCGCGGTGCGCCGGGCGAGCTCCGGTTCGAAACTGGCCACTTCGGCGAGCGGAACAGGGAAAATGGTACGGTGGCCGTGAATGATGTCGGCGGCGAAGATCAGCGGGATCTTCAACCGCGATTCCTTGACCGCCGCTTTCTGCATGATCCGCGCCATGCGAGCGCCGTTGCCGTTGAACACGCCGGTGAGCTGGCCTTGCCGGGCCTCTTCCACCTGTTGCGGGAAATTGCTGTTGCTTGGAGGATTGAGCGCTGCAGCAACGCCACCGCCCCAGGCCGATGCCATCAGGCTCAACTGGCCGGCCTTCTCCTCCAGCGTCATGCGCCCGATCAGCTGGTCGACAAAGGCTGGAACTTGGAGCTTGCCCGCCGCCTGCAAGAGCGCGCGAGCCGGGCTCGACAGCCACGCGGCTAAGGCGCCGGCGCCCATCAGCGTCGCCCTGCGCGAAATGCGCGTTTCGAGCATTCTCTCTCCCCTCAGTTCCCGATCCTGCAGGCCGCGGCAAATTGGCCCGATTTGCATGCTTGACGCAAGATGTAACCGGTTACATGACCCACCCGTCAGGCAATTGCAATCGGCTCGCCCGTGACATTTGCCGTATCTCTTGCTGTTAGGAGAGCATGGCCGACGCGACGATCCGCGATGTTGCTCG
>Ga0307410_10000657_pt1 | contig 14281 bp, 14 predicted proteins | sample 322Ometagenome_3_FD_203707 | JGI IMG/M metagenome (GOLD analysis project Ga0307410, IMG submission 203707) | Maize rhizosphere microbial communities from greenhouse at UC Davis, California, United States - 322HYB-O-3 | ecosystem: Host-associated > Plants > Roots > Rhizosphere > Soil | place... | reverse complement strand
GGAGTCGCGTGACCCATACCGCCGCGTCGGCCGCTCGGAGCACGAAGTCGTAACGGCTCTTCCTGGGTGCGTCGGGCAGATCGCCGAACAGGTTGCGGCCGCGGAACTGGCCGACGAGCGTCACCGTCTGCCCCTCGAACTTCCACGGTTCGAGCGCCAGCGCGCGGAGTGACGGAGAGGCGGAGGGCTGCGCCGGACTGACGCTGGTGACGTTGAGAATCAGCTCCTCGCCCGGCTTCGGCCAGCGCTCCTCGTCGCGAGCCCCGTAATTCGCCAGCCGCGGGTCGGCGGGCTCCAGTCTGCCCACGTCGATGACCTGCGCCCGCACCTCCACTGGTCCGTCGAGGAATCGCGCCTGTCCCGAGCCCGACGAATCGCTGAGGAGCACGCGCATCTCGTGCTCGTCGGACCGCAGCATCACGCGCTGTCCGGCCTCGGCCAGTTCGCCGCGCACGAGCACAGGTTGCAGGTGGAAGTAGCCGGGAAAGTGGCGGATTGCGTCGATCGTGGTCAGACGCCTGGTGGCGGGCTGCGCCAACGCGCCGCCCGCCGCGGCCAGGACGAGGAGGACGTGAGCGAGCCTCACATCCTCATTCTACTTTGCGCATTCCCGCGCGGGCGACGATCACCGCCAGGGCGAAGAAGAGCAGTCCGCTCGCGACCAGTCCGACCATCCCTTCCTCGTGAAACGCCGGGACGATGTTGCCGACCGATTCGAACATCTGGATTCGTCCGGTGCCGACGAGCACGGCGTAGAGGATGCCGCAGATCGACCCACCGGCGATCAGGCCCGAGCTGAAGAGCGTGCCCGCGCTCACTTCCGACTCCTGCGCGACGCCGGTCTTGCGCTCGACCCAGTAGCGCACGAGGCCGCCGGCGAAAATCGGGGCGGTCGTGGCAATCGGCAGGTATGACCCGACGGCGAACGACAGCGAGTGGATGCCGCAGAGCTCCAGCGTGACCGAGATGAACACACCAACGAGCACGAGTCCCCACGGCAGATTCTGGCTGAGGAGACCCTTGATGATCGTTGCCATCAGCGTGGCCTGCGGGGCGGCAATGGCCTCCGAGCCGATGCCGAACACCCGATGCAGGTAGATGGTGGTGATGCCGATGACGAACGCGGACGCGAGCACGCCGATGATGAGCCCGAGCTGCTGGTAGAGCGGTGTCGCGCCGACCAGGTACCCCGTCTTGAGATCCTGCGACGTCGTGCCGGCGTTTGCGGCGGCGATGCAGACCAGCGCGCCGACCGCAATCGCCATCGGGGAGTAGATGTCGCCCGTCCACCCGAGCGCCACGAACAACAGGCACGTCAGGATCAGCGTGGCAATGGTCATCCCCGAAATCGGGTTGGACGAGGAGCCGATGAGGCCGGTGATGCGCGACGACACCGTCGCGAAGAAAAAGCCGAACACCACCACCAGGACCGCCGCGAGCAGGTTGCCCTGGGTCGGAAGCCCCGGTGCGAGCCACAGGAAGATGGCCAGCAGCACGGAACCACCGAGGACGATGCTCATCGGGATGTCGCGTTCGGTCCGGATCTGCGTGACGTTGCCGGCGCCGGCGCTCAGGTCGCGAAGGCTGCCCCGCGCCGATGCGATGATGGTCGGAATCGTTCGTGCCAGCGTAATCAGCCCGGACGCGAGCACCGCGCCGGCGCCGATGTAGCGGATGTAGGCGCTCCACAACTGCCCGGGCGCCATCTCCGAGATCAGGAACGGCCGCCCGGTCGCGGGGTTGTTGGCGAAGTTGGGATGGATCGGCGGGAACGGCTCGGTGATGTAGGCGCCGAGGATCGACAGCAGCGGCAGCAGCACCAGCCACGACAACACGCCTCCCGCGAACATCGTCCCGGCGATGCGCGGGCCGATGACGTAGCCGACCCCGAGGTACTCGGGCGAGATGTCCACGTTGAGCGTGGCGTTCGGGAACTGGCCGGTGCGCGGCGCCGAGTAGCCGACCTCCTTCAGGAACAGGTTGAAGATCCACGAGAACGCCTTCCACAGCGCGCCGATTCCGAGGCCGCTGAAGACGAGCGCCGCAAGCTTGCCGCCCCGCTCACCGGCGACGAGCACCTCGGCGCATGCGGTCCCTTCGGGATAGGGCAGTACGCCGTGCTCCTTCACGATGAGCGCGCGTCGGAGCGGTACCATCATCAGCACGCCGAGGATGCCGCCCGCGAAGGTGAGCATCGTGATCTGGAAGTAGGTGAAGTAGCTCGGGCCGTACGGCGTGAGGAAGATGAGCGCGGGGATCGTGAACACCACGCCGCCGGCCACCGACTCGCCGGCGGACCCGATCGTCTGCACGATGTTGTTCTCGAGGATCGTCGAACCGCCCAATTTCTTGAGCACGGAGATGGCGAGCACCGCAATCGGAATCGAGGCGCTGACGGTCAGTCCGGCGCGGAGGCCGAGGTAGACGGTGGACGCGCCGAAGAGCAGGCCGAAGAGCGCGCCGAGGACGATGGCCTTGACCGTGAATTCGGCGGGCGATTGCGATGGAGGAACGTACGGCTGGAAGGTTCCTCGCGCCGGCGGCGTGGCCACGTGTTCGGCGCCCGGACGAGGAGGAGTCGTCGTATGTGCCATGGCGCGTGATGGTAGCATTGAACCTTGTGAAAGGGCCGAACAAGAGGAGGCAGACGTCCGAACAGGTCTCCGAACTGACGACCAACCGCCTGTCGGTGTATCTCCGCTGCCTCAACGAACTCGACTCCGCCGGCGTCGAGACGATCTCCTCGCAGGCACTCGCCGAGCAGTTTCACCTCAACGCCGCGCAGATTCGGAAGGACCTTGCCTACTTCGGCGAGTTCGGCGTGCGCGGCGTCGGTTACTACGTCACCGACCTCCGCCGCCATCTCCGACAGATCCTCGGTCTCGACAAGAAGCGGCGCGTCGCCATCATGGGCGCCGGCAATCTCGGGCTCGCGCTAGCCGACTACCCGGGTTTTCGCCAGGAAGGCTTCGAGATTGTCGCCATGTTCGACGCCTCGACGGAGAAGATCGGGCAGGAGTCACGGGGCGGGGTGCCGATTTTCGACATCAAAGACCTGAAGCGCGTCGCCCGGCGCGATCGGATCGACATTGCCATGCTGGCGGTACCGGCGGCCGCCGCGCAGCCGGTCACGGAACTCGTCGTCGCGGCGGGTATCAAGGCCATCCTCAACTTCTCGCCGGGTACGCTGAAGGTCCCCGCAGACGTCAAGCTCAAAGCGGTGGACCTGACGGTGTCGCTCGAGAGCCTCTCCTTCTACCTCGCGCAGGGCGATGAAGAAAGCTAAGCAGCTCTCGCACGTGGACGCACGCGGGCGCGTGACGATGGTCGACGTCGGAGGAAAAACGATCACGTCGCGCGCGGCGGTGGCGCGGGGCGAGATTACGATGAGCGCCGAGGCCCTCCGGCTGGTCCGCCGCGGCGAGGTCAAGAAGGGCGATCCGCTGCAGGCGGCCCGCATCGCGGGCATCATGGCGGCGAAGCGCACATCCGAATTGATCCCGCTCTGTCATCCGCTGCCGCTGTCGCACGTCGGCGTGGAGCTGACGCCGACGAGAAACGGCTACCGGATCGAGGCGCGGGTGCGGACCACCGCGCAGACCGGTGTCGAGATGGAAGCCCTGACCGCGGTGGCAGTCGCGGCGCTCACCGTCTACGACATGATCAAGGCGGTGGACAAGGAGATGGTCATCGGCGACATCTGCCTCGTCGAGAAGACCGGGGGCAAGAGCGGTCACTACCGGCGGCCGTGAACGTCCTCATCTCCATTCAGCAGCCCGTCGTCTCCTGGACGATTCCACCGGCGCAGGTCGCGCGGCTGCGCGGCGATTTTCCCGACGTCACGTTCACCAACGCCCTCGATGATCGCGCCGTGCAGGCGGCCCTGGCGCTGGCGGACGTCGCCTTCACGTGGATCCTGAGCGCCACGCAGGTCGCGGGCGCGCCGCGGTTGCGATGGGTGCACTCGTCCGCGGTTGCCGTCGGCACGCTGCCGCTGCAGGCGCTTGCAGCGCGCGCGATCGCCGTGACGAACTCGCGGGGCGTCCAGTCGGTGGCGATCGCCGAGCACGTGATCGCCTGCATGCTCGCGCTCTCGCGGCGCCTGACCTACGCCGTCCGCCGGCAGGACGCGCGAATGTGGTCACAGAACGAGATGGTGGGCGAGCTGTCCCCCTGGCTGGTACACGGACAGCGCATGGGGATCGTGGGCCTGGGCACGATCGGCCAGGCCGTCGCGGTTCGGGCGGCGGCGCTGGGCATGGAGGTGGTCGGCGTCCGCCGGCGGCCGGAACAGGGATCGCCGCCGGGGGTGGCGCGCGTCCTGGGCGTGGCGGACCTCGATGACCTCATCGGCACCAGCGACGTGCTCGTCCTTGCCGCGCCCTTGACCGGGGAGACCGATCGGCTCCTCGACCGCAGGGCAATCGCGAGGATGAAGAGGGGCGCGATGCTGATCAACGTCGCACGTGGGCAGCTCGTGGATGAAGGCGCGCTCGCCTCGGCGCTGGCCGAAGGGGCGCTGGGGGGCGCCGCGCTGGACGTCTTCACCGAGGAGCCGCTGCCGCCATCGAGCCCGTTCTGGTCTCTGCCGAACGTGATCGTGTCCCCGCACACGTCGGGGTTCCGGGCGGACCACTGGGACGCCGTGATCGACCTCTTCGAGGATCAGTTGCGGCGCTTCCGCGCGGGCGCACCGCTGCTCAATGTGGTGGATTGCGAGGCCGGGTATTGAGGGTCGTCGGTCGTCGGTAGTCGGCGTGTGACCACTGACGACCGAGGACTGACGACCAACTACTTCACCACCGTCCGTACGATGCGAACGCAGCCTGGATCCGCGCGCGGCGGTTCTGCCGGTTGCGCCACGTCGTCCACGCCATGCGCGTGCCGATCAGGGTCAGCACGGCGCCGATCGCGCGATCGACGGCGTAGTCAGGCATGTACCGCTTTGCCATGGCGCCGGGCCGCATTTCCTTGGCCCGTGCCTCGAGGCGCGCGAGCTTCCAATCGAGCTCGGCGCGCGTCTGGTTCATCTCTTCGCGGATGACAGCCGCCTCTTCAGCCATTCGGAATTCTCCTTGATGGTCTGCACGGTTTCCTCGGGCATCGGCTGCACCGTGCGCAGTCGCTTCCGGCCCGACGAGAGCATCACCATGCCGCCGATGCTGAGCAGCAGCGCCACGATGAGGAAGCCGGTCCACACGGGCCAGTTGAGCAGGTCCGCCAGTCCGACCGCAATCGCGATCAGCAGGAAGGTTCCGCCGAAGGCGAGCGCCACCGCGGCGGCGCCGAGGCTGGCCACGGCGAGCTTTGCCTTTCCCGCCTGCTCCCTCAGTTCGACCCGTGCGAGCGCAATCTCCTCACGCATCAGCTCGCGCATGTCCATCAGGACGCCGCGCAACAGGCCGCCGATCGAGTCGTTGTATCCAAGTTCCGCCATATCCAGAATGCCCCCTGCGAGAGACAGCAATCTGCTTGCCGCCTGCGGGTTGACGAGTCGCGCTCTCGCACGACCGCAAAGGCGGCGAGGCAACCTGAGGGTGAGACGTCAATCACGCGGCGTTTCGGAGGCTTCCCGGCCGGGCGGGCGCGGAGGCGGAGGCTCGATATGGATGACCACGTCCGCAATCTGCGGGAACCGCGCCATCAGCGTGTCCTTCACCACGTGTGAGGTCGCGTGCGCGTCCTGCAGCGACTTGGCGCCGTCGAGCCACAGGTGCATGTCCACGAACACGTGATCCGCCGACCCGCGCGTGCGAATCTGATGGCAGCCGATGACGTCGGGCACCGCGAGCACGATCTCGCGCAGGTCGTCCTGGGCAATCACGATCTCATCTGCCAGGATGCGCGACGCGCCTTGCGCGATCTCCCAGCACGCGTAGCCGATGAATCCGGCGACGAACAGCGCGGCGAGCGGATCGAGCAGCGGATAACCGGCCCCGACGCCCACCAGCGCGGCAATCACCGTGATCGAGGTCAGGACGTCGCTGCGCGTATGCTTCGCATCCGCCAGCAGGACCTCGCTGTTGAACCGCCGCCCCTGGCGAAGCTCGTATGCGACGACGACGACGTTCACCACGAGCGTCACGATCATGATCCCGATGCCTTCGGGATACACCTTCGGGACCGCCCCAGACTTCAGCCGGTCGAGCGCTGAGGACACCACCTCGACGAGCACGATGATCAGGAACAGGAGGATGCCAAGCGACGCCATCGTCTCGTACTTGCGATGGCCGTAGGGATGGTTGGCATCGGGCGGGCGCCGGGCGACCGAGACGCCCACGAGCGCAACGACGTTCGAGGCGGAGTCAGTCAGCGAATGGAACCCGTCGGAGAGCACCGACACGGCCCCGGTCGTATACCCCAGCGCGAGCTTGGCGAACGCGACCGCGAGATTCAGGAAGAGGACGCGGTAGAGGACGCGGACGACAGCGGAGTAACGGTCAGCGGTCAATGCAAAATGCAAAATGCAAATTGTGCATGGTACGTAAGAACGGGGTGGAAAGCTCCGCGCCGTCCACCCCGTTACCTGCAAAACTCACTGTTTGAATTTTGCATTTTGAATTTTGCCTTACGCCCGCACTCAGAACACCCGTGCGGTAGGGAGCGGCCACCAGCGCAGCTGCACCTTGCCGATGATGTACTTCTTCGGCACCATGCCCCAGTGGCGGCTGTCGGAGCTGTTGTTGCGATGGTCGCCCATGACGAAGTAATAGCCCTCGGGGATCACCGTCGGACCGAAGTCGTCGTGGCTGCGGAACTCCGGGGGCACGAAGTCGTCGCGGAGCGGCACGTCGTTGACATACACGCGGCCGTCGACGATGCGCACCTGGTCGCCTTCCTCGGCAATCACCCGCTTGACGAACGATTTGTCCGGGTTGAGCGGGTAGTAGAGCATGACGATGTCGCCGCGCCGTGGTTCGCCCACGCGGTAGGCGAGCTTGTTCACGATCAGGCGATCCTGGTCGGCGAGCGTCGGCGCCATGCTCTGACCCTCCACGCGCGCCACCTGGAACCCGAACGTCACGATGAGGGTGGCGTACACGGCGGCCGAAGCCAGCGTCTTGAACCACGCGACCAGTTCGTCCTTCCAGATGTTGAGGCGGTGCATCATCACCGCGCCCCGTTCGTCGTACTCGACGCGCGGGTCGGGCCGCGCGACGAGGGCGCCCGCCGCCGGTTCGCCGAACGCAGACGGTGGGGGCACCGGCTCGAGGGCGGCTGCGCCAGCCTCGAAGTTCCTGCTTTCCTCGGGAGCCGGATGCTCCGACGCGGTTACAGCCTCAGGTACTCCCGGAGCCGTTTCGTTTGCGAGCGGCTCACCGGGATTTCCGTCGCCTTCGCGTCCTTCATCCTGAGGATGTAGTTCCTGCTGAACCAAGGGACTATCTCCTTGATCTTGTTGATATTGACCAGATGCGACCGGTGCACGCGCCAGAAGACCTCCGGGTCCAGCCGCGCCTGCAAGTCGTCCAGCGTCCGGTAGTTGGACGTGCCGGACACCTGGCCTGTCACTATGTTAATCGAGTCGTCCGCCAGGGACGCATAGATGATCTCATCGGCCTGGACCAACAAAAACCGTTCGCCCACCTTGACGGCGACCTGTTCCCGGCGGGTCTGGCGGCCCGTCATCATTTTGACGAACTGCTCGAGTTGCTCGTTGAGCGGCGGCAGCCCCGGTCCGCTGCGGTCGAATGTAAGCCGTTTTCGCGCCCGCTGGACCGCCTGTTCGAGGCGGCCTGCCTCGACCGGCTTCAGCAGGTAGTCCACCGCGTTTACCTCGAACGCTTCGATCGCATGCTGGTCGTAGGCGGTGACGAATACGACACACGGTGTCTGATCCTGGTCGATCAGGCGGCGCGCCACCTCGAATCCGGTCAGCCCCGGCATCTGGACGTCGAGAAAGACCAGGTCGGGTTCGGTGCGCTCGATGGCCGAAAGCGCTTCGAGGCCGTTGCCAGCCTGGGCAATCACCTCGACGTCCCCGAGTTGCTGCAGCTGGTAGCACAACTCATCCCGCGCCAGCTGCTCGTCGTCGACGACGATCGCTTTGAGCGTCGGGCTCTGGACGTTGGTTGTCATGCCGTGATGGGTTCGACGGCCATCAGCTCCGGCACTTCGATGCGCGCCTTGAAGCCGCGGCCCGGCTCGCTCGTGAGCGTCAGTTGATACGCGGCGCCGTAGATGACGCGGAGGCGTTCGCGAACGTTGGCGAGGCCGATCCCGCTGGACATCGGCTGGTCCAGGGCGTCGAGCACCACCCCCATGCCGTCATCGTCCACCTCGATCAGGGCGCGGCCGCGCTCGCGCCACGCGCGGATGACGATCGTGCCGGGGCCGACCTTGCGCGCGAAGCCATGCTTGATCGAGTTCTCGACGAGCGGCTGCAGGATCATGCTCGGCACGATCACGTCCATCGTGTCGGGGCTGATGTCCTTGCGCACGGTGAGCTTCGGGCCGAACCGGATGACTTCGATGGCCAGGTACTCGTCAATCGACTCGAGCTCCTCGCGCAGTGACACGAAGTGCTCGTGGCTGCGCAGGAGGCGCCGCAGCAGCCCGGAGAGCTTCGCGATCAGCATGCGCGCGGTGTCCGGCTCCGAGCGAATCAGCGAGGAGATGGAGGCGAGCGTGTTGAAGAGGAAGTGCGGGTTGATCTGGCTCTTGAGCGCCTCCACCTTGGCGGCGAGCAGCAGCTTCTCCTGTTCCTGCAGGCGATGCTCGATGCGCGCGCTGTTCCAGATCTTGATTGGCGTCGCCACCGCGAGGACGGCGGCGAGGACGACCAGCAGCGTCATCCACGGCGAGGGCGATCCGAGATAGAAGAGTCGATGCGCGCCGAAGCGCGCGCCAAGCGCCAGGCGCAGCAACTCGAGCGCCACCGGCGCGGCGAGCAGCACGAGCTGCCAGTTGATCTCCGCCTTGCGGACCGTCTGCCACAGGTGCTTCGGCAGATCGACGAACACGAACGGAGTGAACTGCCAGATGGCTTCCTTCGGCGCCGCCTCGCGAAGGCCCCCGCCGGCGAAGCCGCAGCCGACGGCAAACACGATGGCGATGAACTCGCCCGCGAGGAGCGCCGGTGCCCCGACCATGCTGCCGACCAGGGCGCCCGCATAGGGCCCGGCGATCAGGCCGGTGAGGAACGGGCCCTCGAGGGTGAGGTCGAACGCGTTGTAGTTGAGGAGCAGCCGCGCCGTGACGCCGGCCATCAGCGGGATGCCGATGCCGAGCGCGAACACGAGCCGGTCCGGCCAGGCGCGGCGCTCGAAGATCAAAATGTGCCGGAACCGCCTGTACCTGGCGAGCATCGTGGCCACCACCGCCACCACCGCCAACTTGACGATGAGCGTGGTGAGCAGGAACTGCTCGGCCGAGAGGAATTTCGGCTCCTGGAACACGGGGGGTATTGTAACTATCTGAATTCGTGATTCGTGATTCGTGATTCGTGATTCGTGATTGGCGATTGAGGCCGCCGGCAAACCCGGCAGGCAATCGTGAATCACGAATCGAGAATCACGAATCAAGAATGATAAGATCCTGAGGTTTATCATGATTCGCGCACTCGTCGTAGGGTTCTACACCACGCTCAAGCACATGTTCCGGACGCCGATCACCGTGAACTACCCGGAGCAGAAGATCCCCATGTTCCCCAAGTACCGCGGCAAGCAGGTGCTCATGCGGGACGAGAACGGCCTCGAGAAGTGCGTGGCCTGCGGCCTGTGCTCGGTGGCGTGTCCGGCCGACGCCATCTACCTCGAGCCGGCCGAGAACGACGGCACGGTGCTGGCCGGGCCGCGCTACGCGTCGGTCTACCAGATCCACAAGACGCGCTGCATCTTCTGCGGCTACTGCGAGGAAGCCTGCCCGGTCTCGGCGATCTTCATGGGCAAGGATTACGAGCTCGCCGTCTACAGCAAGGCCGACTTCATCTGGGACAAGGCCGACCTGCTGGTGGCGCCGCCGCCCAACGCGCAGCCGCCGGGCCAGGGCGGCGCGCAGGCGGCGCAGATAGACGTACGCGGCGGGGTCCACTGAATCATTCTTGATTTTTGATTCTTGATTCTTGATTGTTGATTGTTGATTATCGGGGCGCTCGCCGATATCCACGGTAACTTCGAGGCGATGGCGCGCGCCATGGAGCGGCATCCCGACGTGCCGTTCTGGATCTGCGTCGGCGACGTGGCCAGCCGCGCCGGCGCCTACCCGATCCCGCCGAAGCCGCTCTATTGGATCAAGGGCAACAACGAGAGCTTCGATCGCATCGCGGACTTCGAGGCGGGGAAGGATCGCGTCGCCAACCTCCATTTCATCGCCAACGGCACGGCCGTGGACGTGGGAGGCACGCGTGTCGCGGGGCTCGGCGGCACGTTTGCGCCGACCTGGTTCGACACGCCGGCTGATAAGCTCCCGGGCAAGGCGAGCGACGACAAGCGGCGCCACTTCGTGCGCGAGGAAATCGAGGCCTGCAAGCGGCTGCGCCACGTCGACATCCTGATGACCCACGAGGCGGCGCGCCCGTTCATCCTCGTCGACGAGCCCGCGCCCGGCCGGCCGGCGCCACGGCGACGGGACGCGGGGAAGCCGGCGATCAACGATCTGCTCGCAGCGCTCCAGCCGCGCCTCCACCTGTGCGGCCATCATCACCGCTTCACGGAGACGGTGCGCGAGGGAGTACGCTCAGTGTGCATCGACCGTGTCAACCGGTCATACCTGTTGATCGACGCGAAGACGTTGGAGTACGAGAAAATCGAGCAGGAGTGATACGAGACTTCGTGCATTTCGCGCGCGTCGTGCGTTTCGTGGCTGTCGGGATTTCGTGATTCCATGGCAATGAAATCCTTCCTCGACGCGATCGACGAACGCGTGCTCGTCTGCGACGGCGCGATGGGGACGATGCTGTATTCGAAGGGCGTCTTCATCAACCGCTGCTTCGACGCGCTCAACCTGACGCAGCCCGACGTCGTCTCGGAGGTGCACCAGGACTACGTGCGCGCCGGCGCCGACGTTCTCGAGACGAACACGTTCGGCGCCAACCGCGTGAAGCTGCGCGCCTTCGGGTTGTCCGACAAGATTGCCGACATCAATCGCGAGGGCGCGCGCCTCGCCCGGCAGGCGGCGAACGGGCGGGTCTGGGTGGCCGGCGCGATCGGGCCGCTCGGGATCCGCATCGAACCCTGGGGCAAGACCGGCGTCGACGAGGCCGAGGCCTACTTCCGCGAGCAGGCGCAGGCGCTCCTCGACGGCGGCGTCGACCTCTTCATCCTCGAAACGTTTCGCGACGTCAACGAAGCGGGAGCGGCGATTGCCGCGGTGCGCAGCGTGTGCGACCTGCCCATCGTTGCCCAGATGACCATCGAGGAGGACGGCAACAGCCTGGATGGCACCCCGCCGGAACAGTTCGCGCCGGAACTCGAGCGCCACGGCGCGCACGTGATCGGCGTGAATTGCAGCATTGGTCCGGCGCCGATGCTCGAGACGATCGAGCGGCTCGCCCAGGCCACGCACGCGCGTCTGTCGGCGCAGCCGAACGCGGGCAAGCCGCGCGACATCGAGGGCCGCAACATCTATCTTTCCTCGCCCGAGTACATGGCGTCCTACGCGCGGCGGTTCGTCGCGCGCGGGGTGCGCCTCGTCGGAGGGTGCTGCGGGACGACGCCGGAACACATCCGCCAGATCAAGAGCGCGATCAAATCGCTGGCGCCGGCGGTGGCGCGGGCCGCCGCGGCGCACGGGCCTGCGGCGCCACCAGCGGCCATCGCCGAAGCGGCTGCGCCCGCGACTCCGCGCGAGGACAAGTCGGAACTGGCGAACGCGCTCGCCTCCGGTCGCTTTGCCACCGTGGTCTCGCTGCTTCCGCCGAAAGGCTACAGCGCGGACGAGCCGATCGATTGCGCCCGGATGCTCAAGATCCGCGGCGTCGACGTCATCGCCGTGCCCGATTCGCGCGGCGCCCGTCTCAGCGCACTGTCGCTCTCCGTGCTCATCCAGCAGCGCGCCGGCATCGAGACGATGCTGCAGTATTCGTGTCGCGACCGGAACCTGCTGGGCATGCAGTCGGACCTGCTCGGCGCGCACGCGATGGGCGTACGCAACCTGTTGATCATCACCGGCGACGCGCGCAGCGTCGGCGACTATCCCGATGCGACCGCCGTCTTCGACGTCGACTCGATCGGCCTGACCAACGTCGTGTCGCGGCTCAACTCCGGGCTCGACGTCGGCGGGCAGCCAATCGGCACGCCGACCTCGTTCCATGTCGGCGTGATGGTGAATCCCGGGGCCGAGAACCTCGACGCGGAGATTCGCCGTTTCGAGTACAAGGTGGAGGCGGGCGCCGAGTTCGCCGTCACGCGCCCGGTGTTCGACGCCGCCGGCTTCGAGCGCTTCCATCAGCGCGTGCAGGGGATGAAGATCCCGCTGCTCGTCGGCCTGTGGCCGTTCGAGAGCGTGCTCAATGCCGAGTTCATGGCGAACGAAGTGCCGGGCGTCACGGTGCCGGATCACGTGATCGAGCGCATGCGGCGCGCGGAGAGCGCCGACGCGGCGACCGCCGAGGGGATTGCGATTGCGCGGGAGGTCGGGCGCGCGCTCAGGCCGCTCGTGCAGGGCGTGCACGTGTCTGCCCCGTCGAGTCGTATCGACGCTGCGCTCGGGGTGCTTGACGGAATCCGCTGAAAAGCTTCCTTGTGTCGCCCCTCCGCAGGCGCTATAGTCCAAAGGCTCATCACGTCGCGAAAGCGCCAGCGCGGACAATTGCTGACAGCCCAGCGGGTTACAGCGTCGTGAGCGCGTCGAAGGCACGAACGTTGCGTTTCACGCACGTCGTCAGCCGATCCGGAGGCCAGCTGAATGCCGCTGTTCGAGCGTGAAGAAAACGACTTTGGGTCTGACGTGGGCACGCGTGCGCTGTCGGTCACGGCGGTCGAGAACGATTTCGTCGAGCGCGTCTACGAGAAGCTCGCGAAGGTCTACGACCTGGTGTTCGGCCCCACATTGCACCCGGGACGGGTGACGGCGCTCGAGCGGATGGGCATCCGGCCGGGCGATCGCATCCTCGAGGTCGGCGTCGGCACCGGCATCAATACGTCAATGTATCCGCGGAATTGCCACGTCACCGGCGTGGACTTGTCCAGCTCGATGCTCGAGAAAGCGCGCGAGCGCGTCGCGCGCGAAGGGCTCCGCAACGTGCGCCTCCTCGAGATGGACGCGCAGAACCTCACGTTCGCCGACGACTCCTTCGACATCGTCTACGCGCCCTACCTCGTCAGCGTCGTTCCGGATCCGGTTCAGGTCGCGCGCGAGATGCGCCGCGTTTGCAAACCCGGTGGCAAGATCATCATCCTGAACCATTTCCGCAGCGCCAACCCGATCCTCTCCCGCCTCGAGCGCGCGATCTCTCCGTTCACCGTGCACATCGGGTTCAAGTCGGATCTCGACCTCCCGGCATTTCTCGAGCAGGCCGAGCTGAAGCCGATCTCGATCGTGAAAGTGAACGTGCCGAAGATCTGGTCGCTCGTCACCTGCACCAAGGACAAGGCACCGTAGGCGGCCTGCCGTCGGTCGGCGTAGCGGCCACTCAGGTCGCATCGGAGCGGGTCGCGGGACGACCCGCTTTTCATGTACGCTCCCAGCGCATGAGGCACCTGAACCGCTCGCTGCCCCTGCTGGTCGTCGTGTCGCTCATCCAGGCCGCGCATGCGCAGTCGCTCAGGAGCGGCGCCGCCGAATCGGCGGCAATGTCCGCCGAGCGGCTCGCCCGCATCCGGCCGGCCATGCAGGCGCTGGTCGAAGCGAAGCAGATTCCCGCCGTCGAGACGCTGATCGCGCGCCGCGGCGTCATCGTGCACCACGAGCGGATCGGCGTCGCGGACGGTGCGATGTTTCGCATGGCGTCGATGACCAAGCCGGTGACCAGCGTCGCCATCATGATGCTGCTCGAAGACGGCAGGCTCCTCACCTCGGACCCGGTGTGGCGATTCATTCCCGCCTTCAAGCAGATGAAGGTGCTGGCCGCCGCGGGGTCTGCGCCCGACGGCGACCAGACCGGGACCACTCCCGCCCGCCGCCCGATCACGATTGACGATCTCCTGACACACACCTCGGGCCTCGTCTACGGCGCCTTCGACAAGAGCCCCGTGGGAGAGATGTACAAGAAGAGCGGCGTCTGCGACGCCTTCTGCGGGCCGTCGGTCACGCTCGCCGGCAACATCGACCTGCTCGCGCGCCAGCCGCTCAAGTTCGAGCCCGGCACGGCGTGGGAATACAGCCTGTCCATCGACGTGCT